>Ga0182027_10015533_pt1 | contig 10463 bp, 8 predicted proteins | sample 712E1DmetaG_FD_121300 | JGI IMG/M metagenome (GOLD analysis project Ga0182027, IMG submission 121300) | Permafrost microbial communities from Stordalen Mire, Sweden - 712E1D metaG (Illumina Assembly) | ecosystem: Environmental > Terrestrial > Soil > Wetlands > Permafrost | place: Sweden... | reverse complement strand
CGTCGCGGAATCTCCCATTGCCGGAAGTCTCTTTCTTAATACCAGCTACTATTATCTGGTCGGCGGGAACCACGTTCACGACCCCGAAGATAATCCACCGCGGGTACCATTGGCCCGAATCGAGGCTAAAAGCAGTACCGGTGATAAAAAATTAACGGCCTATGACATTGCGGAGATACTCACTCAAAGGGCTAAGCGGGATTTTTACGTATTATCGCCATTTTTCTGCGGAAAACTTCGTTTTGATCCGACAGTGGAATTTACCATGCTATCAACGACGCATCCACAGCACAAAACAATACTTGACAAATACAAAAGAATGCTTAACGTAACGTATGTAACACCGGAAGTTTTACAGGCGGCAAAAGATGAGTTTAAAGAGTATCTGCGCTCTTCTTCTCGCTAGTGCGGGGATTTATGCGCAGCAGCAAGACATAATGTCTTTGCAGTATTCGACGGTCAATAGCGAGTATGCCCTGTCGGACCAGTCGAAGTATCGGCTCTATACGCCGTCGCGCGCGGCCGCCATTCAGACCATGGGAGCGGGCTTTACGACAAATGGCGACTTCGGAAACCTCATTAACGACAAACAAAACGCCCCCGTTACCCCGATAAAATTACAAGTTTCCACCTGTCAACTATTCGGGGCGTACATCGTGCTTTTGGAGCCGTACCTCATATCGGCGGATGTCGATAAAATCGGGGCGAATGTTCTTTACGATCAGGCTGACAACACACAGGCTTTCATTAAAATCGATGCGCTCGATGATTATAAAAGCATTTCGTCACAAGCTCAGACAAGCGGCGGGGTCGACTACCAGGGGTTTCACCTTTTTAGCGGGTCTTTGGTGCTTCCCGGCCGCTATAGCCTTTCGGGAACCACCTCAAAAGCGTATTTCAATCAGAATTCCTCCACGAACCTCTATGGATATTTGCTCCTGAACTTGTGGGGCCAGTTTTTAAAAACGGAGAATTTTACGGTTTATGGAAATCCGTTTTTTGTTCAGGCCCCAAACGGAGATATTTACCCGGCAGTCATCAAGGTCTATGGTGTTGAGAAAATGATGTACGCCATGTATGGCGTATGGACCGATGACCAGAAAGCGCAAAGCTATGGATACCATGCGGGGGACAGAATCTATATGAGCGCATCAGCACTCCTGCCGCTTGCGACGGACACCATTGCATCGCAGTTAAACATTCCATCCGCTCAAAGGTATGGCCAAACATGTTTTTCGTATGCGCAAATAATGGCCAACAAAAAAACAATTTTCCCGCAGCTTGCCTGGGCCACGGAAAGCATCCACTCGGACATGACCGGCAAAACATACGACGCAACCGGGACCGCCTATTACGACAATATCCAGGTGCCTAATGCCCCCGATAACGTCAACAACATGAACGGCATGGGTTTGCAGGACTGCCCGGACATGGACTGGTATTGGGGTCTTTTTATCGGGTGCGCGGCAAGTAAAATCATCGTCAAAGAAACGGTCTATCAGCCGAGTCAGTTTACAAACTATAGTGACTACGACAACGTGACTATGATGAAACAACAGTATGACCCGACCGTCTACGGCACCGATAATTCCGTAGCTCCGGCGAAGGTAAACACTGACAATGTACCGACACAGCCGTTTTTATTCAACAAAGATTGCGTTCTACTCAATGCGCGAATCCCAAACGTTTACGACCCATTTTCCTCAAGCGCAACGTTCTCGCTTGACGAGAAATATTGGGATTGGAACATAACCAATCTGGGATACCACTCCAAGGGAGTTGATGTCGGCTCGGCAATGAAAAACAGTCTGAATGAACTTCAAAACGTTTATAATTATTTCGTGGAAAATCCGGGACCGCATAAAGCGGACTGGAGCTATAAAAACGGGCAAAAAACCTGGGCAAATGGGGGAGATGTGGAAATCACTCTCGATAATCCGGCATACGCGGATAGCGCTTGGTATGTGGCCGATCCCTTTGCAAACTATGCCCCGTATGAGGATTTTAAAACGTTTGCGGTGTATGAAAATTATATGGGCAATAACCAGGGACCCTTTAAGGCGGTCGCATGCCAGTGCGCAAAGTATAACGGCGATATGACCGTGCCGGCCTACAAACGGTATTCCAGCCAGTGGTATCAATTCTCCGATTTCACCTGGGAAAAAAAGGATTGGTTCGTGCAGTGGCAATACTATCTCGTTTTTAAAGACCAGTGGGGAAGGAAAGTTTCGGTTGGGACCCTGACCTTTACCTCAACGATTTGGCTCGGTGAAAACACGAGTCTTTTTGTGCCCGGCGCCACCATGAACGGGAACACCTACAATGTTCATATAAATGTCGGTGGCGACAGTCTTATGAACGACCAAACGACTTTTTATGATAAAAACTCTCAGGAATATCGTACGGACCAGGCTGATGTCAATGACCGAAGCCCCTCGGATTTTGATAAAGGCGACGCCATGCGCGAAATCGCAGAAAAAATTCTTGTGGCGGAAGCCTTTGACTATGCGATGAAAACCATGCATTACCTGTATACGCATCAAAACAACCAGGTGGGAGCGGCCGCCGGTGTGCTTTACGAAACATCAAAGCGCATTGAGAATAGAATTGCTCAAAGCACTGCCTATAAAATTGCCAAACAGACTTATGACGGCTATGTACTTTGGAAAAAATCAATGGATGTGCTTAAAGATCTTCGAAACACCTACATAAAAATAGGGGATGCGTGGGACGGGCTTCTCTATGCCGCGCATGCCATTGCCGATTACTATTCGCATCTTGATCTTTCTAAAATTAGGCTTACCAACATTACCGATCTTTTCCCGAAAAATGCCTTTATCGAACTAGATTACCGAACTTACTCTATGCAAAAATCATTCTCTGATTTCACCGCGGCCGTCCATGCAATGGCCCTTGAAAGTGACAGCCTGACTCATGGAAATTATGGGCCGCTTAACCCCGCAATTCGAAAAGTATACGCCTCGCTTAATTCTTCGGTGCTTCAGTCCGGGCAAAACACCTCGACGCTCATTGATAATGTTACCGGGGAGGTCCAAAGCCTGAAAACTAAAACAACCGGCACCTCAAGCGATCAGCAATACCTATCGAATATCACCAAATCAGCGTATAACATCATAACCAACCAGCGGATTAAGGTCATGAATAACGGCATGCAAAATATAGCGCTGGCCCTTTACATTACGGAATCCGAAGCCAAGCAGTGGGTATCCTACTCCAGGTACATGAAAAATGTCGTGCAAACGGCCCCCGGATTATTTGACAAGGCCGTGAGTTCCCAGACCTCCAGCTCCTGGGCGAACCTTGCCGCCGATCTTTACCATGACGGGCTTTTTGATAACCCGACAAGCCAATATCTCGGGCAGCTCTCCGGTTCCGGGAGTACGGCGGGGAGTACCACGAAATGAAGATAACCCGGACCATTTCTTTAATAATGATATTGTGCTCATCGGGCCTCGCGCGAGAGTCAAAAATCATGAATTATCTCGGCAATTTCGTTCCGTCTTTAACGGAAATCGCCACGATCACCAACTGCGCGAATATTTACGAAAAAGTCAGTCAATTCGTGCGGACGACCAGTAAACTCGTCCATAGCGTTTCTCAAGCACAGTCCGATTGGGACAAGGTGCGATACAATGTTACCCAAATTTACGAAGACATTAAATACCTGAAAGACATCGACCCCTACAACATGGATACCTGGCAGTCGAGTTTACAGAACTGCTCGTTTTCATTAAAGCTTAATAAGTCCCAAGCAGTTGACGCTTTCAATCTGCTTGAAGCAAACACTCTTGGGGCCGCGACAAATTACATCCAGAAAATTCAAACGATTGCGGATTACAATAACGACATTGCCAATAAGCGAAAAGCGATCAATAGCATGTATAACAATCCGCAGTACGCAACCGAACTTGCGAAAGCCTCCGATGCAATTAAAGGTTATCGCCTAAACACCATTGCAGAGCTCCGCTCCATTCAGTCCGCCGATCTTCTGGTAATTCAGAACTCTAAAGACCAGACAGCCATTGCCACAGCGCAAACGCACTTCGACCAGGTTGATGCCTCGATAAAGGATTTGGAATCCACTTCGGCTTCCTCGGTGCAAATGGAAAAGCCGGACTCAATAATCGATCAAACATCAAATCTTATTGCCATAAATCTTACGGAAATTAAATGCAGTAGCGACCGGATCGCGGAAATGGAAATAGCCGCTTCGTCTTTGGCCGCGGCCTATTACCGGCTTTTAGGGCAGAACGTGAATTCACAGCTATCAGGCGGTCAAATATCCTCACTTACCATTCCGATTGATCCTACTCCCTATGACCCGTCAAATCCCGATAAGGTCTCGGCGCCGGTCCAACCGACATTCCCGGCCACTCCGAATGTTGAGGCAAAGAAAACTGTCTGCAATCAGGACATTCTGAACCTCTTTAATGCAGCCTCATTTCTATCGCTTAAGCAGGAATCTCTGAAAAGGGACATTCTGGCCATGAAGGTAAACACCATGGCCTTTATCGTCACTATGGAAGCAATGCGCAGGAACAAAGCGGAGCTTTCCACCGTGGCCCTGGCCCATCAGTCCCGGATGATGGATATCGGAATGGGGGCCGCGAAGTGAAAAAAGGGTTTCTGGTACTGCTGTTTTTATTTGCCCTGTCTTTTGCGGATGATGCCCCGACAAACGCGGTTGCCACGGCCGATTACGTTGACCCGCAGCTGCCGGCATTTGATAAAAGAATATGGCAAAACCTTCTTAAATACTATAAGCAAGCGCGCGATATCGCCAAGGCGACACTTGATGAAATGGACAATGTACGCGACTTTTGCTGGTCGTCATACCGTTATTTGTATGCCGTGGAGCGCGCGGCGAACCGCGCACAACTCATCTGGGACAATATTTCAAAATTTAAGGCGGAAAACCCTTTTGACGCGGTGATTTACCTTGAGGAAAAAATATTCCAGAAGTCCGATTTGCTTTTTTACTATGACATGCCTCAAATCAAAGTACAGTGGGCAAAGCTCTCGGCCAGCCGTGATGCCATACGAAATCACACCGCCGACCGGATCGCTGCGCTGAATGACATGCTACCCGACGGAGCAAAGTTTGAAACGGATTATCTACAGCTTATGCAAATGAATAGTCCTGACGCAAAAACATTAACTGACACCTCCGATAAAGACGTGAATTTCCACATAAGCGTTTTGTCGCAAGCATCTCAGCAAATTGCGAGCACCGACATGTACAATCAGTTTTCTGATAATCAATCAGCGATACTAGAATCCTCTATTAAAAACGGGAACAATGACAGCATCTCGGACCCAAGCTACCAAGCGGAGTATTCAAAAGTAGATGAAAGGAATTCTTTTGTTCTGTCCTTGCAAGAAAACGCCCAGCTCTCAGACGGCATAAAAACCGGTGCATTTTTCTTAATGTATCAGGCTAAACGCTACGCAGATGTGCTATCCGCAAAACAAGCCGCCTTTTTCGGCCTCCAGGCGTTTTCAGACGCATTAATTCAACAGGGAGGGACACCCAAGTGAAAGTATATCTGGTTTTGGCAATGCTCTTATTTGCCGTGTCAATTGCCGTTTCGCAGGGAACGCCTCCGGCGAGCACTGACCAGACAATTGATGATGACGACAAGGTTTCCTCACGGATCCAAGATATGATCACCGGCGTTGACGACGCGCAAAAAGGAATGGACGCCGCCTCGACGGGAAAACAGGGCGTTGATATGGCAAAGAATTTAAAAAACCTGAACCTACAACAAATTAAAGACGATGCCACTAACGCGGTCAAAAACACGGTGGTCCAATATAAAAACTCGAAGCAATCGTTTATTCAACTTATGGATAGCGTAACAACCAAAATAACGCGAGTTCTCGATCAGGCAAGTCAGCGCGTGAACATGTGGAGGACAACGGAGCCGTCGCTTATTGCCTTCGGTCAAGGCATGAAACAAATGGCGGATAATACGATAAAGGTTTTCAGTGAATTCGAGCCGAAAGACCTTCTCGATATAGATCGTAAATGGGACCGGCAGATGGAAGGGCAGCTTGCAAGCGATCAGAAGTTTGTCGTAGGGATGATTTATTTCTTAAGCACCACGGCCGCCTTAAAATCCCGCGACGCATTCAATAGCATTTTCCTCGACGATGGTCTTCAGGACCAAATGACGAGTACGACTTTAGGCGTACAGGCCTCGGTTATCCAAATGACGGTTCCGATCCATACCTACCGGCAAATTCCCTCCGCCGCCATGCACCGGGCAAGCGAAGCCATAGAGGTGTGCGGAACGATCAGCGCGCAGTCCCATGACGTATCAGGGCTTGATCCCTCGATGTCGAACGAACAGGCGGATTTTAATAAAATCCAACAAACGCTCACCGATCCCAAGCAAACCTACGAGGATGCGCAGGAAATGTCCGCAATGATAGCGCTTAGGCGGCAGACGGTCTCGACGCAGACAACGCAGCTGCAACAAACCATGTCAATGCTTCAGGCAGATTTGGCAAGGCTTTATCTTAACGACCAGGAAAAATTATCCATGCAGACCGAACAGGTGACAAATTCACTGAAAATATTAAGCGGCGGGGCCCCGTTCCCGACAATCGACGATGCGCTGAAAGGATCGAACTAAGTGGACGCTAATGGGCTTCTAAATTATTTGGCCTCTTTTGAAAGCCTGATTTCACTATCGCCGGACCAGCTCATGGCCGCGCTGTCTGATTACGTGGACATTATGACCTCGGTGGGCAAATACATCATCTTTATCCTTTTCGCCATTCACTTAACACACAAGATAGCGACCAAGTCCATTGAGGAGTTTAAAAAAACGCTTTTGCCGGAAATTTATATTCTGGCCCTCCTTATGGTTGTTTTCGGCAACTCTATGGTTTATACCATTCTTTGCAAAATGATTATCGGGGTCTATAACCTTTTCGGTGACAATCTGTTTAAACCGGAACTGGTGCAGTTTAAAGGTAGTTTTCGAAGCTTCATTGACGCTGTGGCTGAACAGTCGAAGCAGGGGGCCGATTTCATGAACATAAAGGCCGCGGCCTCCTCGATTTTGACTCTGTTTTTAAGCGTTGCAATATCGCTTCTTCTAGTTACCTATTATATTTTCGCCTCTTTTGGAATGTTTTTCCTGCTGATATTTCTTGGCATAGGGCCAATAATCGCCGGGTTTTACTTCTTTTTCAGGATGCCGTTTTTAAATTGGCTGTATGGAATATTCGCCTGCATACTTTTTCCCGTTACATCATCAATTGGAATAATGATCGCCAACCAATCGGGTGTTATTGACGGCATGAAAAACCATCTGGTTGCCGGAAGCTTTATCACCTGTCTTATACAAATTATTGTCGCAACAGGTTTTTTTCTCCTGGTTATCGTCATGCATTCGGGGATATTTGGGGTCCCGTTTTTTAATATTCCGGTAAAAATAATTACGCTAATTCAAACGGCATGTGGCCTTATACACACGTCGTGGTTAAATTTCGGGCTAATGATCGCAACAAAATCAAAGAAAAGAGGGTAAATAGACTATGGACCCGGTTCAAAATTTAATAAATTCAGTTTTCGGAAGCGCCCTGTGGAATTCTACATCATTACTGGACAAGATCGGAGACAATAACTCCCTGGGGACAATGGTTGCAATCGGCTATGGGTTTGCTGCGCTTATGCTCATATTTCAACTGGTCATTACGGTCCTTAATATTTCAAAAACGGAAAACGTTTGGGAAAACATCGGGCCGCTCATTTATAGAACGGTCCTGATCGCGGCGCTCATCTCGATTCCGTTATACTCTCTGGTGTTTCGCTACACTCTGGCCGGCACAACCAACACCGTAGCAAACGCGATATTTTCAAATTATGCAAAGGATTTTCTCACTTCATGGCAAAACATTTTTAAATCCTCAGCAACCGGGCCGTCGACCCCGTGGGGCATAATTACGGCGAGCCTCGACGGATCGCTGATATCAAATGTTCTTTCTTCAGTCATATTTTTGGCCGCGGTCGTGTGCGTTTTTGTCGTGGCAATGCTCCAACCGTTTCTTTGGCTTTTTTGCTTCTACATTGGCCCAATCTGTCTAGCCTTTGGGGTATGCGATTTAACGACGCATGTCGCCCGAAACTGGCTCAACATGTTTTTAGTTGTCAATTTTGTGGGGATATTCGGGTCCATCAGTTTCAGCGTTGCACAGACCGCGGGGCTACTCACGAATTTTCAGGCCGGAACGGCCGCGAACAACATCATTCTGGTTGCCGTTTATGGGCTCATGTCAATCATATTCTTTTGCGCAATCTGGCCGATAACAGGCTACATTTTCTCGGGGCAAAGCCCCATTGGTAACGGAGGATCGGTTCGGGCCGGGGTCGGGGTCGCGGCAGCGGGGACAATGGCCTACGGTGCGGGGATGGCGGGAATGGGAAGCGCTCTATCAAAAGTCGCTCCTACCGGTTCTCGTCTTGGGCAAGTTGCAAGCAGCATGCAGTCCCATGGACGCGGCATGATGGATGCAAGCGAGAATCTAACCAGGCTATCAGGCGGAAGAGCGCCAAAAGCCGCCTCCGGATCGCAGCAAGGGTCCCTACAAACAAAGGCAAGTATTCCCAATGTGTCTTCGGCGGGTCCATCCGGCCAAGCCCCTGGCGGAGGCTCAAGCACAAACACGGGGAGCGCACCGGAACAAAGAAATTCATCCATACCCGGCTAAACAACGTAAAAGTTTAAAAATAGAAAGGGATTTTTCAAAATGAATAGCGAACAACTTGACAAGCCGGAGCGGGCCGACACTCACCACCTGGCAAAACAAACGAAATCCTTGTATATATCACAAATCGCGCTGCTTTTGCTCTTTATGGTGTGCATTTTTCAAATCGTAGCCCTAATGTTGTCGTTTAATCGGCCCGAGAGAATAGCGGTGATCGACAAATCCACCGGAAAAACCTACGGGACCGTGACCCAACAGTACACGCAGGATTTGCTTGATATGAATCTTGTCTATTATTCAAAGGAGTTCTGTGAGGCGTTTTACAATGCAAACCACACGGATATTGATGGGGCAAGAAGGCTTGCGGTCTCTAACATGCACCCAACGCTTATCCGAAAGCTGAAAATCACGGACGATTATTATAATGACTCCTATGTCAAGGAAATAAAAGCCAATCTCGGAACTTGCACATTTGACTGGAACAACGCTCCAAGCATAACCAAACGAAACGATCCGAGGTACACGACATTCTGCCAGTTTAGCCGGGTTGTAAACCTAAACGGCAAACTGTATGCGACAAAACACAATGTAAAAATTGAATGGATTCGGTATAAGAACATCGATCCCATGAAAAAACCGACACCGCTTTTCGTGCTCGATTTTTCGGATGGTGACATAGGAAGTAAAGACGTACAAGAGCAAATAGAATTAACCACTAAATAGGGAGGTCTCGCGTGTCTAAAAAAATCATTTTTGCCTTGCTGTTATGCGCTTTTTCCATAAGCGCTGCTACTCAAATTGTTCTGGTGGACAGGATAAGGGGAGAGTACGAGCTTAATTTTGGAGCCGTCTATGAAATTCCGATTTACCCGGACATTGAAACTATGGTCGCGCTGCCGCCGGGGTATAAAATTACCCTTGCGATTCCTGGGAGCCCGGATTTTGTAAGTGTATCGGTTTTACAAAACACAATTTACATCTCCCGGCCTGTCGACCACGAAGTTGAGACAAACGTTGTCTGCCACGTCATAACGCCCGAGGGCCTGGAAGAAAAGCTGGTCATACGCTGCGTAGGCCCTCGAAAAAGCGGCGTTAAAGTCCTGGCAGTCCAGTTTACGAACCCAAACAGCTCCGAGACTAACCGCACCATTGAAGCAATGAAGGCCCGGTATAGCGATCAATTAAGCGCGGAGCTGTCCGACCAGGAAAAGAAACTCACAAAAACCATTCAAAAAGAGTCAATGGGAGATCTGCGCTATTTTTTTGTGAATTCCGACCGGAAGGACATAAGCGAGGAATATAAAGGGGCAGAGGTTTTATTTGACGGCATGGTAAACAGCAAAAATAATACCTATGTGTATTTCATCTCTACGGTAAAAAACGGCGATTGCGATATCGTAACCCTTGAAAGCGTTGTCCGTGGTAATGCCCGTTTAACGCCGGACCTTGTTGGGGTGAAACAGCTTTCAGCAAATGAATACTATTATTGCTATTCGATTCCGCAAATTCAAATTCCAAAAAAGAAGATGAAAATAAAGTTTGAAATCAAAATCTGGTCGAAAATACACACCATGTCGATTAAAGTATCGTAAATCAATTATCATAAAAAATAAAGGAGGATATTTACAATGAATACGGAAAAAGGAAATACGGAGTTCCCGGCGGCATCCCCGAATTTTTTTAGTAAATTACCACGAATGCCGCTTATTATCGGCTCATCGGTG
>Ga0182027_10015532_pt1 | contig 10463 bp, 10 predicted proteins | sample 712E1DmetaG_FD_121300 | JGI IMG/M metagenome (GOLD analysis project Ga0182027, IMG submission 121300) | Permafrost microbial communities from Stordalen Mire, Sweden - 712E1D metaG (Illumina Assembly) | ecosystem: Environmental > Terrestrial > Soil > Wetlands > Permafrost | place: Sweden... | reverse complement strand
TTTTTTAGCCCCTTGGGATAGCTGTTTGGATATTTCAATGCCGGATGGAGTATATCTTTTATCCAAACGGGCCATTACCTCTCCCCTTCCGCATCCTACATCTATTATATGTCCCGCAGGAAAGTATTGTTTAGCTAAATCTATCAACTTGTCACGGCGAATAAGCTTGTCTTTGTAACGTTCGATAACCCGTACGCCGCGCCGCAGGACCGATTCCTTTTTCTTTTTTTCATCGGCTACCTGACGAGATGTCTTTTCCCAAGCGTAAGCTTCTTCCAGTTCTTTATAGGCCGGAGGATTCTCCAAGTAAACTAAATGACACCGGGCGCATTTTTTAATAATCCACTCATCCTTGGAATAAACGGAAGGTTTCATTTTAATGTTGTCAGTACCGCATAAAGGACATAATCTGTGGATGCCTTCACCGGTATTTATGGAATTTGCTTGTTGACCCATCATTTCTCTTTTTACGATTTATATTGAAAAAAAAGCAAATAAGTTCGGTGAAACTCTTACATATCTAATCATTGGTTTCAACCTTTTTTCTTATTCTTTATTCTGGAAGATTTTTTTGTTAAATATTCCATACAACTGATTGATGTTTGCCGGGAAATAAGTTGTTTTTGCTTGCCTGTACTGTTTTTTTACTCTATACTCCCGTCACATTTAATAGTGGCGGGACTCAGGGGATTGCTTTTTTATAAAGCATCGATAAAGTAATTTGAAGAGATTGAAAAGGAGGGAAAAATGAAAAAAATAATTTTCGGCGTTTTAATGGTTTTATTATGCAGTGCTTTTGTGTCTTATGCGGCCGAGCTGAAAGTGGGGGACAAAATAGGTGAATTCAAACTGAAAGCTGCGCTTGGTGATAATGAATACAATCTCAATTCGCCGGAATTCGCAGGAAGAGCTGTTTATATCGTTTATGCCAGCACGAGTTCAGCGGATGATAATGATCATGTAACTAATGCAATTAATGCCGACAAGGATGTCATGCGTCTGAAAGGTGAAAATAAATACGTTGGATTGGGTATAGCAAACCAGAAGGACAGTCCGGTGCCTAATTTCATCATTAAGCAGGTTGCCAAGAGCAAGCAGAAGAGCAGCGGCGCTATCATCCTGCTCGATCCTGATTTTACAATCGGCAATCTCTTTGGTGCTCCGCACAAAATCGCCACATCAATCCTGGTTGATAAAAATAGGATTGTTCGTTACATTTATTCCGGTAAGACTCCGGCGGAAAATATTCCCAAGATTGTCGACTTAATAAAGAAATATTCTGAGTAAGTTACTTGTTATTTAGATTTCACCCCCTCGATTTCCCAAACAGGAATCGAGGGGGAATGTTTTTCCAATGTTTGTTTTAAAATTAATGATAATGATTTGAGGTTAAGCCGTTCATGGCCCGAATTATTGATGGGAATAAAATAGCGCAGGATATTCGTAACGAAGTACGCCAAAGCGCTATTGAACTTAAAGAACAGAAGGGAATTGTGCCCGGGCTGGCCGTTATTCTTGTGGGTGATGATCCTGCATCTAAAATATATGTAGGGAAGAAGGCTCAGGATTGTGCCGAAGTTGGGTTTTTATCACGCGAATATAAACTGCCCGCGGAGACCAGCGAAGAAAAATTGTTGAGTTTGATTGATGATCTTAACAATGATCATCTTATTCATGGTATTTTAGTGCAGCTTCCTGTTCCAAAACATATACGTTCGGATAAAATCATTGAAGCAATAGACCCGCATAAAGATGTGGATGGTTTTCATCCTTATAACGTAGGTCGGCTTGTTGCCGGTAATCCCCTCCATTCTTCCTGCACGCCTTGTGGAATAATGGAATTGCTTGATCGCAATGGCATAGAACTTTCTGGAAAAGAAGCAGTCGTCGTCGGACGCAGCAATATTGTAGGTAAGCCTATGGCGCTCATGCTGCTGGCCCGCCATGCAACGGTGACAATTTGCCATACACGCACAAAAGATCTGGCAGCCGTTACCCGCCGTGCCGATATTATTGTGGCTGCCGCTGGTCGTGCTCATATGATTAAAGCCGATATGGTAAAAGAAGGGGTGGTTGTAATTGATGTTGGAACTAATCGCCTGGACAGCGGTAAACTTGTCGGCGATGTTGATTTTGCCGCTGTGTCTCTTAAAGCTTCCTCCATTACGCCTGTTCCCGGTGGCGTCGGCCCGATGACTAGAGCTATGCTGATGAAGAACACGCTGCATGCTGCAGAAATGAATCCCTAATAATGATACTTGTCCGCATCATAAAAAATTGGGATTGGCCTGATCTTATGCGCCAAACGCCGGATAACAAGGGCATTTGGGATAATATTCAGTTTACGGTTGATCCTGTTGAAGAATGTGATTATGTTGTGATGCTGAATAACAATATGAAGTGTGAAAGCGTTGTAAGATGTCCAAGTGAAAATATCTGGGCGCTGATACAGGAACCATATGTTAAGGGATTTACCGATTGGATGGTTGAGGGGCATAAATTATTTTCCCGAGTTTATACACATCACATTCCATCTGATGATTCTAAATATATAATTTCACAACCCGCACTTCCCTGGCATATCAACAAATCATTTGATCAACTGTCTAAAATGGATATTCCTGAAAAATCAAAAACACTTTCCTGGATTGTGGGCAATCCTTTGAGTATTCCCGGACATTTCAAAAGATTATCTTTTTTAAAATTTATTCAAGATAAATCTCCCATAAAGATTGATTTGTTTGGCCGGGCTGTTTGCTTCATAGATGATAAATGGGACGGATTGGCGCCTTTCAAATATTCCCTGGCCATCGAAAACAGTTGCAGCCCTGATTATTGGACCGAGAAACTTGCTGACTGTTTTTTATCGTGGACAATTCCCATATATTATGGATGTACAAATCTGGAGAAATATTTTCCTGAAGAATCTTTCATTCGGATCGATATAGACAAGCCGGAGATTGCCATAGATCGAATTAAATCGGCCATTAAAAACAATGAATGGGAAAAGAGACTGCCTGCTTTGAAAACAGCAAGAGAAAAGGTCTTGAATCAATACCAGTTATTTCCTCATTTGGCTAAAGAAATCCGGTCTCATCATTCAAAAGATGAAAATAAAATATTAACCTTGATTCCACCGTATAAAAAGAGCATAAAAACTATTTTAAATAGAAGATTATTCAAGATAAAAATGGGTGCCAGAAAGCGGCTTGGCAAAAAAAATATAAAAACAGAAGTTGGAATTCCGGACTGAAGGAACTGGTGAATAAAAAATGAAAACCAGCATTATTATTTGTTTCTATGAACGACTGGATTATCTAAAATGCTGTCTCGATTCACTCAAAAGTTGCTCTGATGATTTGGATGAAATTATTATTGCCGATGACGGCTCCAGCGAAACGGTTGTAAATGGAGTAAAAGCATTTATTAATAATTATCCTTTTCCGATTATCCATGCCTGGCATTCCAGGGAAGGTGCCCGCCGCGCCGCCTGCCGTAATAACGGAATACGGCATGCAACCGGAGATTATCTTGTTTTTCTGGATGCGGATTTCGCTGTTTTGCCCGGTGCGATAAAAAGTCACATTAACGCGGCAAAGCCAGGTTGGTTTGCCGCCGGCCGTTGTAAATATTCAACAGAAGAACAAGCCAAGCGAATATTTTCTGAGACAGTATCTCCATTTTTTCTGGAACAAATTTATAAGAAACTATCGGAAGAACCCATTGTGAAAGAGCATAACGAATTCGTTCGCAATGGAATTTTAAGGAAATTAAGATTTGCTTCGCCCAGAAAGCAAACTTTCGGCGGTCATTTTTCCATATATAAAAAGGATATAGAATCCGTCAATGGATATGATGAGAATTATATCGGCTGGGGTGGCGAGGATCAGGATATTGCCGTGCGGTTAGTAATGGCGGGATTTCGCGGTACTTCGGTTATTAAGACTGCGCGTATTCTACATCTTTGGCATCCGAAAGAAATGGGTAATAAGCACTGGAAAGAAGGCGCTAATGCGGAATACTTTTTCAGAAAAAAAATTTCTGTCTATTGCGAAAATGGATTGGTCAAAAATATTTCCGGTTAACTTAAAAAAATGACACTTTCATTTTGCTAAAACTTTATTGAAAGAATAACAAATATAAAAGAATTTTATTAAATGTTGAACATCATTAGGAATAATAATCTTATAAAGATATCAGAACACATTATAATCATACTCACAGGTTTCTTCATATTCATTATACCTCTTCCCTTCAATACCTCAGCACAGGAAATAGCATTTTATTCTTCTGTGGCGCTTGTGGTTCTTCTTATTAATCGCGAACAAGTTATCTTTTCATTCAGATCTCCGTTTACTGTACCGTTCATATTGTTCAGTCTTTGGGTATTGCTTTGCGTTCCTTTTGCGTTGAACGAAAGCAATTCTCTTCATGATTTTTATACTCATTTGGTAAAGTATCTCATTATATTCTATATCCTTTCAACATACTTTGCGTCCAAAAGGTTATTTGTTGTTTTATGTTGGATTATTGTCATTTCCATAACTATTTTCTCCGCTGGCGGAATCGTCTATTATTACATTGTAAAAGGGGCTTTGCTGCAAGACCGTTTTGGCCTTCCGGAAGTTGGTGTTGATATTAATCATATTGGATTTTTAGCTGTGCCTGCACTGTTTATAACTATTGTACTCATGGCCCAATCGGGCGTTTTAAAAAGAACGTTTCTCTTTTTATCTATGATTTCGGCCATCTCAGCAATAGTGCTTTCCGGAACGAAAGGCGCTTTGCTTGGATTGATTATTCCCATAGCTTTTCTTTTTACGAAACATAAAAAAATAACGGCTATCGCCCTCTTGTTTTTATTGTCTTTGATCGTAATAACACCATTTGAGAGTAAGCTTCATGTTCAGAAACTGCAGGATTCGGTTGTCGCGGAAGTAGAAGCAATTCGTTTTTCCATATGGCGTACTTACGCACAAATAATAAAAGAACATCCTGTTTGCGGAATTGGTTATGGAATGCTGAGTTACAACCGTAACCTTTTTATTCAAAATAATTTTGAATTGCCTAATATTGATAAATCTAAAAACAGCAAATCATTTTTTATGCCGCATAATACACTGATTGATTTGGCGGTAAGAACAGGTATTGTCGGAGTCTGTCTTTTTCTGTATTGTATTTATATGTTTTTCCGGGTTGGATGGCTGTTATGCAGAGATAAAAAAGATAATTTTGTGAGAAATTGGTCTTTATGTATTATGGCCTGCTGTCTGTCTTTGATTATTCAGGGGATGTTCGTGGATCTTATGATAGGACTACAAGCTATCTATCTTTTCATATTCTTTGCAACGATAAATATTTTATGGCAGATTAGATTGACAGATAATAATTTACATGATTTATAATTCCGAAAAATGTTTCTTCCAGAATTCCGGGTTTCTTTTTTCCCACGCGTGACATCCAAACGGCAGTTTATAATCGTTCATTTTATATAAGACATCAGGATATCTGTCAAAAGAGAATGTAATAGCCTTCTCCACAGGAGCTGTCTTAAACTTTCGAGTAATTTTGGGCGCTACCAATCCCCAGAAACCATCTTCATTAATATTTTTATCTCTATAGTAAACTGCTTTTTTGTTCCCGATTAAATTTAACAGCTTCAATCTCAATGCTATAGTTTTATTTTGAATCTTATAAAATCTTTGTTTTATTTTTGATTCCTCATTAATTGTTTGTATTTTATACTTGCTGAAAATATAAAGAAATTTTTCAATATTTCTTAAAGAGAATCCTCCATTGCCGACACCGTTTAATTTGATTTTTCCGTTTTTATCTTCCAGCCACGGCGCTCCGATATAATCAAATCCTTCTTTACACCACTCCATCAAATCGTCCCTGAAAACATATGCGTCAGGCTGATAAATAAGAATATAACTAAATTCTGAAAACGTTTTATAGAAATCTTCACTTAATAGTAACTCGTTATAACCTTCCAAGCCCTGATAGAAATATTTATCGTTAAATCTAATTAATTGATAATTACACAGTTCAAAATATTCTTTATAATTTATTACATTAAGGCTTTGCGGCGCTACAAAAATAATTCTATATTTTTTAAATATTTTAAATGCCCGTGTAATGGATATTTTTTCTATATCCGATAAATCTGATTTATATATTGGAATGATGATTCCGATATGAATTAAATCCATTTGAATATAAACCTAATTAACCTGTCCGGCATTATATTGATCAACATCGAATTTTACATTTAATATTATACACACTTTTGGAAAAAAATTACGTACTTTCTCAAGTTTTAAATTTTGTCTTTATTTTCACCTTCTGATTTTTAACTTCTTTTTTCTTTCCGTATATTTTCGTAAATTGCCGCGTATTTTTTTGTCACATTATCCCATGTATTCTGTGTCGCGGTTTGAGAGGCGGCTGCTGACATCTTCCTGCGGATATTTTCATCGAGCAGCAGAGCTACCTTCGCCGCTATATAATCGGTGTCGGATAGATCGCCGACAATAAATCCGTTTTCATTTTCCTGCACAATATTTTTAGCTCCGATATTGCAACTGATAATTACCGGTAATCCAGCCGCCATCGCTTCCAGAACAACATTACCAAATGTATCAAATTTGGAAAGCATAATATAAATATCTCCGGCCAGATACATTCTGATTAGCCTTTCTTTGCTGACAGCGCCGGTAACAGGATAAGCCGCGGCAATGAGAACAGTATAAAGAATGGGGTAATCCAACATGCAGGTATTGATAGAATGCCAAGGTCCGTGATAAATTGCTCTGGCCTGATGAATGTAGACAGGTCCATCGTTATTCATCATCAGAGTATTAACAAAGGCAAAAATACGAATCACGAATGCCGAAATGACCAGAATAGAAATATTTAATATGGTTGATTTGTTGTTTTTTTGATAAATCATGCTTCACATTTTCTCTAATGATCATTCAATTTATAATATAAATAAATTTTAAAAAATAAAATATCAGGATTTTGTTATATTGTAAATAAGCCTATAGCGGCTAATTTTATTTTGCTGTTTAATCTTATTCCGGACAAAAGGCATGGTCAGTTTTAGTGTTATTAATCTGTAATAAGCTTTCAATCTCTCGGCTTTTTTAATCCGCGTGATAGTTTCCGGTTTGTAATGTTTTGAATAAAATAAATATTCAGCTTTAATTCTTTTCTCCAAAAGGGTCACATACGACGTGTTAATTGAACTTTGCCCTCTCCAGTGAAATATCTCGGCATTGTCGATATATCCAATAGAAAACCCTTTTTCTCTGATGCGCCAAGCCAAATCTTGTTCTTCTCCGTAGAGAAAAAAATCTTCATCAAATCCGCCTATTTCTGTAATCAGTTCTTTACGGGCAATCATAAAAGCGCCCGAAACGCAGGCGATATTCCCTTGTAGATTGGCCGTTTCACCGGATGTAAATTTTTCACTTGGATATCTATATGATACAGATTCCTGTATTCTTCCATCAGGATAAAGCATTTTTGCTCCAGCCAATCCGATGTGATGATTTGCATCCATAAATGCCATAGATTTTTGCAGGGTTTCCGGCTTTACCTTCGTATCGGGATTGAGAAATATAACGTATCGTCCCCGGCATTCCTTTAAAGCCTGATTATTTGCTGCGCCAAAGCCGCGGTTATGAGAATTTGTGATCAAGATGACTTCGGGAAATTGCTTGCGTATTGCTTTAGCACTATGATCGGCCGAGGCGTTATCAACAACAAATATTTCTTTATCGCCATAAGCCAATCTAAGAGATTCTAGGCAAGCCAGTGTCAGTGTGGCTGTATTATAAGAAACAATTATGACAGATATATCCATTTTTCTATTTTTGATTATGAATTTACGCTTCTGATTCCTAATATTAACTGCGATTTTTTACCAGTATATTTTCGTATATGGTGGTGTATCTTTTCGTTACATCATCCCAGGTATTTTTTGCCGCGGTTTGAAAGGCGATTGCTGACATCTTCCTGCGGATATTTTCATCGAGCAGTAGAGCTACCTTCATCGCAATATAATCGGCGTCGGATATATCGCTGATAATAAATCCATTTTCATTTTCCCGCACAATATCTTTAGCTCCGACATTGCCACTGATAATTACCGGTAATCCAGCCGCCATCGCTTCCAGAACAACATTACCGAATGTATCGAACTTGGAGAGCATAATATAAAGATCGCTGGCTAAATACATTCTGATTATTTTTTCTTTATTTACCGGGCCGGTAAAAATTACATCAGAGATGATTTGGGCTTCTTTGGCCATCTGGGTATATTTCTTTATGTTTCCCTTGCCGGCAACAATTAATTTAAATTTGCGATTTTGCGCTTTTAATTTAGCCAGAGACAACAAAATGTCATCAAGTCCTTTAATTTCAAAATTCATTGAAACAAAAAAAATTACCGGTTCAGTAAAGTTGATTCCTAATTCATGGCGAATAGCGTTACGGACAGAATCTTTATTATGTTGCGTATAATCATTTAAATCAACGCCGGGATTAATAACAGCAACTTTATCAGGGTTAATCTTGTATTCCTGTAAAAAAATATCTTTAGCCAGATTGGAAACTGCAACAAATTTTTTGCAGTTTCCTTCATAAACAAGTTTTCTTTCCACCCAGGCTGTGGCCAGATCATAGAGACTCATTTTTTTACGACGAATATTATGTACCCAGTAGCGGTGCGGAATGCCGTGCATTGTGAAAATATCGGCGGCAAAAATTCTTTCGTGGCTGTGCACGAGAGAAAAATTGCTGCGATTTATCTGACGCTGGACAAAATAAGCAAAACTAAGAGTAGTCAGAAATTTAGGAAATGAAATAATGGGGATCTTGTGAAATTTTATCGTGGTGGATGACGTCTGCCAGCGATTGGCCAATACATGAAAATCAAAGCCTGTTTGATTTTTAAGACGGCTGGTCAATTCAGACGTGGTTTGTTCGGCGCCGCCGAGCAAACCGTATTTAGGTATGATTACCGCGATTTTATGCATAAAAATCATGATCCTGTTATTATTTTTTTGAACGCGTCAGTATTAACACAGAAATATGAAAAAATCATGTTCTAATGAATAACACTAGCGTAGTGTTACATAAATATCTTTACAGTCTGTCATTTCGAAGTCCCGCATACGCGGGATCATACTCCGCGAAAAAAATTAATGATCATAAAAAATATACAAGATATCTCCCGTTGGTCGATATGACAAGGTTTCATTGAGGACACTACACTCGTTGAATATCAGCAAAACTGATTATGGAACATCGGTGAAATTTATTATAAGAGCTAAATTATGGAATGCAATTTTTTTACTTCCGCTCCTATGTCTTGAAATTTCAGTTATTTTTATAATTTGCACTATTTAATAAATACGTTTATTTTATAGTTGTTAAATAGGTAAATAAATTATAAATTACCAACCGTAAAATGTTTGACGAGACTGTTTCGTAAGGAGAAGTTTTTGGAAAAGATTCCCCTCTCGGTGGCAATAATTACAAAAAACGAAGAAGAAAATATTCGTCAATGCCTGCAAAGCGTTGCGTTCGCCGATCAAATTGTTATCGTGGATTCAGGAAGCACTGATGCCACCCTGCAGATTGCTGCACAATTCGGTTGTGAAATTTATAATGAAGCGTGGCGCGGTTTCGGTCCGCAGAAACAATCGGCCATTGAGAAATGCCGTCAGCCCTGGATAATGGTTCTGGATGCGGATGAACGTATTCCATCGGATACGGCAGATGTTATAAAAAAGATTGTAACTTGTCCCGATATAAAGGAATCCGGATTCAGCTTCCCCCGCAAGAATTATTTTCAGGGACGGTGGATTAAGCATGCCGGATGGTGGCCGGATCGAATTGTTCGTTTATTTTGCAAAGGAGCGGGAAGGATGAGCACGGCAATTGTCCATGAATCCGTGGAAGTTCAGGATATGGTCGGTGGTTTGGACGCAGTTATAGAGCATTACACGGAGAGCCGCTTGAGCAAAGTAATTCAAAAAATCGACAGGTATTCAACTCTTGGCGCCGAAACTGCTTTTAAAGAAGGAAAAAGTTCCACCGCGGGCGGCGCTTTTCTACGCGCTTTTTTTACTTTTATTCAGGATTATTTTTTTCGCTTGGGCATTCTCGACGGCATGCCCGGCTTGACGCTGGCTGTAACCGATTCAGTCAACAAATATTTTAAATACGCGAAATTGAGCGAATTCACCGGAAAGAATCACAGCGGTAAATAACCAATGAATGATGGCTATGGTAAAGATCCGGCAGGCGAAATCGATATCTCGGTAATTATCGTCAATTGGAACACAAAAGACCTTTTAAGGGATTGCCTGAACTCGGTATATAAGACCGTTCAAAATCTTGCCTTTGAAATTATTGTCGTTGATAATTTTTCATCCGACGGTTCTGTCGCG
>Ga0182027_10015531_pt1 | contig 10463 bp, 9 predicted proteins | sample 712E1DmetaG_FD_121300 | JGI IMG/M metagenome (GOLD analysis project Ga0182027, IMG submission 121300) | Permafrost microbial communities from Stordalen Mire, Sweden - 712E1D metaG (Illumina Assembly) | ecosystem: Environmental > Terrestrial > Soil > Wetlands > Permafrost | place: Sweden... | reverse complement strand
GCGCTCGGCTGGGACGTTCGCGTGACCACCGAGGACGGCAGCCACGGCGAGAAGGGAATTGTCACCAAACCTTTGATGGATGAACTACGACAAACGTCTACCAATCGCCCTGTGGCCGACCGCAAGGTCTTCGCGTGCGGCCCGACGCCGATGCTCAAGGCTGTCGGTAAGATTGCCGAAGAATTCGATGTGCCGGCGGAGCTTTCGATGGACGAGCACATGTGTTGCGGCGTCGGCGTCTGCCTGACGTGCGTGGTTCCGGTCAAGACTGGTGACGGTTGGGAATACCAGCGCACCTGCACTGAAGGACCGGTGTTTGATGCGCGAAAAATCGCTTGGGAGGTGGCAGGATAAATTTCCGATTGCTGGTTGGAGCGCCGAGCACCCGCTCGTCACGTCTAAAAGAGAAACCATGAACGACATCAAATTCAACTGTCCCCAATGCGGAACCCATCTGACAGTGGATGCGATGGGTGCGGGCATGACCGTGAACTGCCCGAACTGTGCGAAGCCCATTGTCATTCCTTTCGTCCAGTCTGATCCTAGACAAAGAGCCGCTGTTTCTGCGCCGGAATTGTCGGCGGACAAACACAACAGGGCGGGAACCAAAAGGTGGTTCCTTTTGGCCGGTAGTGCCGCCGCGATTTTGGTTGCCTTGGCTGCGGTTTGGTTTTTAGTTTCCCGCAACTCTGAATTATGGGCAACCAAACCGAGCATTGAGGCTAAGTCTGCCCCACAACAGCCTGCACGTTCCGCTGCCGTTATGTCTGCGCAGCCGGTCTCAATCACCAAGGCAGATGAGGTGCAGATACAGACTACATTGAGAGAAGTGATTCGGACTGCCACCCCGTATAATAACCTTTCTGAGTTGCCCCGTAAGCTGCCAAAGGAATTCTTTGAAAATGTTGAAGCAGGGAAGCTTGTTAAGTGGGTTGAAGATGGATTTAAGAAAACCCCTCCAGGTCAGAACGAAGACATGCGGAACCTCTTATTCACAGGATTGGATGTTGCCGCTATCGTCACCCGGCAGCAACAATTTGCACCGCTGTTGAAACTTCGCTCACAGAGTACCCGCAATATTTATCGACTCTTACGGGAAGAAAACGTCACCAACGGCCTTGTTCTGTACAAACTGTACAACGAAGGGACCATTCTGCGCGCTCCAAATACGTGTATTGGTATTGACATTGTGCTGGAGGAAGAAAACAAAGACCTAGCCTCCGGTTTTGCTGCGCTCCTTGACGGGCTGCTCGTGACCCACCGTGACGGCGACCACTACGATTATGCCAGCCCGTTGTATGCTGAATTTGAAAAGAAGGGCAAACCAGTCATCATTCCGTCAGAGAATCAATCGGTGAACTTTGGAGGGATGCTCACCAATGGCCAAATCGGGAGTGTCAAGTGGACTGCTTTTCGTGGCGGCCATCTCGATTTGAGATTCAGCGCCTTCTATCTTTTGCAGATCACTAACCGATGGCGAGTGCTTCACTCAGGCGACAATACAGTCTGGATGGATTTTTCAAAATCGGAGTATGCCAAGAATATTGACATCTTCTTATTGAAGCCTGAATCAACCTATGCGCGGGAAGGCAGGCCTCGTGGTGGCGACCAAGAAGCAATGAAGGAAACGCTAGATTCTATACATCCGCGCTTGGTTATTCCGCATCACCTGTTGGAATTGGGGCACGGCTTGGACGCCTACGGGCACGACATGGGAATCAGACTTCATAAACAAGCGCCTAGCGGGGTCAAGGTTTTGATGTTGCAGTGGGGCGAAACGGTTACGATTCCATGACGAAGTGCATTGCTCCGGCGGCGCAGGTGGCTACTACCTTGTCGATGAGTTTGATTTGTTTATCAACGAGCACTGCACGTTATAACGATCTCTCCGATCAGTTTGCTAACAAAGAGAATGTCGTCGTGAGCATCCTGGCTGATCCGACCATGGCGCGCCACGCAGTTTTTGTCTCGCCGGATGCTCCCAACCCGCAGCCATTGACAGCCACGGTTGCAAACGGATACGTCACGGTAACCATCCCGAAGCTGGAGGCCTACGGGGTGGTCGTCCTGCGGCAAAACGATTTTGCCACTGCAGTGGAGCCACAGCCGAAGTAGGTCCCGCTGCCCAGTGTGCCGTGAAAGGGGTCGCATCAACCTGCACCCAGAACCCAGGGGTTGTTCGCAAAGTTGACAGTCCCAACAACGCCGTCCATGCTCACCGATGACAATGGTTGAGAAAACAGTAAAGATCGTTTCAAACGGCCGTTTCCGCGTTCTTCGCGTCTCTGCGGTTAAATGGCTGGGCCAGTTCTCCAGAAAAGCCGCATTCTCGCCATTGGAACCAGATTTCCCATGAATCTCTCCGTTCAAATCGGCAAGCTGACTCTGCAAAATCCGGTGATGGTGGCTTCGGGCACCTTCGGTTACGGCGTCGAATACGCGCAACTCCTCGACCTTAACCAGCTTGGCGCGGTGGTCGTGAAAGGCATCCGCCTGCATCCGGTCCGTGGCAATTCCACGCCGCGCACGGTCGAGGTCGCCAGCGGTATGCTCAACGCCATCGGCCTGCAAGGACCGGGCGTGGATGGGTTCATCAAGAAATACTGGCCGTTCCTCAAAGGTCTGAAAGTTCCGGCCATCATCAACATCTGGGGCACGACGGTTGAGGAATACGCCGAAGTCGCGCAGCGTTTCGACGCGTTGGGTGGCGTCGGCGCGCTGGAACTCAATGTTTCCTGCCCGAACATCAAGGAAGGCGGCGCGCAGTTCGGGACGGATGTGAAACTGCTCGCGCAAGTTGTGTCCGCGTGCCGCAAGGTGACGAAGCTGCCATTGATCACAAAAATGAGCCCGAATGTGGTGAGCATCACGCCGTATGCCAAGGCGGCGGAGGATGCAGGCAGCGACGCGTTGGCGATCACGAACAGTTACCCGGCAATGGCGATTGATATCGAGACGCGCAAGCCGAAGCTGGCAAACATTACCGGGGGCCTGACCGGCCCGTGCATCAAGCCGATTGCCATCAAACTGGTCTGGGAAGCGGCCAAAGCGGTAAAAATCCCCATCATCGGCATGGGCGGCATCCAGAACACGGCGGATGCGATTGAATTCATGATGGCCGGTGCGACGGCGGTGGCGGTGGGCACGGCGAATTTCTACGAGCCGCAGACCGTTTTGCAAGTGATTGCCGGCATTCGCGAGTTCATGCAACGCCAGGGCATCAAGGATGTGCGGGAAATTGTCGGCAGCGTGCAGGTGGGGAAGTGATGACGAATCCGAATGGTCTCTTTTCGTCAGGAAACTGTAAATGCGGGAGCAGAGAGTTGGGCGAATGGATGAAGTGAAAGAATTTTTAATCAGTAGTGGAGGCTACCTCTGTAGAAAATCTTTGACGCCTCCCGTTGGCAAATTCACACTCCACGTCATATGAAATGCGTCAGGAAGAACCTTGCTTGGGGCATCTGTGCAGCCGTGTTATTTGAGGGCGTGCGGCTCAGTGCGGCAGGCACAAACAGTGAACCGGAACCTTATCAGTTAAAGGACATCCCCGGCGGCAAACAGCTTGTCATTGCCGGTAAGGAGTACGGCCCTTACGCCTATGTACCGCCCATGGAGCCTGTCCAATTCAGTCCCGACAAAAGGCATTGGATTGTCTTTGTTCGCAAGTCTGGCGGTGAAGAGTTCTTCGTGGTGGACGGTCAAGAGCACGCCAGTCCGGTCAAGGTTGGCAGCAGCTTTGCCTATACTGTCAGTGAGAATGGCGGCGGCTGGGGGGCTTCAGTGCGCGATCCGTCCTCCGGCGGTTCCTATGCCATTCTGAACGGGAAGGCTTACGGCCCATACGGAAGGATCATGGGGCGGCGAGACACTTGGGTGCCGGTGCTTAGCGCCAACGGCAAGACGGCTGGCATTGCCGGCTGGAAAGAGCGCAATTCCGTTGTCGTAGTGGTGAACGGGAAAGAGTTTGGACCCTATCAGAGCGCAAGGGCTCTGTGGATCGACGACAAAGGCGAATTCTGGTGCGCAGTGGTTTCCAAGGCCGATAGCCAGGAGTATATCCTGACTACAGACAATGAGTATGGCCCCTACCTCTGGATCAGTCCCGTGTTCACGAGCATCGATCAGCGGCACTGGGGTTTTTACGCCGGCAAAGCACAGGCCGCAGAGCAAAATCTGGTGAGCGTGATTGACGGAAAGGAATTACCCGGAACTAACACTGCGCTCAAGAATCTTTCTGTGAAAGTCACGCAGTAACCCGTTAGGGCGCCCATATGGGCGGTTCTGAATGGCGCTTGGACACGGCAAACCCATTTTGAAAATATGCCTTAATCTTTATGTTCGAGCATCGCTCAAAACCATTGTTGCCGCGCCGCCAATTTTACGCGCGGCTGGCACGGAGTGCCGGCCTTGGCCTGTTGGTCGTTGCGCTCGCGCTTGGCATCGGGATGATCGGTTACCACGCCTTCGAGCCAATGTCATGGGTGGACGCCTTCGTCAATGCGGCAATGATTCTGTCCGGCATGGGGCCGGTGTCGTCGTTGCAAACCGACGGTGGAAAATTTTTCGCCGGGTGCTATGCGTTGTTCAGCGGCCTGGCGTTCCTCACGAGTCTCGGAATCATTTTTGCGCCGGCAGTTCACCGGTTCCTTCACAAATTTCACTCGGAAGAGTTGAAAATCGCAGACAAAACGGGCAAATAGCACCCTGATTCTGTTTTGCGCTTCGCGCGCAACGCGCTATTCTTCGTCCATGCTTTGGGCATTCACCAAGTATCACGCGTTGGGCAACGACTACATTGTCATTGACCCGAAGAACCTGCCGTCGCCGCTGACGGCCGCACAGGTCAAAACGATTTGTCATCGGAATTTTGGCATCGGATCGGACGGCATTTTGCTCGGCCCGCTCCCGTCCAAGAAAGCCAAGTTCGCGCTCCGCATTTTTAATCCCGACGGCAGCGAGGCGGAAAAAAGCGGCAACGGCCTGCGAATTTTTTCACGTTACTTGTGGGACCGGAAACGGGTCCGCAATGATGAATTTGCCGTCGAAACCCTTGGTGGTCTGGTGCATGCGACGGTCATGGAACGCGGCAAAACCGTGCGCGTCGAAATGGGCAGGGTCAGTTTCTGGAGCGATGAAATTCCCGTGACTGGCCCGCGTCGCGAAGTCATCAACGAACCGATTCACCTGCCCGGGCAGCGATTCAACTTTTGCGCGGCGACGGTGGGCAATCCGCATTGCGTGGTGCCGCTCCCGAAAATCAGCGCGGAACTGGCGAAGAAATACGGGCCGATGCTGGAAACGCACCTGCGTTTTCCAAACCGCATCAATGTGCAATTCATGAAGGTGCTCGACCGGCGGAACATTCAAATTGAAATCTGGGAGCGTGGCGCGGGTTACACACTGGCGAGCGGCAGCAGCAGCAGCGCGGCGGCGGCTGTGGCGCACAGGCTCGGGCTGTGCGACAGCGACATTGCCGTGCATATGCCCGGCGGAAAAATTCAAATCGAGATTGGCGGCGATTTTTCGATTCGGATGACCGGCGCGGTGACTAAAGTTGCGGAAGGAATCATGGACAGGGAAATATTTAGCGCACCCATTCCAGCCTGACGAATCCGAGTCGAGCTGCGCCGAAACCAAACCGTCGTCCACGAAGGCGGGACTAAAAGAGCAACAGGAGTTGACTCCAGCCTGCTTGGAGGTGGCCACTCCGGCTCGGCGAAGGCCGGCGCGGTGTTAGAAAACAAGCGATGACAAGAAAGTCATGAAAACAAAGACGCTCACTCCGGAACTGCTGCGCCCGCTGCCTGCTTTCGGCCTGCTGTTTCCCCATATTTGTTCATTTTCTCCATGTTTAGCCGAAAGCGAATTGCTTTGTTTTCGCAAGGATTGCAGGCCATTTTGCCCTGTCCCCGTTTCATGCGACATTGCGGTTTGGAACAAAGATGTTAGGTTGGAGCGGTCACCAATTCCTGTGCGTGCAGGTGTCGGATTGATGCGCCGCAGGCCCATAGGCTGGCAATGACTTTGCAAAGAGAAATATTATCGAATTATGAATCTAAAAATGACAACTAGGCTGGAACAGCTTGAAAGGGAAGCGTTGCCCAGCCAGCTCTTGGGGTTTCCCCAAAGCGGCGTCAAAGCCGGACCTTTGAAATCGGCTTTTACTTTGATCGAGTTACTGGTCGTCATTGCGATTATTGCCATTCTGGCGGCTTTGTTGCTTCCGGCTTTGAGCAGAGCAAAGGACCGCGCACTGGGGGTAGCCTGTTTGGCCAACACCAGGCAGATTGGCTTCGGCATCACTATGTACACGGGTGACCACAAAGACATTTTCCCGTCGCCGCCAGATTGGTGGAGAGGTGGCCCTTACAAAAATTCATTGGGGAAGTTCTGTGGAGGAGAATGGCTTTTAAGGGATCAGGTAACGCCAAACACGCCGGCTCCGATGTTGGTGAATTATCTACCAAATAACAAGGTCTGGGTATGCCCCAAGCGGAAACGAGGTCTACATTACACTTCTGCGCCCGGAGATTGGGATCCGAGCATAACGGGTTATCTTTCCTATGGATTCAATCAGTGTGGTGTTTTTGGTGCCGTCGATTCTAGTGGTGCTATGCAAAATGCCAAACCATTCAAAGCTTCCTCGGTTTCAAGAGCATCATACATGGTAGCCATCACTGATTGCAGCGGCTCCGTTGACTCCTTAAACCAAGCCGGCGGTTCCGCTTGGTTTGATACCGTTTGGTCGGGCAGCTCTGGATCAACAGTTGCCGTAACTGACCCGTATAATGGGCGCCTTCAGACCGCGCATGCAAAACACAGTAATCGTGTGAATGTCCTTTATGTGGACTGTCATTCTGCGCCCTCGTTGCCAAGCGCTCTCACTTGGGGACAGTTTTATGGTGTTTTTGGTAAAGTCACTCTCAAAACTTCTTACCCCAATACAGTGCAAGCAGACGATTCTATCAGTAGTCCGGATCTTGATAGCCAGGAATGGTCTAGCGCGCCGGAATAACGCCTTGGCGGTGGCGGCAAATATGCCGCGCCAAACTATTTCTATTTATAAGAACCTGCTTGGTGTTTATGTCTACCCGTCGATGTGACGGCTGTTGAATCGGGAATTGTATAACCCATATCCGTCACTTTGCAGGAAACCCGCGAGAATTCTGGAAAATTGAGGGTGATATTCCGGGTGTTCAATGATACCATCGCCTTTCGTTACGAATGGCCGGAACAGGTGGCACTCAAGGACTTCGATATCATGGATGAACTGATGGAATTCGTCTTTCCGGCCGATCTCATGGCCTTGTGGCAGTCGGTGTAAACGGCGGTTGAAAAGTAAAGATATGTTGAATTTTGATGCAGCAATTTTTGATATGGATGGCGTTGTTACTAAAACAGCTGCAGTTCATTCGCTGGCCTGGAAAAAAATGTTTGATGAGTATCTTCATTGTAGAGAAAAAGAATACAACGAACCCTTTCGTGAATTTACTCATGCTGATGATTATTTGTCTTTTGTGGATGGCCGGCCAAGATATAAGGGGGTGGAAACATTTTTAAAATCAAGGGGAATAAATATTCCTTTTGGCGAGCCGAAAGATGAACCGGGAAAAGAGACTGTTTGTGGTTTGGGAAACAGAAAAAACGAGTTTTTCAACAAGGTGCTCGAAGAAGAGGGAGTCGGTGTTTATGATTCCACCATAACGTTGATCAAGGAATTATTGGAAAGAGGGGTCAAGGTAGGGGTTGCCACATCCAGCAAAAACTGTGTGCTTATCCTTAAAAAAGCAGGAATAACCAATCTGTTCGAAACACGTGTGGATGGTGTTGTTTCTGCAGAACTGGGATTAAAAGGCAAACCCGAGCCCGATATCTTTACCACCGCAAGTGATAACCTGGGGGTTGAGTATCAACGTGCCATCGTTGTAGAAGATGCGGTTTCGGGGGTTCAGGCGGGATTCAAAGGGGAGTTTGGCTTGGTCATAGGGGTGGCCAGGGAAAATAATGTGCATGAATTAAAAACCAATGGTGCAGATTTTGTTGTTGAGGATCTCTCGGAAATAAACGTGGATGATATAAACCAGTTGATTGGTTCAAAGCTGGGAGGAAAACAACTGACTCAAGTATGAACCCTTAATTCCAATGTAAATACACTTAAAATGAGAACAAAACCACAACTAAGTTTTTGGCAGTTATGGAACATGAGTTTTGGATACGTGGGCATTCAGTTTGGTTTTGCCCTGCAGAACGCAAACGTCAGCCGGATATTCGAAACACTTGGGGCCAAGGTTGATAACATACCGATTTTGTGGATTGCCGCACCCGTGTCCGGATTGCTCATTCAGCCGATTATTGGCCACATGAGTGACAAAACATGGAACAGGTTGGGTCGGCGAAAACCTTATTTCCTGGCCGGCGCGATACTGTCATCCCTTGCTTTATTGATAATGCCCAATTCCCCCGCCCTGTGGGTTGCGGCCGGGATGTTATGGATGATGGACGGCTCGATCAATGTCACGATGCAACCTTTCAGGGCGTTCATTGGAGATATGTTGCCGGATGAACAAAGGACCAAGGGGTTTGCCATGCAAACGTTTTTCATCGGCGCCAGTTCAATCATTGCCTCGATATTGCCCTGGTTGTTCACAAAACTCCTTCATATAGCCAACACCGCGCCCGAAGGCCAAATACCGCCCTCCGTAAAATGGTCTTTCTATGTTGGGGGCATCGTATTCTTACTGACCGTTTTATGGACCATCTTTTCAGTCAAGGAGTATTCGCCTGAAGAACAGGCTGCATTTAACGCGCAAGAAACAGATGCGGCGGCAAAAGAAGGTTCTGAAATCACGATTAACACCGCGTCATATTATACTCAAGGCGCGGTTTTATTGGTATTTGGTTTGATATTCACCTATCTCGTGAAGACATTCAGCTGGTATCAGGGACTCTACATTTTGTCGTTCGGCATATCCATTTACGGTGTTTTGCAACTGGCTGCCGCCAAACGTTTTTCGATGGGCAAAATCGGCGGGATGGTAGAAATCATTTATGACCTGAAGAACATGCCAAAAACCATGAAACAGCTGGCCTTGGTGACGGTGTTCACATGGTTCGCTCTTTTCGCCATGTTCATCTATACCACATCAGCGGTGACGAGTTTTCATTTTGGAAGCACCGACCCAACGTCCGACGCTTATAATGAAGGCGCGAATTGGGTGGGGGTATTGATGGCGGTTTACAATGGCGTGGCGGCGCTCGTGGCCTTCCTGTTGCCGGTCGTGGCTAGAAAGACAAGCCGGGTTGCGACCCATGTGGTTTGTTTGATCATTGGTGGATTGGGTTTGATATCCATGTCTTTTTTTAAAGACCCAAACTGGCTGATCGTATCCATGATCGGTGTCGGCATTGCATGGGCCAGTCTGTTGACCATGCCTTATGCGATTCTTAGCACGGCCGTTCCTTACAAGAAAATGGGCGTTTATATGGGCATGTTCAACATCTTCGTCGTCATACCGCAAATACTGGCTTCCGCCAGTTTGGGTTTGTTGGTGCGCACCGTGTTCCATGGACATGCCATTGACGCAATAGAGCTGGGTGGCGTGGCCATGATAGTTTCCGGCATACTGATGATGTTTGTGAAAGATAATGTAAAAGACGCATAAGTTGATATGAGTGATCTTTGGAAAGTAAGCACTGACAAGTTTATCAATGAAAAAGAAAGCATCATGCGCAATGGTAACGTATACCAGATTGCGAATGGATACATGGGTTATCGGGGAACTCTTGATGAGTTCGGCCCGGATGAGTTAGTGGGAATCACTCTTGCCGGTATTTTCGACCGTGTTGGCGATGCCTGGCGGGAACCGGTTAATGCCCCGAATGGTGGATTTACCCAGGTTACCTTTGATGGCAAGGTAATTTCGGCCCGTTCAACAACAGTTAAAAATCATAAACAAAGTTTAAACCTTGAAAATGCGGTTTTCGAACGTGAGACTGATTATGAGTCAAAAGGAAAAACTCTTAAGATTAAGTCAACAAAGTTCTTAAGCGCAGACAAACCAAATTTAGGCGTAATAAAGTATAGCCTTACCAGTGATAAAGCCGCCAAGGTCAAGATCAGCACCGGGATTGATTATAATATCTGGGATTTAAATGGCCCGCATTTACTGAAGCTAAGTCCCGTAAAAAAAGGCGAAATACTAGTTGTTCATGCCATTACCAACGAAACATCCAAGAAAGTAGCGGTTGCCGAAATCGTTGATCTTAATTTTGGAAAAGAAACTCATGAGATAAAAGATAATAAAAATCTCAGAGTGATTAACCTTGAGGCTGAAGCAGGAAAAACATATACATTTTACAAGTATTTCGCAGTTTATACGGACAATGATCCCGTTAAGACTTCAGTAAATGAAGCTGCAATAAGCGGTGTCAAGGCAGCAAAAGATCTGGGTTATGAAACCTGC
>Ga0182027_10015530_pt1 | contig 10463 bp, 9 predicted proteins | sample 712E1DmetaG_FD_121300 | JGI IMG/M metagenome (GOLD analysis project Ga0182027, IMG submission 121300) | Permafrost microbial communities from Stordalen Mire, Sweden - 712E1D metaG (Illumina Assembly) | ecosystem: Environmental > Terrestrial > Soil > Wetlands > Permafrost | place: Sweden... | reverse complement strand
ATCGACAACTGGCTTTCGCAAAATGAAGGCAAGATGACCTACGCCGCCCCGTGGTTCACGGAAGAGGATGTGGCGTGGATCGCGGCCCACGGATTCGACCATCTTCGTTTTCCCATCGATTCCCGCATCTGGCTGAAAGCGGATGGCACGCTCGATGAGGCGAAAGTGGCGCCCTTCGATCGGGCGCTCGCCTGGGTCCGGCAACACGGTCTCGGCGCCATTCTCGACGTGCATTTTATCGACGGGGCGGACTTCAACTCCGGCGCCGCGTCCGACGCCCGCGTGTTCACCGATCCGGCGCTGATGGACAAAGCGGCCAGCCTCTGGCGCACCCTCGCCACGCGTTATGCGCACGAAGGCGACTACCTGCGCTTCGAATTGCTCAACGAGCCGAAAGCGGACAAGAACTCGCAGCTCAATGTGTTCAACCTGCGCATGCTCTCGGCCATCCGGGAGAGCAACCCGACGCGCATGGTCTATTTCCCCTGCAACAAATGGAACACGATCCCAAATGTGGTGGACCTCGAGCTGCCGGCCCACGACCCCAACGTCGCCGTGACCGTGCATTTCTATGAGCCTCTCATCTTCACTCACCAGAAGGCGCCCTGGGCGTTTCCGGCGGGAGACAAGATGCCGGCGGTGCCATTTCCCGGCCAAGTCCCGGATCTCACCGGAATGATCCCGGCGGGCCAGACCATACCCGCGACGCTCTCCGCCGCCCAGGATGTTGATCCGATGTTTGAACGGCTGGCCGATTGGGTCCGGACCAAGGCGGTCGGGCGCGAGATTCGTCTCGGCGAGTTCGGCGTGTTCCACAAAGCCGATCCGCAATCCACGATTAACTGGACGCGCGCCGTCCGCCACGCCTGTGAGCGCCACGGATTCGGCTGGACCGTCTGGGGCTACCAGAGCGTGTTCCCCGTGCGCCTGAAGGATGGCTCACCTGCCCCGATGCTTGAAGGACTGATGCACGACTAGAGGCGTATCCAATCAGGTTGTAGGAAGCCCGCTTGCGGGCGATCATCGGTCGCGAGCGACCTTCCTACTGCCCTCATCTAGGCAAAGCTCCCATGCGACTTCTGGTCACCAACGACGACGGCATCGACTGCGTTTTCCTCCATGAGCTGGTCCTCGGCCTGCGCGAGGCGGGCCACGAACTCGCGGTGGTTGCTCCCAAGACGGAGCAAAGCTGGATCGGTGCGGCAAAATCGCGCAACCGGCCCGTGCGTTCGGCCCGGACTGACCGCGGGTTCGATTGTCCTACGTGGACCGTCGATGGAACGCCGTCGGATTGCGTCAACATCGCGCTCGCCCACCTCGTCAAGACCCGGCCCGACGCGGTCGTCAGCGGCATGAACGTCGGGCTCAATGCCTCGTTGGCTTTCATTCTCGCCAGCGGCACCGTCGCCGGAGCGTTCGAGGGCGTGCTGCACGGTCTTCCGGCCGTGGCGTTCTCGCAAGACTTGAGCTTTGAGACCTATGATCACCTCAAGGACAGGGGCGGGCAACCCGGCGACGAGCTGTGCGCCACCCTGAAAATCTCCGCGCGCCACGCGGGGCGACTGGTGCAGGAACTCGTCGCTGGAACGCCTCCGCGGAGTTTCATCGTTCACAACATCAACTTTCCCTCTGCGATCCACCCCGATTCCGAGGTCCGGCGCACCGTGCCGGCGCGCATGGTGATCCCCGGCTTGTTCAGCCCGGCCCAGGACGACGGCACGCACCGTTTCGTTTTCCACCTCGGTCAAGATTGCTCCCCTGCCGAACCGCTCACCGACCGGGCCGCATTGGCGCACGGCTTCATCAGCCACACGGTGCTGGATTACACCCGCCTGGGATGTGTCTAGCCGGATCAATGCGATTTGTAGAAGCAAGCTCGCTCGCGACCTGTCCTCCCTGGGCCTTGCGGAGGAGGATTCCGAGGTAAGAATCGCCTGCAAGCAGGCTCCTACACCGAGCACCCGCTGATTCTTCTGGATTCTAGCTCCTGGCTGCTGGATTCTGACTACTGCATTCTGGCTCCTCGCTCCTGGATTCTGGATTCTCACGGCAATGATCGAAGTCGAAAACCTCACTCGCGTCTTCCGCACCTACAAGAAGCAGCCCGGCTTCTGGGGCGGCGTGAAAGGTCTGTTCCAGCGCGAATTCGAGGAGATTCGCGCCGCCAACGAAATCTCCTTCACGATCGGGGAAGGCGAGCTGGTTGGTTTCCTTGGACCCAACGGCGCGGGCAAAACGACCACGCTCAAGATGCTTTCCGGCCTCATCTTTCCGACTTCGGGACGGGCGCGCGTGGCGGGCTTTGATCCCACCAAGCGCGAGAATGCCTACCGGCGGATCTTCGCGCTGGTGCTCGGCCAGAAGAACCAGCTCTGGTGGGATCTGCCCGCCATCGAATCTTTCCTGCTGCTCCGGCACATCTACGGCCTCGGGGCCGCGCAGTACAAGGCGACGCTTGATGAACTCGTGACCCTGCTCGACGTGGGCCACAAACTCAACGTCATGGTGCGCGAACTTTCGCTCGGCGAACGGATGAAAATGGAACTCATCGCCGCGCTGCTCCACCGCCCGCGAGTGCTCTTCCTCGATGAACCCACCATCGGCCTCGATGTGGTCTCGCAAAAGGCCGTGCGCCTGTTTCTGCGCGATTACAACCGGCGCTACCACACGACGATCCTGCTCACCAGCCACTATATGGCCGACATCAAGGCGCTGTGCGAACGCGTCATTGTCATTCACAAGGGCCGGAAGATCCACGACGGCACGATCGACCAGCTCGACGCCACCGGCAGCCGCCAGAAGATCATCAAGTTCCGGCCCGTCGACGGTGTGCTTTTGCCCGGGGCGCTCAGCCCCCTGCTCGGCCAGCCAAAACCAACCGAGGATGGCGAGTACGTGCTGCAGGTCCCGGGCGAGCAGGCGGTCGCGATCTCGCAACAAATCCTGGCGGCCGGTCCGGTGGCGGATATCACCATCGAGGACGTGCCGCTGGAGGACATCATTGCCGAGTTGTTTGGCCGCCAGAAGTAACGCGTCCCCTCTGCGATTTCCGTGGAGGGCGCTGCGCCGTCAGCGCCGCTTGGGCTGGAGGTCGAGCCTCCCGCCGCGCTAAATCTGACTTATCAGCTTTGTCATCTGTTAAATGACAAACCATCAAGGCCGCTGCGCGCTTTGTCATTTAATAGACGACATTGGAACACTCGGTCCGCCCGGCTCGGCGGGAGGCTCGCCGTCCACCGTCGGTTGCGCTCGCAACGCCCAGTGAGATCACTAGCCTGACTCTTCGCCGTGACCACCACCCTGCTTGCCGTCCTCATCACCGCCGTTGCCGCCGGCCTGCTGGTCTGGCTGTGGATGCTCTCCCGCGCCGCCGCCCTCGGGGCCCGCCTCCAGTTCCTTACCAGCCAGCTCGCGAAAGCCGAGGGCGAACTCGTGGCAACGCGCGCCCGCCTTTCCGAACTCGAGGTGGAGAAGTCCCGGCTGAGCACCCTTCTAACCGCCGAGCGCGACGCCCTGCAGCAGGCGCAGTCCCGGCTGACGGAAACTTTCAAGGCGCTGGCCAGCGATGCGCTGAGTGCCAGCAATACCCGGTTCCTCGAACTCGCGCGGGAGACCTTCAGCAAGCTCCACCAGCAGTCCGCCGACGAACTCGGCAAACGCCAGAAAGCCATCGACTCGCTCGTCCGGCCGCTCAAGGAGTCGCTCGACAAAGTGGATGGCAAAGTTGCCGAGATGGAAAAAACGCGCGCCGGCGCGTATGGCCAGCTCTCCGAGCAACTCAAGACTCTGGCCTCCGCGCAAACCTCCCTGCAAACCGAAACGTCCCGGCTGTCCACCGCCCTCAGCGCCACGCGCACGGCCGGCACCTGGGGCGAGCTGCAGCTCCGCCGCGTCGTCGAACTCGCCGGCATGACCGCGTATTGCGACTTCGCCGAACAGGTCACTCCCGAGGCGGGCGGCCGAGACCGCGCCGATCTGGTGGTTCGCCTGCCCGGAGGCCAGCAGATCGTCGTCGACGCCAAGGCGCCCAACGACGCGTACCGCGAGGCGGCGAGCGCCACCGACGACGCGACCCGGGCGCTGAAGCTCGCCGAGCACGCCGCGAAGGTACGCGGCCACATCGATGCGCTCGGCGCCAAAAGCTATTGGGAGCAGTTCCAGCCCTCGCCGGAATTTGTCGTGCTGTTTCTGCCGGGCGACCAGTTTCTCGCGGGCGCGCTACAGGGCGACCCGACGCTGATCGAGCGCGCGATCGGCAAGAAGGTTCTGCTCGCCACGCCGGCCTCGCTCATCGCGCTGCTCAAGGCGGCGGCCTATGGCTGGCGACAGGAAGCCGTGTCGAAAAACGCTGAGGAAATCGCCGATCTCGGCCGGCAGCTCTACGATCGGATCGCCATCTATGTCGACCATTTCGACAAGGTTGGGCACGCGTTGGAAACGGCCACCAAATCGTACAATGCGGCCGTCGGCTCGCTCGAAAGTGGTTTGATCCCCGGCGCGCGCAAGCTGTCCGAACTCGGTGCCAAGGGGGCGAAGAACCTGCCCGAAATCGGGCCGGTGGAAATCAACCCGCGCGAATTGATCAAGCGGGAATAGCGGTCGGTTCAGCGCAGCCCCCCATTGGCGATGGCCGGCATCACCCTCAAATCCGCGGAGGACCTGCTCCCGGAAGCGGAGCGTATCGTTTCATGTTTGTCCGCCCAGCTCCAGTCGTTGGCGCCAGGCGCCGAAATCCATCATATCGGAGCCACCGCGATCGCTGGAGCGTTAACCAAGGGGGACGTGGACATTTTGCTCCGGGTTTCGGCGCCGCGTTTCCAAGCGACCGTCAAGGTCCTCAGCGAGCATTTCGCGGTCAAACAAGCGTCGAACTGGACGGCGGAGTTTGCCAGCTTTGGCGACGATATCGGCTATCAATTGCCGGTCGGAATTTAGGTCATGGTCAAAGATTCCAATTCGGACTTCTTGCTTTATCTTCGCGATTATTTCAGATCCCGTCCGGCGGCGCTCCGCGAGTACGATCAACTGAAAGTCGCCCAGGCGAATGCAGGGGCCGAAGACTACTGGAGGGCAAAAGATGAGTTCCTTGCCAAGATTCTGGGCGACCCACCGTCGCCCGTACGTCCGACAGCCATTCGCTGCGTTGTTCTTTCGTGCTGGTCACCACTACGCTAAACACGGTTCGGTGGACCTTCTTCACCCCACACAAATCAAACACGCACTTCTTCCAGATGGCATCCAACGGGTCGCCGAACACCTCCCGGTGCAAATCGTGAAACCGCACGGAATGACCGTTTCGGCACAGTTCCGCCACGACCGTTTCCGCAATGGCATGATTGAAACTACCCCGACGGGGATGAGCCAGGATGACCGAGACCTGCAGCACCTGCTTTCTTCCTACCTTGCGATTGGCCGCGACAGGGGTCGCCAAATCCCGCCCGGAAACGCCAGTGCGCCTTTCCTTGTTTCCAGGATTGATCATGCCGTTGAATCAAGGACCCGTGTGCCAGCAATGCTCCAAGCAGTCGCAATCCGCCCTTTCTTTACCTCATAGATCATCACCAACTCCATCGTGCCGGCCCCCTCCGGAAAAGTGCGCGTCACTCGTTCGTGATCGATAACTGTGTTTCCCATCACGATCCGCTTCAACAGGCGGGCGTGCAGATTCGGCTCCTGAAATCGGGCAACAAAACGCTCGCGCAAGGCCGCTGAACCGCGGGCCAGCAGCTTGGCCGGATGCTCGAACATTGCCGCATCGTCTGCGTAGATCGCCAGGAGCGCAGCGAGATCACGCGCATTGTATGCATCAAGCTGTCGCTGGACGATTGCTTCGGGATCATCTGGCGGAGCAGTCATAATCGGTGGGGGGCCGGCTGATCCCACGATGGCCTTGATTCGATGTCGACGAGAATTCGAGGCGCTGGCTTGGTGCGCTGATCCACAGATCAACGGTCGATCACGTCGAGTTCCGGCCACTGCGCCAGTTTGCGGTGCAGGGTGCGGCGGCTGATCCCCATGAACTCGGCGGCCTTGGTGCGGTTGCCCCGCGACTTGACCAGCGCCTCGCGCAGCAGACGCTTCTCGTTCTCCTCCACCGAGAGCGGATTGGCGGGGGGGGCCGTCGGGATGGGCGCCGCCGAGCCGGTTCCGACCGGGGTCGCCTCGCCTCGGAATCGCGGTTCCAAGTCAAACTCGGTCAGCTTTCCGCCGCGCCGCAACACCACGGCGTTCTCCACAAAGTTCCGCAATTCGCGGATATTGCCCGGCCAGGCGTAGGCCTGCAGGCGGCGCATCGCGCCCGGCTCGATGGTCAGCGGCGGCACGTGGTTCTCCTCACTGAAGACCTTAAGAAAGTGATCCAGGAGCAACGGCACGTCCTCGGGCCGGGCGCGCAGCGGCGGCACGGCGATGCGCACCACATTCAGCCGGAAAAACAAATCCTCGCGAAACGTTCCTTCCTTCACCATCTGCTCGAGATTCTTGTTCGTGGCCGCGACCAGCCGTACGTCGAGTGGGATGAGCTTCATGCTGCCGATCCGCTCGATCGCCTTGGTCTCGAGAAACCGGAGCAGCTTCACCTGTGTCGCCAGCGAAATCTCACTGATCTCGTCCAGGAACAGCGTCCCGGTGTCGGCCGCCTCAAAGCGACCGATGCGCCGTTCGGTGGCGCCGGTGAAGGCTCCGCGCTCGTGACCAAACAGCTCGCTCTCCAGCAGCGTCGGCGGCAGCGCCGCGCAATGGACCGCGACGAATGGCGCCCGCGCCCGCGGGCTCGCCTGGTGGATGGCCTGCGCGACCAACTCCTTGCCCGAGCCGGTCTCGCCGTCGATCAGGATGGTCGCGCGCGAGGGCGCCACGAGCTTCACGCGCTCCATGACTTCGCGCAGCGGCTCGGAATGACCCACGATCCCCTCGGAACTGAACCGGTCGTCCAGCCGCTCGTGCAGCTGCTGCACCTCGACTTCGAGCGTCTTCGTCTTGAGCGCCCGCTGAATCAGAATTTCCAGCTTCTCCAGGTTGACGGGTTTGGTCAGAAAATCAAAGGCCCCCCGCTTCATCGCCTCCACCGCGGTTTCGATGCTGCCGTACGCCGTCATCATGATCACCACCGGCTTGTTCGGCAGGGCGAGCGCCTTGTCGATGACTTTCAGGCCGGATTTGCCCGGCATGCGCAGATCGGTGACGATCACGTCGTGTTCCTGCGCCTCCATGAGATTGAACGCCTCGTCGGCGCTGGCCGCCACCGAGACGTCGTAATGTTCGTCCAAGGCCTGCTGCAAACCCTCGCGGGTGTGCTTCTCATCATCGACGATCAAGACGCTTGGAACCATGGGGCATTTGACACTTCTGCCGTCCGCATGGTCAACGGGAAATGAGACGGCAGGGCACGACGTTGTAGGGCGGGGTCGCCGAACCCCGCCGCACTGGATGAACCGGCGGGATCCGGCGATCCCGCCCTACATCTGACTGCATGAGCCCTAATCGCATGGCCCCCACCGGGACCGTCCGGCCGACTTCTTGAGTCGACGATAGAAAGACAACTGCTTTCTCCTAGGTTTCAATCTGCGGAAAAATACGGCCCAATTCGGCTCCTTACTGGTTGCCGTCCGCGGACAACCGATCCACAGTTGCCCGGTCTGCCCCTTGCTGCGATTTCACCCCCGCCCCAACACTACCCATGAAAAAGCTCGTTCTGCTTGCCTCCGTCGTCGCGCTTGGCCTGCTGCCGGCTCGTGCTGATGACAACGCTGCCGCGGCTCCCGCCAAGGGCGGACTGCGCTATACGATCACGGTCACCAAATTCGAGAATCGCTCGAATTATGCCGGCCAGTTTGCCCTGACCGACACCTTCGGCGCCGTGATGACCGATTCCCTCCAGAATACCGGCCGGTTCATCGTGGTGGCCGAATCCGACATGCGGAGCGCGGCCATGGCCGAGCAGGATTTTGCCGCCAGTGGACGCACGGCCGGCGGGGACAAGGCCCCGGTAAAGGGCAACCTGACTCCGGCGCAGCTGCTGGTCAAAGGTGAGATCACCAATTTCCAGGATGGCACGGAGGGTGGCAGTGGCGGCGTCGGCTTTGGTGGCATCCGCCTCGGCGGCGGTTCGCGCACCGCTGAGATCAACGCCGTCATCTATATTGTCGACTCCACCACGGGCCAGGTGAAGGCCTCGAAAAAGGTCATCGGCACGGTCAAGAGCAACGCGCTCAGCGTCGGCCTGAGTAACCAGAATTTCAGCGGTGACATGAGCGCCTTCAAGAAGACCAACGTCGGCAAGGCCGTGGATGCGGCCATCGACCAGGCGGTGGCCTTCTGTGTGGCGCAACTCGATAGTCTGCCGTGGACCGGCAACGTCATTCTCGTCAAGGGCAACCAGGTTTATTTCAATCGCGGCCAGCGCGAGGGCGTCGCGGTCGGACAGGTTTTCAAGGTGGGCTCCTCGGAGGTTCTGCGCGATCCCGGCACGGGCGAGGTGCTGGACTCCAGCATGACGGAGAAGGCGCAGATCCGCGTCGATAGCGTGAAGGAGAAAGTCTCGATCTGCACGATCGTCTCAGGCGAAGGGGTCGAGAATGGCATGGCGGTCTCACCCTGACCGGAGAAATCATTCGCGCGGCGTTTTCGCGCTTCGATAGAATCCCGGCACCCAACGGTTTCCAAGTCGGACCAGTTTGTTCCGTTTGAAGGGATGTAGTGATTCCCCGAGTCGGACTCATGCAATCGGGGTGATCTTCGCACGCAGTTTCCCGGACGATACGCTACATTATTTGTAGGGCGGGGTCGCCGCACCCCGCCGCGCTCGGTGCAATGGCGGGATCTGGCGATCCCGCCCTACATTCGACTGCCTCTATCCCCGCAAGCCTTGGCGCAGGTGGGCGGTCCGTTTCCACCCCAGATGCGATTGATTGGAAGGACGCGACGGCCCGGCGCGCCGATCGAGGTAGGGCCGGGCGGCCAGGCCCGCCGATCTGCTGCCATCGGGGCCCGAACCCCACAAGAAAGATCGCCGATCAACCGTTCTTCGCATCAACTGACACCTGGACCGCCATGAAGATACCCTGCCTTCTCGCTTGCACGTTGGGCGTGCTCGCCCTCGTCGTCCTCGGATCAGGATGTGCGTCAGCGTCTTCGCGCCAGGTGCGCGTGCGGCCATTGCAGACCTACGCGATTGTCGCGGCCGACGACCAGGGTACCTTGTCGCAGACGGAATTGAACAGCATCGTCGATACCCTCGTTCAGTTCCTGCTCGACCAGGGTTACGTACGCAGCGATGAGACCTGCATCGATGATCCTGGTCGGGCGACGACCGTTTTCCGCATGAAGATTGCGTGGAACGAAGGGCGGACCAGTTTCGCCGTCGTCAGTGTGGCGCCGAGTTCCGGCGAAGCGATCGTTGACGCCGACGCCGCTCCCGCTGAAACAACCTGGGCCCCGCCGCCCGACGACGGTTGGGACTACGATCCCTGGCGCTACGACGACAACTTCGGCTACGCCTACGGCCCGTACTGTCCTTTCTTCACCATTTTCCCTTTCATCCCCTTTTACGGATTCGACCACCATCGCCGTCCGTTGCCCCCACTCGTTCGTCGCCCGCCGGATCATCGCCGGCCTTCGGAGCATCGCCCGCCGGCATGGAGCCGAAATCGCAACTACGTCACCCCAGTGCAGGTCGGACATGGAGCGAACGTGCCCCTGCTGTCACCGCAGCGACTCCAACGGCCCTCCGGACTTGCGGGGTCTTCGTCCGCGTGGCGCCGGAACCATCCTGCTCCTGAGCACCGCGTGCTGCCAGCAGCTTCCTCCTCCAGCCGTCCGCAAAACGGGAATCCCAAATTCCGCCCAACTCAGGATGTTTCCCCCGCCGGCCCGAAACCCCAAGACTCGCGGGGCGGGTCGCCGCGGGCTGCTTCCCCGCCGCCCGTTCGCCCGGCAGACCGCGATGTTCGTCCGCCGACAAGCAACATTCATCGAACGAACCCTTCCCGGCCGGCCTTCGACAATCGGGTGAGTCCTCAAGATGCTTCGCCTTCGCGCCCGCCGAACCGTGCCCCCGCCAACCGCCCGGCTTCCGGTTCCACCCAACACCCGGCTTCTACAACCGGCCGCGACCAGTCTGCGCCTTCAGCACATTTTGTGGCGCCAACTCGGCCCGCGCCGGACCCAGACCATCGCCCAGCACCGGATTCTTCAGCCCGCCCTGCCAGCTCGAACGTCCGACCTCCGCCTGCAACGATCCCGCTGCGCGCGCCGACTCCGCCACCCTTGATGGTTCCGCCGCGTGAACCAGCTCCGTCCAGGCGAGATTTCACCCCGGCTCCTTCCCATTCGCCTTCGCTCCCTCCGCCCGCTCCGCCAGCAACGTCCTCAGGCACGAAAGCTGACTCAAAGTCGCAGGCACGCGACCGCGATCGATAGGAAAAGTCTGCTTGTTTCACGGCTTCAGTCAGAATGATGCCGTT
>Ga0182027_10015529_pt1 | contig 10464 bp, 9 predicted proteins | sample 712E1DmetaG_FD_121300 | JGI IMG/M metagenome (GOLD analysis project Ga0182027, IMG submission 121300) | Permafrost microbial communities from Stordalen Mire, Sweden - 712E1D metaG (Illumina Assembly) | ecosystem: Environmental > Terrestrial > Soil > Wetlands > Permafrost | place: Sweden... | reverse complement strand
GGCCATGCTGTTGTGCACCGAGGCGATAAAATTCCTCGGCGAGCCGAACCCGTCTTTGAAAACGCCGTCCAGAAAACTCTTTGTTTCGTCAAGCGCGCCGAGCGCCGTTCCCACGCACAGGGATCGGGGCTTGCGGGTCGCGGCCCCAAGAAGACGCGCCGCGGAAACATAGGCCATTTGCCAGATGCGCGGATCCCTCCGCTTGACATGCGCGGGGACTTCCGCCTGCCAGCCGGTGTCCTCGAAAGGAATAACTGCGGCGAATCCGCGCACGAAGAGTGAAGTCATCATGGCCGGGTCCTACGACGAAAGCGAAAATACGGCCGAGGCGTTGTTGCCTCCAAAGCCGAACGAATTCTTGACGATGTGACGCATGTCCCTTCGCACACCCGCCGAAGGCGCAAGGCCGATGGCGGGGTCGGTTTGCTCGAACCCCGCCGTAGGCGGAACGATGCCGTCGCGCAGGGCGCACACGGCAAACACCGCCTCCAGGATCCCGGACGCGGCGAGCGTGTGCCCCAGCGTTCGCTTAACGGAAAAGAAAGGCGGCACGTCGGCGAAAACGGCTCGCACGGCCGCAATTTCCGATTTGTCGTTGTCGGGCGTGGCCGTGCCGTGCGTGGCGATCGCGCCCACGTCCGCCGGTGCGATGCCTGCCTCGTCAAGCGCCGCCCGCATTGCTTTTTGCGCTCCCAGCCCTTCGGGGTGCGGGGCAGTCATGTGGTGGCAGTCGGCGGAGGCGCCCCAGCCCGCGACACGCGCCAACGGCGGAACCCCGAGCCTGTGCGCGGTCGCTTCCGATGCAACAAGCATGGCCCCGGCTCCTTCACCCAGGCTCGTGCCCGCCCTGCGTTCGTCGAACGGCCTGCAGCCGGCAGGGTCTATGAGCATGAGACTGGAAAACCCGCGCAGGGTGAGCAGGGAAAGCGCGTCCGCACCCACGGCAAGGCACGCGTCGAAATCGCCCTGTTCCACGAGACGTTTTGCCATTCCCACCGCGTGAAGCCCGGTGGAACAAGCCGTAGACAAGGTGTAGAATCCGGCAAGGCCGAACGCACGGCACAGGAAGCCTGCGGCGGCGCATGGTTCGTGAAACGCAAGCTCGCGGGCGGCATTCGGAGCAACCAAGGCGTCGGTCCGGAGCGCCTTGTAGAACAGTTCCGATCTGGTAATGCCACCGACCGTGGTGGCGAAGACCAGGCCGATCGCTACGCCCCGGCGGTCGCCGACGGCGGCAAGCGCTTCCCGGGCTGCGATGCAGGACAGCGCAATGGTTCTGTTGGGCGACTCGAATTCGTCCCGTAGGTCGGTGATCTGGCCGCAGAGCGGGGCCGCCTTGAGGCCGCTTTCAAAAATAGACAAGGGAGAAAGGCGGTCGCTTCCCCGGTACACGGCGTCGCGTCCGGCGCCTACGCCCGATCCTGCGGTGCAGAGCGCACCCATGCCGATGAGTGGGAGTGCGGCCAGGACAATTACCCTTTGGAACGGTTTTCCTCGATGTAGGAGGCGAGGGAACGCACCGAGGCGAACACCTGCCTGCCCGTGTTTGCGTCCGGAACGGTGACGCCGTATTCCTTTTCCAGGAGGACGATCAGTTCGAGCGAATCGATGGAATCGAGGCCCAAACCGGCCCCGATGAGCGGAGCATCGGCGTCGATGTCTTCGGGTTTGAGGTCCGACAGTTTGAGCACCTCGATTATCTGGCGCTTGAGCGTATCGATGAGCGGTTCCATTATTCTTCCTTTGCAAGGGAGAGCGTGACGGCCACGTCGCATGATGCGGCTTCGATACTGCCGCCTTTTTGCTCGCGCACAAGCCGGATCAGTTCGGTAAAATATAATTCGTCGCGGGCGGGCGCACCCTCTTTGGCCGCTGGCGAAAACGAGGCGGAAAGTCTCATTGCCGTGCCGCTATTGTCCGGTTGCAGGGAGAGGAGCAGCGCGAAGGCGTTCGATGCGGCTGCGGTACCGCCGACCAGCGGACTTGTTGCATCCTGCGTCTCCACCGCGTTGACACACAGCGTAAGCACCGCGGATGCCTTTCCAGTTTTTAGCAGCGACACCGCGAGTTCGAGCGCAGTGAGGCCGCTGGCGCCGTTTCCGGCCACCACCCGGTTCGGTCCCTTGAGGCCATAGTAAATGGCAATGTCGGCGATGGCCGATGACGGAAGCGTGGCCGAAAAGATTGCGGGGCTGGGAAAGCCCGCGATCACGGATTCCATGTATCGCATGTCGGTGGACAGGGATCCTGCGGATATGCCGAGCGTTATCGCCGTGGAATCCTTGTGTGCGATCTGGCGGCCGGCCAGGGCCACGGACGCGGCGGCAAACGCGAGCCGGTCGGCAAGCATAAGCTTCCCGAAAGCGGGATACGGCTTGTCGAGAACCTGATCGCGCCTCACATCCCCGGGACCGGCCTGGCCTTCGTCCCAGGGACGAAGGCCCAGCGGCCCGGCAATGCCCTGCGGCAGGAGCGCGGCAAACGATTCGACGCGAATGCTCATTGCACCTCCGAAAGCACGACCGCGGCGTTAATTCCTCCGAACCCGGCGGAGAGGCACAGCATCGAGCTGGTCCTGAGAATCTGGGGCTTGGCCGATATCGGCACCGGCTCGTCCACGCCGAGTGTTTCAAATCCCGCGCTGGGAGGAGCGAGCCTGCGGCGAAGGCATTCGGCGGCCACGCAGATTTCCAAAAGCGAGCCCGCGCCGCTGGCATGGCCGATTGCGCCTTTTACCGAAAAGCAAGGAGGATATTCTTCGCCGAAAAGGCTCGTTATGGCCTTTGCCTCCATTGCGTCGTTGTACTTTGTGGCGGTGCCGTGGCATTTGACGCCGCCGATGTCGCCGGGCGGCAGGGCCGCGTCGGCAAGCGCGGCCTTCGCCGCGCGAAAGAGGCCGTCGCCGGTGCGCGACGGACCGGTGCGGTGGTTTGCGTCGTTGGAACTGCCTGCGCCCGCGACTACCACGTCGCCGGCGAAAGGTTCCCTGTATGTCAAGAGCGCAAGGGCCGCGCCGTCGCCGATGGTAAGGCCGTCGCGCGATGAGTCGAAGGGTCGCGCGCCCGCGGGCGACAGCGCCGACAGCGCGTGGAAACCGGTTGCCACAAAGCGCGAAATGCCGTCGAATACCAGCAGCACAACGGAGCGTGCGCGGCCCGACACGAGCATGTCGCGGCCGATTTCCACTCCCGTTGCGCCGGACGCGCACGCGTCGGAGACAACGATGGTGCGGCCCGCGGCAATGTTCAGGATTTTCTTTGCATAGTGGGCCTGCGAAGACAAAAGGGGCATAAACGCTTCGGGCCGAATGCCCGATTCATAGTATGCTTCGAGCGGCGAAATATCGCCCTTTGCGGCGCAGAAGATAAACGCGGTTGTGTCTTTGTCAAGATCCGAAGCGTCGATGCAGGGCGCCAGCGCTTCGGCGGCGACCCCGAGGCTCCGCCACGAAACATCCTTGAACGGCGCATGGGCAACGGGAACGCCGAAACACGGGCCGGGTACAATCGCGCTTGCGCCCTCGAACAGGTCCGCTACGGTTTCCTCAAGCGTTCCGAGGCTGCTCAGGATGCCGCAGTCTTCGAGCACTACTGCCGTACGTAAAGCCGCGGTCACGATTGCGCCGCCTTGATGAATCCGTGGGCAAGGGGAAAGCCGTTGCAGGTCGCATTGCATTCGAAAAGGCCGAGATTTCCCATTTTGGCCTTGACGGTAATTTCCGCTTCAAGCGCATCGCCGGCAGCGGCAGCGCCCGGGAAGACAAAATCGTCGATGCTTGCGAGAACGCCGCGGCGCACAGCCCCGCCCGATTCCATGGCTTCGCACAGGATGGCGGCCTGGGCGCAGAATTCTACAACGCCTTCCGCCGACATGCCCGGGCCATAGTGTTCGTCGGGCCGCACCGTTCTTGCGCACCGGATCTTTCCCTTTTCGAATGCGACAATGGCGTCCACAACAATCGCCGGCGGCCGGTGCGGAAGCAGGGTTTCTACGGCAGGAAAGGTTTGCAAGAGACAAGTCCTCGGCTGTTGCTGTTTGCATTGTGCGAAAAGGATGAGTGTTCCAGGAAAACAAAAATAAATTTCGGCAGCAAGGCGATGGAACGAATATGGCAGCATGACGATCGTATGCTTCTGAGGGTGCCAGGCCTCTGTCAAACCGAATAGCGCGAAAGCCACATCTTGACAATTGTGGGATTGATCCTCTGCCAAGCGCCAGGCCGGACTGCAGGGCGCGCAAGAGCGCGGGGCCGGCCGACCCTCGCCGCAGGCGACTAGGGCGGCCCGGCACCGAGGCCCTTGGCCGAGCCAGAAAGGAGGGCCGCCGCCGCAAAGCGGCGGGGCGCCCAATCTCTTAGTCAATTTGCAAATACCCGAGGAATCCTGCTTCGCAGATCACATATTCATCCCGGCCCGGCCCCTCAAAAGACTATTTTTAGTATATTCTATCGCTTTGCAAGTTTTTCTTCGAACAGCAGAAAAGGAAACCGCGCCCCATGCTCGACCCTCAATTCATCCGCGACAATCCCGACCTGGTCAAAACCGGGGCGGCAAACAAGAAGAGTCCGGTAGACATAGACAAACTCCTCTCGCTCGACGAGCGGCGGCGGAGCATCATCCTGGACGTGGAACGGCTCAAGAGCGTGCGCAACGCAAAATCTCCGGACATCGCCCGGCTCAAGAAGGAAAAGAAAGAAGCCGAAGCCGCCGCGCTTCTGGCCGAAATGAAGACGCTTTCGGAAAAGGTGAAGGAGCTCGACGAAAAGCAGAAAGCCGTTGAAGACGAGATTCGCGGCGTGTCGATCTGGATTCCCAATATGCCGCACGCGAGCGTGCCCCACGGCACCAGCGCCGCCGACAACGTTACGGTGAGCCAGTGGGGAAGCGAGCCCTCGTTCGATTTCGCCCCCAAAGACCACCTGCAGCTCGGGACGGCACTTGACATAATGGACTTTCCGCGCGGGGCAAAGGTGGCGGGCGCGGGGTTTCCGGTGTACAAGGGCGCCGGCGCACTGCTCGAACGCGCGCTTATCAATTTCTTTCTCGACACCCATACGCTCACCAACGGGTATCGGGAGATATTTCCTCCGTTTCTTGTCAATGCCGACAGCCTTTTCGGCACCGGCCAGCTGCCCAAGTCGCAGGACCAGATGTACTACATCGGCGAAGACCAGCTGTACTGCATCCCCACGGCCGAAGTGCCGGTGACCAACCTGCACCGCGACGAGATGTTCGAGGCCGAGCGATTGCCCGTCAAGTACTGCGCGTACAGCGCATGCTTCAGGCGCGAGGCCGGCTCCTACGGCAAGGACACCAAGGGGTTTCTGCGCGTGCACGAGTTCAACAAAGTCGAGCTTGTAAAATTCGTGGCCCCGGAAACCTCCTACGACGAGCACGAATCGCTCCGCGGCGACGCCGAGGGAATTCTGCGGGCGCTCGGTCTCAAGTACCGCGTCCTGCTGCTGTGCGACGCGGACCTGTCCTTTGCCGCGGCAAAGTGCTACGACCTCGAAGCATGGGCGCCGGGCGAGAAGAAGTTTCTCGAAGTGTCCTCGGTGAGCAACTTCGAGGATTTCCAGGCGCGGCGCATGAACATCCGGTTCCGGCCAAAGGCGGGGGAAAAGCCGCGGTTCGTACACACCCTCAACGGCAGCGGCCTGGCAACCGCGAGAATCCTGGTTGCGATACTGGAGACCTATCAGACGTCAAGCGGGTCGATCCGGGTACCGGAGGTTTTGCAGCCCTATATGCACGGGATGAAGGAAATTGTTAAAATATAAGGAGCTTTATGTGGGGGAAGTTTCCCCCTCGCTTCGGCCCGGCGTTGCCGCCGGTCCTCCGCTACCCCCTCCTGGGTGCACCCCAAGCGGGTGTAGTTGCAAGTGTCAACCATCGGTTGGGGGGCACCCGCGGAGATCTGTTGGGATTGGTTTGCAGCAGCTCTCTTCCCTTGACAATGGGAATGTGCCAAATCGGAGCCTGACATACCGCAGAGAAGGCGTTGCGGAAACGTGACGCGCGCAATGCGAAGCGTTGCGCATCGCGCACGTTTCCGCTGGAAAGGGTGTGGGCGCAGATCGCCGCCGCACAGCGGCGGAAGCTGCGCCCCAGGGGAAACCGCGTAGCGGTGTCCCCTCCAGAAGTCTTAATTAATATCAGGAAATATGGCAAACCCAGCCTTCTACCGTTTCCTCATGCGAATCCGGCCGTTTACCGGCAGGTATGTGCTGCTGCTCGCCTGCATCGCCGGGTTCATCTGGTATGCCCAGTACTCGCGCACCGTCATCATGCAGCTGCAGGAGGAATCGGTGAGCGTGACCCAGACCTACGCGGAACTGATTCGCACCGCAATCACCGAACGGATGAACAACCAGGAGATGAACGTTATTTTCGAGGAGATCATCCGCAAGGCAAACATCCCCGTCGTCATCACCGATACCTCGTGGAATCCCGTCATGTGGCGCAACATTGTGGGGGGAACGTTCTTCCACCGTACCGAAGTGCCCGCGCACGACACGTCGGGCGAGGCGGTCGCGAAAGTGCGGGCCAAGATGGCCGAATACATCAAGAGCTACACCCCGAAAGTTCTTTACTTAAGCGAAACACAGTCCAAACTCGGGTATCTGGTTTTCGGGAACAGCGAACTCATCTACAGCCTGTCGCGGATGCCCTACATCGAAGCGGGCCTTGTGGCCGCCTTCATCTTCTTTGCCTTTCTGGGATATCAGAACATCCGCGTCACCGAGCGCAGCAACCTGTGGGTGGGATTGGCAAAGGAGACCGCCCATCAGCTGGGCACGCCCATATCCTCGCTGATGGGATGGGTCGAATACGTCGGCTCGCTCACGAACACCGAGGAGCCGATCGATCCCGAGGATTTCGTAAAGCAGGTGCACGCCGTTACCGAAAACATGGGAAACGACCTGCTGCGGCTGCGCAAGGTAACGAGCCGGTTTTCCCAGATCGGGTCGGTTCCAGCCCTTGTCGCGTGCGACATCAACGAGGTGCTCAACGACGCGGCGGTGTATTTCCGGACGCGCCTGCCCTTTCTGGGCAAGCATATAGAAATCCGGCTTACGCCGGGCGCGCTGCCGCAGATACACGCCAACAAGCAGCTTATCGAGTGGGTCTTTGAGAACCTGCTCAAGAATTCGGTGGACGCAATTGTGAAGGTTGACGGGCTCATCGAGATAAAGACCGAATATCTGGCCGGCGAAAAGATCGTGCGCATTTCGCATGCCGACAACGGCAAGGGCATTTCGTGGGAAGACCAGAAGAAGATATTCGCGCCTGGCTTTACAACAAAGAAGCGCGGCTGGGGCCTGGGGCTCACGCTGGCGAAACGCATCGTTGAAGATTACCACAAGGGGAAGATCTATCTTTCGTGGACCCAGAAGGACAAGGGCACCGCTTTTTGCATCGATCTTCCGGCCGGACAGGACAAGCCCGCGCGAGGCGGGGCTGGAACAGGCCGGTCGTGAGATGAATTATTTTGAGGCAGACTGAGTACGAAGATCCACCGCAAAGGCGCAAAGGACGCAAAGAGAGAGTGACAAAGTAGCAAAATAACAAAGTGACATAGTCGAAGAAATGGCTGAAGAAGTTTATTATAATCGATTTACCCGTTCCTTTGCGTTTTTCTTCGCGCCCTTTGCGTCTTTGCGGTGAGATTCAGTTTCCAATCTTCTGACGATGGAGTGAGGCAACCTGCATGAGCGGCAACCGGAAGAGAGTCCTGTGGGCGGACGACGAGATCGAGTTCCTCCGCTCGCACATTATGTTTCTCGAAACGCGCGGCTACAACGTAACGGCCGTGTACTCGGGTCACGACGCCATACATCTTATCAAGGAAGATCCCAAGGCATTCGACATCGTCCTGCTCGACGAACAGATGCCGGGAAAGGACGGCCTCACCACGCTCGAGGAAATCAAGGAGATCGTGCCGGACCTGCCCGTGGTTATGGTGACAAAGAGCGAAGAAGAACATGTGATGGACGAAGCCCTGGGAAAGAAAATTGACGGGTACCTCACCAAGCCCGTCAATCCGAGCCAGATCCTTTCGGTGTGCAAGAATCTGCTCGACTCGAAGCAGATCATCTCCACGCAAATCACGCAGAAATTCGTGCGCAATTACTCCGACACGCGGCTTGCGATGTCGGCCGCCATGACCGCCAAAGACTGGATGCACCTCTTTGAGGGCCTTACCAAATGGGACCTGGAACTGGAAACAGTCGAAGACGAAGGGCTGCGCCAGGCCCACGCCGGGCAGAAATCCGACTGCAACACCACGTTCGGTGATTTTATCGCCGAGAACTACGGGCAATGGCTCAAGGGTGAGAACAACCCGCCGCTGCTGTCTCCCAATATCGTGGAAACGTTTCTGGTTCCGCGCCTCAGGGATGGGAAGAAAGTCTATTTCGTGGTGCTCGATTGCATGCGGCTCGACCAGTACTGCGCAATCGAACGGCTGCTGCGCAAATACTTCGACATAGAACGCAACTTCTACTATTCCATTCTGCCGACCTCAACGCCGTTCGCGCGCAACGCGCTCTTCGCGGGAAAATTCCCCATCGAGATCGCGAACGAATACCCGGATCTGTGGAAGACGCCGTCCGACGACGAGAGCAGCCTCAACCGGTTCGAGCGCCAGCTGCTGGCGAGGAAGCTCAAGAGCTGCGGGCTGCACTACGCCGACGATCCGAAATACGTCAAGATACTTGACGCATCGGATTCCAAGGAATTCCTCAAGAAGATAGGTTCCTACGAAAAGGACCAGCTTGTTTCCATTGTCGTCAACTTCGTGGATATGCTCACGCACAGCCGTTCCACGTCGAGCATCCTGCAGGAAATCGCGCCGGACGAGACCGCGTTCCGGTCGCTTACGCAGTCGTGGTTCCAGTTCTCCACCATCTTCTCGATCCTCAAGGAATTCGCCACGCAGGACTGCACCGTGATACTCACCACCGACCACGGCTCCACCCTGTGCACGAGGGGTACCGAGGTGTACGGCTCCCGTGAGGTTTCCAAGAACCTCCGGTACAAGTTCGGTGAAAACATAACCTGCGATGAGCGTCACGCGCTGTTTTTGTCCGATCCCACGGTGTTCAAGCTTCCCGCGTTCTCGCTCAACTCCTACTGCATCATCGCGCGCGAGAATTACTACTTTGTCTACCCGGACAAGTCCGAAAATCACCAGCGCCAGTACCAGAACAGCTTCCAGCACGGCGGCATTTCCATGGAAGAGATCATTATTCCGCTGGCAATAATGAAGCCGAAATAATTCTTGAAGGTCAAGAGCTGGTGGGGAAACCGCGTGCGGTTTCCCCTGGCCCCCGGCTTCCGCCGCTCTGCGGCGGCGATCCGGGGGCACACCCCTTCCAGCAAAGGTGCGCGCCGAAGTCGCTCGCTTGACGCTCGCGAGGCGCCGCACCTTCGCAACGCAACCGCTGCGGTATGCCGCTTCGCGGCGATATCCTTTTCGGTAGATTCTCCGGTTCCCTTCTCTCTTCAGGAGAGGGGTCGGGGGTGAGGTCAAAACAAGATCCGAGATGCGACTTATGGCCGAGGAAATCGTTTCTCATTCCGTCGAAGAAACTCGCCAGGCAGGCGCCAGGCTGGCAAAAACGGCCGCCTCCGGCGACGTGTATGCGCTCGTGGGCGAGCTCGGCAGCGGCAAGACCGAATTCGCTCGCGGGTTTGTCGAGGCGCTGTGCGGCCCTGCGGCGGTTCGAAGCCCAACGTTTTCCATTGTAAATATCCACGAATCCCCGGATTTTCCCGTGTATCATTTCGATTTCTACCGGCTCAAGAGCAAAGAGGAGCTTGTGGAAATCGGGTTCTACGAGTATGTCCGTTCGAACGGAGTGGTGCTCATCGAATGGGCCGACATGTTTCCCGATGTCCTGCCCCGCGAGACGGCAACAATACGGTTTGTTGACAAAGGGAACAACCGGCGCGACATCCGAATCGGACCGTTGCAGGAATCGTAGTTGGATCCCCCCGGCACTCGCCGCGTCACCAAAAGCCTCGCAGCCCAATTTCTTTGCGGTCTTCGCGTCTTTGCGGTGAATATTATCTGTAGAATTTAGGTTCAGGCAACCGTATCTCAGTTCCCTGCTCTCACTTGTGACAACCCGAGCCAGGCAAAAATTCCCCGAAATGCCGCGCCTATTGTGCTTGCCGCCAACCAAAATTTCATGTGAACCTTGGAGGGCCTTTTTGCGACTGTATACTATAAGGAGTACTCTATATATGGGTTTATGCGATTAAGTATGGCATCTGTTGTGCGTTTATTATACACTTTATTATATTGGTCAGACTGGCCTTGTCGGATTTCTTCCGGGTTCCGGGCGTATCTTTGGGCGCGGCGGGAAAGCGGGAAAAGGCGGCGATAACGGGCAAAGAGGCTTGATGATATGCGGTTCGCATGCAGCAAGAGGTGGGGAAGAATGAGAATTGACAGATG
>Ga0182027_10015528_pt1 | contig 10464 bp, 9 predicted proteins | sample 712E1DmetaG_FD_121300 | JGI IMG/M metagenome (GOLD analysis project Ga0182027, IMG submission 121300) | Permafrost microbial communities from Stordalen Mire, Sweden - 712E1D metaG (Illumina Assembly) | ecosystem: Environmental > Terrestrial > Soil > Wetlands > Permafrost | place: Sweden... | reverse complement strand
AGGCCCTCTTCGCCGTCACGGGCCACGTCGACCCGTTAGCCTGAACCCTTGAGCTTGCGTTCAAGCAGGCGGGCCAGCCCCTCATCGTCTTCCATAAGGAGCACGCGCTCGGAACGCTCTTCGGACACGGCCTAATCCTCCTTGGGGACGCTGACCACGGAGAAGAACAGGCCCAGGTTGCGGATGGCTTCGGTGAAGTGCTCGTAATCCACCGGTTTGGTCACATAGACATTGCAGCCCAGGTCGTAACAGCGCGTCACCTCGCGCCGGTCGTCGGTCGTGGTCAGGATGATGACCGGGATGCGCCGGGTTTGTTCGTTGCCCTTGATCCGCTCGAGCACCTGATAGCCGTCCATGACCGGCATGTTCAGGTCGAGCATGACCAGCAGGTTGGCCGGATGCACGCGACCTTCATAAGGCCCTTCGCGAAAGAGGAAATCCACCGCCTGCTGGCCGTCTTCGACGTGGATCAGGTCGTTGATGATGTTGGAGCGGCGCAGGTTCTTTTCGATCAGCCGGGCATGACCCGGGTCGTCTTCAACGAGCAGAATGGTCACTTGTTGCGATTCAAACATAGGGATTTTCTTTCTGGGACAGGCTGAGGGTAAAGGTGAAAACCGTGCCGACCTGCTCCTGCGATTCGCAGGTGATGCGTCCGCCGTGGCGGCGCACCAGCGCCTGGACGTAGGACATGCCCATCCCTTCGCCCGGCACATCCTGTTTGCCGGCGCGCCGGAAAGGGGCAAAGACCTTCTCCATGTCTTCGGCGCGGATCCCGCGCCCATTGTCGCGGACCTGGAAGACCGCCTCCTCGCCGCTCAGCGAGCCGCTGACCTGGATCGTGCCGGCGCGGCCTGGCTGCATGTAAACCACGGCGTTGTTGAGCAGATTGGACCAGATCTGCTGCATCGAGGTGCGATCGGCGACGACCGGGGGGAGGTCTTCGACCGTGACTTCGACCTTACGCTGCTCGATCTGGTGCGCCAGGGTCTTGAGCGTTTCCTTGACGATGGCGTTCATGTCCAGCGCTTCGGGGCGCAGCTCGCGGTAGCCCAGGCGCGACAGTTGGAGCAGGGCATTGATGAAACCATCCATCCGGTTCACCGAGGAATTGATGAAATCCAGCGCCTCGCGCACGTCCTCATCAAAGGCCTGGATCAGCGCCGAGCGCCGGGTTTCTTCAAGCTGCGGCAGGAGGTCGGTGATGTTTTCGCGGATCAGCGCCAGCGCCGTGCGCAGTTCCATGCTGAACCCTTTGAGGTTGACCAGCGGCGCGCGCAGGTCGTGCGAGATGATGTAGGTGAACTTCTTGATTTCGACGTTGGCCTCGTTGAGGTCCGCCGCCAGTCGCTGCGCTTTCTCGGTGGCTTCTTTTTGCGCCGAGATGTCATGAACCGCGCCGACCAGGCCGTTTATTTCACCCTCGCGATTGTGCAGGGGAACCTTGGTGCAGGTCGTCCAGATCATCTGCCCATCGGGAAACCGGTGCTTCCTCTCGCATTCCATGATCGGCTGGCCGGTGCGGAAAATTTCCTGTTCCTCGGCCCAGAGTTTCTCGGCCCATTCCCAGGGATAAAGATCGAAATCGGTCTTGCCCAGCACTTCCTCCTGGCGGTTCGCGCCCGTCAGGTGCAGGCAAGCGAGGTTATTGATCATATGGCGCCCCTGCCGGTCCTTGACGAAGATGCTCTCGGGCAGGCTGTCGATCAGGGTGCGTAATAGCTTGCGTTCCTCTTCCAGCGCCAGCTCGACGCGCTTGCGTTCGGTGATGTCGCGGGTCAGGCCGAACGTGCCGACAATCTTCCCCTGCTCGTCGCGGAAGGGCAGCTTGCTGGTCGAGACCCAAGTGACGCGTCCGTCGGGCCAGGTCTCCTTTTCCTCGATGTTGATCAGCGGCTGGCCCGTGGTGATGATCCGCTGTTCGTCCTCGAAGGCCTGCTGGGCATGTTCGCGCGAAAAGAAATCGAAATCCGTCTTGCCCACCGCTTCCGTGGAGTCCTTGAGACCGAACAGAAAATCGCACGAGTTGTTGGTCCGGATGAAACGGCTCTGCGTATCCTTGAAATAGATCTTGTCCGGCAATTGATCGAGCATCGTTTTGAGCATCAGGCTCTCAAAGGCCGCGGGGTCGGCTTGGCGCTCGGGTTGGGCGACCGGAGCGGCCAGTTGGGCCTCCAGCTCGGCCACGCGCCGGCGCAACGCCTCGAGTTCCCCGGTCATCGCTTCATTTTCCGCCACGGTTTTTTGCATGCTTATCGCTTCTCCGCCTCGCAGGCATTCCAAGTACCCTTACTCTTATCGTTCAAGGGGAGGCGGGACATGAAAAAAAATCGAGAGGGTTTTTTTGGAGGTGAGAGGCATCAAATCAGCAGGCTCGACGCGAATCACGGGCTTCGGAGAGCCGGCCTCCGTGCCGGCTGTCTGGAAGGGCGTCATTGTCTCCATGCGTATGGCAGCCGGTACGGAGGCCGGCTCTCCGGAAGAAGTTTGATCCAGATTACCTTTCGGCTTTCCTGCGAGGCGCTCAGGTTTTATCGGCCGGGGCGTCGGCCCACAGCGCCGGATCATATAACAGCCAGCCATAGAGCGCCAGCAGCGGCCACAGGCGCAGCGACATGAGCGGCACGCCCAGCCCGCCGCTCCAGGCCGGGGCCCCGTGGCGCCAGAGCACGCCGAGCGTCAGCAGGATCGCCAACGCGCCGGCCACCCGCGCCGGGCTGCGCGCCACTCCCCGGCTGCCGAACAGCCAGAGCAGCGCCGGCAGGGCCTGCACCACGTAATGGTCCCACATCAGGCTGGGCAGCAGCAACATCGCCAGCGTGGCGGCCAGAAAAAGCGGCATCTCGGCCTGGCGCGCCTGGCCCCGCCGGCGCAGCCGCAACGCCTGCGCCAGCCACGCCGCGCCGAGCGCCAGGGAAACCACGACCGTCAAGCCGTCGGCCAGCGCCGGCGTCCCATGCAACCAGGGCGTCGTGTAAGGGTTCTGCGTCAGGAGGTGATGCAGCAGCGCGTTGGGCGACTGATTGAAGGGATCGCGGTAAAAATCGTTTTGGCTCGCCCAGGTCGATTGGCCGTACCCCATCTGGCGCACGACCGAGAGCGCTTCGCGGTGGATCGGCCAGCCGTAAAGGGCGACGGACACGAGCAGCAGCGCCGCGCCGACCGCCAGTCCCCAGAGCGCCGCGCGCCGACGCCCCTGGACGGCCAGGGCCGCGATCAGCAGCGCCGGGCTGATCTTCCAGGCCACGCCGAGGCCCAGGGCCGCGCCGGCCCAGCGCTCCCGGCCGCGGACCAGCGCCGCCCCCGCCCCCAGGATCAACGCCGCCATGACCACGTTCATTTGTCCCGCCGTCATCTGGCGGAAGAACGGGAACGCTCCGGCCAGAAAGACCGCCCCGGCCAGGCGGGCCAGCCCCGGCCGCGCCACCCTCAGGAGGCCCGGCCCGCGCAGCACCACCCCCCAGGCCAGCGCCCAGTTCAGCCAGAACCAAACCTGCTTGGCGACGCCATAATCCAGCGCGGCGAGCGGCCTCATGAGCAGCCCCGTCGTCGGCAGGGTGACGTAGGGATTGATCGCGCCCCAGCCAAAACTGCGGGCGACTTTGAACAGGTTTTCCGGCTGGTAGGGGCTGCGCCCGTGCGCCAGCAGCCAGGCCCCGGCCCACAGGTGCTTGAAATCGTTGCCGTGGAGCGCCCCGCCCGCCGCGAGGGTCAGCGCCTCGGCCAGCGAGAGCGCCAGCAAGGCGAGCACAAGCCCCTCCAGCAGCCGCCCGCGCCGCGTTCGCGAAGGCGAGGCGACGGGGATTGGCCGGGCGAGGCGGGGCGGGCGAGGGGCGCTGGCCATCGGAGGATCCTTCAGCCGCCGTATCCAGGTTGAACTTCAGACGAAACTCTGTCAGAGTATGGCAATGCCGCAGAATTTCTGCAATGGCTGGAATGAATCGAGCGGTGAAGAAGCTGATGAGTCGAAAACGACTGCCCGTCTGGCGGACGCTGCTGGTCATGGCCACCGACCTCATGGCGATCGGCGCCGGATGCTGCCTGGCCTATTGGCTGCGCTTTTATTCCCCGCTCGTCGCCCTCATTCCGATCCAACACGGCTACAACCCGAACGACTATATCGCGATCATGCCCTTCATCTGGATCATCTGGCTGGCCGCGTTGCGCTTCGAAAACCTGTACCGCCGCCGCTCGCGGGTCTTTGATTTCAACGTCGTCCGCCGTATCTTCACCGGCTCGTGCCTGGCCCTGCTGGTGCTGATCGCACTCAATTTCTACCTGCCGCTGGGCGTCTATTCGCGCGTGCTCTCGCTGTTCATGGCCGGCTCGGTCGTCGCCGCCCTGGTCGCGAGCCGCATCGTGCTTCATTATCTGTTTCAGTGGCTGGTGCTGAGTCGCGGCATCGGTCAGTCGCGCACGGTGATCCTGGGCGGCGGGCCGTTGGCCGAGCAGGTCTATCGCAGCCTGGAGCGCCATCCCGAGCGCGGCATGAAGCCGGTGGGCCTGATTCTGGGCCGTTCGGCGACAAGCGGCCTGCACCTGCCCGAGGGGCTTCCCGTGCTCGGCCCGGTCGACGACCTGGAGGCGCTGCTGCGCGAACATCGCATCGACGAGGTCATCCTGGCCCAGCCCGAGATCGACTACGAGCGCATCCCGCGCTTGCTGGTCGAATGCGAGCGCGCCATGGCCGTCTTCCGCATCGTCCCCGATACGACCGAACTCTTGCTGTCGGGCATGACGGTCGAGACGATCGACGGCATCCCGCTGCTGGGCATCCGCGAGACGCCGCTGCAAGGCTGGCACGCCGCGCTCAAGCGCATGATCGACTTTGGGGTGGCCCTGGCCGGGCTGCTCGTGACCGGCCCGCTGATCGGCGTGCTGGCGGCGCTGGTGCGCTGGCGCGAAGGCGGCCCCGCCTTTTTCGTCCAGGAGCGCATGGGCATCGACGGGCGCGCGTTCAAGATCTTCAAGCTGCGCACGATGCGCCTGGACGCCGAACAGCACAGCGGGCCGATCTTCGCCGAGGATTTCGACCCGCGCTGCACGCCGTTGGGCGCGCTCTTGCGCCGCTCGCACCTGGACGAACTGCCCCAACTGCTCAATGTCCTGCGCGGCGAAATGTCGCTGGTCGGCCCGCGCCCCGAACGCCCCCATTTCATCGACCAGTTTCGCGACAACGTCCCGCGATACATGGCCCGCCACAAGGTCAAGAGCGGCATTACCGGCTGGGCCCAGGTCAACGGCTTGTGCGGCCGCCACGGCTCGATCGACGAGCGGCTCAAATACGACCTCTATTACATTGAAAACTGGACGCTCCTGCTCGACTTCAAGATCCTGATGATGACGCTCTTCGGCCGCGTCCGCCCCGGACCGGTGTGAGGCGGGCCGGGGCCGTGGACGTTCATCAGGTTTACGATCCGCGAGTGAATTGTGGCGGCCTGAAAGGCCAATTTTAGTAAAGCCCAGGGTAACACCCTGGGTGAACATGCACCCAACGACCGAACCCTGAAAGGGTGATCTAACGGGCTGCGCGTCGAATATAGGTCACCCTTTCAGGGTTCGATGGCCTGGGGGTTCGCCTGACCCAGGGTGTTACCCTGGGCTTTATTAGGAGCACTCTTTCAGAGTGCAATACCTCAACAGTGAGAGGCCGCCTGAGCCGTGGGAGAACGTTTTTGTGGTGTGATTTCCACCCGTAAAGTGCGATACTTGTGTTAGTGAAATGCGATGAAGAAGAACCTCTGCCAGACCAATCCTTTCTTGCGCGACTCGCTCAAACGAGAGGCCATGATCGCCCGCAATGCTTATGAATCATCTGTATTCGAGGGTGCCAAAGGCCTGAAGAAACCCGATGGTTACGCCACGAACAAAGCCTCCCGAATGGCCTCCCGGAAGAAGTCGGATAGAGCGGAGTAATCCTGGCCTGCCTCCATCCGGTGGTGGATTTGTGGTAGGCGGCTCGGGACATTCGGTAGGCAAACATGTCACGTGTCACAGAGGATATCTAAACACTCATCAGATTCAAGGAGGAAGAACGATGCCTAGAAGAGTACCTGATAGACCGCTGCAGTATCACGAAGTCACGGTTCATTTTCAGGAGGGTGATACGGCAGCAGCAAGGGCGGAGGGCAATAATGTCTCTTGGTTATGCAAATGTGGAGAGCAACTGCCACTTCTTGGCCGCTGCTATTACCAGTTTGGGTGGAACTGCCATTCTATTTGTCCCTCGTGCAACGCTCATTATCGAGTAGAGGGTGATGAAAAGAAGAGGGTGTGTGCGGTCCATGAGATTGCTCCCATCTAACCATCTTATACCGATCATGAGAGTGCTCCATGACACAACTGGAAATCAACAATAGTAGCGTCCGAAAGCCTGAGATCAGCAGGTTCGCATTCGCGATGTTCGATGTTCTCGGCTTTTCCGGTTGGGTCAAGTCTGCCGGTCTTCAAACTGTCTTGGACTCGTATCACTCGCTTATCGAGCGAACGGTCACTAAACCTAATGAGAAGGGTAGCCTGAGCACCGTGCAGACTCCTGAAGGTGCATTGTTCGCAGTAATCGGCCCGCCGAGTTACGCCCACTTTAGCGACACAATATTGCTGTGGTGTCCACTTGTGCCGCCCCTCGTAGGTGATTTTGTTGAGCGGTGTAGCGACTTAATCTGTGAAGCACTGGCGATGGATATCCCACTCAGAGGAGCATTAACTCTTGGAGATGCAGTTCTCGATAGTAAAACTAATTTTTTCCTTGGAGAACCAATCGTCGAGGCTGCAAACTTGGAGAAAGGACAGAACTGGGTCGGCCTTACTCTTGGGATTTCGGCTGTTTGGTCACCATTTTTAGCTCAGTTGCACGGAACGACGATCATCGAATATGCGCCGCCCATGAAGGAGAAGTTCAAGGAATACGCCTCTACGATTGTAGTTGATTGGCCTCGCCGATGGCGGGACAATCATGGTGAATGCCCCTCAGCGAAGCTCCGCGCACTGAATACTGACCCCAATTATTCATTCTATTGGGACAACACCATCAAGTTTGCCGAATTCTCACTGCAGAAGCATGACTGGCATCTGCATCCTGACGAAGTTCCAGCCGATGCGGTTTTGCGACTTATTTCGCGCGACGAAGTGAAGTTCGCATAGCCCAACATCTAAGGGTTATCCCCTCTTTTTGCGCCATCTTATTTTACGCCTCCAGGAAATGCCGCTCGCCCAGTTCCGGAATAATCACGTTCAGACCCAGTTCATTCTTTAGTCTTCCCCCGAGTTCGGCCTGGCCGTCTTTTTCGCCGTGAACAAGGAAGACCTGCTTGAGGTTCTTGCTCGCCTCTTTGACCGTCTTGGCGTAGGCGAACAGGTCGTTCTTGTCGGCGTGGCCGCTGAAGGCGTTGAGCGTCACCACCTCGGCGCGCAGGCGGTGCGGCTCGCCGAAGATGTTGACCTCGGGTTTGCGCTCGACGATCGCGCGGCCCAGCGTCCCCTCGGCCTGGTATCCGACGAACAGAATGGCGTTCTTGGAATCCTCGATCGTGTTGACCAAGTGGTGGCGGATGCGGCCGGCTTCGCACATGCCCGAGGCCGAGATGATGATGCAAGGGGTGCGCAAATCGTTGAGCCGCTTGCTTTCCTCGACGTCGCGCACGTACGTCAGGCGGCTGAAGCCGAAAGGGTCCTGGTCTTTGAGCATCAGTTCCTGTGTCGCCTGATCGAAGCAGTCGGGGTGCAGGCGGTAGACCTCGGTGGCGTCGATGGCCAGCGGGCTGTCGACGAAGACGGGGACGGGGGGCAGGCGGCCCTCGTTCGTCAACTCATGGAGGTAATAAACGACCTCCTGGGTGCGCTCGACGCTGAAGCTGGGGATGATGATCTTGCCGCCGCGCCGGGCGACGCGCTCGATCGTGGCGCGCAGCTCTTCCTTGGCCTCGCCGATCGGGTCGTGCGTGCGCGCGCCGTAGGTCGATTCCATGATCAGCCAATCGACGTCGTGGGGGATCTCGGGATCGCGCAGGATGGGCAGTTCGGCGCGGCCGATGTCGCCGCTGAAGGCCAGGCGGTAGAGGCGGTCACGGCGTTGGATGTTCATGATCACCGAGGAGGAGCCGAGGATATGGCCGGCGTCGTAGAAGACGGCCTCCAGGTCGCGCAGGACGTGGACGCCGTGATGGTACGGGACGCCCTGGAAATGCGGCATGGTCTTTTCCACGTCCTCGATCGTGTAGAGCGGCGCGATCGCCCCGTTGCCATTGCCGTGGATGTTGCGTTTGGCCTTGCGGCGGTTGAGCCACTCGGCGTCCTTCATCTGGATATAGGCCGAGTCGCGCAGCATGATCTGGCAGAGGTCGAGCGTGGCCGGGGTGCAGTAGATCGTGCCGCTGAAACCCTGCTTGACCAGGTTGGGCAGGTCGCCGCTGTGGTCGATGTGCGCGTGCGAGAGGAGCACGGAGTGGATCGCGCGCGGCGCGAAGGTGAAGTTGAGATTGCGCTCGTTGGTGTCCTTGCGATGGCCCTGGTAGAAGCCGCAGTCGAGCAGGATCTGCTTGTCGTCGATTTGCAGGATGTGGCGCGAACCGGTGGTTTCCTGAATGGCGCCGTGGAACTGGAGCGAGAGATTGAGCGGGTAAGCCATGATGTTGGGTCCTGTGTTGAAGGGGGTTTAGGGTTTGTTGTATGTTGTATGTAGTGAGTTGATTGTTGCAGCGCAGTAAGGGCGGTTAGCATCAGGTGGCAGGTTCCGCGGAATTCCCTTTTAACCATGCATGCGCTCCCACGCCGGTTCAGTGATTCATTAAAAACATATTCGTTCGGAATGGGCCAGAGAAATGAGTAGGTCGCTTCTGCCAGAAGCGACATGGAGAAAGCGCAAGCGATACCGGTTCACGAACGCCCTACAAATGTCGCTTCTGGCAGAAGCGACCTACTAAGCGACCACCTTGGCAAGCAATGCCGTGACGCGCGCCAGCATCCGCTCGGCAATGGCATCCCAGCTTCTCTCGGCGCACCAGGCGCGGGCGACGGCGAGCCGGGGTTCAAGCTCGGCGGGGTCGGCGCGATCGAGGATGGCAAGCTGGTCCAAGAATTGTTCGGCGGTTTCGTAGAGCCAGGCGCCCCCAGCATAAAACGTGCGCACGTCGGGAAGCGCGCGGGCGAGGATCGGCAGGCCGGCGGCGGCGTACTCGAGCATCTTGGTCGGATTGATGTGGCGGGTCAGTTCGTTTTCGACAAAGGGAAGCATGGCCGCGTCCCAGCCTTGATACCATGCGGGCAACGCTTCATAAGGCTGCTGGCCGAGCAGGTGGATGTTGGGACGCGCCTGAAGCGACGAGACGTCGCACGCGGCCGGGCCGACCAGGACGAACCCCCACCGCGGAAAGCGCTGGGCGGCCTGGACCAATAATTCCTGGTCCACGCGCAGGTCGATCATCCCCGCGTATCCAATCAGCTTCGTATGACGCTGGCGCAGTTCCTGGTTCGTGGCATGAACGGCGGGGTTGAGTTTCGGGTGCGCGAAAAGGTCGGTCTCGACGCCGCTCAGAATGCACTCGATTTGGTCGTCGCGCACGAAGGGGCGCTTGGCGTCGTAAAGCGCCCGCGTGCCGGCGAAGACCCAATCGGCGCGGGCCAGCAGCGCTTTCTCTTCTTCGGCGATCCCCGGTGGCGACCAGGGGAAGCCCTGGTATTCATCCATGATGTCGTAGACGAGCAGGTCGTGGGGAACGCGGTCCGCGAGGTGCCCCTCGTGCGGATTGTAGAGCCAGAGGACGCGCGGCCCCTTGGCCTCCTCGGCCCCAATGGACGTTGACGGCGGCGAGGGTGCGTTAAGCGCGCGGGCCAGAGAATGCTGATTGTACGCGCGGATCAGGGGGATCCGCTCGCCGTTGACGAGGGTGACGGGGCGGACTTCCAGGTTGAGGAGTGGGCTTTCGCGGCGGGCGCGCAAAAAATCCGCGCGGCGCCCGAGCAGCCAACGCAGGTATCGCGGCTCGACCCAGCGCACGAAATGGCCGCGCCCGGCCAGGCGCGCCGCCAAGTGATGCGGGCGCTGGCGGATGCCGCGCCAGGGATGCGGGGTCTGGATCAGAAAGATCATCTGCCCAAGATGCCCAAACGGCGCGCCGTCTGCAAGACCGGAATAAAAAGTGTTACGCAAAGAACCGCAAAGAAGACGCAAAGGACCTCAAAGAAGAGAAATACCCGGGAGATTTCAGAGGGCCAGGAATTCCTCATCGGTGCAGATCGCATCGACGGGGCGGTCCCAGGGGGCGGTGGGGAGGGGGGCGGCGCGCAGGAGCGGGCTGAAAACGATGCCGATCACCCGGCCGGCGCGCGGATGGCCGAGCAGTTCATCGTAAAAGCCGCCGCCATAGCCGATGCGGAAGCCGCGCCGGTCGAAGCTCAGGCCGGGGACGATGATCAGATCCATTTGTTCGGGCGCGACCGTTTCGGTGTGAACGGCGGGGTCGGGCT
>Ga0182027_10015527_pt1 | contig 10465 bp, 13 predicted proteins | sample 712E1DmetaG_FD_121300 | JGI IMG/M metagenome (GOLD analysis project Ga0182027, IMG submission 121300) | Permafrost microbial communities from Stordalen Mire, Sweden - 712E1D metaG (Illumina Assembly) | ecosystem: Environmental > Terrestrial > Soil > Wetlands > Permafrost | place: Sweden... | reverse complement strand
TTGTGTGATGTATCAAGCTGATAATCTCTCTGACCTTGATAAGAAAGGTGAAAAATTCTGTGGTTTTGAGAATGATGCGATTTCAAAGGTTTTTGTTGCTTCTTCAACTCAGTAATTCTTCCCACTATTTTCTAAGCCCCATAAAAATACTTTGGTGCAATTTATAAAGATTAACCAAGCTTTTTTCGGAGTTCGACGATGGCTCTCCGATATTGGCTTTTTACGGTATTTAATGGTTTATTTAAAATTTTTCCTATTTCATCAAAAGTCATTTCTTCTTGATAGTGAAGGATCAAAACTTCGCGATAGCTAGACTTTAATTTGTTTAATACGTCGTTTAAAAATTCCTTATCCTGCAATTTCTCGAGGGCAATGTCTGGCAAGATTTGCTCATCCGGAATGTTTTCCGCAAAAGAATTGATATCTTCGTCATTATCTTTTTCAATATCCGAAAACAATAAGCTATATTTTTTTCTTAAAAAATCAGTGGTGGTGTTCCTGCCAATCGTAAAAATCCAAGTCTTGAAACTTGCTTTTCTTCCGTCAAAACGATTCAGATTTTTCCAGACTTTGATGAAAGTTTCTTGAACTATATCCGATGCGTCATTTCGATTGGTAAGGCGCGCGATAAAGTTGTAGAGAGGAGAAATATACCTATTGATTAAGCCCTTAAAAGCTTCTTGATCGCCTTCTTTATATCGAGCGATGATTTCTTCATCAGTTGATTCAGCAGAATAATGCTCCGCATATGACATAAGTTAAATATATCATAACTATGCGTGTTCTTGCGGATGCTCTCCCTTTTTGTTCGAGAAATTTCGGTAAAGATGTTTACCTAGAAGTGTCAGAACCAGTATTAGAATAATTAAAAGAAGCCACCCCAAGATACCAACTGGGAAAAAGAAACCGGATCCGATAATGCTTGCTCCCAGACCTGCAGGAGTTGCAGACCCTGCTACAGGCTGAATGACGCTTGTGTTAGTGACAGCGGTATTATCTGTGTTTTTATCTGGAGTATTGCTACTTTGGACTGTTCCCTTATTTGTCGTAAAACTTAAGGTAGTACCATAAATTTTTATGGAAGAATTTTCTAAACCAGCGCGGAAATAGTAGGTTGTCCCGGGCGCCAGACCGGTAATCGTATTGATGTGTTTGGCCGAAGACAATAACCCGATTGATACCGTCGGAGTTATCTCACCCAAGTTCGGAGTTGGCCCCCATTCGAACCAAGTGGTTGAAGGATTGTCCACTGAATTTGTTATTAGAGAATTAAATTCTGCGCTCTTGCTCCCGATAGAGGTTGCCGGGTTTGTGATAATCGTGGGAGTTAAAGGAGCGAGAGAACTATTATTATCAGAGGTGTTTATTACCACGTTTGTAAAATTAGTTCTGAATGAATTAGTAATTCCGTAAACTATTCCCTGCGGACTTTGCGCGACCGCGCGGAAATAATATATAGTGCTCGCCGTAAGACCAGAAATGTTGGTCGCGTAATCAGCATATCCGGAATTTGAATTATTTTGGACTGTCGAATATTCCAAATTGGTATTTGTCCCATACTCAAACCAAGTGGTTAAATTATACGTACTATAGAGAGTGCTTCCATTTACCAGACCATTTAGGGTGGCGCTGGTGTCCGTTATACTAGTTGCATTGGTTGTTGTAATATAAAGTTGGCTGTAATTATTTACATATGTATAGATGCCCCCGGAAGTATTCACTTGTGAATACTGGGCATAACTTAAAGCAGGGGAAAGAGCAAATAATGCAGTTCCCATAAGGATTATTCCCAATAATTTGATTATTTTATTTAACATAGTTCCATTATAGCACTTCACGCTATAAAAGTCAAATTTTTGGAGGGTACATCCAATATACTAGCGCTACGCTATGACTAGAGAATCAAAAGAAGGATAATAGCCAAACTATCGTAATTATTGTATAATAATTAAAATTTGTGGTATAATAATAATTGATTTTTGCGTTTCTAGTTGAATTTGTTTTTGAGGGTCGAAAACAAATTTATTAATAAGTAAAAAAATACTTGTCCCGTTAGAAATTCACCTGCCAGAGGCAGGCAGGCACAACGGGATATAATAATAAATTATCTGCTTTTATATATAAATGATATATGTACAAATAGATTAATTTCTAATGGGATGAAAAATAATAAAAGTAAAAGTGTTGAATTGAAAGGATCAAAAGAGCTTGCTCTGCATTATATGAAAACACTGGTAGATGTTGCCAGAGAATCTTTCTTGATTCTTGACGCTGATCTTCGGGTGATTGAGGCGAATCCGATTTTTTACAAAAACTTCAAGGTGACACCTTTAGCAACAGAAAAAATACTTCTTTATCAATTAGGGAATGGTCAGTGGAATATTCCTGAACTGAAAAAATTGCTGGAAGAAATTTTACCCCAAAAAAAAGAGGTTAGAGATTATGAAGTGACGCATACTTTCGAAACAATCGGGGAAAAAACAATCCGGCTGAATGCCAAACAAATAGATTCAGACCAATTAATAATCCTCGCGATGGAAGACATTACCGACAAAGAAAATCTTGAGAAAAAACTTGCCAAGTATACCGAAGGGCTTGAGAAAAAAATAGTCGAACGAACTGCCGAGCTGGCGGACCGGGTAAAAGAATTGGAATCCGTGAATAAAACCATGGTTGGCCGAGAATTAAAAATGGTGGAACTTAAAAAAGAGATTGAAAACTTGAAAAAACAAGTCAAAAATGGCAATGGCAAGAATGGTAATCGTAATCATAAAATATGAGTAAAAAAGTTGTTATTCCCAAATTCAGTGATGTCGTCTCCAGACTTAAATTTTTAGTTAAAGAAAAGGAAAGTCTTAGGCATGATTTAGAAAATGTGAATCGGGCCACTCAAAATGTTCTGGAAGACCTTCAAAGTGAGAAAGAAAAACTGGTTAAAGAAAAAGCGAAGGTTGAAGCCATCATGGCAAGTATTGGCGATGGGGTAATTTCCATTGGTCCGGACAAAAGAATAGTTGTTATGAATAAAACGGCGGAAAAGCTGCTGGGCTGGGAAACCAAAGAAGCGATTGGAAAACTTTATGATGAGGTTATTTTTCTGGAAGACAAAAAAGGAACCTTTATTTTACCTGAGGAAAGACCGTTGGCTAAAGCCTTTGCCGGCTCTATCACCACTACCACAACAACTTCAGCCTTATATCTTCTTAGTAAAAATAAAATTAAATTTCCAGTTGCCATTACTGTGTCTCCGGTCATTCTCGATAATAAAATAATCGGAGCGGTAGAAGTTTTTCGGGATATTACAAAAGAACAAGAAATTGACAAAGCAAAAAGCGAATTTGTTTCTCTGGCCAGCCACCAACTCCGCACTCCGCTTACCACGGTCAGCTGGTATACGGAAATGATTTTAAATGGTGATGTAGGTATAATTACTCCTGAACAAAAGAAATATCTCGAAGAAATTTATCAGGGCAACAGGCGAATGATTGATTTGGTAAATACTTTATTGGATGTTTCTCGCATTGAAATGGGGACATTTAAGGTTGAACCAAAGAAAACCGATATAATTATGCTCTCCGAGAGCGTGTTAAATGAACAAAGACCAAAAATTGAACAAAAGAAACTTGAAATCGTCGAGAAATTTAATAGAGATATTCCAACCTTTTTGACCGATCCCAGGCTTCTTCGGATAGTTTTTCAAAATCTCCTTGCCAATGCCGTAGAATATACGCCCCCTAAGGGGAAAATTGAGTTTTTTATTTCTTTACAAAACAAAAAGACTATCCTTATAAAAGTCTCTGATACGGGTTATGGCATACCGAAAAATCAGCAGGATAAAATATTTATGAAGCTTTTCCGAGCCGATAATATCAGAGAGAAAGCGACCAATGGGACAGGTCTTGGTCTTTATATTGCAAAATCAGTTGTTCTGAATTTGGGCGGGGAAATATGGTTTGAGTCGAAGGAGAACAAAGGCACTACTTTTTATGTGACACTTCCATTTACAACTAATTTATAATATAATCATATAATGAGTGAAATAAAAAATAAAAAAATACTCGTGATTGAAGTGGTTGAAGATGATCCTTCTCTGCGAAAAGTTCTGCGCGATAAATTTACCGTGGAAGGTTTCAGTGTGCTGGAAGCGGGAGATGGCGAGGAAGGATTGGCCATCGCTTTTCGAGAGCGTCCGGACCTGATTGTCCTTGATATTTTAATGCCAAAGATGGACGGCCTCACGATGATGAAAAAATTACGAAAGGAAAATGATTGGGGCAAGAAAGTTCCGATTATCCTTTTGACGAATCTGACTGGGGACGATGAGAAGATTAATCAGGCAATCACCGAAAATGAACCCGCTTACTATATTGTGAAATCAAACTGGAAAATTAACGACTTGATAGAGAAGGTGAGGGAAAGACTCAATAGAGTTTAATTTTTTTTGGTCACAACTTTCTTTACACGATTTGTGCCCTCGGTAGGAATCGGACCTACATTTCGACTTCCGCAAAGTCGCGTCCTATCCATTGGACGACGGGGGCAACTCTTTTAGATTAGCAGTTTTTAATTAAAATTAAAAGCCTAGAGATTCCATTATTTTCAGAGATGGGTGCTCTTTCATTTCTTCTTCCGGGATGTTTTTAGAAAGCATCACGGAGTGGATATCTTCTGCCATATTCTGATCTATAGGAATTGAGATCATCGGCATAAAAACTCTTTCGGATTTTATAAAAAGTGTCGGTTTTAACCCCGTCTCTCCTGTCGGGTCTGTTTGCACCCAAAAAGATTTTATATTTTCGTAAGGGTAAAGGAGGTTTCTGATTTTCAGTCCTTGATTATTTAATTCATATCGGATTACATCCGGTTTTTTAACCGCAAAAAATCCGAGCAGGACTCCGCTTAAAATTAAGAGAACCGCGAAAAAATAATTTCCGTAAATAATCGCCGCAATTGAACTGGTTACGACAATAATGCCGAGCGCCCAAAACCAATCCACGCTTCGCTCTTTTTCTTCGTATTCCAACGCAGACCATTCGAGTTTTTCCATAACTTAATTATACCTCTTGTATTAGATAACGGGGCATTGACTTTTGGTTTAGAAAGTGTATAATGCTACTTAATTTGTTCGGAGGTGCGAAAGTATCTCCTTTGTAAGGTTAACCCCAAAAAATAAAAAATGAAAACTCTAATAGTTGTTATCGGGTTAGAGGTGAAGCTTGCTTACCTGGAATTTCGCCGCCAATGGCTATTTTGGAGGATTTGCGCCCTTAAGCAAGAGCGCGAAATGCTCGAGAGCAGTGTTCAGCTCTCAGCCAAAACCAAAAGGGAAAGACTTGGGAGGAAACTTTTCCGGAAAATTGAAAAATTAAAACGAGTGTCAAGAAGGTACGATGTCCTGGACCGGGCAGCGAACCTTGTGGTGAAGGAGGCTCTGTGAAAACAATAGTCTCGCTGCTCTCGCCACGGGGTGGCAACTTAGTGGAGGTCAAGGGACCTACACCAACCCGGTTTCTTTTCCGGGTGGGTCTTGACCGGCCCAAAGTAGTTCGAAGACGTCCCAAGAGAACGGGACGACTTCTGTTTCATCGCTAGGTCGGAGGATATCCTCGACTTAGCAAACAAGGCACAGCTTCAAGCGAGTGCCTTTTGTTTTTTTATATTAAAAAATTTTATTTCCAGTGCGGAGGGCAGAGGAGTCGAACCTCTAAGGGTTTTATCCCGATAGTTTTCAAGACTATTGCCATACCATTAGGCGAGCCCTCCGTGTAATACGGAACAACATCAATATACCTTATTCTGTACTTTTTTCAATCTTTTTTCGTAGCCAACTTTTTTCTAAAAGATGTTCTTCATAGTGGCAGTTAGGGCAGATAAGTTCTAAATTAGTTAATTCGTTATGGTTTCTATTTTTGTCTTTATGATGAACTTGCAATATCTCATATTTATCATAACTGCATCTTTCACATTTTTCTCCTCTTGCTTTTAGTAATCTAAGTTTTAAACCCTGTTGATACTTTACTTTATCTCTCGGGCTACCCAAATGGTACTTAATGCCTGTTCTTTGTATGTTTGCACAAGCTCTACTACAAGTCTTTTTATTAAATTTTGACATAATCATCTTTCCACAAACTGCACATGGTTTTTCCTTTCTTTGGTTAATACCATAACAACTCATACTGCAAAAAACTCTCCCATTATTTTTTTGAATTTCACTCGGTCTCCTATATATAGGGGTAGTACAAACTATACATTTAGTATTCGGTTTTCTTGTGTATGGCTCGCTCACTCGACCAGTATACCACAAAACAATAGACTTTAAAACAATTTATTTAAATGATTTGAACGCATTTCGAAAATCTCTTTTCACTTCAACCCAGCTTTTCTTGGCGATTTTGAAAATATAGAAAATTTCTAAAATTCCAACGGTGTTGAAGATTAAGAGCGCGACAAACCATTTCTTGTGGTTATTTTTTACGGCTGTCCAGACCGCGTAGACTTTCCAAGGAATAGTCCAAAGGGCGATTATCAAGACCAAAATGTTAACAAAAATATGATTCATTCGGAGATTATATCAGAAAAAGAGCTTTTATGCTACCCCGTAGTGAATTTTGGCAATGCACTAAAGTGCGTAAATTTTCTTTAAAATTTACCTTGCCAAAATCTACTACCGGGTGCTAGTATTTGGGAATGAAATTTCTGGGCATTGATTATGGAACAAAAAGGATCGGGGTCGCAATCTCGGATGAAAATGGCACTCTCGCTTTTCCAAAAGAGATTGTGCTAAATGACGCAAATGCTATGAAAAGGCTCAGTGAGATTATAGAGAAAGAAAATATTGGAGAAATTATAATAGGGGAGTCGGTAGATTTTTCCGGAAAATTAAACGCTTTATCCGCTCGGATTGAAGTTTTTATTTTAGAACTTCAAGAGAAATTCAAATTGCCGGTGAATAAACAAAAAGAATTTTTGACATCAGTCGAAGCCCGCCGTTACGGAAGTTCTAAAGAACTAAGCCCATCGCAAGCGCATAGTAAGGTGAAACAAATAAAAAGCGGTCGAGTAGACGCAAGCGCCGCCGCGCTTATTTTGCAGCGATATTTGGACAAAATAAATCAAAAATGAAAATTCTTTTACTGCATCCAAATGAGAAGTTCTTGCGAAAGCAACTATATGTTACAATCACCAAATGATAACGATCGAAGATTTTAAAAAGATTGAGATTGTGGTGGGGAAGATTCTTTCGGTCGAGAAAATTCCGGAGACTGATAAATTGTTGAAATTGGCAGTTGATTTAGGGCTAAAAAAGTTTTCTGAAGAAAACTTTTCGCCCGAACGTTCAGCAGGGCTGAACGTTTTAGGGAATGAAAGAGACGTTAGAACTATAGTTTCAGGAATTTCTTTGTATTTTCCGGATTGTACTGTCTTAATTGGCAAAAAATGCATGTTTGTGGCTAATTTAGAAACCAGAGTAATTCGGGGCATTGAAAGCCAAGGGATGATTTTGGCTGTCTCGACCCCTAAAGGCGGATTTTCCTTATTATCGCCGAATGATGAAATTCCAGTTGGTACGCGGGCAAAATAAAGGTTATAACCCTGTAGTAGAACTTTGTTAAAAGTTTCACTACAGGGTATAATATCACTATGTCTTTTGATTTATTTAATAAATTTTTACGAAGGTTTTTTCCCGCGCCTTCTTTTTTGGCGATACCATCTTTTGGTTTAGAACTCGGAGATGAATCATTAAAATTTATAGAACTCATCAATACAAAAAAGGGCAAAAGGGTCAGCCGACACGGCGAGGTCAATATACCTTCCGGAATTATTGAGTCTGGCAAAATTAAAGATCCAAAAAGAATGGAGGAAATTTTAACCAAACTTCGAGCCGAAGTTGGATTAAAGTCCGTGCGTGTTTCGTTGCCGGAAGAACAAGTGTATCTTTTTAAACTCCGATTGGAAAAATTAGGACTGGTCAGTATCCGAGAAAGCATCGAACTTTCACTGGAAGAGCACGTGCCCCTCTCGGCGGACGATGCTATTTTTGATTATGAATTGCTCGACCAAGATAAGCAGAGTTTAGAGATTCAAGTCGCGGTCATTCCTAAAAATGTGATTGAAAGTTATCTAACCGTCTTTCAGAATTCTAGAATAAGGGTTCAGTCGTTTGAACTGGAAGCGCAGGCGATTGCTCGGGCGGTTGTTAAAAATGGTGACCTTGAAACCTATATGATCGTGGATTTTGGAGAAAAACGCACCGGTATTTTCATTATCTCTCGCGGGGTGGTGATGTTTACTTCGACGCTCGATGTTGGCGGAGTGATGTTGAATGAGATGATTGCCAAGAATTTTAAAATAAATTTGAAGGAGGCAGAAACAATGAAGCGAAAATACGGTCTGGAACGCAATACTCCAAATAAAGAATTGTTCTCCGTTCTTCTGAACAGTGTTTCTATCTTGCGTGATGATATTGCCAAGCACTTTTTATATTGGCATACCCATAAAGATGAAGAAGGAAAAAATAATCCACCGATTAAAAAAATAATTCTTTGCGGTGGTGATTCCAATTTAATCGGGCTGTCTGAATATTTTTCTGTCAGTATGAAGAGTCCGGTCGAAATGGCAAATGTCTGGGTTAATATCGTAAATACCGGAGATTATATTCCCGAAATGAATTTCAAACAGGCGCTTTCATTTGCGGCCGCTCTGGGACTGGCTTTGCGAGATTTTGATAGCAATTAACTTCATTATTGATGATTAATTTAATTCCAAAAGAAGAAAAGAAAGAAATGGCCAAAGGTTTTTACTATCGACTGGCAGTTTTATTTTTTGTCGTGGTTGGCATCTCTTTTCTTTTTGCTTGCGTGGCAATTCTTCCAGCTTATTTTCTTTCTCTCACTGGAAATAATGTTGCCGAAGAAAAACTAGCCGCGCAAAAAGGTGAACCTGTGCCTCTCTTAGACCAACAGACCCTCGCGACAATTAAAGATTTGAACAGCAAGCTCGATCTGATTGAAAAAATTGAAAATAACAAATTTAATGTTTCTCAAAAAGTAATCAATACTATTATTTTAAAAAAGATGTCCGGCATTAAAATTACCGATATTTCTTACGAAAATGATTCTCACAATAGCCCTCCGCAAGGTAGAAAAATAAGTATCGAAGGCACCGCGCCTTCCCGTTCTCTTTTGCTTTCATTTCGCCAAGCGCTCGAAGATGACCCTAATTTTAAACAGGTTGATTTGCCGATTTCAAATTTTGTCAAAGATTCCAACATTCAATTTTATTTGAGTTTAATTCCGGAATAAATAATATGAATAGGCAAAACAATTTTCCTAAAATACCTTTCTTCCTTTCTATTATATTTTTCGGTATTTCCCTGTTTATCTTTTTATTTTTTTATCGAGCGATCAACATTAATAATAAAGAATCACAGTCAAAAGAATTGGAGTGGCAGACCGAAATGCAACGAAGGGAAGCGATAAAAACGCTTGATAATTCAGTCAAAATGGTAGAAGGCGATAAAGCGCAGCTTGAAACTCATTTTGCGCAAAGTTCCGATGTTGTGCCCTTTTTGGATACGATTGAAGGATTGGCGCCCCAGGCAAGTGTGACATCGGAGATTACTTCGGTTGATATGTCGGCAGATTATACCGGACTTTACGTTTCAATGAAAGCGTCAGGGACGTTTAGTGGCCTTTATAAATTTTTAACCCTTTTAGAGAATTCTCCGTATGAACTTGATTTCATTTCGTTAGATATGCACCAAGAGATGCCGGTGGTTGCAGGGAATAAAAATGTTAAAATTTCTCAATGGGACGCAGTTTTGAAAATCGAGCTTTTAAGTTTCGGGGAATAAAATAACAATGATAAAATTTTTCAAAAAAGAAAAGAGTTTCAAAAAAGAAAGTTCGGGGTTGAGCCTAAATTTTTACTGGGAATTCGCTATTTTTTTTATGTTTATTGTATTTCTCCTCTCTTCCTTTTTTGGCTACTCTCTTTTCAGGCAAATAAATCAAGAACCCGTTTTAGAAGTGAAGAGCGCTAGTCCTCAAGTTGAGACAGTAAATAAAGATAGAATTGAGAAAGTGCTGAAATATTTTTCTCTCCGAAAACAAAAATCAAATCAAATATTAAATTCTCCTTCGTCCGTCGTTGACCCGTCGTTGTAAAAATGTTACTTTGAAAGGGCGTTTATGCGTGGCTTAGCTGTTTTGGTAGGTCGTTAAACTTATATTTTGCATGTTTAGCTGTTTTGGTAGGTCGTTAAACTTATATTTTGCATGTTTAGCTGTTTTGGTAGGTCGTTAACTTTGTACTTGCGCGCTTAGCTCAGTTGGTAGAGCAATCGCTTTACACGCGAAAGGTCGGGGGTCCGAGTCCCTCAGCGCGCACATTGCCCTCGTAGTTCAATGGATAGAACAGAAGGTTTCTAACCTTCTAATGTAGGTCCGATTCCTACCGGGGGCAC
>Ga0182027_10015526_pt1 | contig 10465 bp, 12 predicted proteins | sample 712E1DmetaG_FD_121300 | JGI IMG/M metagenome (GOLD analysis project Ga0182027, IMG submission 121300) | Permafrost microbial communities from Stordalen Mire, Sweden - 712E1D metaG (Illumina Assembly) | ecosystem: Environmental > Terrestrial > Soil > Wetlands > Permafrost | place: Sweden... | reverse complement strand
TTGTCTTCCTTGATGTAGGAAGCCACAACCAGGTCTACTAGTAAGCTAAGAGCTCCTGGTGGTATCTGTCAAACTAGGCTCTATGGTGTTTCAATTACGTGACGCGTAGTCCGCCACGTTATTTTGGTTAAGCTGAATTGCAATACATCTTAAGAACATCTATGCTTAAAGAGGTATGAATGATCAAAATACAAAATCTGACAATGATAAACCCTCCAGTCGTCTGAATTTTAATTACCCTGTTCCCGATAATCAGCAATCTCAGTCACAACGAAAAACTATCAGGCGCTCAAGACCGGCCGGGACTAACGTCCAGCCAGCTGTGGCTGCCCCGTCAGCCGCTTCTTCTCCGCCGCCATCAAAAACAGCTGCTCAACCCCGGGCTGTTTCAGCCCCGTCGCCCGAAAATCAGATCTCGTCTCCCCCGGCTGCTGACGCTCCGGCCACCGAGCCTGTCAAAAAAAAGTTACTTCGTGTTTGGCCGTTCGGCCGCTAGTTATTGCAGTGGTTCCCCGCCGGCAGACGGCTAGAGCGCAGTCTATATGTCGACGCATTTAGCCGATGCCATTTACTCTCTGTTATTATTAATTTAATATGCAAACTGAAATTGAAGCCAAGTTTTTGGACGTCGAACCAGATCAACTCAGAAAGCAATTAGTTCATTACCGCGCAAAATTAATCAACCCGGAAAGGTTGATGAAGCGCAAGACCTTTGATTTTAAAGATCGGCGACTGCAGCGCTTAAAAGGCTGGATTAGAGTACGCGATGAGGGTGATAAAGTAACCCTTTCCTATAAGCAATTGAACAACCGCTCGATTCAAGGGACCAAGGAAGTTAGTGCTGTTGTAGCAGATTTTAATGATACTTGTAACTTTCTTTACAGCATCGGCATTGAACAAAAGTCGTATCAAGAAACTAAGCGCGAAAGCTGGGTGCTTGATGACGTGGAGATTGAAATTGACCATTGGCCATGGATACCTCCTTGTGTTGAGCTTGAAGGAAAATCGGAAGAATCGGTTAAGGCCGTGGCTGCCAAGCTGGGTTTTGAATGGGACCAAGCCTTATATGGCAGTGTCGAAAATGCCTATCAATCTTACTATGATGTAGCCGAAGAGGAAGTTGACGGCTGGAAAGAAATTATATTTATCCCGACTCCGCCCTGGCTGGAAAAGAAAAGAATCAGATGATAGTTGACCCGCGCCTATCATTTAATGGGGCGGATTGCTAAGAAACTAGCAGATAGATACATATTTTTGGGTTTCTCATATAAATATGCAATACTTTAAATAAGCACAAGCAAAACATATAAAATATATATATGCCCAACGAACCCGATTCTGACTCTACGCTTGTTTCGGATGAAAATTCCCCTAGTTCGACGCCCTATAGCGCTGATCAAAAGCCACAAAATCCGGAATCTTTCCCGCCGGCTGTTAGTGGCCAGACTCCGCCGTCAGCGGCCCAAATCCTCGGTCATGATCAAACTGCCGCCGGACCGCTTGCTGGCCACGAACAACCCGTAGTTGGCCATTTTCCTATCCCCGACAACCAACCGGGTCCGTCTCCATTACCCCAGTCTTTAGGGAATGCTTCGTCAACTACTGTTTCGCCCTCCATACGGCCTGAACCTCTGGCAGCTTCAGCTCAACCCCAACCAGGGGCTCCGACAGCGCCCAACGCAGCAGTCCCCAACCCAGCCCCGGCTAATGATCTTGTCCTACCGCCATTACCGACTGCCACAGGTTCTGTTTCGCCTCCACAATCTAGCGTAGTTGTTTCTCCTTTCGGCTCCCAAGGAAAGCCTGTCATAACCGGCACCGATAAGCCTAAAAAGGGCTTGTCCAAAAAGCTTGGCTTGATTATCGCCGCCGCCATTGTAGTATTGGGCGGTGGATCTGTCGCCGCTTACCATGAGTACCTAGCCAGCCCTAACGTTATCTGGTCACAAAGCCTTGGCAATATGAATAAAGGCTATTCGAACTTGATTGGCTATGTTAATACCCAGTCCAATATCCACTACCACGGCATTAAAGAGACCGGATCGGTTGATGTTACGGCTAGCGGGCAAAGTTATTCCGGCACTATGTCTTCTGAGACTTATGGCGTTAATTCGACTTCTTCGATAAAAGCCGATCTTGGCGTAGCTAATCTAGATCTAGAGGCTCGAACTGTGGCTGTTGCCGGCGCCAGCGAACCGGACGTTTATGTCCAACTTAGCGGCATAAAAAGCCTGGGCAGCTATCTTGGGGCGGATCTAACGCCGCCGATAGCCAGTTTAGATGGGCAATGGATACTTATTGACCACAATCTGTTGACAGATCTAGAAAATGAAGCAGTTAAATCCGAGAAAGCCCAAAGCAGCTCACCGACACTAACCTGGGCTGAAATTTATTCATTTTTACTGTCAGCCGGCAAAGTAAATAAGCAATACGTTTTTACAGCTAATCCGTCTACTGCAGTTATGACAGTTCTGAAAAAATATGGGACTGAGACCGTCGATGGCAATAAAACCTATCACTATAAAGTCGGTTTTGTTAAAGCCCACGTCAAGGCCTACATTACAGCTATGTGCACTGCTCTTCAGCAAAGTAATCTAGGCGGTTATATCAATCAGGTATCCGGCCAATCTGACGGCCTGTCGACGCAGTGCGTCAGTATGGAGAAAAGCACCGACCAGATCAAGGCCAGCGACACGATTGATGTCTGGGCCAACGAAGATAGTCATCTGATTTACAAAATTCGGATAAGCGATTCATCCAACCCGGCTGAAAACTTTACCGACATCGGGCTAAATTATAAGTCCGGTGATTCTTTTCCATTTTTCATAAGCGGCCAGGATAAAGCTGATTCTTCCACAACTACCTATTCAATAGTGGCAACACTTAATACCAAATCAAATACGCTCAGCACAACGATTCAGGTAAAAGATAACGACAGCTCGAGTCCGTTCAGCTTGACCGGTAATTTTTCATTCAAGCCGAATAATACAGCACTCAATATTAGCGTCCCGGCTGGGGCTGAATCGATAACAGATGTTCTGAGTAAGCTGGGGCTTAGCCAATACCTAACCGAACTCCAGTCTCTCGGCAGCAACTCCCAAACCGCTCTCAACCCAATTAATATATCTTCGTCTTTAAAGCTGGTCAGTCTTTTCGTTAAATAATAGAAACAGTTAATTCTTTACTGCTGAAACGCAAAGTGCCTCAAAAGGTTTGGCAGGATTCTGCATCCACCAGACACTGGCGGCGGCGGCCAGCTTAGCCAGATTCAATTGCCGCTTATCGGCGATTTTAGTTGTCGATACTTGGCCGCCGACAGCTACAAAAATTGTCTCATCATGCTCGACCAGTATATTTAAACTTTCTTTAGCGAGAGAGAATGCATGTATCAGTTCAACCATGTGCAATAAGTCCACCGAAGAAACCAGGGCTTGAGTAAAATGTTCACCTGTTATAAGTTTCTGCAGCTGCGAAAAGTTCAGGACTAGACTAGTTGCGGGGCGTTGGCATAATATGCTGCTCAAACTCTTGAAGTTATCTATAGTATCGCCGCTGACCACTAATTGGCCGTTGTATTTATGAATAAATTGTTCGAGCAAAATAGCTGTTTCGCTGTTATTACCAAAATCACCGGCTAACAACGCACAATCGGCCAAGTCGGCAGCTTCGGTTATTACGCCGAGAGCCTCGCTGCTCAAACCGCCAGCTGATGTCATGGGCGCAAATTCGGCTTCCGGGAAGACTTGGCCAACAGTCTTTTTTAATCCACTCGGTAAAATAACGCGGATGCTGCCGCCGCCGGCTTTCAGACCGGCGCCGTAAGCTTCTGCCGCCGCCGCAAAGCCGTGGATATTCCCGCCGACGATTAATAGTTTGCCGGCTTTGCTGCGCTGCTGTGGCTGGCTCCACAGCAAGTCCGGGTATAGCGGCTGCTCAGGAGTTTGTTTTTGCCAATAACTGCGGTCCACTTGAGTTCAACTTTCTACCACTGAGCGATGATGGCTCGCGTCACGTCATAATTCGACCGGTCGCTGCCGTGTCCGGCCACCGTCCAAATTAAAGTACTGGTTTTTATTGCCTGGTTCAGCTCATATGCCGTTTGCGGTGGACAGACAAAATCGTAACGACCCTGGACAATCCATACCGGCATATTTAGTTTATGGGCATTGCTTAGGATGTAGCGCTCGCTCATAAAGCACCTATTGGCAAAGTAGTAGACTTCTATGCGAGTCGGTAGCAGATCGAAGGTGTCGTAATCTTCCGGCGTCGTGCGGTCATCCAGCGACATCAGCGAGTTTTCCATATTGCAAAATGCATAGGCTGAGATTTTGGCCTCTTCTGGGTTGTCGCCTAAGATTCTGGCAATATGATAAGCCGACGGATCGGAGCGATGGCTGGGCGGTGTGTCTTGCAAATAGCGGGACCAGGTATCGGGAAAAAAGTTTTGAAATTGCCCCTTTTCAATAAATTGCAATTCTGCTTCTGAGCCCGTAAAGATACCCCTGATGGCCATGGCCTTAACCCGTTTGGGATACTTCAAGGCGTAAGCCAGTGCCAGGCACGAACCCCACGAACCGCCAACTAAGATACAAGATTTAATATCCAGGGTGACTAAAATCTTTTCAACGTCTTCGACTAAATACCCGGTAGTGTTGTGCTCGATTGAGCCGAATGGCGTACTGTGGCCGCAGCCGCGCTGATCAAAAAATATAACCCGCTGCTTGTCCGGATTAAACAGTAAACGATGGTTATCTTTGACGGAGCCGCCCGGCCCGCCATGTAAAAACACGAAAATATTTTTGGCTTTGGGGTTACCCCAATCCTGGACATACAACTGATGTTCGTTGCCGACGTCCACGAAACGTTCCTGCAGAGTATATTTATCAGGCGTCATAGAGCTAGTTCAATACTTACTGGGCAATGATCGGAGCCCATAACCGTCGGGTGAATCTCAGCCGCCCGAATAAATTTTTTGAGAGTTTTTGACACTAGGATATAGTCCAAGCGCCAGCCGACGTTGCGTTGGCGGGCTTCGGCAAAATGACTCCACCAGGTATAGTAGCCGTTGCCCATGTAAAAAAGCCTGAAACTGTCAACAAAACCGGCTTTTGTGAATGCTTCAAAACCGGCCCGCTCCTCGGCCGTAAATCCTTTTTTGCCTTTGTTGGATTTGGGGTTGGCCAAATCATCCTCGGTATGAGCAACATTGAAATCGCCGCAAAAAATTACCGGTTTAGACCGCTCAAGTTCACGGGCGTAGCTTAAAAATGCCGGGTCCCAGTGCTTGGCGCGTAGTTCCAGCCGGCTCAAATCGTCCTTGGCATTGGGCGTATAAACGGTCATAACGTAGTAGCGGTCGTATTCAGCCACCATCACCCGCCCTTCCTGATTAGGGTTGCCGTAAACATCGCCGCTGACGCTGAATTTATTAATTATTGCCTCCGGTAAACCGTTGACGACGCTAATCGGCTTAACTTTGCTGAATATGGCGGTACCGGAGTAGCCGGGTTTATCGGCTGAGTTCCAAAATAGATGATAACCGGGCAAAGCCAGTTCAGCTTGAGACTCGGAAGCTTTAGTTTCCTGCAGGCAAAAAATATCCGGATCGTGCTCAGCAATAAAAGGCAGTAAAATATCTTTTCGCATAACTGCCCGGATGCCGTTTACATTCCAAGAATACAACCTCAACATTGTTATACAGTATAGCCTTGCCTAACAGATTATGCTAGACTGATGGAAAATGTATAAACGCGTGCTGATTAAACTGTCAGGCCAGCAACTTGCCGGGAAATATGAAGGCGGCTTTGATGCCGATTTGGCTGGCTGGTTTGCCGAAGAGATTAAACCGCTGAACAAAAAAGGAATCCAAATAGTAATTATGGTTGGCGGCGGCAACATCGTCCGCGGTGCCCAAATTGCCGGACACGGTATCCAACGGGTCACGGCCGACCATATGGGGATGCTCGGAACGATGATCAACGCTTTGGCACTGACCGATATTTTTGAAGCTCACGGTGTTCCTACTCGCTGCCTAAGCAATATTTTCGCCGAACAAGTGGCTGAGCCGTTTGTTTATCGTCTGGCTCTTAAGCATCTTGATAAAGGCCGGGTAATCATCATTGCCGGCGGCATCGGCCGTCCTTATCTAACAACTGATACGGCGGCTGTCAGCCTGGCGCTGGAACTTGACTGCAACTTGGTCATGAAAGCAACTAAGTTTGATGGCGTCTACGAGCAAAACCCATCAACTAACAATAAAGCCAAAAAATTTGATCATCTGACCCATCAGCAAGCTGTCGAGAACAGCAATATTAAAGTTATGGATCAAGCTGCTCTCGGGCTGGCGATGGAGCACGGGATGGATCTGATAATATTTGATGCCCTGGGACCGAATAATATAGCTAATGCCATCAGCGGTCTGCCGGTCGGCACCAAAATATCTAATTAAGACTGCTTTTAATGTAGGTTTTAGACGAGTTTTTAATAAGGCTGGCTACCAGCGTATAGTGCTGGCAAATTCGGGCAACGTTATCGCAAACACCGCCGTCGGCAGCCGTGACTTCATAAGCGTAGAAATTGGCTTTCGGGATAGCGACCAACGTTTCCGTTTTGCCGGCCGGGTCTTTCAATGTCGCCGGGTTTAAATTAGGCATATTTTTAGTCAGCCAGGTGGCTGAGTTCATGTCGGACAAGGTCGGGTACTGGGAATTGTCGACGTAATAAGCTTCTAGGTTTTTATAGATTTTATCGATAGAGTTTTCCCGGGCCTGATTATTCTGGTTGGTGTGGACGCTGGTATAAGCCGTAAAAATAATCGCCAGTAATATACCGATAATCACCAGCACCAAAACTAGCTCAATAACCGTGAAACCGGACTGGGAGTGTTTAGTTTTGGTCAGATTTGAGTAGAGTTTTGAAAGCATCTGTTTGAATTATATCACCGCCGCCAGCAGCAAATCATTGTCAGCTGGTTCTGTGGTGGTAGAAAATACTGTTTTAGCGGTCGACACCGATTACCCGTACTGGCTGGGAATGATCATCGATTAGGAATAACTGGTGGCCGACAACTTCACCGACGCCAAATCTAAAATCAGCCGAGGGGTTGGTTATTGTATCGAGCACTCCGTAAACAGCATTAAGGTCTTCGGGCGGAATGGCATCTTCCAATCTGGCTAAACCTTGATCGTAGCGCGCTAAGCCTTCAGCATCGTGTGATGGTATGTGAAAATTAGTCGGTGATATCATGAAATCTCCTAGTTAAGAAATTTAACTTTATAGCAATATAAGAAATCAGTAAAATACTAAAACTTAACCCGTTGGCCGGATCGTTGTGCTTGGTTTATTTTGCCCAGCGCTGTAATTTAGGGACGCCGTTGCTCATCATGCCGGCCATAAAACCGGGGAAGCCCATTTCCTTGAGCTTATCTTTGCAAAATTTCTGCATTTCAGCGGCGGTGCAGTCTTTAGTAAAGACACCTTTTTTGTAGCATAAGCTGCAGTACAGCAATGACTTTGTGTCGTCGGCATTGGTGCCGCCGCCTTCTTTATCGCGCTTCATTGGCATGCCGCAACTTTGACACATTTTGTTTGGTTTCATTAATTTCTCCTTAGTTTATATTATGGACGGAAGACTGGGATTTGAACCAGCCACAATATATTACCATATGATTTTCGGACTCGCTTCATGTTAGCTTACATATCACCACTGTAAAAATGAAATTTTGGCATAAGCCCACCTTGTCATCGGCCAAGGTTTAAATTTACGCCTTATGCATGTAGGCTCGCACGGTAAGAGGAGCGAATACCGCCACCACTATTGCTGCACCAAGCAGACAGTACCAGAAATCGTGGCCGATAATGCCTTGATTTGCTAGCTCGCGTACTGCAGATACCAGATGAGATATCGGGTTTACCTTAACAAATGCCTGTAGCCACCCAGGCAAGGTTTTGATCGGTATGAAGGCGTTACTTAAGAAAGTAAGTGGAAATAGAACCAAAAACCCAATACCTTGGACACTGGATGCGGTACGGGCAATCATGCCGATAAAAGCAAAAACCCAACTAATGCACCAAGCGACTAAGACTGTTAGTAAAGCACCACCTACTAAGTAGTCGAAGCCACCACCGGGTCGCCAACCAATTATATAGCCCATCAACAAAGTAAGTACCGTCGCAATACAATAGCGAATGATATCGGCTAGTAGTGCGCCAGCCAATGGCGCGATACGCGACATTGGCATGCTGCGGAACCTATTAAATACGCCCTTATCCATATCTTCGCGAATCTGTACCCCCGTAACCAGTGTTGTGGTTAATACTGTCATGGCCAGAATACCTGGGATAATAGTCGGCAGATAATTGTGTACGTTGCCGGCAATAGCTCCGCCAAAAATGTACGTGAACATGAGGGTAAAGATAATCGGCTGAATAGTGACATCGGAAAACAGTTCGGGGTTATGGCGCATTTTATATAAGCCACGGTATGCCATGACTAATGAATCATGGATAACCTGTCGCAGACTTATATGATTTTTCAGCTGGCGCTCTCTAGCAGGTATGATCCGTTTAGTATTATTCATGATCAGCCACCTCTACTTTTTCTTTGGTGTCATGGCCGGTAATTGTTAGGAACACCTCGTCTAGCGTTGGTTTCTGGACGCTGACTTCAGCGACGCGTATGGCATTCTTACGTAAGTCTATAAGTAGGTCAGTAATGCTTTCCGCGTCAGCCATTGGTGCGGTTATAAGCATAGGTTCTATGATTTGGGCTTTAGTTTTTAGCACTGTCTGCACCACTTTTAGTGCTTTTTCGACATCTTTTTGGTTAGCTAGCTGTAACTGTAAAGTTGCCAGACCAACAGAATCTTTGAGATAGTTTGGCGTGCCTTCAGCTACAACCTTGCCGTGATCGATGACCGCTATACGGTCGGCTAATTGGTCAGCTTCATCTAGGTATTGAGTCGTCAGTAGCACTGTAGAGCCAGCTGATACTAAACCTCGAATCGTGCCCCACATTTGGTTGCGAGTGCGTGGATCAAGTCCGGTCGTCGGTTCGTCGAGAAAAATAAGTGGTGGTTGGGCAATAAGACTGGCAGCTAGATCAAGGCGCCTGCGCATACCACCTGAAAAATATGCGAGTGGACGTTTAGCAGTTTCGGTTAAATTAAACTCTTCAAGAAGTTCAGCTGACTTTTGTTTGGCCTGTTTTCGACTAAGCCCCAAAAGGCGCGAAAAAATTACCAGATTCTCGGTTGCCGACAGAACTTCATCAACTGAGGCAGACTGACCGGTGAGACCAATTAGTTGACGAACAATTTGTGCTTCCCTTTGTACGTCATGGCCGAATATTTTTGCTGTACCTCCATCGGCTTTAAGCAGAGTCGACAATATATTTATAACTGTAGTTTTACCAGCACCGTTTGGGCCGAGTACACCATAGATGCTACCCTCAGGTACTTGCAGATCAACGCCATCAACAGCATGATTATCGCCAAATACTTTAACTAGTCCCCTGGCATCAACGGCTAGTTCCGATTCCTTGTGCTGATTAACCATACGCTCATATCCCTTAACGCTGTTAAATAAAGTTATTCTTAATTTAACACTGTTCAATAAGCGAGTCAAGTGCTATACTCCCAGATATGAGAGAAGATAGGTACGCCAAGCAGCTTGCCCGACTTGAAGAAATACAGCATCGTTCCGAGGAACGACTGATAGCTCAGCATAGGCGTGTTGACGAACGATTTGCACGTGCTCGACAGCGAGTAATGGCTAGCGAGAGTGATCCTAGTGCTGAACAGCAACGTATTGTTGATGCTGCGCTTGAACTGCTCGATGAAGTTGGCCTAAACGAGCTGTCTCTCCGTAAAATAGCTACAAAGCTTGATTTTAAGGCGCCAGCTCTGTATTGGTACTTCAAGAGCAAGGGCGTACTGATCGACTATATGGCAGAAGCTATACTGCAGACTGAATTTAAGAACATAAACCCTAGGCCAGATAACATGCCTTGGCAAGATTGGCTCGTTGACGTATGCAAGCGCTTGAGTCAAGCTATGCATTCCAGGCGAGATGGGGCGCGTATTGTGGCAGGCGCTCATCTGTACCCGGCTGTTACCTTGCTAAGGATATATGAAGCTACTATAGAGACTTTAATTAATGCCGGACTTGATCCGCAGAGGGCATATCTTATTACCACCACAGCTATTCTTCTGACGTTCGGTAGAGTAATTGAAGAACAATCTTCGCTTGGCTCCGAGGACGCAGCTAGTGAGGCTCTTAAATGGATACAAAATGAATTCCCCAGAGTTGCTGACAGTATCAAACGAAGAACAGAAGACGTTAAGCATGGCTATGATGAATTTGAGGAGTCGCTTCGTCTATTTATCGGTTATCCGCAAAGATAGCCTCTCAAAGGAACAGGATTCGAACCAAGAAAGCGTAAAAGTTCCACAAACTATCTGGCGGA
>Ga0182027_10015523_pt1 | contig 10466 bp, 5 predicted proteins | sample 712E1DmetaG_FD_121300 | JGI IMG/M metagenome (GOLD analysis project Ga0182027, IMG submission 121300) | Permafrost microbial communities from Stordalen Mire, Sweden - 712E1D metaG (Illumina Assembly) | ecosystem: Environmental > Terrestrial > Soil > Wetlands > Permafrost | place: Sweden... | reverse complement strand
TCATCTACCGCAGCAATCGCGGACTTTGCATTCAAAACCGCGACGAGGGCGACATTGAAAATGTTCTTTTCTCAAACATCACGATTGAAACCCGGCTGCAACCGGGCAAGTGGTGGGGCGCGGCCGAGCCGATTCACATCAGCAACCTTCCGCGCAACGCGGACACAAAGCTGGGGCACGTCCGCCAGATCCGCTTCAGCAACATTCTCTGCAAGGGTGAGAATGGCGTTTACCTCCGCGGCTGCGAGGCTCAACCGATTGAGGACATCGTGTTGGACAACGTGCGCGTGGAGGTGGGCAAGACCAGCGACCAGCCCGGCGGGTTTTACGACGACCGGCCCAATGGGTTTTTGCCCGGCGGGGGGTTCACCGGTGTTTATACCAATACCATCGCCGGTTTCCACTGCGGGTTTGTGCGCGGCCTGACGCTGCGCGACACGCAACTCGTCTGGGGTGAACGTTTGGAAGACTATTACGGCCAGGCCCTGGCGTGCCAGCACGTTGAAGATTTGCAGTTGGAACATTTCACCGGCAAAGCCGCCCGGCCCGGCAAATCGCCGGATCAAATCATGGAATAGCGGAGGTAAAAACGTGTTTTCAGCCATGAAAAAACGAACCGTTCTCGTGCCATTGGTCGGCTTGTTGTGCGGCGGCTGCAGTTCCATCAGGCCGGTGACGCCCAATGCCTCGCCGGAAGCGGTGGCGTTGTTGAATTACATTCACGGCATTTCCGGCAAATACACGCTCACCGGCCAGCATAATTATCCGAATACGAAGGATGCTTCCACTCAATGGGCGACCAAAGTATGCGGGAAGGTTCCGGCCATTTTTGGCCAGGATTTTGGCTTCGCCAAGTCCGGCGACAAGGACGCGGCGGCCGCCCGCCCGGACATCATCGCGGAGGTCAGGCGGCAGTACGAGCAAGGCTCAATCATCACCCTGTGCTGGCACGCCGTGCCGCCCACCGCGGATGAGCCGGTCACGTTCCGGCCGAAGCCCGGAGCGGCAACGAACCGGCTCGTCAGCGTGCAGGGCCGGCTCACGGATGAACAGTGGAACGACGTGATCACGCCCGGCACCGAATTGTACAATCATTGGTGCACCCAAGTGGACGTCATTGCCGGTTATCTCAAACAGCTTCAGGCGGCGCACGTTCCGGTGCTGTGGCGGCCTTATCATGAGATGAACGGCAACTGGTTCTGGTGGGGCGGACGCGGCGGCGACCGCGGCACGGCGGCACTCTACCGCCAACTGTTCGACCGGCTGGTGAACCATCACCATTTGGACAATCTGGTCTGGATTTGGAGCCTGGACCGGCCCGGCACAAACGCAGGCCCCTTTGCCGATTTTTTCCCCGGCAAAACATATTTTGACATAGCCGCTCTGGACGTGTACCGAAACGACTTTCAAAAGTCGTATTACCAGGACCTGCTCAAGCTGGCGGACGGCAAGCCGGTTACCCTGGCCGAGGTGGGGCCGGTGCCAGCGCCTGCGGTCCTGAAGGAGCAGCCGAAATGGGCCTGGTGGATGCTCTGGGCGGTTGAAGCCCGAAGGTTGGCGGTAACCACGAACAGCCCGATGAAAACTTTGGTCAACGATCCACGCTCGTTAAGCCGGGACGACCCGGAATACGTCAAGGGCATCGCTCCCATCCGCGCCGCGTCCGGGCTGGCACCATTGCCGTCCGCATCCCGCCCCGCGCAAAATTGATTGGCGGGTTACGGCTGCCATCAGCGCAGCAGCCTTGCTCCAATCTCTGTAGCCCGTACTGCTGCCAATCGCCCGCGCCCGCATGCTGTGCATCATGCCCGGCGTGAGATTCGGCCATTTCGCGAGATTTCAAATTGTGAATAAGTATTTCTGGACAAACCAAATTAGTTACGTCAAAAGCGTTGTCGCAATTTTAGAAGGGTTCTGGTTCAGAAGGTTTTTGGTTGGGGTTGGCCTTGTCGTTTAAGGTTAACATCACAGACGAAAATGGCGTTGGTAACGGGTATCGGGATAGAACTTTATACGCCAACCATAGCACGCGTGATGCCAATGGAAATTGAACGCTGGAACGGCTTCTCGGTTACGAACGCTTCATCCGTCGAAGGAAAGCTCACCTACATCAAACTGAACAGCCAAATGCCTTGCCCACCTCGTGGCACTGTCCCGGTTAACCAAGGGCGTTGTAGGAGGCTTTTTCACTCGCAACGCCCGGATCGCTTTCGGTAATGGCTGCGACCGTCCCAACTATGTGAGCGCAGAGTATAACTTCATTCAGGCCATCTGCAACGGCAATCAAATCGGCAGCACCAATCTGTGGGTGAACCCGAAAACGAAAACGTAAAACGCAAACGGGTCACACATTATTGTCATCAGGGCTGCCACACGGCGCGCCAGAATTGCCGGGGGATGTCGGACGAAATCGCGTTGGTGATGTTTATAACGTTCCCGGCCAGCGTATTCGTCGAGACCGGAGTCCACGTGAACAAATCCGGCGAATTTTCGATGACGTATGGCGTGCCCGGCTGGCCCTGGAGCTGCAGGACGAATTGATCCGATTGCGGCACGAGGGCGGACAGTTGCGCCGGCCCCGGCGCAAAGGTGAACAGCGTCAGCGTTCCGGGCGGGAAGGAATTGGTGAAAAGCACGGCGACGGAAGCAGCATTGGTGGCGATGTCCTTGGCGCCGGGCACGGGGTTGTTGGTGCGGGTGGCTTCGTCCTGTTGGATGCCGAAAGATCGGACGGTGGCGGTTGGGAACGGCGCGAAATTCGCGAGGGAAATCCGCGCGTTAAAATTCGTCGTTACGTCCTTGTTGATGACCAGCAGGGCAAGGGCGCCGTTGGCCTTGCGGGCAGCATAAGCGGAGAGCAGCAAATAGTCGCTGGTGGCACCCAGCACGGTATCCCCCGGATGAACAAAGTATTGCAGCAATTTTTCGGCATAAAAGTCGGGGTAACGCGCGTTGGAGCCGCTCAAAAGTCCATAATCACCATTGTTTCGCCAGCCATAAAGCGTCGGATCGAAATCTCCCTGAGTGTCCGCGCCGTTGCGCAAGTCCCACCAGAGACAGGCGTTGAATTCGGTCTTCATGAGCTGGCTGGCGCTGTCGGCAAGATAAAGCGCGTTGACGATGCTGGTGGATTGCCGGCCCATGCGCCCCGAGTCGCTGTTGTTTTCGGTGCAGACCAGTTCGGTGTTGGTGCCGGCCGTGCCGAGGTAATCGGTGATTTGCTGGCGCAGGTCGGCGGCGTCACTGGCCCAATTGACCGCAACCTGGAGCAACAACGGATCGCTGTCGGGAGAGTTCGGGGCCCAACTGGTGGAGGTATATTGGGGGTAAAAATGATAAATGGCAAAATCCGGCGTGACCCCAAGATTTTTCAACGTGTCCAGCATCACCGGCGTCCAGCCATAATGAGTCTTTCCGGTACGGGGATTGACGGCGAAATGCGTGGCATTGTTGGAAGAGCTGTCCTCGCCCGGCACGATGACCACGCCGATTTTGATGGCCGGATCGGCGGCTTTCATCATCTGCAGGTACCCGGCGGTGCGAACGGCGTAGGTGTAAGGGTCATGCGCCGGCTGGTTCGTATCGTTTTCCCAGGTGCCATAACATTCGTTGCCGATCTCCCAGTACTTGAAGCCGCAGTGGTTGGTGCAGTTTGCCATTTTCACCCAGGCGGCGGCCTCATTGCTTGAGCCGGAGCCATAGTTGACCGTGATGAAAACCTGCTCGCCCAGATTGGTGGCCATGTTCATAAACCCGGAATTTCCGGTGGCGTCGGTGGTCCAATGGTAAAAGTCCGCCGACGAGCCGCCCGGCCAGCGCAGTGCCAGGCAACCCATTTCGATAAGAGCGTTGGTGGTAGCCGGCTCGGCAAAACCGGTGGCATCCCAGGTCGCGGTATTAACCCCAAACCAGCGCGCATCGGCCGGCCGCAAGGTGTTGGCAGCATCGGCATTGAGATGAACGAGGCTGGGCGCGGGCGCGGCGTTAAACTGGATGTCATCCACGTAAAACGTGCCGGTTGTGCCGGAGCCGGTCAACGTGATGTTAATCCGGTTGACGTTCATCCGGTTGGCCACCCCCAGCGTGCTCAACGGAATGGTAAACTGCTGCCAGGTGCCCGCCGTGAGCGCAGTTGGCAGCGTGTACGTCGTACCGCTGCCCGATAATCCGTACTGCACATTAACCTGTAGCCGTTGCCCGCCGCTGCCGCCGCCGTTGGCCCAGAAGGAGAAACTCGCGTAAACTGCGGTGCTGAAATCCGAATGCTGGAACGAAAGCGCCGTCCAGGCCGCCGAGGTCACGCTGATGGAATTGTTGCCGGAATGCACCGGCGACGTGTTGGCCATGTTCCGGGTCGCCCAGCTCCAGTCCTGAAACCCGTTGACCAGGTTGTCGGTGTAGATCGCCAGCGGGGCCTGGGCAACGGCGCTGAGGGCAATGCCCAAGGCAAAGGCAAACGCTGCATATTTACGCATCTGTCACATTATACGTCACGCCTGGAGATAAAGCGAAATCAGCCCGCGAACAGCATTACTTTAGCGCTGAAGTCCGGGGCTGTAGCCAGGCCGAATCATGATAAGGAGCAATAGCTGAAACCGTAGCTCCTTGGCCGGTTATTGTGCCTGGGGGAAGAACCTGTGCAAAGTCGTCCACCCATTTGTGCAATTCCGAGTGACCATCGGCAAAAGAAATGCCGGCTCCGCCAGCATGATACTTGGCAGGGAAGTCAACGAGATTACCTCCCGGCACCATGTTTACAGCCATCAACGGGTCATTGATGGTATCCGGGTTCTCATCCATGATGACCCAGAGGTCGGAGGGGCTGGGCTTGAATATTTGCGAGATTTTACTGTAGCTACGGTAAATGGGATCAATATCATTGTAGACACCTGACAGCCATCCGCCTCCGACTGGGTCACCCGGACGGAGATGATTGGGATTGGGACCGGGGGGACTGCCCAAGCCAGCCGAGTACCAGCGCGTCCCCACGGCGCAATTCATTGACACGCTGCGTGCACGTACTTTGTTTTGGACCAAGGTGATGTCCGCGGGACATTTATAAATGGAGGGTTGCTGGTTGTATTGGGCCAGCGAGGAAAGCATTGGGTCCACGAGAACCGCAGTACTGATCATATCAAGCGGCACGAGCATGCTGCCGAAAACCCAATTCTTCTCCTTGCCATTTCGTGCTTCCGGTGTTTTCCATGGATAATCATTTGGCGGCAGTAGATCCTGGTTATCATCAACATACATCGTCGTTGCCAGCGTGATTTGACGAGTGTCGTTCATGCACTGAATTCCATACGCCTTTTGCTTGGCCCTGGCCAGTGCCGGCAGAAGCAGGGCGGCCAGAATGGCGATAATGGCGATGACCACCAGCAGCTCAATCAGGGTGAAGCCGCCAGTTCGCGAATCAGTTTTTTGATGCATGGCTTTAGCTTTTACTTTCATCATTGCCTGGTCCATTTAGTTTAATATACACTCTTTTGCGGAAATGGGCGCCGGTTCGAAACCGGCGCCCATGTGAATTTGCTCATCTTTCAGCGCATATCAACAATCAGTACGTGACGGTGGCGCTGGTGATGGCCGTTTTGCTGCCGTCGGTAACGTCAGTCGCGGTAATCGTTGCGCTGCCATCGGCAAGGAACAAGACCGAGAAGGTTACGGTTCCGCCCGACAAATTCAGGTCTGCCGGGATATCGTTCACCAAAAAGTTTCCACTGTCTGAACTGGCGAGGTGGATTGTGTCAGTCGTACCATTGACCAGGTTCCAGTCGTTGTCAACCGAATTGACAATCACGTTGAAGGCCTCGCTGCCATCGCCCGGGTCAGCATGCTGGACAGCGGGTGTTCCGGTCTTGCCAGAGGAAGTATTTGGCGCGGCAATCTCACCGGGCAGCAAGATTTGCAGTTTCGTAAAGGTCCGCTTGATGAGGCGGAAGAACGCGTCATTCCCAGCGGGCAATTGGCTGGGAATAACCAGCTGTTTCACGACGCCAACCATCCCGATAGGCGTGCTGGTCGGCGATGTCCAAGCGAGACTGCTACCGAGCAATGTGGCCGACGACTGCAGGCTGAAGCCTGAATCGGGAAGAGTCCATTGCAGCCAGAGCCCGCCAACGTCGGTAGCCGGAATAATAAAGGTGCCGAACGGGGCGCTGCCCGGTGTGGCCCACTTGTTGGTTGTATCCAGCACGGTATCGGTCAGGAAGTTTTCGCTGAACGCACCCGGTGTGCCGGTGATGGAGAAGTTGGAGAAGACGAACGCTTGATTCGCCGCATCCTCAGGAGTATTCATCTGGCCGCCCAGATAGACATACACTCCAGGCCGGCCGGCAGCGGGACTTTCAGCAAACAAGGCGGCATTATAGGCCGGCATGGTGAAGTTGGTCGTCGTGTTATCCGGAGCAATTAATTGCACGGCAGTATTGGAAGTGAATTTGACTTTCCAAGTACCCAAAACGCCGCCGGTTGCGGGCGAGACTGTGGCCAACATGCCGCTTTCAGGGTTTCCGGATCCAGGAGCAGCGGTGTAAATGCCACCACCGCCGTACATATCTTGTCCGCTTGTTTCATTTATTTTGTATTGGAAGCTCATGGTTGCATTGGTGACTCCGCCCTGCATTTTCAGATAGACGACATTAGTCTCATTCCAGTCAAGCGCGTTGTCCATGTTAGCGGGATTAGGGCTCAACAAGAAGAAAAGCTGGCAATTTTGCGAGTTGGGGTAACCAGTAACGGTGAAGGAATAGGTCACCGGGTTGGCCGGGGTGGCATGTCCGACCCAGCTCAAGCCGTTGGTTACGAGCGAGCAGACTTCCTGCCGGTCATAGGCGGAATTCGCGCTTGCAAGCCATATGTTCAAACCCTGCTGCGCCTTCTCGGTGGGCGCGGACACGATGGGCGGAAGCGGCGGTTCTGCTTTTCCTACAAACACAACGTTGTCGATCCAGAATCTGGCCGTGACATTATTATTAATCCCCCACTGCTGATTGATCCATTTATGTATGACAATGCCGTTAACCGCGCCCAAGTTGGCCTGTGCGTCATTGACGGGAATGCTGACATGCGTCCAGCCGCCCGCGGCAGCGGCCGGTATATTGGTGCTGGCGATCGAGGGCGCCATCTGATTGTAACTGCCGCAGACATTTATATCGAGTCCCGGGAGGCTTCCGGAAAGATAACCTTCTCCCGCATAACTCTGCATAAAATGTACGCCCGTATTTCTGTTCGTCGTGGCCTGGCCCCAAGTCGAAAGATCATTGAATTGAGCAAGAGTGATATCCGACGTGTTGTCCCACTTGATGTCGAAATCAACGGACTTATATTGAGTAAGGTCAACGGACTGCGGTTGATACCATGGATTTCCGCCGGCCAAACAGATATAATCCGATTCTGGAGTGTCTGAACCATTGCCGAAGGTGACGGTGATCAGCAGAGCGCCGGCGGGATTGCCCTGGGTTCCATCAAAAGCCACCGTGCTCGATCCCCACTCCACGCCAGTCCCATTGGCGTCACTATTAAAGGTTTGGACGGGGAGGTCCACTGTTTGTGCAAATAGGCTGGCTGGTGCGGCCAGCGACAGCGCGGCACAGGCGGCGAGCACTGAATGTTTGAGTCGGATTGTTTTCATATGGATTATTATTCGGGGTTGGTGGTTTTTGTTTTCTATTGAGGCGAGCGTTTTTTCTGTTGGGTTGGTTGCTAATTCACGTTTGACAAAGTCTAACCTGCATTCTGACTCCAAGACCGAGTCCCTCCCCGCTTGAGGAGAGTCCTCTGAAGCCAAAACCGGCTGAGAGCATACTGTCGTTTCATGAACATGAGTGGATTTCTATTAATTATTCTATCACACATTTTTTGGCACGCATGTCACCCAAAATGGTGACACCTGCTTGGTCACATTGCCGCCCCAAAACAAGCAAAGCCGAACACCGTCCCGCCACCGCTCCAAACGCACCCCCAATGGCAACAGGCATTCAACATGCTTCCAATGGCAAGAATAACTATAGCACTTTTGAAAACGGTTGTATGTCGCATAAATAGATGACAAGGGCTGGCGGGTGATGCTCTATCGCTTTGGAGCCGAAATTGAGGCTTTTGGCGAAACGTCAATTAGGACGGGCATTTCCGATGAAAAACGGCCAAAATACTTCTACGGAAGATTTTGTGCCTTGTGGGCGATTGGCTTGTTTTGAACAGGATTCTTCGGGTGCAGCCATGACATCAAAATGCAGGGATGACATCCGCCCTCGCCCCGGCCTTCTCTCCTCCGTCTTCGCTACGCTTCGACGCGATCGCGCCGAAGCCGAAGGCGAAGGCGGACAGGAGAGGGAGAACAGTTCGCCGCTCCTTTGAAAATTTATACGACTGGATTGGCTGGACGCTCATCCGCAAAATCAGAAACAATCGGAAGCGATTTCCTCTCCTGGGGGGAGAGGATAAAAGGTGAGGGCGGGCGTAAACACTCATTCCATTGAAAACGTCGAGGAACCATAATAATTCTAGGGTTTCTGGAGACGAAAAAATCTCGTGATCGTGTCGGGCGACACGGTCACGACATATTGCCCGCCGTTGGTCTGAACCGTTGCCACCGCAATTGTCCAACTTCCAAGCGCGGTCAGGTCAGTTGAGGAATAAAGCGTGTAGCCGGTTCCGCTGGCAACCGGCCAGGCAAGAAAAATGTTGGTGCCTGCGGACGCGATGGAGAGAGCGGGCAAAAAAGAACCCGTGCCGATCAGTTCCAGGTCGAAGCCGAGGGAGATTCGGTTGGTGGCGGACAAATGAATTTCCACCGCGACCAGGTTTGTTCCCGCAGGCAAATTCGACACCGCGATGTTGGTTGGGTAGAAAGTGTACGGCGTGCCGAATCTAATCGGAACCACCGCTTGCAACGCCAGGTTTGTGGAGGTGATCAGTCCGACCGGCAGGTTGGTGCGAAAAGCTTCCTGGCCGTTGAGCCAGACCACAGCGCCGTCCACCCGCGAGAGGCGGAAATTGAGATTGGTGAAGTTCACGTTGCCAGGCACGACAAAGGAATCGCGGAAATAGGTGGTGATGTATCGGTTGGTGGCATTCGGACCATAACTGACCGTGGTGAACACCGTCGAGTCGCCGTAGCCCAGCCTCGCCGCTCCACTGGCCCAGCCGCTGTCGTCGTAATTGGGCTGTGACCAGTTCGTCCCCAGGTCCTGGCCCGTGTCGGAGTATTTCCAAACCTCTCCGCCATGGATCAGCGTGGTCGTCACCTGGTTGGTGGTGATGGTGATGGCCTGGATGCGGGTGAACCATTCCTGAGCGATGGCCTGCAAGCCCGTCGCATTTGGATGCACATTATCGCTGTTGAACATGGTGCCGATGCCTACGACGGAAAACATGTCGGCCAGGGACACTTTTTGGCCGAGGGCCCGCTGGTGGTTGACCATCGCCTGCAGGGCGGCGTTGTAAATGGGAACATTGGTCGCATAATCCTTGTAGTTGAGGCCGGTTAAATTTGCGCCGTAAAGCGACGTGATTTTGGCGAGGATGACCTGGGCGTTGGGGGCGTTTGAAAATATAATGTCCAGCAGGTTCGACATGTCATTCGTCGCGACCTGCCAGGGATTGCGTCCCCGGCCAATGTCGTTTACACCGATCATCAGCAGCACCAGATCGGGGGTCGCATTGGTAAAGGCGTCAGCGACGATTTTCTGGAGGTAAACATCGGCGCCGGCGTAGCCATGCACCGCATAGCTGAGAACCCCGGGCGGGGCAATAACGGCTCCGCTGTAACCTTCATGGTTCGTTTTGGTGAAACTCCCGGATGGCACAGACGAAACCCGGCCCACAAAAGTGAAGGGATAACCGCTGGCATCAAGCAGTGGTTGCAGATACAGACGCCAGGCGCCGTTTAAGACGCCGTCATCGGTGATCGAATCGCCGACGGCCATGATCTTGATCGGGTTGGCGGCGCTGAAATTGGCAAGCACCAACTGCCCCCGTGCGGGCATCAACGCGCCCAGCAGCAACAGGCAAAACAGCGCTCGTTGGCGATTACGCGGCATCATAAATCATAGTATCCTCCAAAATTGCTGTCATCACAATCCAAATTCCGATTGGAAATGAAATCCCGTGCTGGAGTTGGCCGGCCTGGTGGTGGCTGAGGGCCGGCATCCTGGCCACCCGGCGCGCGCTCCTCTGTCGGCATCCCGGCATCCAATATTATTTCCCTGCCGGCCTGCGCCTGGGTTCATCGCCGGGGCGCGAAATTTCCATACTTGGCCACCGCTTGCGCACGTGAGCGCACGTGAATCTTCTCATAAATGCGCCGGATGTAAGTGACCACGGTCGCCACGGTGATGCCAAGGTGGTCGGCGATTTCCTTGTAGAGATAGCCGCACGCCAGCAATTCCAGCACTTCCTGTTCGCGCGGGGAAAGGTTTGCGGATTCGTCCACCTGGGGGGCGGGATGCAAAAATGACTGCACC
>Ga0182027_10015522_pt1 | contig 10466 bp, 9 predicted proteins | sample 712E1DmetaG_FD_121300 | JGI IMG/M metagenome (GOLD analysis project Ga0182027, IMG submission 121300) | Permafrost microbial communities from Stordalen Mire, Sweden - 712E1D metaG (Illumina Assembly) | ecosystem: Environmental > Terrestrial > Soil > Wetlands > Permafrost | place: Sweden... | reverse complement strand
GATGAGGTCTGACGCGATCAGGCCGTGGATGAAGCGTGCCGAGGGTGTGAATAACTTTTTCGCGCGCGCGGATTTCCGATGGCCCCCCGCCGGCCTTGGCGGGGATTGAAAGATCACGGGACTGACGGACAAGGATCTAATTGTCTGGCGCCGGGCTTTGTGGTCGTGGTTGAATGGGAGCGAGTGTCGAATGAGGAACGGTGGCATGAAGATACATTTCAGGAAAATGGCCGGCGCGGGCAACGATTTCATCGTCATCGACAACCGCGACGGGATCATCCCCGAACCGGATCGGCGTCATGTTTTTGAAGCCTGGTGCCGGCGGCGGGTGGGGATCGGCGCCGATGGCGTGCTGCTGGTCGAACCGGCGCGCGGCGGCTGCCATTTCCGCATGCGCTATTACAACGCCGACGGCGGCGAGGCCGAATCGTGCGGCAATGGCGCGCGTTGCATCGCGCGCTTCGCCCACCTGATCGGCGCCGCCCCCGAGCAGGTGCGTTTCGAGACCGCCGCGGGGATTTACCAGGCGTTCGTCGGCGCCGACGACGTGCTTCTGTCGATGAGCGACCCGCACGGCCTGCGCCGCGCCGTGCGCCTCGAGATTCCCGACCTCTTCAGCGGGTCGGTCGATTTCATCAACACCGGCGTGCCGCACGCCGTCCTGCGCGTCGAGGACCTGGAGGCAGCGGCGGTCGTCGCGCTCGGCCGGGCCATCCGCCGCCACGAGGCCTTCGCGCCGGCCGGCGCCAACGCCAATTTCATCCGCCCGCGCGCGGACGGCGGCCTGGACATCCGCACTTACGAACGCGGCGTCGAGGATGAGACGCTGGCCTGCGGCACCGGCTCGGTCGCCGCGGCGCTCATCGCCAACTTGGGCGGCCACGGCCAGAGTCCCGTGGCGGTGCATACGCGTGGCGGCTCGATCCTGCGCATCCATTTCGAGCGCGAGGGCGAGCATTTCCACCAGATCAAGCTGGAAGGCGAAGCCCGCGTGGTGTATGAAGGGGTGGTGGAATTAGCGTAAAGTGCGGAGCGCGAAGCGCGGAATTAGATTCGTGCTCGTCTTCGTCATCGCATTCCGTCTGAGTCCCTTTTCCTAATTCTGCATTCCGCATTCCGCATTCGTAAATTCCGCAATCCGCAATCCGCCCAGGAGCCGTCGATGACCCAACCGAAAACCGAACCGTTCGCCAGTCCGCCGCCGGCCGATAACCCGCCGCCGCTGAGCTGGGGGATTCTTGGCGCCGCGCGCATCGCCCGCAAGGCGGCGGTCACGAGCATCCGCGCCACGGGGGGCGTCGTCGCGGCGATCGGCGCCCGTTCGCTCGAGCGCGCCGAGGCCTTCGCCCGCGAACTGGAGATCCCCCGCGCATACGAGGGCTACCAGGCCGTGATCGAGGACCCGGCGGTCCAGGCGGTCTACCTGCCGCTGGCCAATGGCCTGCACTTTCGCTGGGCGCTGGCCTGCGCGCTGGCCGGCAAGCATTGCCTTTGCGAGAAGCCGCTCGTGTTGACGGCGGAAGAGGCGCGCCAGTTGCGCGAAGCTTTTGCCCAGGCCGATTGCCGCCTGGCCGAGGGATTCATGTGGCGTCACCACGCGCAAACCGCCTGGATCGAGCGGCAACTGCGCCAGGGAGAAATCGGCGAATTGCGCCGCATTCACGCGGCGTTCTCCTTCAACCTGGACCGCGAGAGCGACTACCGCTGGCTTGACGAGCACGGCGGCGGGTCGATCTGGGACATCGGCGTCTACTGCATCAATGCGATGCGCCTGTACTTCGGCAAGGAACCTCTGCAGGTCTCGGCCCGCTCCCTCGTGCTCGCCCCCGGCCTGCGCGCCGACCGTTCGAGCGTCGGGTGGCTCGATTTCGGCGCCGACGCCCTGGGGACTTTCGAGTGTTCGTTCCAATCGTTCTACGACCAAAGCCTGACGCTGACCGGCAGCGAGGGTCTGATCCGCGTCGAGCGCCCCTTCCCCGGCCTGCCGCTGACCTTGGCGGCCACGATCCAGGTCGGCGAAACGGTGTTGCGGCAAACCTTCACCCCCGAAAACGCGTACGAGAAAATGTTTGCTCATTTCACCCGCGCCGCGCACGACCCCAGTTTCGCCCTGCAGCCGGCGGAAGACGGGCTGGACCAGGCGATGGTCATGGAAGCGCTGGCGCAAAGCGCCGCCGAGGGGGGCGCGCCCCGGATCGTGGCGGGATATTAGCGCGATGCAGATGGCTTCATCCTGATTCATTCGTGCTCGTGCTCGTGCTCGTCATCGTTATCGTCATCGATGGAAACTCATCATTATCGAGGACGAGGACGAGGACGATTGGGAAAGGACTTTCAAGAACCCCTACCGCGCGATTTAGCTTGACCATCGACGCCCCAATCTCTTGAATGAGAAAGGGAACGTTTAGGCGGGAGAGAACCAAAATGAGCATTCGTAACAACTATTTCATTCCGTACGTCATCGAGCAGAACGAGCGCGGCGAACGCGCCTACGACATCTACTCGCGCCTGCTCAAGGACCGCATCATCTTCATTGGCACCGAGATCGACGACGGCGTGGCCAACGTCCTGATCGCCCAGCTTCTCTTCCTGGAGAGCGAGGACCCCGACAAGGACATCAACATCTACATCAACAGCCCGGGCGGCGTGGTCACCTCGGGGATGGCGATCCTGGACACGATGAAATTCATCAAGCCCGACGTGGCGACGACCTGTGTCGGCATGGCCGCCTCGATGGCCGCCGTGCTGCTGACCGCGGGGACCAAGGGCAAGCGCTTCGCCCTGCCGCACTCGAGGGTGATGCTGCATCAGCCGATGGGCGGCTTTCGCGGCCAGGCCTCGGACATCGACATCCACGCGCGCGAAATCCTCAAGGTCAAGGAAGAGCTCAACCAGATCATTTCGGAGCACACCGGCCAATCGATGGAAAAGATCGCCCGCGACACCGACCGCGACTTTTTCCTGACCGCCGAAGAGGCCAAGGCCTACGGCGCGATCGACACGGTGATCACTAACAAGGCCGACCTGATGAAGACGGCCGACCTGCTCAAGAAAGACAAGGATGCGGACTTGAAGAAGGAAAAGGAAAAAGATAAGTAGGCGCGGCGTGGCGGATTCGCGACCTAGTGTCATGTCCCAGCAATGCGTGGCGGAAGTGAAGGCTAAAAGCCCGGATCGAGAAGCCGCGCTCAAGCGCGCTGTAGATTCAAAAAACCATGCAAAACCCGCCGGCTGAAGCCGGGGGCAAGTGGGATCCCGCTGAAGCGGGCTGATATTATTTCGCGATATTCACGGGACAGTTAAAAATCATGCCGCGTTGCCTTTTGGCAACGGCGCTTTACTTCTCAGCTTCCGCCAATCGCCGCAAAAGCTCCGCCTCGTCGATCACCTCGATCCCCAGCTTGCGCGCTTGCTCGAGTTTCGATCCCGCGCCGGGGCCGGCGACGACTAGGCCAGTCTGCTTGCTGACGCTGCCGGCGGCCTTGCCGCCCAGCTTGACGATTTTCTCCTCGGCCTCTTCGCGCGTCATCGATTCCAGCTTGCCAGTCAGCACGACCGTTTTGCCGGCGAACGGCGAGGCGGCCAGCACGCCCGCGCTCGGCGGCGCCTCCTCAGGCAGACGGTGCAGGTTCACCCCCGCCTCGCGCAGCCGCTCGATCAGAATCAGATTCTTATCTTCGGCGAAAAACTCGCCGATGCTCTGGGCCATGACGCCGCCGATCCCTTCGACGCGCAGCAGGTCGGTGTCGCAGGCCTTGGCGAGGACCTCCAGGGATTCGAATTGACGCGCGAGAAGCCGCGCGGCCGTCGCGCCGATATAACGAATCCCCAGCCCAAAAATAAAATTCCCCAACGGACGTTTTTTGCTCTCCTCGATCCCGCGCATCAGGTTCTCGGCCGACTTGCGCGCCATCCGTTCGAGCGCTTCGAGCCGCGCCACCGTCAGGTGATAAAGGTCGGCGATGTCGTGGACGTGGCCGCCGTCGACCAACTGATCGACCATTTTGTCGCCCAGCCCCTCGATGTCCATCGCGCCGCGCGAGGCGTAGTGCAGCAGGCGGCCCTTGACCTGCGCCGGGCACGAGGCGTTGACGCAGCGGTGCGCGGCCTCGCCCTCGATGCGATGCAGCGCGCCGCCGCAAACCGGGCAATGGCCGGGAAATTGAAACGGCTTTTCGTCTCCCGTGCGCAGCGACTCGACCACACGCACGACCTTGGGGATGACCTCGCCCCCCTTCTCGACGATCACCGCGTCGCCGACACGGATGTCCTTGCGCGCGATCTCGTCGGCGTTGTGCAGCGTGGCGCGCGCGATCGTCGAGCCGGCCAGCAAGACCGGCTTCAGGTGCGCCACGGGAGTCGCCACGCCGGTGCGCCCGATCTGAATCTCGATCGCCTCGAGCGCCGTCTGCGCCTCCTCGGCCGAAAACTTGTAGGCGATCACCCAGCGCGGACTTTTGGCCGTCCAGCCGAGCCGATCCTGCAACGCCCGCTCGTTGAGCTTGATCACCAGGCCGTCGATTTCGTAAGGCAGATCGTGACGCCGGGCCTCCCACGTCTCGATCTGGGCGAGCACGTCCTCCACGCCGGCGCAGAGGGAGCGCTCGTGATTGGTCGGCAGCCCCAACCGGTCGAGCGTCTGCAAAAAATCCCAGTGCGTCGGCGGCAGGGGCGCATCGGCCAGCCCCGCGCCATAAAGAAAAACGTCCAGCGGCCGCTTGGCAACCAGCGCCGGGTCGAGCAGCTTGAGCGTCCCGGCGGCGGCGTTGCGCGGATTGGCGAACGGCTCGAGCCCCTCGGCGGTGCGCGTCTCATTGAGCGCCAGGAAATCCTTGGTCCGAAAAAAGACCTCGCCGCGCACCTCGAAGCGCCCGGCCGGCGGCGCTCCGGCGCGATCGCCGATGCGCATGGGCACCGTCTTGATCGTTTTGACGTTGGCCGTCACGTCGTCGCCGCGCACGCCGTCGCCGCGCGTCGCCGCGTAGGCCAGCCGCCCGTCTTCATACATCAGCGTGAGGGCCACGCCGTCGATTTTCAATTCCAGAACGTATTCGATCGGCGCGTCGGCGTCCAGGTCCAGCATGCGGCGGATGCGCGCGTCGAACTCACGCACCTCGTCGGGCGAATAAGTGTTGCCGATCGAAAGCATCGGCACCGGATGCGTTATCGTGGCAAAGCCCTCGGCGCGGTCGCTGCCGATGCGCTGGGTCGGCGAAGCCGCGCTGGCAAACTGTGGATAGCGCCGCTCAAGCTCGGCCAGTTCGGCGGAGAGTTGGTCGTACTCGTAGTCGCTGATCTCGGGGCTGGCCGCGCGGTAATAAAGGTCGTTGTGCCGATCGATCTGCCGGCGCAACTCCTCGATGCGTTGGCGCGCCTGCTCGGGGGTTGGTTCGTGCGGGCCCATGGTTCGCCCTCCCATGGCGCTGATCTTACAAAATGAAGAGTGAAGAGTGAAGGGTGAAAGGTGAAGTCAAGCGCGGAGCGCGAAGTGCGGAGCGCGGAGATGAAGATAGAATGCGGAATACAGAATACAGAAGTCAGAAGTCAGAATCAGTCCTTTGGGTCCTTGGGGTCCTTTTGGTCCCTTGGGTCCTTTGGGTCCCTTTGATCGTCAGCGCCCGGAAGGAATCGAATTCTGGAGGTTGAGCAAGCGCTGGTCGCCAGGCAATAACCGAAACGCCCAGGCCAGTTCGCGGCGCGCGGCGGCCTTGTCATGCAGCTTGAGCCAGGTCAGCGCCGGAACATAATGCACGGCGGAGGAGAAATCCTCCTCTTCCCAATAGGTCCAGACGGGGAGTTTCTCTTTGCCATCCGCGGGGCGAATTTTAAGCCCAAGCCCGGCGGAAACGCGGAACGCCGCGATCGCTTCGGCGTGGCGCCCCAGGGCCATCAGGATCCGTCCGCGCATCAGCGGCAACTGAAAATTGTCGGCGTTGTTGCGAATCCCCTCGTCGATAAAGTCGAGGGCCTGTTTGAGCGCGCCCGGCTGGCGGGTCTCCTGCTTCATCAGCCACCACGCCCCGGTCATATAGCCCCGCGTGTGATGGGGATCGCTTAAGGTCAGCAGGCGATACCAAGGAATAAGCTCGTCGCCCGGCGCGTGACGAAACTCCTCGCCCGGCGCTTTCCACGGTTCGACGTTGCGCTGGATCGTGCCGATAAAACCGCGATAATCCTTGAGCCGGTCGGGCACCAGCGGCGTGGCCGGACAGATCGTCCCCACTTCGCTGTCGGGCGCCTCCTGCACGGGATGGGCCGGAGTCTCGCCGGGTTTGTTCTTCTCGCCAACGAGGTGGGTTTCCCCGCTGCTGGCTAGGGCTTCGGCGCTAAGATGCGGACTGAAATTGATGCCCAGGTGCATGTAACTTTCGGTCTTGACCCACATCACGTCGGCGGCGGTCACGCGCACCTCGCCCATGATCAGCGCGAAAGGGCTGGTGTTGACTTGTTCACGGGCACCCTCGTCGAGGGAATAGGCCGGACGATAATTGCGCACGGCGCTCAGCCCGGGATGCAGCGCCAGGGTCAACACCAGCGCCGCGCCGAGCAGGAGGCGCAGACGGCCCAGACGGGCTTGGGGATCGTTCAAGGATTGGGTTCTCGTCGCCATCATCAGCATTTCACTGTCCGAGGTTCGATTTTACAGGCTCTTGCGCCGGAACCGCAGGTTCGCCAGCCCCCACAGCGTTGCCGTCCACAGCACGGCGTAAGCCAGCAGCCGGAGCTGAGGACTCAAGCCCAGCGGCGCTCCGCCGTCGACATAGCGCAGAAACTGTTCCAAGAGCTTGAAGTCAGGAATCAAGCCCCCCAGCCAAGCGCCCGCCGGGATCGACGCCACGGCGTTGAGCGCCATCGATCCCAGAAAGCAGACGGCGCCGCCCAGCAGCATGGCCAGACTCGAAGGAAGCCACAGCGAGAGGCAGATCGTGAGCGCCGTCAGCAGCGCCAGCGACAGGGCCTTGCAAAGCACGGCCTGCGCCAGAACGCTGTATTGCTGATAGGCGAGGTGCGGCGTCACCGCAAGCGTCACCAGCAAAAACAGCCCCATGGACGTCGCCCCCAGCATCCAGGTCGGAATCGCCTTGCCCATGAGCACCTGGCCGCGCGTCACGGGTTTGGCCAGCACCGGATAAAGGGTGCCCTGCTCGAGTTCGACCGGGATCTGGCGCGTGCCGATCACGATCACCAGCAGCGCGCTGATCCACGAGCCCAATTCCAGGCCCAGCCCGGTGACAAAACGCGCGGTCTGATCCGAATCGATCCCGACCACCCGCAGCACGATCGCGCCGATCAGGTACAGCGCCAACAGGATCAGGACGACCGTGATTTCATTGCGCCGCAGCGATTGCCGCCAGACCCCGCGCACCATGTGGCGCAGCGGGTGCCAGCGCGGGACCGAGAGCGGCGAATCGAGGGTTTGCGGCAGGGTTCCCATCATGCGCGTGCGCCTCTTTTCATAGCGCTCGCCGGCGAAAAAGAAAGTAGCTCAGCCCCAGGTAGGGCACGATGAGCATCAGGGCATACAGCGTCACCAGCCCCAGGATCGCCGCCGAAACCGGAGGCCAGTTGTGAATCACCTTGGCCGAGAGGTCGAACAGCTTGGGCTGGGGAATGGTGTAATTGAGAACGAGCAGCACGGCCCGGCCCGCCGCGCCGACGTATCCATAGATCATCGACAGCGCATTGGTCAATGCGCTGCCCAGAAGATAAATCAAGGTGGCGACCGTGATGGCCGCGTCCAGATGCACCACCAGCGACAAGAGAAACGACAGCGCCGCCAGCACCGCCACGAGCAGGATCTGGAGATAGACGAACTCGGCGAAGACGCTCCACGCGATCGGCATGCGCATGAGGAGCGCGCCGGCGCTGAAGACCGCCATGAACAGCATCAGGCAAAAAAGGCCCGCGACGACGACCCCGCAATACTTGCCGAGCAGGAACTCGTGACGCGCGAGGGGCTTGGCCATCAGCGGATAAATCGTGCGGTTGTCAAATTCGCGGGGGAGTTGGCGCGCGCCGAGCACGATGACCGTGATCGCCGTGGCGACGCTCATCGTCTTGAGCGCGATCTCCTGGTAGAACTTGTGCAGGTATTCCAAATGAAAGACGCGGGCGAACGAAACCAGCACCAGCACGGCGACCGTGATCAGGATGATGACGTAAATTTCGCGTCGCCGCAGCGCTTCGATGAAGATCGTCCTGGCCACCAGGGTGAGCCGCCGCATCATGCCGCGACCTCCTCCCCGGTGGACCGGACGAGGTTCATGAAATGCTGTTCAAAGCTCATGGGGGGATGGCCGTTGCCGCGGGCCAGCCGGCCGAGCAGGTCGGGCACGATTTCGTCGGCCAGTTTGCGGCCCTGATGGATCATGATGACGCGGTCGCACAAGGCCTCAACCTCGTAAAGTTCGTGGGAGGAGAAAAAGATGGTTTTGCCGCGCCGCTTGAGGTCCAGGAGCACCGCGCGCAGATCGTGGCGCCCGATGGGGTCCAGGCCGCTGGAAAGCTCGTCGAAGATCAGCAGGTCGGGGTCCGAAATAATCGCCTGGGCAATGCCGACGCGCTGCTGCATCCCCTTGGAATAATGCTTGAGCAGCACTTCGCCCTGGCCGGCCAGGCCGACCTTTTCGAGCAGTTCGGGGATACGCCGCTTGAGCGTGGCGCGGTCCAGCCCGTGCAGCCCGCCATAAAGCTCGAGCACCTCGCGCCCCTTCATGAAGGGGTAATAGAGCGAGACCTCGGGCAGATAGCCGCTGCGCCGGCGGGCGAGGATCGAGCCGGCCGGCTCGCCGAACACGCGCACCCGGCCCGCTTGCGGAAAGATGAACCCCATCAGGGTCTTGATCGTCGAGCTTTTGCCCGCGCCGTTGGGGCCGATGAAGCCGACCGTCTCGCCGCGCTCGACGGTAAAACTCAGCTCGCGGACGGCCGAATGCGCCTTGGCGCCGCGCCCGTAACGGACGCACAGCCCTTCAATTTCAATCACGTGTTCCGCTGAATCCGACATCTGCCCTTCGCACCTCGCGTCGCCCTGGTGGAAAAATCTCGGGATGGCGGAAGCTGGGACCGGAAGCATCATGAATCGAAATAAATAATCCACCGGACCACGCCCGCCGCAATCCCTAAAGAGCTTATCGGTGGGGTGTCGAATAAAGTTAACAAGAAGTGGACGCCGTGAACGAGGTGGACGAAAAAGAATTACTGGATGGCGCCCTCGTCATCCTCGCTGATGATCGGCTCGTCGTCTTCTTCGGCCGGCGGAGGGAGGGCCTCCTCGCGCGGAGCGCCTCCCGCGGCGGGCCGGAGAACCATCACCTGATCGAAACGCAGCGACTCCGCCTTGGTTTTTTCAAACTGGACCACCACCACTCCGGTCAGCAGGTTGCGGTCGACGACCACGCCCTCGCGGTCGGAGGCGTCGCGCACGGCCGAACCCAGCGCCGGCGCGCCCTTCTTCATCTTGCAGTATCCCTCGTGCTCGTAGCGCAGGCAGCAGCGCAGGCGGCCGCAAAGCCCCGAGAGCTTGGGCGGCGGCTGGTTGATGTCCTGGTCGCGCGCCTGGCGGATCGAGATGGGGGGGAAACTCTTCATCCAGGTCGAGCAGCAGACCGGTTGCCCGCAAAGCCCAAAGCCGTCCTTTTCGGCCGCCCCCTGGCGCGAGCCGATCTGCCAGAGCTCGATGCGCGCCTTGAACACGCCGGCCAGATCGCGCACCAGCTCGCGGAAATCGATGCGGTGGTCGGCCGTGAAGAAAAAGAGGACGACTTTCTGCTCGTCGTCGAATTTCACCGAGATGATCTTCATCGGCAGCCCGTGATCGACCACCTTGCCGCGCGCGATGGTCAGCGCCTCGCTGCGCCGGCGGCACAGCCGGTGCCATTCGTCGATTTCCTCCTCGGTGGCGAACCGCTCGACCGTCCCCAGCCGCTCGATCTGGTGGGGACAGCGCCCCTCGAAGCAGGTGACGTAGCCCACCCGCGGCAGAGGCGGCTTGCCGTCGCGCACGACGCAAAAATCGTTCTCCTCCAGCAACAGGTCGGCCGGCCGGAAAAACTTGGGAAAACTGTCCGGATCAAACTTGATCCCCACCGCGAGCGACATGGATGCATTTCACCTTCTGGATCGACTGGCCCACCACGAACACGAATCGAAGCGACCGTTGCGGATGGCTGTGTCCGGCAAAGGATAGTTATTTCATGCAAAAACGTTTTCGTCAACCACCGATCGCGCTTCGCCGCGCCCGATCGATCATTTTAATCTGGGCGAGCAGGGCCGGCAAACGCTCCAACGAGAGCGCGTTGGGACCGTCGCACAAGGCCTGGTCGGGCCGTTCGTGGACTTCCACGAAGATCCCATCGACCCCGACGGCCACCGAAGCGCGCACCAGCGGCTCGATAGACTCGCGCTGACCGCCGCTCTGGCCGCCGGCGCCGCTTGGGAGCTGCACGCTGTGCGTGGCGTCGAAG
>Ga0182027_10015521_pt1 | contig 10466 bp, 5 predicted proteins | sample 712E1DmetaG_FD_121300 | JGI IMG/M metagenome (GOLD analysis project Ga0182027, IMG submission 121300) | Permafrost microbial communities from Stordalen Mire, Sweden - 712E1D metaG (Illumina Assembly) | ecosystem: Environmental > Terrestrial > Soil > Wetlands > Permafrost | place: Sweden... | reverse complement strand
TCTGCTATTTTTTCTATAAAGTCAAGAATGTGAGAGGCGACCAAGCAGCCTGTTCCCTGTTCTTTTTTCAATGAAATGATTTTTTTAAGGCCAAAAACAGAAACAGGATCAAGGCCGTTTGTCGGCTCGTCTAAAACAACAAATGCAGGATTTCCTAAAAAGGCGATGGCAATGGCAATTTTTTTTCTCATCCCTGTCGAACAGTCTGCGCATCGTTTTGTTTGCATCCAATCTTCAATGTGAAGCAAATCCCTGTATACCGCAATTTCCGCCTGGAATTTCCCTACCGGAACGTTCCTGATGTCTGCAATCAATGAAAGGATTTCCGCGCCGGTCAGGGCATCATCAAGTATCGGAGTTTCGGGCGCAAACCCAATGGAATAGTTTGCCAAAATATTTCCATTAATGTCAATGATGCTTTTATCATCAATGGAATATCTTCCTTTAAAGCCTATGAGTTGGCCGAGCAGTACCCGAATAAGCGTGGTTTTTCCACTGCCGTTTGCACCGGCCAACCCTGTTATCCGGTCCGAAAAAAAATCGAAACAAATATCGCTAAGGCTATTCGGCAAATGTTTTGCATACGAAAAGAAAAGATGGTCAAATTTAAATTGCATCAAAATCCCTGTTCTAAAATAAGGAAAATATACTAATCCCGCGCTTCGCAGCGGGATGCAGTGGAAATAAAAGTTTGCTTTTTTAAATCATGGTATTGACAGCATAAAAACATGAATATAGTATTAGAGTAGGTGTGTGGATGGCATTATACGCAGGTTCTTGGATAGTTTAATTATATAAAAATCAACATATTAGCGTGAAATACAATATGCTGTATCTTTTAGAAAAAGGTATACTATAGGTTGTGTAGGTTTGGTATTTCTATTTATAAACTCTTCGCAGAAAAAAAGCAAAGGAGGTGACCACAATGGAAAATTATTTGACATGCGGACAAGCTGCCAAACGGTTACGGGTCTCGATATCAACACTCAAACGATGGGTGGGCGAATCAGACTTGCGCGTGGAAGATTTGCGAAACAGGAATGGATGGCGGCTTTTTTCGGAAAAAGACCTTGTCGTATTACGGGACTATAAAAAGCAAATGAAGCGGTCGGGAAAGCGGTTCAATGAGGTGACGCTTTTGCCAATTAATGTGATGTCGATGAAACAATCGGTAAATGTGACAACAGGGAATATGAAGGCGATGCTATGATTTTCAACCAGGGCGCCAAAACAGCCGTCATCGTGCTTTGTGCATGCACATGCATTGCCGCACAAACGGTGAAAAGGAACCGCGACGAAGGAACAACGTCGGTGCGCGCTTCCAATGTTTTGGGAAACGGCAATATAGCGGCTTTTCTTTCAGGGTCCGGCGCCTACAGCAGGGATGGGTTCGCGCTTGCGCCAATAATTGGTGCATCGGTGGGTATTACGGAAATAATGGAATTGTATGGCCAGCTTGTGCCCGTAACTTCAAAAGGCATCGGCCCCATTGAAGCGCATTTGCAAATCACAACGCCGGCAAACGACAAGTTGCGGTTTTTAGGGATGGCGATTTCCGCAGACTTGTATTTGTCTACAGCACAGGACACAATCTCGGGAAACACGTCTAAAGACAAACCGGAATATAATTCCTATCCTTTTGCAACAATACTGTTCGACGTCGATTGGCTTGCCTATAAAAAGTGGTTGCCCCTTAAGACATATTTGAAGGTTTCACTGGTCGATAACCCGGATGTTTTATATCGGTATGACCAAATCGCCCTTGTGTCTTCAATAGAATGGAAAAATATTCAGAATAGTCTTTTTGCCTCGGCAGGAATGGGTCTGTATAAGGAAAAGCAGACGAAAACCCGAGCCGGAGACGATACGTATGGCCAGAAATATGTATGGGTAGAACCCGGCATCCGGTACAGACTGTTTTCACAACTCTCAGTTCTTGCATCAACAAAGGTGACGGTATACCAGGATATCTCGGGCAAAGATCCGCTTAAACCGGAATTGTTTAACTTGTCGCTAAAACTCGAAGCGCCGCTATTTTTCACCGAAACAAATACAGAGGCCATACGCACGCTCATTTTCATGGAGCAAAAAAAAGAAAAAAAGATTGAAACAGCGGCAAAAACGATAAAATATACAAATGAGAACAGCCGGATCGACGGCATCGAATTGCCCAAACTTGACGGCGATAGCCTGGAATCGTTTGATTTTAACCAGGAAAGACAGGACCTAATCAAACGCAGGGAAGAGACGCAGAAAAAAATGGCCGACATTGAGAGGCTTTTTGTAGACATTGCGAGAGAGGATTCATTAAAAGAGATCAACAACGCCGGCAAAGCAATTGCCGCGCCGCCGATGAAGCAACCGGATGATAAGTAATAATATACAAATTATCTACGCTTTTGCGTAGATAATAATCTCAGCTAAAACTATCCAGTTGGGAAGCAACGGATAAAAAACCATGAAAAAAGCGAAACTAATCACGTACTTTTTATCGGCATGCGCATTGATTTGCAGTAATGCAAATTTTGCCTCGGCGCAAGGCCCTAAAATGGATCGTGGTGAAGGAATATATCAGCTCCCATCGTCAAATACATCAGGATTGCAAAATATCTGGATAACGTTGCGGGGAACAGGGTTTTTATGGGCAAATAAAGCGCTTGATACGACAAACGCAAATTCAAACCAAAAACCGGGAGTTTTCCCGTTCGGGGAAGTTTATTCGGAAATCGGGTTGTTGCAGTGGGCGTCCCTCTTATTGGAATCTCGCGTGTTTTCATATACGCGAAATGGGTGGTTCCAATTCGGCAACGTTGCCGCCGGGACAAAATTAACAATACCAAATAACAAGGAATTACGGTTCTGGGGTGCAGGTGTGGAGGCCAAATACATTTGGAATAATACCAACGATACATTCCCATCTGTGGCAGGATATCGCATTGGCACAACCGGCATCTCCCCTGAAGGGTATATCGTTGACGGAAGTAATTTCCAAATAAAATTTGTAAATGATTTCGATTTGCTCGGCTTGTATTCATGGCTGCCGGTCAAGGCCGGCATTTCCCTGGGAACCATTATCCCGATGAAAAAGGAAGCATATGTTTTCGACCAGTATTTACTGGATATCGGGCTTTCCTACTTTGGTCCGGGATATGATTTTTTTGTTTTATACTCATTGGCAGCTCTCGATAATTTTACAGAGCCGCTCATTGTGACAAATTTACCGCCTGGCAGAAAAACGCAAATTGCATTTAGCGAAAACCCTATGTATTTGACAATAGGTGGAAAAGTGCGGTACGACAACGGCATTTCAATTTCCTTATTCATACCCTTTTTAGTGAGCCAAAATTATGGGTCGGCAATGACACCGGAGGACGAAAGCGCACTGAATCGGTCGACGAGTCCAGGGTCGATATTTTACGACGAACATCAAAAAGGTTTGACCGATCCATTTGATCCTTGGTATGCAAAATGGAAAATTGTAGCAGAGATTTCATTTCCTATATTGTACAAACAGACGGGGTCGGAAATGATGCGGAACTTCCTGTTGATGAAAAACCAGGACAAGTCCAAAAAGATTGATATTGACGAACAGCTTCGGGCCGGCGCGATCCGCGATTCGGTTGCGGCAAGCGAACAGGACAGTCGGCAGCGGATTGAAGACATAAAAAAAAGAAGAGAAGAAATACAGAAACAATAAACAATACCAAGTGGTTTTTTTATGAAACAACCAATGACAATAACTTGCTTTTTGGGTACAGGCTGCATGCTTGTGCTATTGTCGTTGCCGTTGTTTGCAAAGCCGCCGCAAAAGGATGATTGGCGCGTGCGCGAAAACCTCGTGACAAGGTTGTCGGGAGAGTGGTACAAAATCAATGTCCTCAATACTGAATTAACCAACGTCAAGGAGATCCTCGAAGATTTACGCGACATGGAACTGGTTTCGCCGTCGGTGACCCGTTTAAGCGACGATTCTTTGATTCTTTTTGATAAGAAAATCGAGCGTTGCGAGAAAAAATACCAGGCATTGCAAAAGCAAGTCGGTTCCCTCAAGCTTCCGTTATCGGACGCGTTTGCCATTCTGCGCGAAATGGTTGTTGGTCAGCCAATTGAAGACATGTTCAGCGTTTTGGACAATGACGACCTTTCCCGGATTTCCGCAATGATGGACATAAAGCACCATGCAGACAGTTTATGGGTTTCGGTTGATACGCTTGTCAATTTGCTCGGTGCGAAAATGAAGATTTCCCTGCCACAGAAGGAGTCTGCCGTCGAAGGGCTCGACGCTGAATTTTTCCAAATATTGCAGGCAAACCTCGGGAAAAAGGCGCAATGGTATTATAATGTGCTCGACGCAATGAAGACCAGCCTGGCCCTTCGCAGCAAGGACAATGCCGTGCAAGGCATGTATCCGGTGGAAGTGCGACGGGTAAAAAAATGTTTACAGGACGGCAACCGGGACAAGGCTATTCGATCCATCAAATTCATGCTTGATCGGTACGACAATACATCGTGTCAAAACGAACTGTCTTTCCTTCTGGTAAAAGCATATTTCGGGGTTGCCAATTACGATAGCGCACTTTATGCCTGCAATTCAATTGCAGACACGAGCGGTTTCGGTCCGGAGTTTTTGCTGTATAAATTACAATGCCTATATGCATTGGAAAAATACGATACACTTTGGAAATTCGGGCAACAATTTTCCTTTGATGCGCTCAAAGGAGGGATGCGTAATTGCGCAATTTGGATGGTAATGGAAAGCGGCCTGGCCCTTCATAAAACCAACGGATTTAGCAATATGGTGTCGCTCATTGTAAAGGATTCCGCATATTCCATCCACGTTTTGCATGCATTGGCCCGTTCCTATATTATGCAAAATAATTTTCAAAATGCCCAGCAGGTTTTTGAAAGTGCCGATAAATTCAAGCAGCCGACCGACGTGGATAAAAAGGCGTTTCTCGCCATACAGCTTTGCGCGGCGCAAACGCAGTTCGAAAAAGGGAATTATCAAAAGTCGCTTTCAATGTTTTTTGCACTGCTTAATAACGAAGATGAGGCAATTTTTTCTCAGGCGCTTTTCGGCATATCGTGGTGCTATATCAAACTCGGCATGTATCCTAAGGCTGAATTATCGCTAAGGAAACTTATTAACCAGTCACCGAATTCGCCTCTTGCAGTCAAAGCAATGCTTGTCATGGGTCAACGAAAGCTTAATAAAACACAATTTGATTGGGAAAAGCTCATGTATTTGTCGAACGCCGAAACCCGGCTTGTATCACTAAAAAAGAATTTGGTTGAAAAAATGGCGGATACCTCGATGGCGGCGTCCCGAGATCGAATTAAAATAGGGGTCGCTCGAATTGATGAGCTTCTTGCAAGATTTAAAAATGAAAACAGGGAAACCCCGGCAACGATCGCGTTGTGTTACGACGGGATCGCAAGGCTTACCCAACTCATCCGGAAGATGTACACAACAGGTTCGTTTCAGGAAATAGCTTTTTCGGAAAAGCGAGAGGTGCTGTTGCATACGCTCGACTCTTTGACTTTGTGCGCAACAGCGAAACTCCAGTCAAATGCAATAACGTTTACTAATGCGGCACAATCGGTTGGCGAAATAAAACAGCTTGTTTTTAAAAGCAAGGTCTTTGGTGCGAAAACGCAAATAGACCGTTACCGCTGGGAAAAAGAGAACGTGGACTGGCAGAAAAGCAATGTAAAGAAAGAAATAGACGCGAGCATAAAGATGTCGAAGGCGGCAACGGATTCGGCGGGAATGACGAAAAACACCGCAAAAACAGCATTGCTCAATGCGACAATGGACTCCTTAGTCAGGGCCGGAGACAAAATACATGAACGATGGTATGGTGTATTGACACAAACTTGTGAGGAACTTACGAGTTTGCCGTTGGATCCGCAGGATGAAATCTATTTGCGCTATCACGATGCCGAACTTCATTACACGAAGGAAAACGAACAGTATGCGCAGTCGTACGCCGCTTTTGAAAACAATATGGCGCGATACGACAGCCTGATGCATTTGTTCCGTGAGGGAAAAGAAATACAGATGCCGCAAAAGCCTCTCGAGCCGATGTTGTCGCATGACTCAAGCACGCAGCAATTTAGTTATATACTTAAAAAATACCCGCGAAGCGAGCTGGACTATGCGGTACGGTATTCGCTTGCGTGGTGTTATAACGACAAGGGAAAGTTCGACGCGGCCGTTGCGATGATGGATTCCTTGGCACGATTTTATCCTGATTGTCAATATGCGCCGCAGGCATGGATGTATATAGGCGAATATATGTTCGAGCACGGGAAATTGGAAAATGCCGTGAAAGCGTATCAGTCTGTGCTGACGTATCCCGAAAGCGAATGGTTCGACAAGGCACTGTATAAATTGGCGTGGGCCCAATATCGCATGTCGAACCCGGAAAAGGCGATAAGCTCGTTCCTCGCATTAGTTGATTTAGGAGGAAAAACATCCTATGGGAAATCGCTTTTGGAAAAAGAATCCATCGATTACATTGCCATAAGTTTCAGTGAAACCGACATAACAGGCGAAAAAGGATTGGAACGAGCCACAAATTTTGTCCAACGCTTTGGCGATATGGGGAAAGGCACGGAAATTTTGCATAGGCTGGCCACGATATATAAAGACCAGGGGCGTCTTGACATGGCGCAAAAAACATATCGTACGCTTTTGCGGATATATCCGGAAAATAATCAGAGCCCGCAAATCGAAAGTGAATTGCTTGCCGTGATGCAGAAAAGCGACCAGGTAGACCAATCGAACCTTAGAAGTTACGATTTCTTTTCGAAATATAACAGGAACAGTTTGTGGGCAAAGGCGCAATCGGACAAGCGCGTGATTGCACAGGCCGACAGTCTTGCACAAAACCAGTTGTATTCGGCAGCAATCGGCTTCCATCAAATGGCGTTGCAGAAAAACGATTCCGCGTTGTACCAGACGGCAACAAACCAATATGAAGATTTCATTACGACCTATCCGACGGCACCACGGGCCCCGGAATGTCATTATAACCTTGCTGAAATTCAGTTCTCTCTTGGAAATTACCAGCGCGCTGCCGAAGAATATATGGCCGTGTCCAAGCGGTATGCAGACCCGAAATACAAGGAAACAGCAGCCTGGAACGCCATTGTTGCCACACAGAATTTACTGAAAAAAGAAGGGGCGCATTAAAATGAAAATGGCCCGTCACCTGCACATGGCAATAGGAACATGCTTCATAGCAGCAACGGGTCTTGCCATTATCGGCTGCGCCGGAAAAAAAGCAATGTCGGAAAACAACACAAACAAAGAGACATTGCTGCGGGCCCGTCAGGATTCTTTACAAGCTGCCATTAAAGATTCCTTGCAATCATTCAAACGGCAAAACAAGGACGCCGAGGGGCAACAAGAGAAAATCAAGGCACTTTCACAGGCATCTCAGCTCATGGTAAAGGCCTGCGATAACTATTTGACAATAAATCCGGAAAGCCAAAAAGCCACGGATGTGCTCCTCATTAAGGCGTCCTTGTTTTACAACAACAAATTATTCGAAGAGGCAAGGGCGTCGTACAAAACAATTATCGATAAGCTCCCCAAAGACGTCCATGCCATAGAATCGATACGGATGATTGCGCAATCGTATTACGAAGAAAAAAAATTCGATGATGCACAAGTTTGGTATAGAAAATTGAAAGATAGGGCTGTGGAAGGAACCGACAAGCAGGAGGCTTTGTCGCGCATCGCCGAATCGATTTTTAAACTTGGCGAAACATACGATTCCCAGGGGAAATTCAAGGATGCAGCGTCGGAATACGAACGGGTATCGCTGGAATTTCCAGATTCCAAAATCGCCGATGTTTCCCTGTTCAATGCCGGTCTTGCATATGAGAAAATGTCCGAATGGTCGCAATCTATTCTTATGTATCAAAAACTCCTGCAAAAATACATGACGTCGAAATTATCCGCAAAAGCGCAGTTTCGCACGGCAAAAAATTATGAAAAACTGCAGCAATGGGACAATGCCGGCGAAACGTATCTGCGTGTTGTTGCGAATTTCGGGCAATCGGATCTGGCGTCGGTGTCATTATACAACGCAGGATTCTGTTTTGAAAATGCAAATAAATTACCGGTAGCGGCCGCAACGTTTGAAAAAATGGCGCAATTGTTTCCTCAATCCGATGATGCTGCCGACGTCCTGTTTCGAGCGGGTGAAATTTATGGAAAAATCAAAGATTGGGCGAGCGTCACCCGTGTAAACCAGGAATTCATGCGGCGTTTCGGATCCGATGCAAACAGGGTTATACAGGCGCAATGCATGGTTGGGGTTGCGATGTATATGCAAAATAGGCAGGCCGAAGCGCTCGATCAATTGACAAAGGCCATAGCGACGTTCTCAAAACTCAAGGAGCCGAGCACGACCAACAAATATTATGCGGCAAAGGCCGAATTCACCATTGGGGAAATCAACCATGAGGCCATGACTGCAATTGCGCTCACGCAACCCAAAGAAGCGTATAAGAGGCAATTGAAAGCAAAATCCGACTTTTTGGATAACTGTATAGCAAACTATTCACGAGTGATCAAATACCAGATTTCAGAATGGACAACCAGGAGCATTTATTCAATAGCAAAAGCGTATGAGGATTTTGCCGTTGCCATTTTTAAACAACAGCGGCCGTCTTCCATGACCATGGAAGAGCGCATGGCGCTTGAGCTTGGCATTGCAGAGGCAATGGAAGATTATATTGTCAATAAAGCCGCACATTATTATGAGGAAAATGTAAAACTTGGCATAAAGGAAAAAATTGAGGACAAGTATGTACAGGATTCGCGGCAGAAACTTACGTCTTTGCCGTATAGCGCCGGGGAGAATTACCTTGCTTTGGTCACGATAGCGCAAACGGCGACGACGACGCAAAAACTCGAAGGTTTTGCCCTTGTTGCAAAAAAGCTCGAGACATTGCAGAAAATCGGGCCGTTTCAGGAGCGGGCCATTGCCCTGTTCTTAAAATGCCTTGAAAACGGCAGCAGATACAAGCAGATCGACGAGTGTTATGCTAAAGCAAGTTCGCTTATCACAAAAACGTCCTGCACGGTAGGGCAAACGTATGCCGATATTGCAGCAACAGCAAGGGAAGCGCCGATACCTTCCACCTTCGATCCGTATGAAGCGTTTGTTTATAAAACAAAATTGCTCAAACAAATCGAGACCTATGAAGACAAGTCTTTAGAAAACTTCCTTCGGACCTTGAAAATCGCGGAGGCTTACAAGATAGAGGATGAGTTTGTCAAACAGGTGAAATATGCGTTGCCAAAGTTATTGTTTGTCCGCGGCAGATGTTATGATATTCTGTGCGCCGGCGCATTTTCCGACCCGCCGTTTCCTAAGAACGTCAATGAAGCTGAAAAAGAGGAATACCGGGCGCGTTTTGAGGAAATTGCCATGCAATTCCAGGAAAACGCCTTTGATATGTATAAATCAATAATCGCATATGCCAAGCAGGACTATGCGCTGGGTGAATACGTTACGCATGCCTATGTGCGCATGTATCAGAAATACCCAAAGGACTATGGAGTAAAAACCGAAAAAACCGAGACCCGGCGGATAAGCAGCGGGCCCGAATGGAAATGCAGTGTCGACACCTCGGGAAACTGGTTCGGTCTGGAATTTGTGGATACAGCCTATAAACAAGTGCAGAAATCTTCTTTGGGCCAGGCCATTACGATTTCAGGGTTTCCCGACAATAAAGTCCCAACCCCGATGTGGTGGGGAGAAGGTTCGGTTGGTTCTGCGAATTATGTTCCGGCCAAGCAATGTGTTTTTCGCCGCATGTTTTTCAATTACGACATGCTCAAAGAAGCGACCCTATGGTTTGCCGCTGTCGACGACTACACGGTTTACTGTAATGAAAAGCAACTTGTTGTAGACGCAAAAGACACATCCGATTGGACAAAAGCGAAAAAATGGGACCTCATAGGAAAGCTAAGGGAAGGAAAAAATGTCCTGGCAATATACGTAAAAAACAATATAAAGCTTGGATTCGGGTGCATGCCCTCTTTGACCTATTCGGTTTTGACGAATGCCTATGTTCCCAAACCGCCGCAAAGCACTGTGCCGCTTGATCCGAAACAGGTTTCGGAAGGGGCCTATCAATTTCCTGTCATTGCAAACTTTCCTTTGCCGCTTGCGATAGGAAAAACCATTGGTAAATAAGGGGTCGCCATGGAAAAACACATGATAAAAACCGTTTTAATTGTCTGTTTTCTATTTGGACAAGGTGCCGTTTGGGCCGCGAAATCCCCGTTACCGGCGCCAGACTCGTTGGATGCAGGGGTCAATGCCGCGGGGTATCGAATTGACAAACCAGGAACGATAACGTTTACAGTCGGCGTAAAGATCAAAGGCAAGGTTGAAAAACCGCAAGTCATGATATTTTTACCAAAAGAAAAACCCTATTTC
>Ga0182027_10015520_pt1 | contig 10466 bp, 7 predicted proteins | sample 712E1DmetaG_FD_121300 | JGI IMG/M metagenome (GOLD analysis project Ga0182027, IMG submission 121300) | Permafrost microbial communities from Stordalen Mire, Sweden - 712E1D metaG (Illumina Assembly) | ecosystem: Environmental > Terrestrial > Soil > Wetlands > Permafrost | place: Sweden... | reverse complement strand
GGTTCAACTCCCGCCACCTCCACCACTTTAGTCTCTGATGTTCAGCGACTTGATGTTTTGGCGAAGCTAGGTTGCCCAGTTGACGTGGCAACCTGAGCATGAGCCACAACACTACATTTGCCGTCAGCCGGTTTGAAAACCGGAATGGCATCACGTCTTGGCGGGTCGACGGCCGGCTGCACGGCCTCCGCATCCGCCGGAACTTCAAGACCCGGGAAGCCGCCGCGGCCGAAAAGGCCGCTCTTGAGTTGAAGGCGTTGCAGGCCGCAGCCGGCCTGCATGTCGCCACGACATCTCTCGCCGAGGATCAGTTACGCGAAGCGGAGTCGGTGTTCTGCCGACTTGCTGGCCGGCCGCGGTCTCTGACCTGCTACGTCGATTACGCGAGGTGAGAATCCCGTAGCCAAGCAGCAGGGGAATCAGACCCATCACCATGATGATCGGAGAGGCGTGACCGGTTGCGAATGTCCTCTGCAAACATGACCGGAGTCAAAGCGCCGACCGTGAGCAGCAACGCGCCTATGGGAATGCGCATTACGGCCTCGACGAGAAATTTCCAGCGGCAATAGGTGGCGACATCTTTCATCATCGTTGAGATTTAGTCGGCGGCGGCCTGAGCCGAATCTTCAAATTGCCCTGTCATTGCGAGGCGCGAGAAATGCGCCACTGCAATCCAACTCCTCGACTCCACTCGGCCCTTGGCTTTGCGAAGCGGCTGGATTGCCTTGTCGCCCGGGCGGCGGGCTGCCTCGCGATGACGGGATTGAAGGCATTGCTTCGCAGCTCATCCGTCCCTGACGAATAGGCAATGACGTCAATCGGTATGCCTATCTCCGAGCAGTACACGCATTTTCGAGAGACGCACACGATCTCCCGCCTACTGGTATCGGGTGCAATGGCGCGGCGATTCGAACAGTTCATGATCCTAACCGACCAGCCGGGAACAGAAATGCTCAAGCAGGCGAACCACCAACTGGTGCTTCGAACAGCGGCCGACTCAATCGAGATTCTCCTCGCGTCGACTGCAAGATCCGTACTGACACCATCCGAATCGCTTTCATCCTCAGGGCAATGACCCGAAGTAAGCTATACTTCGTGCTTTTCGCTCTGATCGTGCTCCCGTTTGCCGCTCGCTACCAGATTTTCCTCGGACTGCGGCAACAGTTTCCGCTCGCACTTTTTGCCCAGATAAACCGCGGCGGAGCTGTCGGTCCGGGGCGCGCGACGCAGGAGTCGAACATGGGGGTTACGTCGCAGGCCTTGGGTACGAGGGCTGCCATCGATTGGTTTCGAGGGCGAGTCCCGCTTTGGAATTATTTTGAAGGAACAGGCGTGCCGCTCGCTGGGGAAATGCAAAGCGCTGCGCTATTCCTGCCGTTTATCCTCTGTCTAAAGTCCCTGTCTGGTCAGATCTATTTTCACATTTCACTCCAGATTCTCGCCGGAATCTGCACGTTCTTCTACCTGCGCAAGATCCGTCTGGGTGGCGCAGCCTCATTTTGTGGGGCGGTATTCTTTGAGCTCAACGGCACATTCTCCTGGATGGCGAATGCGGCGTTCAATCCGATCGCCTTCCTGCCAATGGCCTTGCTCGGAATGGAGTTGGCCATCGAAGCGGCGGAACGTGAGTCCAGGGGTGGCTGGCTGGTCCTCTGCGCAGGTGCCGTATGGTCCGTTTATGCCGGGTTCCCCGAAGTGGCGTTCCTCGACGCCCTGCTGGTGGCAGTCTACTTCTTTGCCAGGGCATCCCAGAAGCCTCCCGCCGTTCTGCGGCGCCTCATTCTTAAATTGGGCTTTTGCACCTTGGTGACACTGTTGTTGATTTCGCCGTTGGTCGCCCAGTTTGCCGACTTTCTCTCCTTCTCTTACAGCGACGGGCGTGCCAACGCCGGAGGCGCGTCAATCGATCCTCGCACCGGCGTGATCGCCCTTATTGTCCCCTACATTTATGGCCCGATTGGGGCTCTTGATTTCCCGTATTGGGGCGCGACGGCAGGATACATTGGCTTTACCATGACGGTCCTGGCGATGGCAGCCGTGAGGTGGCAATGGCGCAATCGAGTCATCCAGTGCTTCGCCGTTTGGGCAGTGATCTGCATCCTCAAAATCTACGGCGAACCGCTGACGAACTACGTCCTTCTCAAAATCCCTTACTTAAACCAGATTGTCTTGGAACGATGGCTGATGCCTTCGCTGGAGTTTTCAATCGTCGTGTTGTCCGCGACAGCCATACACGAGCTGTCCGCAAGGCCTCGGGCGTCACTCCTGGCTCCCGTGCTCATTGCAATTGCGATCCTGCTCACCTCGCTGTGCCTGACGGTGGCTCATGGCACTTACACCGCTGGAGGATATTTCTATGTCAGCTACGCTGCGGCGAACCTCCTGTTTGTCTTTCTCTTCTCGTTGGCTTGCTGCAGCACGTCGCTGATGGGGAGACACTCCGCCTGGGTGATTTCTTCCATGGGAATACTTGAAGCCGTCCTCCTGTTTAACGCACCGATCCTGTCAGCTCCGAGGAATTATGGATTCGACATGGAAGGCGTGGCCTTCCTCCAAAACAACCTTGGCCTTCAACGCTTTTATACGCTTGGGCCAATCCTGCCGAACTACGGCTCGGCGTTTGGAGTGGCCGAATTGAATTACGACGACATGCCTGTAAACAAATATCTTGTTCGATATTTCAAGGATAACCTCGATCCGTACATGGATGCCACGAATACGAAGCCGAACTGGAATCGTGGCAGTCATCCGCGAAACAACCAGATTATCAGGAGGAGATTTCCCGCCTATGGCATGGTCGGTGTCAAATATGTCGTCACCAATCCAGGCGAAGATTTGAGCGCTTTGATGTATCCGGTTTATCACAGCAATGTGATGGGTATATACGAACTCCCGAAGTTCACCCCGTATTTTAGCGGTAGTGACTGCAAAGTGCATGCGACCTCCCGGGACGAAGTTGAAGTCCGGTGCCTGCGACCAACAACGATTGTTCGCCTGGAATCATTCACTCCCAACTGGAAGGCATCCATCAATGGGCATCCGACCGAGGTGAGCATGTATGATGGGTTATTTCAATCGGTGGAAGTCCCTGCAGGCATGTCCACTGTGAGGTTTACCTACGAATGCCCCCACGGCAAGTGGACGGTACCCATGTTTTGGCTGGGGGCCCTGGGTTTTGTTGCGGTGGGCGCGGGCGAGCTTGTGGCGAGACGCAACGTGCCCGCGCATCGCGCCGCCAAAGCCAACCCGAAGGTGCCCCTGGGGGCGGAATGATCCTGTCCCCGGTGGCCCCCCTGGCGACAATTACACTTCCCTGTTTTTGACCAGGGATTTGTAGTCTTACACGCGAAACCTCAGGTGCCGCACTCGAAGTGGTGTCGGCCCGGCTGCCGCGGCTACGCCATCTGGGGACAGGCCCTCCTCGACTGCGGCATCCTCAATTCGCCCTGATCCAATTCCGGCGTCGCCCCAACGCACGCCATGGTTCGCGCAAAAACGGCCGCCTACTTTCAACCCAGCGATTGACCTGGCCGGGACGACGAGCCACGGGAAGCACCTGCCAGCCGGTGCTCGTCGGCACCGATTCTCGAACCCACATATTCCCACAGGGCCTGAATCCGTCCCCGATATTCGCTGGCCTTCTCGAATGATGTACGACGCGGTGAAAGGCTATGCACGACCCAGCGAAAGGTGAACCGCAATAGATCGCGCGCCAGCAGCCAAAAGATTGCCCTCCTGGGATAATTCTTGTCGTAGAACTTCAGGAGCGCGGCGTATTTTCGGTGCGCCACAGATAGGGACGAGCGGCCGCTTTCACTGTGGCCACTCAAATGGCGCGCCACCACAGTCGTTAGACATGCGAGCGAATATCCGGCCCGCCGAATTTGCAGGCTCAGGTCGAGGTCTTCTGCATACAGAAAAAAACGTTCGTCAAATCCCCCAAGGCTCCTGAGCAACGCGCTTCGCACGAGGACGCATGCTCCTTGCAAAGTCGCAATCTCGCCTGGCAGACAGCGCCACGACCTCGGCAGGCAGCACTGTCCAGGGTACGACAGCCCGAATCCACCGAGTTCTCCGTGGGGTCCGTTAGCCAGCAGCGGTGCCACGGCACCACACGCCGGGTTCTCCTCCAGATGCCCGACGAGACTGTCCAAGCCTCCCGGAGGCAGCTCCACGTCTGGATTGAGGAGCAAGAAATACTCGGAATTCACTTGGGCAAGCACCCTGTTGTGCCCGGATCCAAAGCCGACATTGCTCCGATGCGGTGTCACCCGAACGGCTTTCCTAAAAGACGTAAGCTGGGCAAGAGTGTCGTCGTCGCTCGCGTTGTCGAAAACGACGATCTCAATGGCTCGCGAGGTGGCTTTGAACAGCTTTTGGAGGCACTGGCCAATCACCTGACTAGAACGGAAGGTGACGATGCTCACGGCGAGCAGCGAGTCCCGCTTACGCCGCGCGCCCAAATTGTCGCGATGGGAAATATTGATCGAAGCCGGACCCCTACTTGAAATCCCTGGGAGCTGGGGCCTGTGAATCTTGTGCCTGAAGGTCCGCATTAATGATGTGCGGCACTCACCCGAAGAACGGGCAAAAGAGCGCCACAACGGTAAGGATGACGCACCGAAGAACCCTTGGTTTCGCCTTTTTTTCCGGAGTCGCGTTGCAGAAGGCCAGGCAAGTCTGGAAAACCCATCCATCGAGTAACCGAAGAATGAGCCGCGCCGTCAAAGATGGGTCCGGCGAGCATCTTTGCGCGACCTTTCGGTTTTTTGGCGCGGGAGAGAGGCGGCGGAGACTGCCTTGGAACCCTTACACAAAGTCATCATCAGCGGAACCGGTCGGGCGGGCACGACGTTTCTTGTCCGACTCCTGACTGAACTCGGTTTGGAGACCGGATACGGGCCGGGGGAGCTGGACCGCCACATCGACGGAAACAGTCATGGCGGGCTCGAACACAAATTGCCGAACCGCCAGGGTTTGACGAGCTTGCGCAGCTTCTGGCGGCAACCAAAGCATACGCTGCGCGATTTGTTCAAGGGCCCCAAGCCGACGCCTTACATTCTCAAGAGCCCGGAGTTTTGTGACACGCTGGCGTCCGTTCTGAAAGAGGGTCGCTTGGTGATTGACCACGCCTTTGTGCCGATTCGCGATCTAGAAAACGCCGCCCTGAGCCGAGTACGCGTCGGTGGGCCGGGTGGCGGTGTGGCCGGCGGGCTGTGGAAGACGAACGACCCGGGACAGCAGAAAGCGGTCCTAGCAGAGATGTTCTTTAATCTGGTTCACACGCTGACCGTCCACGACATTCCCCATACCTTCCTGTTGTTCCCACGTCTGGTACAAGACTGGAACTACACGCACCGGAAGTTATGGTTTTTGACGAAAGGAATCGACGCAGCGGTTTTTCGAGACGTGTTTGAACGGTGCTCGGATCCTGCCTTGGTGCATGATTACTCCCCGGAACCGCAGATGCCCTCCAAAGCGAACCGGGATCAGCCGACCCGCCGGTTGGGCGAGCCAGAGCCGCTGGCGCATAAGCGAAGCGCTAACTGACCGGTGACAAAAACGACTGATCTGCGGGCTGGCGGACGGACTCGTCGTCAGGAGACAATTCCACTGGATTGAACAGCCAAGGTCTGGAGCGCCACGAGGTCCGGCTTGCCCGATCCGAGCAGGGGAAACGGGGTGCACAACTTGATTTGCCTTGGTACGCTCAAGTCCGAAAGTCCCCGGGCCCGGATGGCTTCGCGCACGGCTTCCAGGGTCAAACCCGTGTCGGATGTGCACAAGACGAGTTCTTCGCCCTTTGTAACATGCGGCCGGCTCACCACCGCGATGGTGCCGGAGGTCGCCCCGGAGGCAGCCTCTTCGACAGCGGCCAGGGAAATCATCTCTCCGGCGATCTTGGCGAAGCGCTTTGCCCGGCCGAGGATCGTGACATAACCCTGATTGTCCACGACAACGATGTCGCCGGTGTCATACCACTCCCCGGAATCCGCCAGGATTCCTGGCTGGTTCGGAAGATAATAACCCATCATGCGGTTGGGCCCGCGGACATAGAGTCGGCCGCCCGCCGTGCCGGGCATCGGTTCAAGCCGATAGGTGATGCCGGGAAGAAAACGGCCCACCGTGCCCGGCTTGGAGCCAAGTGGCGTGTTCATTGCCAGGACGGGCGAGGCCTCGGTCGTGCCGTAACCCTCGAAGATGCGGATGCCGAACCGCTCGCTCCAGAGCCTTTGGGTGGCCGGCTGGAGTTTCTCGCCGCCGGCAAAAACGTACCTTAGCGAGTAGAAATCATAGGGATGCGCCTTGCGGGCATAGCCGTTGAGGAACGAATTTGTGGCAAAGAAGATGGTGGCGTTGGTGTCGTAAATGAACTCCGGGATTACGCCATAATGCAGCGGCGTCGGATAAAGAATCGCACGCACGCCGGAAAGCAGCGGCGTCAGCATGCCACCGGTGAATCCGAACGCATGGAATAGCGGCAGGGCGTTGAACACGCAATCGCTGTGGGCAAAATCGATCCGCGCCCGCAACTGGGAGACATTGGCCAGCAGGTTCTCGTGGGAGAGCACGACGGCCTTCGGCAGCCCCGATGACCCGGAAGTGAAAAGGATCGCGCAGCGGCGGTCCCAGCCCGCAGAGATCCAGGCAGCCTCGTGCTTGGCGTACGCCGCGCTTAGGTGAAACCGCAACCAGGCCGCCCGCAGTTTCCAAGCCCACGATGGCTTCAGATCCTCAAGGTAGACTACGGCTGCCCCCTCGGCCGACAAATCGTTCAGCCGTTCCTCCAACCGGGCTGCAGCGACAAAGGCACGAGAAGTGACAACGGTGTGGATGGCGGCTGTTCGAATGGTGGAGGCAAAGGCGGCCCGGCCCATGCTGAAGTTGAGCCAAGCCGGAATGCGGTGCCCGAATTGCAGCGCCCAGAAAGCGAGCGCGCCTTCGACGCTGGTCGGCATCATGATGCCCACGATGTCTCCCGGTTTTGTCATCTCGGAAAACCGGGTTCCAAGATAGGCGGAGCGGCCCAGAATCTGCGCGTACGTCAGGCGGCGGCGGTCGCTGCCGGCCCAGATCGGCCGGCTCCCGCCATGGCGCCGCGAGGTGGCGATGAGCTCGCGGAACAGGCTGTGGTCCGTCACTTGGGCGGAGAAGGCGCCATCGCTGAGGAGGTTATAGATGAACGCCGTGCGTTCCGGACGGGCGGTGGATTTCGGCATCACACAGGGCGCGCTGATGGTGAGCGTGATCCGGGGAAACCACCGGCGCTTGTACTTGTTGCCGAGCCGAGTGAGCATCGAAAGATGGGCGCCATCGATGTGGACGTTGATAATCTGGGCCTGAGTCCGGTGGGCGATGAAGCCGGCGCCGTCATAGACCTTCATCAGGCCTCCAGTCATGCTAAGCCGCCCCTCTGGGAAGATCGCCACCACCTCACCCTGCTCGACGGAGGCGCAAAGCGTTTTCAGACTTAGGGGGTGGGCGGGCTCGATGGGACGGGCGTCGACCCATTTCAGGAACGGCTTGATCCAGGGGAATCGGACAATTCCAGCGTGAACAGCGAAGACCGGCTTGTCGGGCAGGAAGGCGGCCAGAAGCACCGCATCCAGCCATGACGTGTGGTTGGCAATCACCAGTCTCGGGCCGGACGCGGGGAAATTCTCCAGGCCTCGGATCCGAACCCGGAATGCGATGCGCAAGATCAGGCGCACGACGGTATGCAACACGGATTCGGGAACCAGCCAGACCATGTAGGCCGACACGGCGAGATTGGCCAACCCGAGCGTGCACAGGAGCGTCACCGGCCGTGGATCGATGGCCGCCAATCCCATCGCGGCCAACGCGCCGGCGACCATGAAGGCCGCGTTCATGATATTGTTGGCCGAAATCACCCGACCGCGCTGGTCCACCGGGCTACGGTGCTGCAGCAGGGCATACAGCGGCACCGAGTAGATGCCCCCCGCCACGCCGATTCCGGAGGTGACGACGGTGAGGAACGCCCCGAGGTGAGCGCCCCAAAAAACATCGGCGAGCACCCACAGGAACAGGAATCCGCTAATGGCGGCGCCTGCCACCGGGACATAGGTGGCCCGAATGCGCCCCTTGGTCAGGAACAAGCCGAGAAACGATCCGGCGCCGACTCCCAGGGCAAAGCAGAGCAGAAAGTAAGTCACCCCGTTGGCGTCGCGGTGCAGGACGTCCTTCACATAGGTGGGCAGGAACGAGAGCAGCACCGCGCCTAAGCACCAGAACCAGGAAATGCCCAGGATGCTCCGCCAGAGCACGGGGATTTCTCGGATGGTGCGAATGGCATCGACCGTGCACCGCCACAGCGACCGCGGATTCCACGGGGAAAAGGTGGGGGCGGCCGCAGCCGGAGCCGGGGGCATAAAATACGTGGAGGCGCAGCCGATGACCCCGAGAATGAGCAGTAGTCCCGCGACCTCGTTGCGGCCGGCCGCGCCGGTCGCGGCCTGAGCGCCCACGAGCATGCCGGTGACAATCGCGATAAAAGATCCGCCTTCGAACCAGGCATTGCCGCCGACCAATTCCTCAGTGCGCAGGTAGACCGGGAGCAACCCGTATTTCAAGGGTCCGAACAACGCGGAGATAAACCCGAGCGCCACAATGACCGCCCACATGCCATAGAAACTGTCGGTGTACAGCGCCGCCGCCGCCCCGAGCATGACAAAGGCCTCGAAGGTCTTAAGCGCCCGCACGAGCGTATGACGCGTCCAGATATCCGACACGTAGCCCGCCCAGCCCGAGATCAGCACAAAGGGCAGGATAAAGAGCCCCCCGATCAAGTAGACGGCATAGGCGGGATTCCATCCGTGGGCGCGCGCCAGCCCAAACGTGCTCAGCAGGACGAAGGCGTTCTTGAATACATTGTCGCAGAAGGCCCCGATGAACTGGGTGACAAAAAGCGGCAGAAACCGTCTTGAGGTGAAGAGGTTCATGGTGAATGGCGACCGATCAGGCGGTAATGGAAGTTGATGCCGGCAGGCGGATCAGCTCGGCCGCCCGGGTGAAACTCTCTTCCGGGAAGCCCATGGCCCGCTTGAGCCGATAGTCCCGTTCGAGCGGATTCGGCTCGCTCAGACTCGACCGAAATGCCCGGCGGCTGAGGTGGCCCCGGATGAACGGCTCGTGGCCGAGAACCGGAACCGGGGTGTCACTGCCGTGGAGAATGCGTCCCGCCAAGGACGCTTCCAGGCAGCGGCCCAGAGTGTTCCGTCGAAGTCGTCCGTTTGGCACATTGAAGGCGCTGTTGTCGCCATAGAGATTCGGGAATCTCCCGAGCAGCTCAACGAACACATCAAAATAATCCCGGTCGAAGAGCCCGCTCCCGGTGCCGCAGTGGGCGGCGATGCAGGTAACGCCGATCTCCAGCGGCCGGATAAGAACCCGGGGGTCGGCCAGGCGCTGGTCGACGACGGGGAGCGTGTGCTCGCCGCCGGTATGAGCCAGCAGCGGAAGCTTCGCCTCCGCCATGCGTTCGAGGAACCGGGTGTAGCGGCGGTCCGACCAGTCGATATTCTGGCAGTTGGGCAGGCATTTCAAGAGCGCCGCGCCGCCCTGCAGGCACGCCTCCAGCTCATCGAGCGCGTCGGGCCGGGCCGGATGAATTGAGACTCCGGCGCGAAACTCCGGATGCTCGGTCGCCAGCCCCAGGACATATCCGTTGGGGACATAGAACGACCCGACTCCTTCGAGCTTCCTGCCTGCAGAATCATACGGCTCGTCCTGGCCCAGGATGACGACGCAATCAAGCGACGAACTCCGCACGAACGACAGGAGCCGATCGGCGTAAAGGGTATCCAGATCCTGCCGCAGGGCCGCGGCGGGCAGGCCGACGCTGCGCAGCATGAAGGGCGCGCCCCACTTCGTCCAACCCCGGGGCCGGTACCAGCAGCCTGAGCCGCTCGCACCGTTGCCGACGATGTGGACGTGCAGATCGATCGTCATGGGAGGATGGAGGTTTTGGCGATTAGGCGTTGCAGCACTGTTCCCGCGACCTTCCGGTTGGCCGGGCTCAAACCCGAAGCGAGCTCGGCCAATCCTTCCTCATAGGCCGGGGCGGCGGCGCGCCACGCCGCACGGCCTTTGGGGCTGAGGGTCACGACGTGTTGCCGGCGGTCATGCGCAGTTTCCACCTCCTGCAAGAGCCCGTCTTTCTTCATCCGCTTGATCAGCCCGGTGACATTCGAGCGATCGACGATGAGCGCACGGGCCAGATCGGAGGCGCGCATGCCGTCGGGCTGGTCGGAAAGTAGGTTCAACACGTTGAATTTCGCCACCGTCAGGCCGTGGGACCGAAAGATGCGCTGGCCGGCTTTTTCCAGGGCCTGGGCGGCCGCGAGAACTTGGAGTACGAGGTGCATGGGCCAAAGAATGGCGGAGTTAGTTGATATGTCAAGTAGTTAATTGATGTATCAACTACCAAGCGATGTCCGGAATCGCCC
>Ga0182027_10015519_pt1 | contig 10467 bp, 17 predicted proteins | sample 712E1DmetaG_FD_121300 | JGI IMG/M metagenome (GOLD analysis project Ga0182027, IMG submission 121300) | Permafrost microbial communities from Stordalen Mire, Sweden - 712E1D metaG (Illumina Assembly) | ecosystem: Environmental > Terrestrial > Soil > Wetlands > Permafrost | place: Sweden... | reverse complement strand
TTTATAAAAAAGGACGATTGGAATTTTATCAAAAGTTTTCTGGCCGGCAAGCAGGCGGCCTAATTTAATTCCTAAAGGACTTCCAAGTGTGTCATCCCGACCGACCGAGTGCATCCGAGAGAGTGGAGGGATCCCTTAACTTTCGATGGTTACCAAATTTAAGGGATTCCTCGGCTCGCGTATTGCTAAGTATATTACCGCTCGCTCGGAATGACACAAAGTGCGTAAGCCGAGCCTAATTTTTAACCCATGCTTCCTCATTCCAAAACCCGTATAATGGTCTTTGGCACCTTTGATGTTCTGCACAAGGGGCATTTGCATTTTTTTAAACAGGCGCGGAAATTATCGGCCCATCCATATTTAATAGTCAGCGTGGCGCGGGATTTAAACGTGAAAAAAATCAAAGGGCGAAGGCCTAAGTTTACCGAGCGGCAAAGGCTGGCTATCCTCAAAAAGATTTTTTTGGTGGATAAAGCGGTCTTGGGCGGCTTAAAAAATCATCTGCCGCATATTGTTAAACATCGTCCCAAGATAATCGCTTTGGGTTTTGACCAAAAAGCCTATGTAAAAAATTTGCGCTCCGCATTGCTAAAGAGGGGATTATCGGTAAAAATTTTCAGGCTAAAGCCTTATAAAAGGAATATTTACAGGTCATCGTTAATCAAAAATACTTAAGTTTGAGTCCTCTTCTTTGTGTCATCGCGAGAAGGCCAGGGCATTGACTGGCCGACGTGGCGATCCCTTAAAGAGATTGCTTCGTCGCCGGCTAATAAATTTCTGATGAACGGCTCCTCGCAATGACACAATACCTTTTATTTAAGCCCATTTGACAGAATTTAGGCTTTTATGTTATCATAAGCCTACATTAAAGGCCTGCAGGGCCTTTTAAAAACGGCAAACAATAATCAAAAAATTAATAGTTGCCGTCCCGAGTCCTTGCGTTTAGGACGAGGGAACCCTTTTCAAGGGATGTCTACAGAACTCAGTAGATCCTGGTGTTAATCAGTTCCGTAGTTTTCTGTAGTGTGTTAATTAATATGGTTTATAAACGTTCTGTAGCTTTATGTTTGAATTTCTCCGTCAGGTAAAAACCGAACTTGGCAAGGTGGTTTGGCCCAGCCGAAACGATACCGTCCGCTATACTCTCACGGTCATTGTTTTCAGCTTGGTAGTGGCTTTGATTTTGGGCGCTTTTGACTATTTGCTGTTGCAGCTTTTTACCGCCATTTTGGCCCGTTAACTCCGACGTACAGTCGGAGCCCCGACCAAAGCGTCGGGGTCGTTAATTGTCAATCGTCAATTGTTAATTGTTGACCCCATGTTGCCCCCAGGACACATTGCCGCAGGATTTCTAACCGCCAAAGCACTTTTACATTTTACCCATCCGGAGCTTGCGGTAATTCAGCAGACCCAGCTGCTTTGGTGGGGGATGTTCTTTGGCTTTGCGCCGGATTTGGATACTTTTGTGAGCTTTGCCAAAGAGCGCGCCTGGTTTGTAATAAACCGCGGCAATAACCACCGCAAATTTTTCAGCCACGCGCCATTTTTATGGCTTTGTGCCGGACTGCTGGTTTATTTTTTATCGGTTGATGTTTATTGGAAAACGGTTGGCTTGCTGATTTGGCTGGGCAGCTGGTCGCACTTTTTGCTGGACAGCATTGAATACGGAATTATGTGGCTGTGGCCGTTCTCCGACAGAATTTACGCGTTTTGCAATAGGGAAAGGGATTTTAAACTGACGGAAAATAATTTTTTTGGTTACTGGTGGCATTTTGTAAAATCGTATTGCCAAACTTTAACTTTTTATTGCGAACTTATAATTTTAATTTTAGCCTTAATTATCTCTACTAAATACTAAAGAATACGAAAGGTATTAAATACTAAACTTGCATGCCGTTTCGTATTTCGTATATTTAGTACCCTTTAGTATTTAGTAGAAGGCTACCAGCAAAACTATGTCCCGACAACAAGTTACCGGCGAGCGCCATTGGTATGTGCTTCACACCTACAGCGGCTACGAAGACAGTGTGGCCTGGAATTTAAAGCAGAGAATCGAGTCCATGGATATGCAGGACAAGATTTTTGAGGCGCTCGTGCCCAAGGAAAAAAAGATCAAGATAAAGGAAGGCCGGCGCACCACGGTGGAAGAAAAAATCTTCCCGGGTTATGTATTGGTGGATATGATAGTAACCGACGATTCCTGGTATGTGGTTCGCAATACCCCAAACGTTACGGGTTTTGTGGGCAGCGGCACGGTGCCCACGCCGATTTCCGATGAAGAGCTGGCTTTTCTGAAAAAGCGCATGGGCGCGGACGAGCCGAAGTTTAAGGTGGACTTTATTATTGGTGATTTGGTTAAAATCCAGGACGGCCCGTTTAAAGATTACGAAGGCAAAGTCGGCAACCTGGACGAACAGCACGGCAAAGTTAAGGTTATGGTTACCATCTTCGGCCGGGAAACCCCTGTGGAATTGGATTTCTTGCAGGTTAAGAAAATATAGGCCGCTGAATGGTCGCTGATAGGTACGCTGATTTGGCCGCTGAATCTAAATTTGTCTGTCATTGCGAGGCGCCGCTCATCGGAAATTATCAGGCGGCGACGAAGCAATCTTTATTAGTGTCCATCCCGGAATTTTTTGCGCCGACGGACATCGCAAGCCGCAAAAAATATCCGGGATCCAGTAAAAAGGTTATGGGAAAAATTTTACTCAAAAGATTTTTACTATATCTGTCAGTCTACGTCATCTGTCAGTCTACGTCTTTTTAGGAGTACTGCTATTTTTTTCAGCCCAAGGCTGTCCCGGTTTAAGGGTTTGCCTGAATCAGCAAGGAGTATTATTTATTTTTTGGGTTTATGATTTTCCAATCGTTGCCGCAGGATTGCTAATAATTGAAGGCGTTGCCAGAGTTATCATAAAACAATTTTCAAACCGCAAAAATATTAAATAATTTTATTCCTGCTTCATACTTCGCGCTTCTCGAATTATGAGTTTAGAATGAAAAACTAATCACTAACAACTAACAACTACAAACTAATTCTATGGCTAAAAAAGTCAAAATCCAGTTAAAACTCCAACTGCCTGCGGGCAAGGCCACTCCGGCGCCGCCGGTTGGTACGGCCCTTGGGCCGCACGGTATAAACCTTGGCGCTTTCGTTAAAGAATTTAACGACAAGACCGCCGCGATGGGCGATACAGTAGTGCCGATAGTTATGACCATCTTTGAAGATCGCTCGTATAGTTTTATTTTAAAAACCCCGCCGGCCGCCAACCTAATTATGAAGGCTATTGGTTTGGCCAAAGGCTCGGCCAATCCGCTGACCACCAAGGTCGGCAAAATTACCGCCAAGCAAATCACCGAAATCGCGGAAAAGAAAATGCCGGATTTAAACGCCAATGATCTCGCCGCGGCCGAGAGAATTATCAGAGGGACGGCGAGAAGTATGGGCGTAGAAGTCGTTGACTAAGCGGAACTTCCCGAATTATTGACGGCACAGCACGCTGCAGGCGGGTTGATGTCATCGATTAAGTTAATTTAAAAGAGCGGCGCCCCCGCCAGATTTTTATAGGCCGGTGTCAATGAACAAGACGATAAAAATTTGTCTGGCGATTGCAGTAGTACTGCTTTTGGCCGTCTGTGTGTACGCGGGGTTTTTGGCAAAAAATATTGCCGGGATTACGTTTATCACGACTAACGGCGAAATCTCGCAAGCTCAGTTAAGAGGGGAAACCTATACGGTCACTTATGTTTATCCCCAGTACTTGGGAGTGCTGTATGGAAGAGCCTATGGGAAGGTTGCGGAAGTCCGCAAGGATTTGCCGCCGCATATGAGCCGGTTCGTGCTTTACCACGAAATCTACCATTTGCAAGACAATGATTTTAGCAGTAAAGTGACGCGGGAAGTCCGGGCCAATTTAGCAGCCGCGATTTATGAACCTTTGGGATTTGCGCAAACCGTGTGGTCCACTCTATGCGATATGGGCCGATTGAAATTTTATTGGAACACTTATTAGTGTGGAGATTATCGGCTAAATTTAAACCCCTGGTATTTATCATTAACTATAAAACATATGTGGTACATCTTATTGCTTATTTTAGTTTTTATCGTCCTGCCCGGTTTCCGGGTGGTTCAGCAGTACCAAAAAGGCGCGGTGTTTTTGTTCGGTAAAATTACCTCTATTAAGGAGCCTGGCCTGGTGTGGATAATCCCTTATTTTTCCTGGATGCGCAAAGTGGATTTGCGTACTATTACGCTTCCCATTCCCGCCCAGCAGATAATTACTAAAGATAATGTCTCGCTGAATGTTTCGGCTGTCGCGTATTACAAAATCGTCGACGTTACCAAATCCATTGTGGGTATAGAAAACGTTATGAGCGCCATCAACCAGCTGTCGCAGACCACTATGCGCAACATTGTGGGCAAATTCCAGTTGGACGAGATTTTAAGCGAACGCGACACCATTAACAAAGATATCAGTTCCACCCTGGACCAACGGACCGAAGAGTGGGGAGTGCTGGTTTCCGCCGTGGAAATTAAGGACATTGAGCTTCCCGAAAATATGCAAAGGGCCATGGCCAAGCAGGCCGAGGCCGAACGCGAAAAGCGCGCCAAGATTATTGCGGCCGAAGGCGAATTTCTGTCCGTGCAGAAACTGGCGGACGCGGCCGATGTTATCGCCCAGCATCCGATTGCCCTCCAGCTCCGCAACCTCCAGACTATGACCGAAATCGCCACAGAAAAGAATTCCACAATAATCTTCCCGGCCCAGTTTATGGCCACGGTGCAGGACATTCAGAAATTTTTGCAGAGTGAGAAAAATAGTTAAATAATTATTTGTGGGACCTAAGGTGTCATTCCGAGAGAGCAGGATGTCATCAGGATTTTTGCGAACGAGGAATCCCTTACCTTTTACTATTAGTAAGCGTTAAGGGATCCCTCGCCAAATGTCCGATGCCGCCCGGCTCGGGATGACACAAGGGGTTTGCACCACGAAAGGAAAAAAGACGATGAAAATCGCCAAGCGAGTAAAAGCCAACAATGCGTTGGTGGACAAGAGTAAAGTCTATACGCCCGAAGAAGCCGTTGAGCTGGCCAAAAAAACCGCCAACACCAAGTTTGTCGGCTCTGTTGAGGTGCACATTCGCACCTTAATTGACGCCAAAAAAACCGACCAGTCCGTCCGCGGCACCGTGAGTTTGCCTAACGGTACGGGCAAGACTAAAAGAGTTGCCGCTTTTGTAACCGAAGCTAAGGAAAAGGAAGCCAAGGATGCGGGCGCCACTATTGTTGGCGGCGAAGACTTAATTAAAAAAATTAAGGAAACGGAAAAAACCGATTTTGACGTAGCCGTGGCCGAACCGGCTTTAATGCCCAAATTGGCGCAAATAGCCAAAATTTTGGGCACGCGCGGGCTTATGCCCAATCCCAAAACAGGAACCGTGGGAGCAAATATCGGCCAACTGGTAAAGGAAATTGCCGGCGGCAAGGTAAATTTTAAGAATGACGACAGCGGCAATATTCACCAAATTGTGGGCAAAAGCAATTTTGAGACGAAAAAAATCGTGGAAAATTTCCGGGCTTTCATCGCCGCGGTTCAGCAGAGCCGCCCCGCTACGGTTAAGGGCCAGTTTATTTCTTCGGTAACCGTAAACTCAACAATGGGGCCGGGAATTAGGATAAAGATCTAAGTAGAATTGATCATAATTGAACAAAATTGACATAATTGAGCATAATTGACACAATGGTTATGCGATCAATTATGTCAATTTTTTAAATTTTGGCAATTTTGTCAATTACCTTATGTACGACGACATGTTTAAAAAAATCCTGATTATAGAAGACGATTTGGCATATCGTGATCCTTTAAACGACTATTTTTCCGTGCGCGGCTATACCATTGTTGTGGCCGACGACGGCGAAATGGCCATGGAAAAATTGCTGTTTCACCGGCCGGATTTGGTAATTTTGGACTTGCTCCTGCCCAAAGTCCACGGTTTTGAAGTCCTAAAAAGAATCCGTACCTATCCGGACGAAAAAATTGCCAATACGCGGGTAATTATTTTAACCAATCTCTCCAGCGAAGCCGACATTAAGACGGCCGAAGAGTTAAAAATTTCCGCTTATTTTGTCAAGTCCCAAACCGGTTTTGAAGATGTTTACAAAAAAGCCCAGGAAGTTATGTTCCCGGGCGGTAAGGGTCCGGGCGATGAAGTTTTGGATTTTCGGACGCCGGATAAAAATTAAATGTATAACTTGTATGGACGATCTGGCAAAAAAAGTTTTGATAGTCGAGGACGACCTCGATTACCGCAATACCCTAAGCGCTTATCTTTCCGGCCACGGGCTGGAAATTAGCGCGGCGGCCGACGGCTCCGAGGCTATGGAAAAGCTTCTGTTTCACCTGCCCAAACTCATAATTTTGGATTTGCTGCTGCCGAAAGTTAAGGGGCTGGATTTTTTAAAAAAAGTCCGCGAGTATCCCGATAAAAATATTGCCGGCACTATGGCGATTGTTTTAACCAATTTTGCCAGCCAGGAAGAAATGCAGGCGGCCCAAAGTTTGGGCATAGAGGCGTACCTGCTGAAATCCGAAAATAATCCCGAAGAAATTTTAAATATTGTCCAGCAAAAATTATTCAAAGGCGACACCCCGCCGAATTACGAAATAGTGGATTTTACCAAGCCGTTGAGTTAATGATGCTTGTAAAGTTGTCAAATAAGGGCGGCCGTACGGCCGCCCTTTAAAAATGGGGGAGTTATCTTAGAAAAAAGATTTAGCCGTTGCATCGTGGCTGGTTTTGTCAACTGCCCAAAATTGGTGTAGAATAAATCAATTGAACAAGATTTTCCGCCAAAGGCGGATCCGCCTCCGGCGGAAAATGATTGAACATGATTTCGCCTTAATTCTTGTCATTTTTGGTCAATCATGTCAATTTTGTCAATAATTTATGGACAAAGAACGAACACATTATAGGCCCTCCTGGGACGATTATTTTATGGCTATTGCCAAAATTGTGGCCGCGCGCGGCACCTGCGACCGGTTGTATGCCGGGTCGGTTTTGGTCAAGAATAACCGTATAATCGCCACTGGCTATAACGGCAGCCCTCCGGGTCTGCCGCATTGCGACGACATCGGCCACCTTTTGGAAGAAGGCCATTGCGTGCGCACTATCCACGGGGAGCACAACTCCCTGCTTCAGGCGGCCAAGCAGGGCGGCACCAGTACGGACGGTTCTACTATGTATACCAAGTACAGTCCCTGCATCCATTGTGCCAAGTATGTGATTGCCGCCGGCATAAGGCGCGTGGTGGTGGGCAAAATTTACAGGAATCCTTCCGCTGTGGATATGTTAAAAGAGGCGGGGGTAAAGGTGGAAGTTTATTCGGAAAACCCAAAGTGGCATCAAGAGCTTACGCAGATATTTTCCGAAGAGATACCGGCGCGGAAAAACGAAGGCAAAGTAAAGATGAAAACCAAGAAATAATCTATGCAAAAAATCGTTCTCGCGATTGTCGGCCTGGCCGGAGCGGGGAAAACTGAAGCCACGGAGTATCTGCTAAAAAAAACCGGCTGGCTCAAAGTGTATTTCGGCCAGGCGGTAATAGATGAGGTCAAAAACAGGGGACTGGAGCTTAACGAGGCCAATGAAAAATTGGTGCGCGAGGAGTTTCGGGCAAAAGATGGCGTTGGGGCAATGGCGATTGCCAATTTGTCGGCCGTGAAAAAGGCTTTTGGGTCGTCATCGGTAATTATTGAAAGCTTATACAGCTGGGAAGAATATTTAATAATTAAGGAACAGTTTGGCGACAGTTTTAGGGTTGCGGCGATTTTTGCGTCTTTTCCGACCCGCGCGGCCCGCATGGCCAACCGCCCGGTTCGGCCGCTGACGGAAGCGGACTTAAAGTCACGCGATTATTCCCAAATCGAAAATCTCCACCAGGGCGGCCCCATCGCCAGGGCGGACTGGACGGTTGTGAATGAAGGAAGTAAGGTGGAGCTTTATAAGGGCATCGATAAAGTCCTTAAAGAATTGACATAATTTAAAAAATTGACAAAATTGACATAAATATCCGGGCTCAAAAAATTTTTGCTCAATTATGTCAATTATGTCAATTATGCTCAATAAAATTATGAAGGCCAAAATCAAGAGACTCAATAAAGAAGTCGCCCTGCCGCAATACCATACCCGGGAGTCCGCCGGCTTTGACATCGCCTCATCTGTGGATATAACCGTCGCTCCCGGCCAAGTCGTAAAAATCCCCACCGGGCTGGTAATTGCCGCCCCCAAGGGCCATTTCTTGCTTATAGCCGCCCGCAGCAGCCTGCCGCTAAAAAAGGGTCTGGCCATGGCCAACGGTATTGGTGTGGTAGATCCCGACTACGCCGGGCCGAACGACGAAATCCATATCATCCTGCACAATTTTACCGATGCGCCCGTGGAGGTGAAAAAAGGTGAAAGGCTGGCACAGGGCGTGTTTATAAGAACCGAACAGGCACAGTGGGAAGAAGTTGATGAATTAAGGCCGGTCGATCGCGGAGGCATTGGGTCTACAGGCGGTTATAAATCTTAGCTGTCATTCCGAGTGCATCCGAGGAATCCCTTAAATTTGGTGGTCAGTAAAAGTTAAGGGATCCCTCGGTCGGATGCACTCCATCGGGATGACAATAACTTAATTAAGGAACCAAAATGATAATCGGGCTTGTCGGAGAAAAACTTGCGGGCAAGGACACCATTGCCAATTACCTAGTGGAAAAGTACGGCGCCGACCATTTTAGGTTTACGCACATTTTGGATGCGATTTTGGAGGAATTGGGCATGCCGATATCACGCCAAAATGAAATTGATTTAGGCCTCGGCCTGCGCAAAATTTTTGGCGAACACGTTTTGGTCAGCGCCCTGGAAAAAAGGGTAAAAAAGTCCCGGGCAAAAATGATAGCGGTCAACGGCATAAGAATGGACGAGGCCGATATTGTGAAGTCGTGGGGGGCGAAAATTATTTACGTGACCGCGCCGGCTGATGTCCGTTTTGGGCGCTATAAAAACCGCCATGAAAAGGCGGATGACGCGCAAATGAATTTGGAGCAGTTTATCCGGCAGGAGCAGGGGCCGACGGAAATCAGGATTCCGGAACTGGGCAGGGGAGCGGATTTTCGGATAGATAATATCGGCAGTCTGGATGAGTTATATAAGAAAGTGGATGATATTATTAATAAATTAAAATAGCCATCTATCCCGGAATATATAAAGTGTAGCGTGCCGATCCCGCATCAAGTGCGGGACAAGCTTATTGGCTGTTTATCGGCCAGCCCATAAATGGGCACGCTACACGTGGAAACTTATGACACTATTAAAATTCGGCAAATCAAAAAATAAATTCCAAACCCAGCGCGGCAGATTCATCGTAATTGACGGCACGGACGGCAGCGGTAAGGCTACCCAAACCAAACTGCTCGTGGAGGAGTTAAAATTAAGCGGCTATCCGGTGGAGATGGTGGATTTTCCGCAATACGGGACAAAATCCGCGGGGCTCATTGAGGAATATTTAAACGGTAAGTATGGCCAGGTTGGGTCCGAGGCCGCGTCTATTTTTTATGCGATAGATAGGTTTGACGCCAGTTTTAGAATTAGAGAGTGGCTCAAAGAGGGCAAAATTGTCATATCAAACCGCTACGTTACCGCCAACGCCGGTCACCAGGGCGGGAAGATTGCGGATGACATTGACCGTTTAAAGTTTTTTAAATGGCTGGACAATCTTGAGTACAATATTTTCGGCATTCCCAAGCCGGACTTAAATGTTATTCTGCATATGCCGGCGGCTATGGCCCAAAAATTGGTAGACCAAAAATCCAGCGCTGACCGCAAATATGTTAACGGCAAAAAGCGCGACCTGCACGAAGCCGATTTAAAACATTTAAAAAATGCGGAAAAAGTCTATATGGAAATCGCCCGGCTGTTCCCCAACACCAAGCTGGTGGAGTGCGTGCAGGGCGGCGCGCTGCTTAGCCCCGAGGAAATCCATAATAAAGTTTGGGAGCTGGTGAGGAGGATTGCGCTAAAAGATGTTAAGCCCAGTTAGATAGTTATCTCGCGGATACACAAATGTCCTTTAATGTGTCATTCCGAGGGAGTGCATCCGACCGAGGAATCCCTTAACTTTAGTATATGCAAGACCTCCAGTATTTTGTATACATAATGGCAAGCGCAAGCGGTACGCTTTATACTGGAGTTACAAACGATTTATATAAAAGAGCCTATCAGCATAAAAATAATTTAATCGAGGGCTTTACAAAAAAATATCAATGCCACAAGTTAGTTTATTTTGAAGAAACCAGCGATGTTGAAGCAGCTATTATGAGAGAAAAGCAAATTAAAGGTTACGGACGGAAGAAAAAAGAAACATTGATTAAAAATATCAACCTTCATTGGAGAGATTTGTCGGATGATTGGAAATAATTAACTGTTGGG
>Ga0182027_10015518_pt1 | contig 10467 bp, 8 predicted proteins | sample 712E1DmetaG_FD_121300 | JGI IMG/M metagenome (GOLD analysis project Ga0182027, IMG submission 121300) | Permafrost microbial communities from Stordalen Mire, Sweden - 712E1D metaG (Illumina Assembly) | ecosystem: Environmental > Terrestrial > Soil > Wetlands > Permafrost | place: Sweden... | reverse complement strand
TATGAACAATGTACAATGAACAATGAACGAATCCTGTCACCGTTCGCGGCGGCAAAAATTGTTCATAGTTCATCGTTCATAGTTCATGATATACTATTACACTATGTTATCACACATGCGCCCAGGCATGACACGGCCAAAGATCGTTCTCGCGATTGCGGGCGGCTGCCTCATTCTCTTTATTGCTTTTATCATTGTCGTGTCATGGAGTTACATCAAGCTGCTTAATAAAGGGGCGGTGGACACGCTCGACAGTTTGAATTATTACGGCCAGTTCTCGACCGCCGGCGCCAAAACGCCCAATCCGGCATCGACAAACGCGGTGAATGCCGAATCCCCGAACGCGCCGGCGCTCGGGAGCGACAAAGCGCCCATTCGGGTGGTTGAGTTCATTGATTTCGGCTGCCCGTTTTCCAAAGAAGAAAATTCGATCATCCGCGAGTTGGCCGTATCCAACCCCGACCGTGTCTGGCTCCAAGAGCGCAATTTCCCGACCATTGACGATTCAAGCGGCGCGCTCCTTCACCCCGGCGCGCAAGACGCCGCCGAAGCCGCCGCCTGTGCCGGCGAGCAGGGGAAGTTTTGGGCGATGAACGACGCGCTATATGCCAATCAGAACGATGTTGGAACATTTTCCATTGACGACCTGCGCCGTTATGCGCTTGGCGTCGGCGTTGATGCGGCAAAATACGACGCCTGCATAAAGTCAGGGAAGACAAAGGCCACGATCGAATCCGACCATAAGGCCGGCCTGGCACTGGGGGTTATTGGCACGCCGACCTTTTTCGTGAACGGCTACAAAATAGACGGCGCCATCCCCGCCGACGTCTGGCAAAAGATTCTTAAATTGGTCAAATAGCGATGAAGTTAAAGAATAAAATTTTTTTACTGCCCGCGCTGCTTATCATTGTCGCCGCCGGTTTTCCCGTGGCGGTCAAAGCAACTTGCGGTTGCACATGCCAGCCCGTAACGACTGAATTTACAAATCCGGGAAGTACAACAGTTATTTCCAAGCCGAATTGCGCCCAAGCGCGCTCTGATGTTACTTTGCCGGATCAAACCGACCTGCCCGCTTGCACGGCGGCATGCAAAGCATTGCCGGCGCCCGGCGGGATCGGAACGCCGCCTTGCTATAACAGCGCGGGCGGAGGAACCTGTTCAAGCGGCAGCACCGTCGCTTGCTGGTGCGATAGCGGATCAGGGGCGTATAAAAAAACCGATACCGCGAGCCAGACCGATTGTCAAAATATATGCACCGGCCTTAGTCAGAAATTTGTGGCTTGGAGCAACGCCGGACCGACGCAGGCGATAAGCGGTAATGACGTTAAATGCCCGGTTGGCGGGATCTGGACCCAACCCGATTGCGAAAACGCGAAGAACAGCGCCGGAACGTTGATCGGTGTTTGGAAAGCGCCGACAGGACAGACCAGTGGACCGTATTGTTACTATAATAATGCGCCAATCAATTTAGGCGTCGGTTTGGGCACGCTCACTCAGGCGAACCTTTCTCAATACTTGGCCGCCGCCTATCAACTTGGATTGGGGATTGCGGCGGTGCTCGCCGTCATCTTCATCATGATCGGCGGTTTCCGCTATATGTCGGCGGCGGGCGGCGCCGGAGTTGAAGAGGGCAAGGGAATGATCAAAAATGCGGTGATCGGTTTGGTGTTGGCCGCGCTTTCTTATACATTGCTCCTTACCGTGAACCCGGACATTTTAAGTTTACGCTTGCCGTCGATCCAGCTCATTAAAGCATGCGACATTAAGCCGGTCGATTGCGGATCGATCAAAAATGGACCGGACTGCGGCAATGCCGATCCTTCGCTCAAATGCAGCTGGGATTCCAAGGGCTCGATGTGCTTGTCTTTGGCCAATACGCAGTCCGGCACGCCGGGGCAATTGGGCGGGGATTGCAAAGTTGATCCTGCCACCGGCAATGGGTCGTGCGATGTCGGCGATTGCGTCGATCTTGGTAATGGTGAAAAGAAGTGCAGCCAGTTCGCCAAATGCCAGGCATGTCAGAACGACACGACCTACGACAGCAGCGGCGCTATTGCTGCCCGCCCCCCGCAGCAATGCCAGCCGAGTAAACCGAGCGGGCTGCCAATCAAGTGCATCAGCCACATGTGCGCCGACGTGAACCCCAATAACCCGCCCAAAGTCGGCAGCACGCCCTCGAATGACAATTATATTCTTTGCACAGGTACGTCAGGGTGCTCCAGTGACGCCCAGTGCGGTACTGGAAAATGCGCGAATGGCACCTGCATCGTTTCCAATCAAGGATCAGATTGTCTTGCTCTTGGTCAGGATGCCTGCAAATCCGGATTTACCTGTATGAAATGGAAGAGGCAGAACGGCGATCCGTGGAAAGCGGCCTGCTGTCAGAATGGCGATGCGAACGGATGTTTCGGAGGTTGCGTATCAGATGGCGATTGCATTGAAATGATGTTCTGCCTAGATCAAGTGCGATTCAACGGATTGCAAAAGGCCAACTCCTCCCTAGATCTCAATCTCCAGGGCAGATGTATCAATGATGAGGGGTCTGGTTTGCCATGCAACAGCAATACGATGTGCGTGAGCGGGGTTTGTACCGGAGGATTGTGTAAATAATTTACAACAATGATCGATAAAGCGCTGCGACCCTTGGGGGGTTGCGGCGTCTTTGTTTTCGTGCTACGCTTTTTGTTCTCATAAACCCACTATTTTTACATGCCGGAAAAGATCTCGATCAAAGGCGCGCGCGTTCATAACCTAAAAAATGTTTCACTTGATATTCCCAAGGGTAAATTGGTCGTGATGACCGGTTTGTCCGGCTCGGGAAAATCATCGATCGCTTTTGACACCATCTACGCCGAGGGCCAGCGCCGCTACATGGAGTCGCTCTCGTCCTACGCACGGCAATTTTTGGAACTTCAGGACAAGCCGGATGTTGACGAGATCAACGGTCTTTCGCCGACCATTGCGATCGACCAGCGCTCGAGTTCGCAGAATCCGCGTTCGACCGTTGGCACGATCACGGAAATTTACGACTTCCTGCGTTTGCTTTACGCGCGCGCCGGTCGGCCGCATTGCCACCTATGCGGCACGCCGGTAGCGGCGCAAACCGTCGAAGACATCGCCAAACGCATCATGAAAGAAACGGCAAGCGGCGCGACCGTTGTGCTCGCGCCGGTGGTTTCCGACGAACGCGGTGAACACAAACATATTTTTCAAGAATTGGAAAAAGGGGGAGTGGCCGAAGTGCGGCTTGATGGCGAACTAAAAAGCACGGCCGAAGCCAAGCTCGAACGCTTGTCGCGAGAAAAGCGCCACACTATTGAGGCGGTCGTCGCACGGCTCACCACGGCGCCGGAGTTCTCGCGCGCCAAAATAATCGCCGAGCATGGTCTGGAGTGGGGCGACGGCTTTATTGAGATCGTGAAGCTCGCGACCGGGGAAACGGTCAAACTTTCAAAGGACTTGATGTGTCCCAAGGACGGCATTTCGCTCCCGGCGATCGAGCCGCGTCTTTTCTCGTTCAACAATCCGCAAGGCGCTTGCGCCGCTTGCACCGGGCTCGGCACCAAGCTCGTCTTTGTGCCTGAGCTCGTCATCCCCAACCGAAAACTCACGATCGCCCAGGGCGCGATCAAGCCGTGGATGCGCATTGCCGGAAACCGCGAAGGCAATATGGAATTGATCGACGAGGTCGGCCATCGCTACGGTTTTAGCGTGAACATGCCGGTTACGGAATTTACAAAAAAAGCGATGGATATTCTGCTTTACGGCACTGACGGCGAACTTTATAAAGTTGGCGGACAAGAACTTATGTTCGAGGGGATCATCGCCAATCTCGAGGCGCGTTATCGCGAGACCGATTCGGATTACGTTAGGAAAGAACTTGAGGATTACATGCAAACGCTTATTTGTCCCGCCTGTAACGGGCGCCGTTTGCGTCCCGAAGCGCTCGCCGTGCGTTTTGCGGGGAAGTCGGTCTCCGACGTGGTGAGCCAGCCGATCGACGAGGTCGCCGCATTTTTTTCTTCGATCTCCAAGAACCCGCCGAAAGCTGCGCATTCAGGCGGGCGGGCGGGAGAAAAATTCGAGCTTAATGAAGACGAAATAAAAATTTCCAAACCCATTGCCAAAGAGATCATCGTGCGGCTTGAATATCTGCTTGACGTCGGGCTCGGCTACCTCACCTTGGATCGCTCGGCCGTGACGCTCTCCGGCGGCGAAGCCCAGCGCGTGCGGCTTTCAACCCAGCTCGGTACGTCACTTTCGGGGGTCATTTACATCCTCGATGAGCCGTCGATCGGCCTGCATCCGCGCGACACCGATAAGCTTTTTGGCGCGCTTACCAAACTGCGCGACTTGGGCAACTCGGTCATTGTCGTCGAACATGATGCCGCGACCATGCGGAACGCCGATTGGTTAATTGACGTAGGACCCGGGGCGGGGGAGTACGGCGGCGAAATTGTCGCCGAAGGAACGCCCGCGCAAGTCATGAAAAATCCGAAGTCATTGACCGGCCAATATTTGTCCGGAAAAAAAGAGCTGGCGACGCCCAAGTCGTACCGCAAAGGCAATGGCAAATATTTGACCGTTCTTGGCGCGCAAGAATTCAACCTAAAGAACGTCGATGCCAAGATCCCGCTCGGAAAAATGGTGACCGTCTCCGGCGTGTCGGGTTCGGGCAAATCCACGCTTATTCTGGATATTTTGGGCAAGGCGCTTTCGGCCAAATTGCACCGCGCCCGCGAACTCCCAGGGAAACATAAAGCCATCAAAGGTATTGAGAACATCGACAAGGTCGTAGCGGTTGACCAGTCGCCCATCGGCCGCACGCCGCGGTCAAACCCGGCCACCTATACCGGCGTTTTTACGGCCATCCGCGATTTGTTCACGGAAATTCCCGAAGCCAAGGCCAAGGGTTATGACGCCGGCAAGTTCTCATTCAATGTTAAGGGTGGCGGCCGCTGCGAGGCCTGTTCGGGCGAGGGATTTGTGCAGATCGAGATGTTCTTTTTGCCGGACGTTTATATTGAATGCAAAGAATGCCATGGCAAGCGCTATAACCGCGAAGCATTGGAAGTCCATTATCACGACAAGACGATCGCCGACGTGCTCGAGATGACCGTTGAAGAAGCGCGCCGCTTCTTTACCGACCAGCCGGCCATTTCCGACAAGCTCGGCGTCTTATGCGAAGTCGGTTTGGGTTACATCCGCTTGGGTCAGCCGGCCAACACGCTCTCGGGCGGCGAGGCGCAGCGCGTAAAACTTGCCACCGAACTTTCGCGCCGCGAGACCGGCCGCACGCTCTACATCTTGGACGAGCCGACCACCGGCTTGCACTTTGACGATATTAAGCGCTTGCTCGCCGTGCTTCATGAACTCGTTGAAAAGGGGAACACGGTCCTCATCATCGAACACAATTTGGACGTGATCAAATCATCCGACTGGGTGATCGACATGGGTCCCGACGGCGGGATCCGCGGCGGTGAGATCGTCGCCGAAGGCACGCCCAAGGAAGTCGCCAAGAACCCGAAAAGCGTGACGGGGAAGTATTTGAAAGAAGTTTTGTAGCTGAATATCTAATACCTAATATCTAATGTCTAATCCGGAAACCAAGAAGCCGGTTAGCGGTTCCGATCGTCGGATTAGATATTAGTCGTTAGATATTAGATATTAAAAAATCGTCGAGCTGAGCTCGACGATTTTTTGTTTAGCCCTTGATGGCTGTTTCGCGGAGTTTCTTGGTGTAATTCTTCATGCCGTAAAGTTTCGCGCGCTTGAACTTGGCTTGGCGGACGGGTTCGACCTTAACGATGGTCGGCAGGTCCATGGGGAAGATCTTTTCAACGCCGATGCCGTAGGATTCCTTCCTAACGGTGAAGGTCTTGGAAGCGCCGGCGCCGCGGATGCCGAGGACAATGCCCTCGAAAATTTGCACGCGCTCTTTTTCTTCGCCCTTGGGGGTAATTTCGCGGATCTTCTGGTGCACTTTAACGGTCATGCCCGGCTTGATCGCCCAGCGTAGTTTTTTGGAGGGTTTCGCATCCGAAACAGCGGTCGAGCTGAGCTCGACTTCCTTTTTATCGTCGTTAGTCGAGCTGAGCTCGACAATTTTATCTGTGGTGTCGGTCATAAGGGTTTATAAAGACCCCTCTCGGGGGTCTGGAATGCTTAAAATATACACTAAAGCCGAAATATTGTCAAAAATGCCGCCAAATATGGGTTTTTTAAGTATTTAATCTTGACAAAATCGCTAAAATATGGTAAATTTTTTTCGTTCAAGATCCCAAAAAGATTATGAGCCGGCGCGTTTCGCGCTGTTTCTCTGACAAAGTGAACAAGGAGAAACACCATGTGGAAGTCATTCAAAGGTACGATTGCAGGCACACAAGTCGAAGGCGATCCGAAAGTACGCCCGACGACGATCTGGAACTGGCTCCCGATGAAGCTATGGGGCTGGAAGACGGCGGTGGTTTTTCGTGTGTCCTTCACCGAAGCCCAACGCGGCTATCGCATCGGCTACAAACCCCTTCTTCAGGGTGGGGTCGTTGGACGAGCGATGTACAACGGCAGGATCTTTCGTGGTCAACTGTTTCGGATGAGGGTCGGTCGCGAGCCATGTGTTTTCTTCGCGGTAGACGTGAAGGGAAACGAGATCCAACTTGACTTCGTGGCGCGCGAAGATATCAAGACCGGTGAACATCGAGAAACACCTCTTCGCTAGCGGCGCACGATGCGGCGTGGGGTACACGACGCAATTACTAACGGATGAAATGGAGGATAAGGATGAAGCTCTTTGGAATCGTTTATGTTCTGAGTTTGCTGGTGGTGCTTGTCGGGTTTGAGTTGTTTCAATGGTTCTCGATCGCGGCGGGACAGATACCGCCGCGCGGTATCCACACCTGGGCGGGAAAGCCGTTCCTTCATTGGGACATGTTCGTCTGCCAGCGCTACGGCGATCTGTTCTTCCTCTCGGCCTTGAATGCCGCCGTCGTGGTTGCATTGGGTCGCGTTAAGCTGACATCTGGAAGCAAACTATATTTGGCAGTGATCGCAACGCTCGCCATCATCGCCACGATCCTTTGGGTCATGAGCGTGAAGAAGCAGTTCGCTTCTGGGGTGTTTAACAGGTGGGACTGGGGCTTTACCGCCCCGAACGGTGCAATGACTTTCGCTGGCAAGTTTCACCTCGTGTATTTCGCCATTGAGGCGGCGGCGATCGGTACGGGTCTGCTCTTTCTACTTTGGAAGCCGATCGGTCTCTGGATCAGGGTTGTGATAGCGTTCTGTATCGTGGCTTACGTGGTAACGGCGATCATCGACGCCAAGACCATCGGCATGTCGGGCGGCCCCTTTGCCGCCTCACGTCCGGCGACACCAAAGTAACGCTACTACGCGAAAACAAAGCGGCTCGGACACCTCTGTCCGAGCCGCGTTTCTTTTTTCTATCTCTCGAGCAATATTTTCACCACCGTTTCGTAGTCCTTCCCATTCTGTCCCAGACGGGGTAGCTCGTGGATTGGACGCAGAAGCTTTCGATACCATTTTGATTTTGCTTTAGCGATCTTTGGAATTTCCTTGATAACCGTTTTATCCGGGTAATGGTCGATGACGCGTTCGACAATCGTTTCTATATCAATTTTTTTCTCGCTTCGTTTCAGCGCGCTCGTGAGCGATTGAATAAAATCGATAAGGTCGTAAGCTTTTTGTTCGGAAAGGGGGACATCATCGTCATAACGAATCTCTGGGTCAACAATGATCGGCTTGCCCTCTCTGGTGATGATCATGTTGGCCAGAATTGCTTCGCCCCATGCTTTACCGGTTCCGTGAATGCGAGCAAGTTCGTCGACTATTTGATCGGAGAGATCAAGTTTTTTGTTCAAGTCGTATTCGGCGACCTCGGGCATTGTGCCAAAATCATCAATTTCATGATTAAAAGCGAATGCATCGTTGGCGTTCACATTTTCAATGAACGGCATAAGTACGGTATTGGAATCGCCTGTTTCTATGGTAGGGACATTGCTCTTGGTTTCAAATGTCTTTTTCCAAGCGGCGCTTTTTGCTTTGCGCATCGGTGCGCCGGCGGTCCATTTCCCAAAAGCGTCAAGTTCACGATGGATCCAAGAAGACGGGTAGTTATGCACCAAGAAACCTTTCTTGTCGCCGGGTAGGGAAATGATCTTAGTTACCGTGCTAAAGTTTCGGGCGCGACTGCCGCCGTATTCCGTCGCCGTTTTTCCGCCGATCGCAAGGTGGGGAGGCGTGAATCGATCGTCATTTTTTGCTTTATCAATCGCCTCTTCAATCGCGGTTGTTTGTTCGGCGGTTAAAACAATTTTCCCATCTTTGTCTTTTTGGTCGGCAAAATCGCCAAAAGTTTCTATGGCGAATTTTTCGGGCGCGGCATTGCTCTTTTTTTGCCGGCTTTGTTTGATTTTTTCGCGGGTCTCCTTAATGCCGGTTTCGGTTTGGACTTTTTCCATCGCTTCTTGTTGCGCTAGCCGTTCCGCCGCATCGACCCTCAGCTCGACTGCCGGGGTTTCCTCGAAAGCATCAAATTCAGGTTTTTCCGCGTTAGCTTCAGACAATGAAATTTCCGGCGAATTTCTTCGTGTCATAAATATGGTTTATTGTTATTCCGCCACCCTATACACTTCGTCCACCGTGGTCAAGCCGTCCAGCGCTTTCAAAATTCCGTCTTGGGCCATGGTGATCATGCCGGCGGCTTTGGCAATGTCGCGCATTTGGTATTCTGAAACATTGCCGGAAAGGATGACCTTTTCGATATCCGGACTCATCGCCAAAATTTCGTAAATGCCTATTCGGCCCTTGTAGCCGATGCTGTTGCATTCGTCGCAGCCCTTGCCATGGAAGAACTTGATCTTATCAAGATCGATCTTCACGCCGGAGCGGGGCGAAATGTCGGCGAGGGTTTTTTTGACGCGGGCAAGCGTTTCGTCGTCGAGTTTTGTTTCCTCTTTGCATTTGTCGTGAATGGTGCGGCACAGGCGCTGGCCAATGATGCAATTAAGCGCCGGCGCGAGCAAAAAGGGCTTAACGCCCATCGACATGAAACGGGGAATGGCACCGGCGGCGTCGTTGGTATGGATGGTGGACAGCAGCAAGTGGCCGGTTAGCGCGGCTTGGATCGCCGTCTCGGCCGTTTCCATGTCGCGGATCTCGCCGACCATGATTACGTCCGGGTCTTGGCGAAGGATGGAGCGCAGGCCTTTTGCGAAAGTGTAGTCCTTGGTGTGGTCGATCTGGGACTGGGCAATGCCTTCGAGCTTGTATTCGACCGGATCTTCAAGCGTGATGATCTTCACGTCCGGGGTGTTGAGCGTCAAGAGGATGGCGTATAGGGTCGTGGTTTTTCCGCTTCCGGTGGGACCGGTCGTGATAATCATGCCGTTCGGGCGCTGGATCTGCGCTTTCAAGATCTCGTCGTAGGGCGCGCGCATGCCAAGGGACTCGAGTTTTATTCCCGTGGCGCTTGAGCGGAGTAATCGCATGACAACCGATTCGCCGTAGGCGGTGGGGATGGTGGAAACGCGCACCTCGATCTTTTCTTTGCCAAGCGAAATGGTAAAGCGCCCGTCCTGCGGCTGGTCGGTCACGTTGATCTTTAATCCGGAAATGAGTTTGACGCGGGAGATCATTCGCACCCATTCGGCGCCGGGAATGGCGGCGACTTTTGTCAAAATGCCGTCGATCCTAAAGCGGACGGCGATCGTTTTTTCTTCGGCCTCGACGTGGATGTCGGACGAGCGGGTGTTGAGCGCGGCGGCCACCAGAATGACCACAATGTCGGTGACCGATGCGCCGGCAAGGGCGGCCTGCAAGCGGTCGAACGAATGAATGTCGGTAAAGCGCTTGATGTCTTCTTCGGAAATGGTCACGCCTTTGGTTATTTGGCGGATCGATGGCAGAGTATCGTAAAGGCGCAGGGCGCTTTCGAACGAATGCTCGGAGACCATGTATACGGCGGCGTTTGCGTGCGTCCGTTCTGCAAGCTGATAACGAATTTCTTCGATCTCGGGAAGCGACGGGTCGACGGCCCCCACACGGATCTCGGTGCCGGTGTTGACGAAACAGACAACTTTCGATTTTGTCGCTTGATCCCGAGGGATCGATGAAATGGCCTCGGGGCTTATTGGGAATCCCGCCAGGTCGGTATAGGGGATATTGATCGCCGCGGCCGCACGCGCTGTTTCGACCTCTTTTTCCTTAATGCGGATGTCGCTTATGCGCTCGGCGAATTTTTCCGCGGGCATACGCTCGGAGGCGAGTTTTTTCGGCCCCTGCTCCGAGGTTTTTTTGCCGATCAGGTCTTCGATGGATTGAGTGTCAGACATATAGTTATGAACAATTAACTATGAACGATGAACGACTCCGGTTCCGTCCGGATGGAACATGAATTGTTCATTGTGTGTTGTTCATTGTTCAGTAAACGCAGTATAACAAAAACATCGC
>Ga0182027_10015517_pt1 | contig 10468 bp, 11 predicted proteins | sample 712E1DmetaG_FD_121300 | JGI IMG/M metagenome (GOLD analysis project Ga0182027, IMG submission 121300) | Permafrost microbial communities from Stordalen Mire, Sweden - 712E1D metaG (Illumina Assembly) | ecosystem: Environmental > Terrestrial > Soil > Wetlands > Permafrost | place: Sweden... | reverse complement strand
TAGAGGTCTGGATAGCACTTCTTGAGGTACTCTCTCCTCTTTCGGATTGCGTCGCCGGACAGGTCTGCGGTAAGAGGACGCTCTGAAATAGCCTGAAACAATTCAGCAAGGTGCTCATCATAGTGCTGGCCGACTTTCAGCAGAACGAATTCCGACGCGACAATCAAAAAGAGATTGTCAAGGTTACCTTCCTTACGACCGCGCTTTCCAAGCAAGTCCAGCATCCCGCCAACCACCTTCGAAAACTCGGCAAGCTGCCCTGGGAGATCGCTGAAACTGGAGATGTAAGGGAGCATTACATCAGAATTCGGCCCGTGGAATACCTCCGATTCCAACTTCGAGCCAAGCTTCGCTGCATCGGCCACAAGCTTGGCCTCTTTTTCCAATAGTCCATCCTTTGATCCCCCCTTTGATCGTCTCTTCCCGTCTTGGGTGGTCACCGCAGCATAGACCTTGAGCATTGAGTAGAGGAGTTTTCGATCCGGTTCACTGAGCTTCCGCAGCGGATTGCTGGCGGCAATGTGCCGGAAAGCCTGGGCTGTAGGGCCAACGAGATCGACGATCATGGGCGATTGACCTCCTCCCAAGCCGGACAAAAGTACGGTCAGGGTTTTGTCCATTGAACTCCTGCTTTCCGATTCTAAGCTGCAAGCAGCACTCAGAAGGAGTTCCGAACATGGCCAACACGATTCTCAGACTTCCGGCAGTAAAGACACGAACCGGACTCTCTCGATCAACGATTTACCTCCGCGTGGCGGAAGGCAAATTCCCAAAGCCCATTTCCTTGGGTGCTCGCGCGGTCGGCTGGGTCGATGCCGAAGTCGAGGCATGGCTTGCCGGCCAGATTGAACAGAGCCGCAGGACTCCGGGAGGACGGTCGGGAGTGCTGGAGGTGTGCTGATGATAACGCGGCCGCCAGACTCTTCCACGATGCGTGTGGCCGGCTCCACGAGTCAGAAGCGGGATCGGGGCAAGCCGAGGTTCTCGCAAACGCAAAGCGGTCAAAACAAGGAAGTGGCTGAATGAAAATGGGAACATCACGGGCATTGCTATTTGATACGGGCGAGATTGTCCAAACGCGAGATCCGCTGACATGCATCACTGGGCCGGATCTTGGCCCGGAGATTGCCGCAGCCCCGGACATTTCGCTGACTTCCCTGCAACCGTCTACGCCAGAACTTGTACCGCTTGTTGTCGCTCCGCAGCCGCCCATGACACTGGAAGAGGCGGCCAGAGTCACCGGAGAGTTGCTCGAAACCTGCCGAGCGTGGATTCGGCGCTACATCGTTGTCTCGGAAGAGCAAGCAGTAATCATGGGCGCTTGGATACTGCATACCTACGCCTTCGATGTAGCTGAGACAACACCCTACCTTCACATTACAGCGCCAGAGAAGGCCTGCGGTAAGTCGCGCCTGATGGAAGCATTGGAGGCGCTCGCTGCCGCGCCCATTCGCTCTGGTGGAATGACAGCAGCCGCGCTGATACGCACTATAGAAAGCATGAGTCCAACCATCTTTCTCGACGAAATGGATGCGCAGCTCAACGGGAATAAGGAATATGCCGAGGCGATTCGTGGAATTCTGAATGAAGGTTTTCGCAAGGGCGGTACTTTTTATAAGTGCGTTGGGAAGGATTTCGATCTGAAAGGCTTCAACGTCTACTGCCCAAAGTGTTTTGCGGGAATTGGACAGTTGCCGGACACCGTAGCCAGCCGTTCAATTCCTATAGAGATGCGGCGTAAGCTGCTGGGGGAGACCGTGGAGCCGTTCCGACAGAAAGCTGTGAAGGCCGCCGCGTTGCCGATTAGGAGAGCATTGGAGGCATGGACAGAGCGGGGAGCCGCAGCTCTGCTGTCGAGGATAGAGCCCGCGCCAATTACCAGCCTCAGTGACCGTCAGAACGACATTGCCGAGCCGCTGCTGTGCATTACGCATCTTGCCAAGGACGGATGGCTCCGAAGGCTCTCAGTGGCCTTGCAGGCGGTATTCAAGACCGCCTGTGTCGAGGATGCCTCCAATGGCACCACCCTGCTCGCCGACATTCGCGCTGTCTTCCATGGGGGCACGGCGGGACAGATTCCATCTAAGACGCTCGCCCAACACTTGTGCGAGATTGAAGGCCGCCCTTGGGCTGATTGGTCCCACGGGAAGGGGTTGTCGGCCAACAATCTGGCGCGGCAGCTCAAAAAATACAGCATCTATCCTCAAACTATCCGGATAGGAAGCGATACCCCGAAAGGTTATCGCCGGGCGGACTTTGAAGACCTTTGGTCTCGCTATTGCCCTCCCCCTCCTATTCAAAACGCCACACCGCCGCAACCCGCGTCGTCATTAGCCGAAAGCTCGCTTTCAAGCCGCAACACGCGCCCTAATGTTGCAGTTGCGAAAAGTGTCTCAACCCCGCATGAAAGCAGTGGTGTGGCGGCTGTTGCGGTTCAAAACAGAGATAGAGCTGCTTCGGAGGTGAGAATATGAGCGCAGCCCTGGAACTGATTCGGGCAGTGGAAGCAAATGGCGGTCGGATTCGAGTCGAGGACGGGTGGCTGGTAATCGCGCCCCAAGATGCCGCCGCGCCGGTGATGGAAGAACTACGCCAGCACAAGACCGAGATTATCGAGTTGCTCGAATCGAGCAGCATCCCGCCCCGCGACCCGTCAGAGTGGCGGAAATCGTTCGCACAATGGATGGAATCAGTCTGTGTGCGCAATCCGCGCTGCTTTGGTGGCGTGTCCTGCCTGCATATTGCTTTCTGTGAGTGGGACTCAGAGCGGGGTGGGGTTCCTTGCAATCGGGATACTTTCGATTTTTTGCTGAAAGAGTTTGGCTTCCTGATGGGCGAAGTGGCCGGGGTGGTGTTTGTCTCCGGCTTGACCTTCCGGGAGGATGCAGAGGCGGCGGGATTGTGACCGGCAACGGGCTGCTAATCCCCACCGGCACGACGGAACTGCTGCGCGGCTGTTACCACGGCCAGCTTCCACGGAAGCTAATTTCCAATACTGCTCTGCCAAAAAGCGAATGTCCGCGAGGGCCGACTTAATTAGCATCGGTTACTCTATATGCGAAGTCACGGTCTGTGCAGAAAATTTGCAAATATTTAAAGATTTATTTGTGTCTGGTGCGCAATGACGAAGGATGAAGGTCGAGCGGGGAACATTAATTGCGCACTCACGGGAATCACTGATGGTGGCCGGGATACTCACAATGGATGCACACCAATAGTGTTCATTGCAGGAGGAGAGGGGGTTCTATGACAAATCAAACTGATAGACCGATGGAGGGAGAGCGATACACTCCAAAGTATCCACGCGATTACTCTGCCTTGCCGTCTGGGTTGCTGCCGTTGCCCTATTATCCGAACCTGAAGCGAGAGCTTCGATCCGTGACGGGCGCGCTGCTCCTCACCTATCTTGAAATCTACTATCCCACCCCGCAGGACGCATCGGGTGCCGTTCTCCGCGCGCCAGTGACCCTTCACCTGGACCAGATTTCAGAAGACCTACAGATCTCCCGCAGGACTCTATTCACTGCCCTGTGTGTCCTCGCAGCCCGCTGGGGAAGCGAAGAGGCTCGGGGGCGGGCAGCGCGCGCTGGCCGTGAGTTTCTCAATCCTGCTCACTCCGTCAATGGTCGGCTGAAGTGTTACTCAGTCACCGGCGCTATCGGCTACATCCCTCACACAATCGTCAAACTGCGCCGGAACTTCCCACTCCTCTCTACCGTGCTGCAAAAGGCCGGAATCATATCGCTCACGCAACAGGAGTTCATCGGCATAGACCGTTTCGAGACTTTCGACGCCGCCGCCATTTCAGCGGCAACTGTGCACATTCTGGCACAAAAAGAATCACCCTCGGAGATTCTGTTGCGGGCATCTGTACTTGCTGGGGATCGGCGGAGCACACGTTATCCGCGGCGGCGTGCGGCTGTAGAGGCTGGCCTAGCGCCAGCAAGTTCACTCAAAATGCGGCGAAGCCCTGCGTAGAACTTGTCGGAAAGTAGAGACGGGAATGAGCCGAGTTCTTAATGAATGTGCCAGATGTGGAGCTAGTCGGTGAGTCGGTCACCAGCAGCGCGACCGGCTTACACGGCATGAAGAAAAGGATCGGCTCATTGAGGCCACAATCAAACTGGCCGGTGAGATTGGTAGCTCCAGCCGCCGCGTTCGACCTCTGAATCTCGAAAGCCTAATCTGCCCCGTACTGTTCCAACGAGGCCCGCGCTTGCACGTTGCCCTGTTCAGCAGCCTTGCGGAACCAATACTCGGCAGCACCCAGATCTTGAGGAATACCAAGCCCATCTTCATGCATTCCCGCTAGGCGTAACTGGGCGTTGGAGTGGCCCTGTTCAGCCGCCTTGTGAAACCAAAATGCGGCCTCCTCCAAGTGGTTAGGGACATGCTCTTCTTCGCACAAGTAATGCTCCCCGAGGGCAAACTGAGCTTCTGGTAATCCACCTTCGGCAGCGATGCGATACCACCGAATCGCTTGTTCGGAATCGTGCTGAATCCCTTCTCCGAATTCATATTTTTGTGCCAACAAGAAAATCGCGACAATCAGTCCTTGCTCCGCTGCCTTTTGATACCACTCGACAGCTTGGGAATCATCTTTTTCGACCCCAATTCCCAAGTCGAATGCTTGCCCGAGCGCAAACTGCAGCATGACATTTTGAGGGCTTAACTCGATGCCACGGCAGAAGACCGCGTAGGCCTCCCCGAGCTTCTCCATATCCAGGAGCTCAAGCCCTACGTGGTAACACTTCGCGGCTATTACCTCGGCTCTTGCATGGTCCCGGCCATTCTCAACACTCATTGAGGGCCTCTGATTCTGATCAGCACCCGGCTTCTCAACCAAGAGCTGAACCATTCAACAAAACAGAGACAAGTCTATATCAATGTGACTCATTGGGTGTGTACTCATCGTCTGACCGCCGCGATGATTACAAGCAATGCCTGTCGATATTCGCATCCGGTTTGGCCGTGCTATCCGTCGCATCCGCGAGGCGCAGGGGATCAATCAGGAAGAGGCCGCAGAGCGTTGCGGGCTGCACCGGACGTACTACAGTGGCATTGAGCGCGGGGTGCGAAACGTTTCGCTGGTAAACATAGAAAAAGTGTCGAAGGGCCTAAAAACAAGCCTGCCTGACATGTTCAGCCGCCTCTGAGAGGCGTCCTGGATTTGCTGGCGTCTACGATGGAAATTACTCAGCGCTTTTTCTATCGCCTCTGTAACGAGGATCTCATCCCTCGCGTTCGCCTTACAGAAATCCAGCACATAGGAACACAGATAAGCCTTACAATGGTGCTCTCCAACCTGAGCAACAAGGAAGCTGGTCCTGTGGGAACTACTACCGCTCTTGGATTTGAATCGAAGCTCTGGGCTACCGCCGACGCGCTGCGCAACAACATGGATGCGGCGGAATACAAGCATGTCGTCCTGGGGCTGATCTTTCTCAAGTACATCTCCGATGCCTTTGAGGCCAAGCACGCCGAGCTTGAAGCCCAGCGGGCCGATGGGGCCGATCCCGAGGACGCGGACGAGTACCGCGCCGCCAGCATCTTCTGGGTACCGAAAGAGGCGCGGTGGGAACATCTGAAGGCCAACGCGCCCCAGCCCAAGATCGGCACCTACGTAGATGACGCGATGAGCGCCATCGAGCGCGACAACCCGTCGCTCAAAGGTGTGCTCCCCAAGGACTATGGCCGCCCCGGCCTCGACAAGCAGCGGCTGGGCCAGCTCATCAACCTCGTCAGCGACATCGGCCTCGGTAGCCCCGCCGACCGCGCCAAGGACGTTTTGGGCCGGGTCTACGAGTACTTCCTCGCTATGTTCGCCAGCGCCGAGGGCAAGAAGGGCGGGCAGTTCTACACGCCGTCCTGGGTGGTCCGGGTTCTGGTCGAGGCGCTCGCCCCGTACAAGGGCCGCGTCTATGACCCTTGCTGCGGCTCCGGCGGCATGTTCGTGTCCAGCGAGAAATTCATCGAAGCCCACAGCGGCAAGGTCGGCGACATCTCCATCTACGGGCAAGAGTCGAACTACACCACCTGGCGGTTGGCCAAGATGAACCTCGCTATTCGCGGCATCGACGCGCAGATCGCCCACGGCGACACCTTCCACAACGACCGCAATCCTGATCTGAAGGCCGACTACGTGCTCGCCAATCCGCCCTTCAACGACAGCGACTGGCGGGGTGAGCTGCTCAAGGAAGACAAGCGCTGGGTCTACGGTGTGCCGCCCGCCGGCAACGCCAACTTCGCCTGGGTGCAGCACTTCATCTATCACCTGGCGCCAACGGGGCTGGCGGGGTTCGTGCTGGCAAACGGCTCCATGTCGTCGAACCAATCCGGCGAGGGCGGGATTCGCCAGAAGATGATCGAGGCGGACATTGTGGACTGCATGGTGGCCCTGCCCGGCCAGCTTTTCTACTCCACGCAGATTCCCGTCTGCCTTTGGTTCCTCACCCGCAACAAGAAGAACGGGCGCTTCCGCGACCGGCGCGGCGAGACGCTCTTCATTGACGCCCGCAAGATGGGAACCCTGACGGACCGCGTCCACCGCGAGCTGACCGACGAGGATATAGCCAGGATCGCCAGCACCTACCACACCTGGCGCGGCGATAAGGAGGCCGGAGAATACGCCGATGTCCCCGGCTTCTGCAAGGCGGCGAAGCTGGAGGAAATACAGAAGCATGGCTATGTGCTCACGCCCGGCCGGTACGTCGGGGCCGAAGCCGTCGAGGACGACGGCGAACCCTTCGAGGAGAAGATGGCCCGGCTGGCCGCAACGCTCCGCGAGCAACAGGCCGAAGCGGCCCGCCTGAATACCACCATCGCCGCCAACCTCAAGGAGCTTGGCTATGGCGAGTGAAAACCTGTTCGATGTGCAGGTCGATGCTTGGGAATACACCACGCTCGGCGAGATCTGCGCGAGAGGGAAAGGCGGGGTGCAAACAGGGCCATTCGGCAGTCAACTACATGCCGCCGATTATGTAGCCGTTGGTATCCCCTCGATCATGCCCCAGAACATAGGTGATAACCGCATCATTAGAGATGGTATAGCTCGAATCCCTTTGGAAGATGCCGAAAGGTTGGGCCGATATCGCGTGCGGGCCGGCGACATTGTTTACAGTCGGCGCGGGGATGTTGAGAGACGGGCGCTAGTCAGGAAAGAAGAGGAGGGATGGCTCTGTGGCACGGGGTGCCTTCGGGTCAGGTTTGGTTTTGACGACGTTGACCCTGCCTTTGCCTCGTTCTTTCTCGGAGACCCAAGAGTAAGAGCATGGATTGTCAGGCACGCACAAGGCGCAACCATGCCAAACTTGAATACGGCAATACTGTCGGCACTGCCGTTCGTAGTCCCGCCGTTGGAAGAGCAACGCGCCATTGCAAACATTCTTGGCACGCTGGACGACAAGATCGAACTGAACCGGAAGATGAGCGAGACGCTAGAGGCGCTGGCACAAGCGCTCTTCAAGTCGTGGTTTGTGGACTTCGATCCCGTACGCGCCAAAGCCGAAGGACGCGACCCCGGCCTCCCCGCACACGTCGCCGCCCTCTTCCCCGACTCCTTCGAAGAGTTTGCCGGAGTCGAAATTCCCGCGGGCTGGTCGGTTCTTGGACTAGACGAGACGGCGCGGTTCTTGAACGGCCTAGCTTTACAGAAATTCCCGCCACGCGATGACCGTTTTCTGCCCGTCATCAAGATTGCGCAACTTCGTACGGAGAACACGGTCGATGCCGACAAGGCCAGCGCTGATCTCGCCCCAGAATACGTCGTGGAAGACGGAGATGTGCTTTTTTCATGGTCCGGCTCTCTGGAATGCATTCTGTGGGCTGGCGGAAAGGGTGCATTAAATCAGCACCTCTTCAAGGTCACATCAGAGAAGTTTCCAAAATGGTTCTACTTTCTATGGATTCATCAGCACCTCGATGAATTCCAAGAAATAGCGGCTGGGAAAGCGACGACGATGGGCCATATCCAGCGCCACCACCTCACTGCAGCAAAGGTCGTTGTGCCATCGGCCTTGCTCCTGACGGAGATGAGTCGCTATTTCGCGCCGTTGATCGACCAAATCGTTCAACTCAAGTGCGAGTCTAAAGCTCTCGCGGCCGCTCGCGACTTATTGTTACCCAGGCTCATCTCAGGTGAGCTTCGGGCCAATATGGCCGAGAGCATTGTTGGGGAGCGTGCGTGATGCCCGAGATGCCGACAGCCGGGTTCGTGATGCATGGGGCACGTACAGCAATTGCCGGTGGCTGGTTACACATCCAAGAACAGGTGTATGCACTTGAAAATGCGGTGAATGAGAATACTGGCTTGGCATTCGATCTCGCAAAGACGATTATCGAAAGCACTTGTCGAACAATTCTCACCGACCGCCATATCGGTTTCGAGTCTGGTGACGCTTTACCTGGGCTGTTCAAAACTGCGAAAAACACCTTGCCTTTCTTGCCAGCCTCGGCGAGTGGCAATTCCGATGTTCGTAAGAGTCTTGTCCAAACTCTCGGGGGGCTTTCCGCCGCGGTTCAGGGCATTTGTGAACTTCGGAATGCGTGCGGATTCGCTTCACACGGCTCGGAGGGACCAAGACCCGTTTTGGAATCTGTCCAGGCAATGCTTGCAGCCGAGGCTGCCGATACGATTGTGGGCTTCCTGTACCGCATTCACACCCAGGACCAAGAGGCAGTGCCGACTAGCCTCAGCCTCTATGATTCGAATGCTGGCTTTAACGACTATGTGGATGATATCCATGAGCAGGTGCGCGTATTTGATGAGGACTTCATGCCGAGCAGAATCCTTTTTGAACTTGCGCCAGAGCCATACCGGCTCTATCTTGCGGGGTACAGGCAGGATTCTGTTGTGAGTGCAGAGGGAGACGAAGCTGCTCCTGCGTCTATTATGATGGACGATTCTGGTGCATTGACCATTGACGCTCAAACAGTTCGTGTCGTGGATTAGAGGACCTCGTGATGGGCCAAGGATTTGGGGAGTCCGTTGTTGAACAAGCATCACTCGCTTGGCTTGAGAGCTTGGGCTATACAGTCCTGCACGGCCCGGAGATCGCCGCAGGGGAGCCAGCCGCAGAACGCGACGACTCGGGTTACCACGATGTAATTCTTGAACGGCGACTGCGCCAGGCGCTTGAGCGGCTCAATCCCAAGCTGCCGCCGGAGGCCCTAGAAGACGCATACAAGAGGCTGACAGTTGCCGACGAGCCGTCGATGGTGACTTGCAACCATGCCCTGCACCAGCGGCTCGTGGAAGGCGTCACAGTGGAGTACACCCGCCCGGATGGCTCCATCGGCGGTGCGCTGGTCCATGTAATCGACTACGACAATCCGGATAACAACGACTGGGTAGCGGTGAACCAGTTCACTGTAGTGGAGGGCCAGAACAACCGGCGGCCCGATGTGCTGATCTTCCTGAATGGCCTTCCCGTTGTCCTGATGGAGCTGAAGAACCCGGCGGATGAGAACGCCACCATCTGGAGGGCCTTCGACCAGATCCAGACCTACAAGGCGCAGATTCCCTCGCTCCTCACCTATAACGAGCTGCTCATCATCTCCGACGGCCTGGAAGCGCGGGTTGGTTCGCTCACAGCGACGACCGAGCGCTTTATGCCCTGGCGCACGATCGAAGGTGAGGCGCTGGCGCCCGCTTCGCTGCCGCAGCTTCAAGTGGTATTGCAGGGCCTGCTGGACAAGCGCCGGTTGCTGGACTTCATCCGCTACTTCGTTGTATTTGAGGACGAAGGCGGCGGCATCCTGACCAAGAAGATCGCCGGGTACCACCAGTTCCACGCGGTGAACCGGGCACTGGCCGAGACGCTGAAGGCGACCGATGAAACAGGCGACCGGCGGGTGGGGGTGGTGTGGCACACGCAGGGCAGCGGCAAGAGCCTGACCATGGCCTTCTATGCAGGGCGGCTGGTTCTGGAAACCGCGCTGCAGAACCCCACCATCGTGATGCTCACCGACCGCAACGACCTGGACGACCAACTCTATGGGACGTTCTCTCGTTGCCATGAACTGCTGCGTCAAGACCCTGTGCAGGCGGAGGACCGCGAGCACCTGCGGTCGCTGTTGCAGGTTTCCTCTGGCGGCGTGGTCTTTACCACCATCCAGAAGTTCATGCCGGCGGAAGGTGAGCGGTATCCCGCTCTTTCCGACCGGCGCAACATCATTGTGATGGCCGACGAGGCCCACCGCAGCCAATACGATTTTATCGACGGCTTCGCCCGGCACATGCGGGATGCCCTGCCGAACGCATCGTTCATCGGCTTCACCGGTACCCCAATCGAGAAGGCCGACGCGAACACTCGTGCAGTCTTTGGCGACTACATCAGCGTATACGACATTCAGCGTGCCGTCGAGGACAAGGCAACGGTTCCGATCTACTACGAGAGCCGCCTGGCCAAGCTGCAACTGGATGAACGCGAAAGACCGAAGATCGACCCAAGCTTTGAAGAGGTAACCG
>Ga0182027_10015516_pt1 | contig 10468 bp, 8 predicted proteins | sample 712E1DmetaG_FD_121300 | JGI IMG/M metagenome (GOLD analysis project Ga0182027, IMG submission 121300) | Permafrost microbial communities from Stordalen Mire, Sweden - 712E1D metaG (Illumina Assembly) | ecosystem: Environmental > Terrestrial > Soil > Wetlands > Permafrost | place: Sweden... | reverse complement strand
CCAATCCGAGCCCAATTCCGATGATCGCAATCAGTATGCCGCCAAACGTACTTTTGTCCACAGCACTCCCCATCCCTTGCGTTGACCGGCGAAGATCCCTGGCTCGGTCAAATGTCCCGGGAGCGACGAACCCAGGTTCTTCCCATGTCGCAACAGGAAAGGTAAGACTGGAGTTGTTTGAAGCTCCGGCCACCTGCCTACAGGACTTGGTGAGCATCTATCGGCAGGTGGGGCGAGATTTTCCAGTGGTTTAGGGCGTCACTCCTTGTGGAAGAAACACCAGCCGCCGGATCGCGCAGGACATGCCTGCTGGAGATGGCTAAAAGCGGAAAAAACGATCGGGCCGGCGAAATATTATCCGCATGGAGCATTGAGGTCTGTAATTGCTAACAAGAAGCGCCGATAGAGGAGAATGGACTTCCGACGCCCTGGAGTTACAGCTGCGCACATACAGGATCCTGAGGCCGATCGCGATGATTGGGTCGGAGAGAGTCCAGAGGCGGAACCACCGATAGCGGGTCCACCAGGGCGGCTCATCCTGGAGAGACGGCAGCGCAGGCCGATCGAACACTCCTGGCCCGATGCCCTGGATAGCGTCCATCGCCACCTGGTCGGATTTGAATTGGCCAACAGGGCACTTCAGGAATCTGAAAAGAGATATCGGGCCATTTTTGAAGACGCGCCGGTTGGGATGTTTCAGATGAGCCCAGGGGGCCAGATGCTGGACCTTAACGGGGCGATGGCGCGGATTCTCGGCTTTGAATCGGCAGAGGTTGTACTGGCGGATGCCGCGAAGGGAGACTTGCCGAGAATTTTCAGGACATGTCCCTGGGACGAGCAGGAGATGCGCAGTGAGGGACGCATCCTGCAATCCGGCATCGATCTCCAGGTCAGTTGCAATAACAGCGCGAAGAAATGGGTACGGTTCAACATCCGCGAGGTCTGGGGCGACGGCCGCTTGATGCGGCTGGAGGGGACCGCGGAGGATGTCACGAACCGGAAGCTGGCGGAGATAAGGACCGAACTTCTGGCTTACTACGACTTGCTCACCGGATTGCCTAATCGAACTCTGTTCCGCGAACGTCTCCAGGAAATACTTATTGCTGCCCGCGAGCAGAACCGGAGAGTTGCGCTGCTGCTTGTAGAACTCGACGAGTTCAAAGGTATCAACGATTCACTTGGAGAAATGTTCGGCGACAGACTTCTGCAGGAAACGGCCGCGCGCATCCGGACAGGAGCAGGCGAGGATTGTTTGGTATCCCGGATCGGTGGGGCGGAGTTTGCGATTGTGATTCCCGATGTGGACGACATGGAGCAGGTGGAAGCGGCCGGCGAGGATCTTGTGACCGAGCTGAGTGCCGAACACTGTTTTCTTGGGCACTCTCTAACGGCACTCTGCAACGTCGGCATCAGTATCTTTCCGGAGAATGGAACGGATTGTGAAGCGCTGATGAAACGGGCGGACATGGCGAAGAGCCGGGCGCGCGAGGACAGCGGCAGCCGCTTTTCAGTTTTCACGGAAGAGCTGGATCGAGAATTGGTGAAACGCCTGGCGCTGGAAAGCGGGTTACGGCAGGCGCTGGCGCGGAACGAACTTTTTCTTGAGTACCAGCCACAAGTGGACATGCGCACGGGAGCCATTACAGGTTTCGAGGCACTTTTGCGCTGGAATCATAGCCAACTGGGCCTGATTCCGCCGAATGACTTTATTGGAATTGCCGAGAACAGCGGCCTGATAGTGCCGATCGGCGAGTGGGTGATGCGAAGCGCGTGCGCCCAGGCGCGAGCATGGCAGGAAAGCGGCTTGCCGCCCGTGCCGGTCGCGGTAAACGTTTCAGCAATCCAGTTTCGTCAGCGGGGCTTTTGCGGGCTGGTGCGGAAGGTGCTTCAGGAAACCGGTTTGCGCCCCGAGTTACTCGAGCTTGAGTTGACGGAGAGCCTTCTGCTGACCAATGCGGAGGTGATGTCTTCAATAACGGCCCGGCTGCGGGAGATGGGCGTGACGCTGGCTATCGACGATTTTGGCACCGGCTATTCCAGCCTTGGTTATCTCAAACATTTCAAGGTCAATCGCCTGAAGATAGCGCGATCGTTTATCAAGGACGTCCCAGACGATGCCGACGACGCAGCGATCACGATCGCGATTATCGAGATGGCGAGGGCGTTGAATCTTGCGGTACTTGCCGAAGGGGTGGAGAAAGAAGCCCAATTGTCATTCCTGCGCAAGCAGGAGTGCTACACAATTCAGGGCTTCTACTTCAGCAGGCCAGTCTCGGTTGACAAGGCCGGCGAATTGCTGGGGACCGGATTCGGGCCCCTGATTGGAGCTGGAGCAACCCCATTTCCCGCGCCCTTGAAGAGGGGGTTGGGCGGATCTGGCTCTGGGTCTCGCATCTGCCGGAACCCAGTGAGCCAAGAACTCTTCTGAATTAGAAAATTCTGGAGTGCATGCCGATAGTGAGGGAGCACTTCAAGGTGCCTCGGTGCATATCCACCGCGCCGCATAGTTTTGCTATCAAGAGAAGGACATCTCGAATGTTTGCCATCATCGGAATAGTTGTGGTTTTCGGAGCGGTTCTAGGCGGTTTCCTCATGGAGAAGGGGCCGCTGCTGGTTCTGATGCAGCCGTCTGAGTTCCTGATCATTGCCGGGGCCGGGTTGGGCACGCTGCTGTCAGGGAACCCAATGTATGTGCTGAAGAAGGTGGCCGGCGGTCTGGTCCAGATCCTGAAGGGGCAGAAGTATTCGAAGCAGAGGTATATCGATCTTCTGAAGATGATGTACACCTTGTTCAATAAAGCCAGGAAGGAGGGATTGGCGGGGATTGAAAGCGATATTGAAGAGCCGGAGAAGAGCGTCGTGTTCTCAAAATATCCCGAGTTTCTGAAGAATCATCATGTGCGGGACTTTGTTTGCGACACGATGCGGATGGCAATCATCGGAGGAGCTACACCATTCGATCTGGACCAGATGATGGAGATCGATATGGAGGTTCATCATGCAGGCGAAACCGAGCCGGCGACGGCGCTGGGGACCATGGCGGATGCCTTGCCGGGCCTGGGAATTGTCGCGGCGGTTCTTGGCGTGGTGGTGACGATGAGCTCGCTCGGGGGGCCTCCGGAGGAGATCGGTCACAAGGTGGCTGCGGCGCTGGTAGGCACATTCCTCGGCATCCTGCTTTGCTACGGAATGGTAGGCCCGCTGAGTGCAAACCTTACCAAACTGGTGGAAAACGAGCACGCTTCTTACCACGTGCTGCGGGTAGTGATGCTGGCATTCATCAAGGGGATGTCGCCTTCTCTGGCGATTGAAATGGCGCGGCGCGCAATTCCCGAACACCAACGGCCCAACTTTCTGGAAGTGGACAAGGCATGCCGCCAGAAGGAAGAGCCGGCTGCGTCAGTGGCTGCGTAGAGAACGATAAGGACGGGGACAGTGGCCAAAGCCAGCGAAATCATCATCATCAAGAAGAAGGTTGCACACGCGGGCCATCACGGCGGCGCGTGGAAGGTCGCATACGCCGATTTTGTGACTGCGATGATGGCACTGTTCATCGTTCTGTGGATGATGAATGCCAGCAAGCAGGTGCAGGAGGCCGTGGGCGGATACTTCAAGGATCCGCGGGGAACGGCGAAGATGGTGGGAACCAACAAGAGTGGCACGGGCGAATTAGTGGCCCTCAAGAAGGAGGACATGGAGAAACTGAAAGAAGATCTGCTTCGCTCGATCCACCACCTTGACCCGCTCGATAAGCTGAAGAGCCAAATTGAGATCACGATTACCCCGGAGGGTCTTCGCATCGAATTAATGGAGTCGGCGAAGGGAACGTTCTTTGAGTTGGGAAGTACAAAACCAACACCGGCCCTGGTTGATTTGCTCAAGGCGCTGTCGGTGGAGCTTGGCAAATTGCCGAACCATGTTTCGATTGAGGGGCACACCGACTCGAAGCCGTTTTTGGGTAGGCGTGAGTACGATAACTGGGATCTATCGACGGAGCGAGCCAATGAGGCCAGGCGGATGATGCAGGCAGCGGGTATTCAGCCGGGCCAGGTTTCTCAAGTGCGCGGCTTTGCGGACCAGCGGCTCAAGTTGCCGCAAAAGCCGGAAGATCCATCGAATCGCAGGATTTCACTTATTGTTCAATACCAAGTGCAGGACGGAGCTGAAGTGGCCCCAGTGTTGCCGACTGGCAATATTACCCACCAGGGCGGCCAGAACTAGGTCTCGGACCCGAGCGATTTCGTACTTCGAGTTGATGCTTTTCCAGGTCCCAAAATCGGGACCCATTCGACTGCGCTCAGAGGCAGGCACTCCACCCCGGCAACTGAGTGCTTATCCGTAAATTGAGAAAGGAATGTAGCGCCGGTCTCCAGACCGGCCGTACTGGCGGCGTCCACGCCGCCAGACGTCGACTGAGGGTCTGGAGACCCTCAGGACAGCCGACCTGGAGTTCGGCGCTACCAATTTACGGATAGGCTCTAAGGCCTGTTGCTGGGGGACCCGGCTCTGGGGCGCCTGCAATTGTTACAAGAACAAGCGGTCAGAGACCTGGAAGTAAACCTCACTTCATTCCAATTTTAAAGAGGTTCGCAGAGTCAGTGGAGCAGGAGCGGTCCCGGCCGACGCGGGGCAGCGGCGAGCAGTGCGATAAAGCGGATGACTTCATCCCGCTCTTCATCGGCCCCGTATACAAACTGCACGCCATCGCAGCCTGTACCGCAGTGCGCAACGCGCACCGGGAGATCGAGGCTGACATTCTGAAAGGTGACGTGGACTGCCCCCGCGGCATTAACAGACGGCGCCTCGCCAAGCTCCAGTTTCATGCCTTCGGTGCTGATCTCGGTGCAACGGCCGAACTGCGTGGATTCCTCGAGCGTCAAACGGACGGGGAGGTCGACGGCGAATCGAGGAGCGCGATAATCGAATTTCCGCATAATCACCCAATTTCGACGGATTACTGTCTGACCATCCGCAGGCCTGATTGCTTACTTATCTATCGGCACATTGACCGGAATAATCCGGTGGATTGCGATCATTTCGTCAAAAATAACAGATTCACCTGTGGAGAGAAGCTCGGAGCCATCTGGATTTTGAGCTGGGAAATCGCCTTTGGCCGATTATAGCCGAGGCGACGCCGCGAAGATTACTAAGGTAACAGTACCAAAGTAGCTAAGGGGACTCTTGCTGAAGTGTTTAGGGTCACGTGGCACAATCGAAATGAAAGGCTAAAATCGGCGTTGAAAACCGCCGAGTAGTAATCGCTCCCGCAATTCTGAAGTAACTGTTTCAGGGAAAGAGAGCGAAGGGCCAAGTTCAACCCAATTGCGTTCACGAGATCTGAATGACAGACCTGGAACCTGAATATTCTCCTTTTGCCCTGGATCAAGTCGAAGAAAGGGTCACGGTCGAGCCCCGCTCGGACGATGGGGCTAACGGAGCTGACCTGAAGAAGGCTCCTGGCCGGCACGTTCTCGTTGTCGAAGACGATCCATCCCTGGCCGGCTTTTTGTGCATGGAACTTGAAGCGGACCACTTTCAAGTGGACCAGATCCACGACGGTGCTGAAGCGCTGAAAGCGTTGCGGGCAAAGCGCCGCTACGATCTTCTGATTCTTGATTTGAACCTTCCCAATCTGGACGGCATCAGCCTGCTGAAGCAGTTGAGACCCATCCAACCGCGATTGCCAGTGCTGGTGCTGACGGCGCGAGCGCGCGTGGAAGACAGGGTGCACGCCCTGGAAACGGGTGCGGATGATTGCCTGACGAAGCCGTTCTCTCTTGCGGAGTTCAAAGCGCGCGTTCAAGCTCTTCTGCGCAGGAATTCCGGCCAGGTTCCTAATTGCTCCACCATTGGAGATCTCTCGATATACCGGGACGAACGGCGGGTGGAGCGGAATGGCCGCCGAATTCAACTCACACCACGCGAATACGCCATTCTGGACATCATGATGCGGAATGGGGGACGTCCGGTTTCGCGCGCGGCGTTGCTTGAAGAAGTCTGGAACATGTCTCCCGAGGCATCCACGAATATTGTTGACGTGTACATGAAGTATGTACGCGACAAGATCGATCTCCCTGGAGAGCCAAGGCTAACGCACACAGTACGTGGGTTTGGATATGAGTTGCGCGTTTCCTAATTGCGGTGAGACATGCGACGGGTCGTTGGGGCCTGAGACGCGTCCGCTAACCTGTCCGTATGAGGAGTTGGCGAACGGCCTGCACGCGATGGCGCAGCCGCTGACGGTGCTGCGCGGAGCGTTAGGGGCCGGTAAGTTGCGGGGTTCAGGCGCGCCGGAAAACGATCGCTACATCGAGATGTCGGTGAAACAGGTTGAGCGGATGGGCGACCTGCTTTCGAGCCTGCGGGATTTACTTGATACGGCGGATGGTGAACGGAAGCGCGCGAAGATAAATATTGGCGAGCTGATTAGCCTTGTCCTCGAAGAAATGAGTTCGGTTTTTCGGGAGTGGGGAGGCACGATTGACCGAGTTGAACCGGATGACACCACTCACATCCATGGGGACGCTGACCGCACGGAGCGGGCACTTCGAGCAGCGCTTCGGTTAGCGGTTTCGATCTCTTCCCCTGGGGGAGTGATTCGGGTGTCGGCTCGTGCTTGCGACGGGCAGGTCGAGGTGAAGGTAGAACAAACGGCCCGGCACGCGAAGAATCTCGGTTTTGCGGAACGTCTGAACCTGTCGCTAGTGGAAAGAAACATCCGAAGTCAAGGCGGCAGATACGAATGTGTCGAGGAGCCGCTCTGCATTTTGCTAACTCTGCCGGCGTTCAGTCTTGAGGCGACAGATCCCATGTCCGCATTGCAGTTCGCCCCGGCAAATCTTTCCAGTTGAAGTTGGGTGGCACGAAACAGGGTTCTCATGAGTTTTTCATTTAAGGGAGGTAATCGATAACGCGATGGCGACACTAGCTGCTCAATACGTGCGCTTTGAAGATCGTAATTCGATCGACGTACTTGTCGTTAGTCCCAACGCGCGGCTTCGCGAAAGCCTCCAAGAGAAGCTGATTCCTCCTCGCTGGAACGTACTTCAGGCGAGTGGGGGAGCAGAGGTTCTCAAGGTTCTCCATAACCGCGGAGACGACGATGGCGTTCTTCTGTTGGACCCGGCCTTGCCCGATCTTGAGCCCGGCGAATTTCAGGCGATCGTGCGAGAGCGGTACCCGAATACGCAGATATTGATGCTGAACTCCCAAACCGGCCAGTTGCTTTTGGGGAGTTCATCACCGACGCCGGTCTCAAAAAAGATTGCGGAGGTCGTCAACCGCGGCGGATCGCTCATGCCGGCTCCCATTTCTGTTATCACCAGCGATCAGCCACGGTATCGACCGCCGGCTGGGATCAAATTGCGGAGTATGGTTGGCGAAGCCGAGCCTATGATGCGGGCGTACGCCTTGACGCGGATGGTTGCGGCTCGGGACACCACGGTTCTGGTGACGGGCGAAAGCGGAACCGGGAAGGACATGATTGCGCAGGAGACGCACCTGATCAGTTCGAGGAGAAACCAGCCATTTGTGGTGGTGAATTGCGCTGCGATTCCTGACACGTTGCTGGAAGCCGAACTCTTCGGTTATACAAAGGGATCTTTTACAGGAGCGGTTCAGTCCCGGATCGGGCGCATTCACGCGGCCCACGGCGGTACACTTTTTCTCGACGAAATTGGCGACATGCCTCTGACCCTGCAAAGCAAGATCCTGAGGTTTCTGGAACAGGGCGAGGTGCAACGTCTGGGCGGGAACGACAATCTCAAGGTGGACGTTCGCGTGATTGCAGCCACCAACTCCGACCTGAAGAAGCGGGTCGAGCAACAACTGTTCCGCGAGGATCTGTATTATCGTCTGGCAATTTTTCCGATCCACCTTCCACCGCTCAGGGAACGACTGAGCGATGTTGAGGAACTGGCGCTGTTTTTTGTCGCCAGATTCCGTCCGGAAGTCACGCTGACGCAGGAGGCATTGGATGTTCTGCGCCAGCATAGTTGGCCGGGGAATGTACGGGAGCTTCGGAACGCGATTGAGCGGGCCACGATTCTGGTAGAGCATGGGGACGAAATCAAGGCGGAGCACATAATTCTGTAGGGGCCTTGGCCCGATTTGGGCAAGAAGTTCCAGTTTGGCACTCATCGTGCTTGTAGATAGGCAAATGCTGCCGAGTTCTCATGCCTTTCCAATGAACCCGATGAGTGGGAGTGCAATTCCCAGTCCGCAGTTACTTGCGGACGCCTTTTCCGAGTTCATCTCAGCGTCTTCAGTGCTTGAAGAGTCGTACCGCGACCTTCAACGCGAGGTCACGCACCTCGGTTCGGAGCTTGCCAAGCGCAACGCGGACTTGACCAGAAGCCTGGCCGAGAATGATCGCATGCGCGCTGCGTTGCAGCAGATGCTCGACCAAATGCCGTGCGGCGTTTTGGTGCTGAGCAGCGACCATCGGATCGTGATGATCAATCCTGAGGGGCGCAACCTGCTTGAGCTTGGGGAAGCGAAGATCGACAATCTTCGCGAGCTTTCACGCATCAGCAAGGTGAATTTCGAGACCCTCTCCCGTGGACTGAACGACCAGGCCGACAGCGAAATCCGCATCGACACCGCGGCCGGAAGCCGCTGGTTGGCAATCGGAAATCGGAAGTTGTTCAGCGCATCGACGAGCCTGAGTTCGATCGATCGGGCGCCCAAGCTTGAGAGCATTTGGATTCTGCGGGACGTTACGGCAAACAAGGAAGCCGAGCAGCAGCGTGAGGCAGCGCGGCGCACGACGGTGCTGGCGGAGATCTCGACAATCCTCGCTCACGAAATTAGAAATCCATTAGCGAGCCTGGAATTATTTGCCGGCCTCATCGAGAACGATCGGGGCGAAAGCTCAGAATGGATCTCGCATCTCAAGGCCGGCATCCGGACATTGTCCGGGACCGTGAATAACGTGCTCAGCCTGAACGGCGAAGTCAAGCCGCACCTGGTTCGGGTAGCGCTGGCAGCCTGCGTACGAAGCGGCGTTGAATTTGTGCAGCCGATCGCCGAGCAGGCGGGAGTCGAGATATCGTTTTTTGCCGCCGATGGCGCATTGTCGATTCTCGGCAACGAGGATGCGATCCGGCAGATCGTTCTTAACCTCTCCTGCAATGCGGTTCGCCACACGGCGGCGGGCGGCAGAATCCACGTGTCGACCAAGTCCGTCGAGTCCCAGGGAACGCTGCGTGCTGTTGTTGAAGTTGCGGACAGCGGGTGCGGAATTCCGCCGGACGCGATCGAACACATCTTCGATGCAGGCTTCAGTGCGACCGGAGAGACCCCGGGGCTTGGGCTGGCCGTATGCAAGCGGTTGATGACGCAGCATGGTGGGGAGATCGGGGTCGCGAGCAGGATCAACGAAGGAACAACTTTTCAGTTGGAGTTTCCAACGATATGAGCAGAGACGAAGCGCTGTCGGTAATGGTGGTCGATGACGAACCCGGGATCCGCACGGCGTTGCGCGCCAATTTTCTTCGCAACGGCTGGAACGTGGAGACGGCCTCGTGTGTGCGGGATGCCATTCGCAGCGTCGAGAATCGGGAGTATGACCTGGTGGTGACCGACATTCGGATGCCCGATGGTTCGGGCATGGAGGTCATGCGGGCCGCGCGCGATGCATCACCAACGACCGCGGTGATTCTCTTGACCGCATACGGTTCGGTACCGGATGCCGTGAGCGCGATGCGCGACGGAGCTCTCGATTACCTTACCAAGCCAATTCCGTTCGATCGACTGCAGGCGGCGGCGGCGCAATTGATGAGTTCGGCAAAGCGGCAGCCGGTGGAAGAGATCGCTTCGAACGGGGATATCGTTGGCCATTCGCCGATTCTGCTGCGGGCTCTGCAGCGCGCCCGCGCGGCGGCAAGCACCGGCGCCGATGTATTGATCGAGGCGGAGAGCGGCACCGGGAAAGAACTTCTGGCGCGCTACATTCACGAGTTCAGCGATCGCAACAACAAGCCGTTTATCGCGGTGAACTGCGCGGCTGTTCCTGAAGCGCTGCTGGAGAGTGAGCTCTTCGGTCACGGGCGGGGCGCATTTACGGGCGCTATCGCAGCCCGTCCCGGCAAGTTCGAATTGGCGGATGGTGGCACGATTCTGCTGGACGAGATCGGCGAAATGCCGCTCAATCTGCAGCCGAAGCTGTTGCGGGTTCTGCAGGAACGCGAGTTCGAACGGCTGGGTGAATCGCGACCGGTGAAAGTCGACGTTCGAGTGATCGCAACGACAAATGTTTCACTTTCGGCAATGGTCGGGCGGGGGCAATTCCGCGCCGATCTCTACTACCGCCTCAACGTGATTCCGCTGACTCTGCCGGCTTTGCGCGAGCGGTGCGAAGACATTCCGGTTTTAGCCCGGCACTTTGCGGAGAAATACGCGACACAGCGCCTATCCACGTCACCGCAACTGCATCCGAGTTTTCTTGAGCGCCTTCAATCGCACACAT
>Ga0182027_10015515_pt1 | contig 10468 bp, 2 predicted proteins | sample 712E1DmetaG_FD_121300 | JGI IMG/M metagenome (GOLD analysis project Ga0182027, IMG submission 121300) | Permafrost microbial communities from Stordalen Mire, Sweden - 712E1D metaG (Illumina Assembly) | ecosystem: Environmental > Terrestrial > Soil > Wetlands > Permafrost | place: Sweden... | reverse complement strand
TCCTTCTAACGATCCCACAAAAACACACACGTACCCGCTAATAAAAGTCCTGCCAGTTATTGGGGACGTGACTTGTAAAAGTATTGTAGACGACCCCGGAATTCTATATGAGACAGCCTCTCCGGTCACTCTGACCCCAGGGTCGCACACGTATTATTTCCTGGCATACGATGGTGAGAAATGGGCTCGTTTCCCAGTAAACTGCAATAGTGACGGTACATACGTAAACACCGTAAATACAGGCACCAAATCAGGTGTGCCAATGAACTACCTCCACGGTCCATACGTAAATACGCCGCCCGTTCTGACAATCCCAACTGGACAGGGCGTATCCCCTGCCTCAGGCACAGCCGGCACCAAGTTTACATTCAAAGTAGTCTACAAGGATGCCGACAACCAGCGGCCGTATAAAGCCAATCTCATCCTTCAGTTCAGAGACGGTGGCACGATTGCGAACGGAGGAGCCGTAGCACACACAATGCAACCGGTCCCGGGCAACACGAATACTCCCGCGCAGGGCATTACCTATACTTGCGACGTTCAATACCTTCCTGACCAGCCTAACACATTACAACCGGGGCAGCGCGCATACTATTTCGAATTCATCGACGATTGGGGTTCGCCAACAAACGAGCATATCATGGGTGAAACAGTCCGTTCCGACAACACGAACCCGAATAACATAGCTTCTTGGAGGCAAGGGCCATATATCAACGCAAATAATCGACCGGTACTGCTAAATGGGTCTGTAACCGCGGCGGACGGCACCTCAAACGTCGCGACCTTGTGGACATACAAAGTCACATATAAGAGCGCCGACAATGCGCCTCCGGCATATGTCAATGTGCTTATCGGCCAAGTGGATCCGGTGAGTGGGAATATCGTTTGGGACTCCGGCCATGCAATGCAGCCGGCTGATTCATCAACCATTTACACTGCCGGTAAAGACTACATCTTCCAAACGAAGCTGGCCGGCGCTCAGACGCCGCTTCAATACTATTACTGCTTTGTAGCATCTGATGGGATCAACGTAGCACAGTTTGACCAGGTAAATTCGCCAAGCGCGGACGTAGTATGGGATACGATGTTTAACTCTGACCCGACTCAAAGACACCTCGGCGAAAGATTGACGCCTAGCGATCCGCCAACCAACCATACATTCGTCACAACTCAGCACCCACTGGTTGGTCCTATTTCGCCTAGTCCGCTAGCGATTAACAATCAGTATTCATATCCGATTGTAAGGAATGACCAGGGTACATTGCTTGTATACGGATCTAGTTCGTCCCAGACCACGCCGACATGGAACTACTGGATCGAGTACAACAATGGTGTAATTCATCTGAACTCAAGTGACCCCGCCAGCGCCTACGTCGACGTGCAATACCTGTTTGGCGTGCTCGGGCCAAATGCTGTGGGCGCGGACGTGCCCCCTACTCTGTCAAGTGGTACGGTTACGCCGCTTGAAGGATATTCTACAGATAATTACGTATTCTCCGTTATCTACCAGGATACAAGCGGACCGAATGGACAAATGGAGTACGTTCACGTAAATATCGATGGCGTATCTCACGTAATGCAACCTCTAACCAGCACTCCAAACTACAAAACGGGAGCAAAATTCACATACTCTCAAACGCTCACACCAGGGATACATCAATATTTCTTTGAAGCATCCGACGGGGCGGGTTATGCTCTCTTGGACGCCAACGGAAGCAGCAACTCTGGAGGACAAATTCCGGCCACCGTGCCGATAGTTGGCCCATACGTGTGCGATCTGCCGACACTTACTTCTCCAAGTGTTAACCCCGACGCTACTACTAATACAAACGTAGGCACACAAATCACCTACACAGTGACCTATAAAGAGACTAACAACGAGGCGCCGAGGCAAGGGTATCCATGCGTCTACATCGATCAGCCGATTACCACCAGCCATACGAATGAAACCAATTACAATGGTACTGTTTTCGCTGTTGACAAGACCACTATCTCAGATACCAGCCAGAATTGGACACCACACCAGTTCGTCGGCCTGCCGTTGCAGATGACAAGTGGAATATCCAGCGGAAAAATATACGTTGTAAGTGACAATACGACAAATCAGATTACTCTGGTTGCAACAGATCTCGTCGGTCAGGATCAGATCATACCGCGCGATCCAAATTATCCAAGTAGCGGATATGCCGGCGATACTTTCATAGTTGGCAGAGTGCTGCTAATGAAACAAGATCCGACCCAGAACAACTACAGTAGTGGTGTGGTTTATACCATAACGATTCCGGGGCTTGGTGGGCAATCCGGTACCCCACTCAAACACACGGCACACTTCACTAGTATTACCGATCAAATCATCGGCCCGAACAACCAGACGCGAAGCACACCCATAAGAACAACTGAATTGAATGGACCGAATGTTATTAATATAACACCGCCGGTTAATGAGCAAGCGCCGGTGCTATCGAATCCATCTCCGACCGATCATTCAACCGGTTTTGCGAGTACACCTGTGCCCTTCAATATAAACTACTCCAGTAATCTCGGACTTGCGCCTGTGTCCAACTCAGTCACCGGACTGAGCGGCTATGTTTGCGTGTTTATTGATGGAGTGCGATATAATATGGGCCCTGTTGTGTTTCAAAACGGAACACCTGTGGCTCTGACTGGAACAGTGGATTACACGCAGAATGTGACCTTCCAAACCGTGAATGCCAACGGAGACCCCATAAAGATTTCTCTGTCAGGAGGGCCGCATCAGTTCTATTTTGTGGCGAGTGATGGATATTCGACAACAAGATATCCACTTGCGACCGCCTCACCATCGTACCTTACGATCAATGTTGCCCAGAAACCGACTCTTAGTAACGCAGTGCTTCTACCCACGCACGGCAATTACGAAAGACCGTTCCTGTATCAGGTGACATACACTGACCTGAACGGATACCCGCCAGACAACGATCCGGATGGTGGTATTCCGCACCCGCAGTTGTACATTGATGTTGATCATAGTAAGACCTCCCAACCCATAGCCGTACCTCGTATAAACACGGACGACGGTACCATTAACTATACGGTGAGCAGGCTCGATAACAACACATTCGCTCAGGGTACAACGTATCAGTTCGTTCTTGTCTCGAACTTCTTCTATGATAATCCAAGCTTAGGCGGTGGGCCAAATGGTACCCACACGTATTACTTTACAGCGTCCGATGGTCAACAAAATGCGGATCAGTACCCGAATCCCGATGCCGTGGGGCCATCCCTGCACGTAAACAATCCGCCGACACTCACGCCGACATCGAACGGCTACGTTACAACACCTACAGGTGGATTGGACGGGACTCCGCATACATATAGTATCATATACACTGATTCGGATAATGATGATCCCGCAACCATCTCTAGTTCCTGGGTATTGCCGGATCCTAATCCCAATTCAAGTAATGCCGATCCGAGAAACGGCGCCGTATATGTAGATATCGATGGAGGCGCTACAGGGGGCGGACAGACTCTTACGATGACGCAGATTAACCCTAACGAATGGCCGTATGACTACACCGTTGGCGTCCAGTTTCAATCGCCCACTATTACCTTGCCAGTAAAAACTGGTGGTCATAAATTCCGATTCAGGGCGTCTGACTGGGCGTATACATTCGCTACTGGAGATATTGCAGGCCCAGATGTTAATCCTCGAAGTCCGGTAACAGTCACTCTTCTAGCCCCCGCACCCTATGTTTATACTGGCCTTTTGACAATTCAAAGCGGTACAGTAACGCCGGGTGTACCCTATCCAGTAACGATCTACTTGTATAAACCAGGGAACAATACTTATAACAACGATCCCGCACATCAGACACCAGACTATTCTTATCAAATAAGCGGAACATCCGGCAACCTTACGCTTTCTTGGACACCGGATGCCAATGCGCCGGGACAGTGGACGCTAGTAGGGTTTTACCCTGGAGACGCCACCAACGCGTCTAGCTATTCCAACATTCGTACAGTTAATGTTTTATCCAGGCTGGCTGCCAGCATCGATGTATCCACAAGTGCCTCGCCGAGTATGGGGAGCAGCACACAGATACAAGGGCACATTCACTTCGACGCCAGAGATACGAATCCGCCGACCGGGGTGACTCTAAGCATAACGGCTACCCAAGGCACGCATAAAGCAACCTTCCAGACTACCGCAGCGTCTGATGGCTCGTACAACGTGAATTGGACGCCCGACAGAACAGGAACCTGGAATATCCAGACCACTTGGGCAGGCAATGCGCTGTATGCGGGAGTATCGTCTCCGCTAACGCCAATAACCGTAAGCGGTCCGTCATTCGTATTGAACGGTATGGATATGATCTCCATTCCATTGCTTCCTACGGATGGTTTCCCGGACTCTGTGTTCTCGCAAACCCCGGCATACGGAGTCGCCGCATGGTTGCCGGCTCTTGCAGCTTACAAAATATATTCCTGGCTGCCTGGAGGAACTCAGGCTTATGACTTCCCATCGGTTCAACCGGGAATGGGAATGTGGATCAAGTCAAATGTAACGAAAGTCATTGCACCAAGTGGCACGCTCGTCACACAAAATCCCTTCCCGATTTCCTTGGATCCCACAGGTACGGGATGGAATTTGATCGGATGCCCATTCGCAACTCCTATCGATTGGAGTACGGTTCAGGTAAGCGTCAACAATACACTCTATCTACTCTCAACAGCAGCGGCGAATGGCTGGGTGCGCGGATACGCATGGTTCTATGATCCGACATCCAACTCATACAAGCTGCTTGATCCAACTCGAACCGGCGCAGACCGCTACATGAGACCGTGGCGCGGCTACTGGATTCGAACCTTGACCAACTGTGTATTGGAAATACCAGCACCGGTCACTTCTCAAGTCGTCACCAGCAGTAGCGTGACTGCCAAGAGTTTCCTGGGACAGAGTTCTTCATCAGAGCCGCTTCCTGCCTGGACAGCTACTCTAGCCGTCAAGAACGGTGCATTGAGCGCGTCTGGAAAGGTTTTCGGAGTCAGCACATCCGTTGCTGATAAACTTGAGTGTCCGGACTCATTTGAAGGTTATGTCAATCTGTACTTCACAGATGGCAGCGGTCCGCATTTCGCGAGCTATCTGAGATCTTCCGACGATACTGCGAATGAGTGGAGCTTCAACGTAGTAACCGATGAAGCCGGAGAAGTAGAGTTAAGTTGGGGGAACCTCAACAACGTTCCAGTGGAAATGAAGCTCACACTGGTAGACGAGTCGAACAAGACCAGCGTGCCTATGGTGTCAGGTGGGTCTTATAAGTTCCAGACAGGGGCTAATGGAGGACGCAGGTCGTTCCATATTAGCGCTCAGACTGATTAGTTCGAGGAAGGAGTTATTTCCCAATGTATATGCTATTGAGACGGAGATCAATGAAGTGCATCGTTTGGCTGATGATAAGCATAATGGCCGGTCCTTATATGTGCATGCCAGCCGGCGCTAAAACGGTTGCCACGCCACTACAGCAGACCATGGTAGTCTTCCCTATGGATAATTCCGCCGGCGAGGCAGGCGTGCAGGTTGCCGAGGATTTGACCGCATTCATCCGAGGCGGACTGGCAGCGCATCCCACATACGAGGTGCTCACCTATTCGCAGAGAATTCCAACCATTCAACGCCTAGTCAAGCTAGAGCCTGAGAAGAACCAAGTATTGGATGGCCCGTTCCACACCGATCGTACCGCTATTGCCAACGCCGTTGCTCTTGCAAAGGCGATGTCCGCGCAATTGATTGTTGTAGGTTCAGTAGATCGCTATGTCGTTTCAGATCAGGGCGTGGCTGATCTCGTATCGACAGTAGAGGTCATTGACGTCGCTACCGGTAAAACCATACGAACGGTGGTGGTCACGGGCAAATCAGGAAGAGCACCGGCGGGAAGCTCTTTAGCGCAAGCCCCGATCGCTACTCAAGCTATTGCTGACGTAGGGGCAAAGATTGTCTCTGGTATTATAGGTTCGACAGAACCGACTCAGCAGGCCGTGAATACCCAGACAAAGAAGAAAAAGAATTATACATGGTTGGCCGCCGTCCTGCTGGCAGTTGGAATTGCCGTAGTATCTGGTTCGCACGGAAGCAATTCAAGTAGCGAGCCTGGGCCTCCTAACCCCCCGCCTCTGTAGGAGAGTAGACTCCATTTCGCGCTAAATAGTTGCGGCCCGTAGCTGATGATAAGCTCGGGCCGCTTTGCTTAGTCATCAACCTGAAAGGCACACAAATTCTATAGCTAGTTGGAGACTACACATCTGTTGACTGCTGTGAAGCTGTATATTAGTATAATACCAGGCTCAGTGAGTTCAGCCGACTTCCAAATATCAGGTATTCTCCCGGATTGATTTGTATGCGTACTAACGTATTAATAATAGCATTGATCTTATTGGTCTGTTCAGCCGGCGAATTGATTGCCGACAGGAGCGTTGGCAGCATTCTTCTGACCGCCAATCCTGACTCGATTCCGGCTGACGGCAAGAGTGTATGCACCATTACGGCACAAGTTCGTGATCGCCAGAACAACGTCGTCCCGAACGGGACTGAAGTTCGATTTTCCACGTCGCTAGGAATCATCGAAGAGGCGGTCATCACTTCCGCCGGCGCGGCGCGCGCGAAACTCATCAGCGGAACAACAAAAGGCACGGCAATTATCACCGCAACATGGGTCGATGGGCAAGCCACCACTCAGATGCAGGTAGTGTTTGGGGGTAGTACCGCGCCTGTGGCGAAAGGACCTGGATATATCAGCATTAAGTCAGATGATTATCTGGCGTACAGTATAGACCACAAAACAATGGAGGCGATTGGCCACGTCAAGATACGATATCGTTCACTTGATATTGAAGCCTATGACGTGCAAATCGACCTGAATAAGCACAAGATTACGGCAAGAGGCAATAATCATGATCTGGTGAAGATTCACACCAACACAGGCGTTATCGAAGGAAATATGTTCTTCTGTGTACTAGGCGAAAAAGGTATCCTGCTTTCCGTAGATAGCGGGAAAAGCCTGCAGATTGACCTCTCGAAAGGGAGTCCCATAGTCAGTGCCGAAAAGCCGGTCTATTTTCCAGAAGACTTCCATTTCGTCGATTTATCCGATAGCGGCACCCTGATCAAAGCAAAAGAAGCGATAGTCTTTCTTGACGATAAAATACAGTTCACCCAGGCAGCCGTGTATGTAGACGCAAAGCGGATGTTCTGCCTGCCATATTACATATTTCCACTGAATCCAGGTGGACTCGATGGTGAACAATCTATCAGCGCGAGTACGAACGGTGGCATTAGTGTTAATCTGCCCTTCTACTTCGGCCTCACACCGGAGTCTAGCGCCGCGGTTCTTGTGCAGCACGGCGTTCAGGCAGGGTGGGGGTTGTATGGGCAGACTCCGGGATGGTCGCTTGGACTGCGCGAAAAGTACACGACTCAAAACGCGCAGGGCACATTCGAACTGAGCCAGGTCACTACCCCGTCAGACTGGGGGGCGCACTTCACTCATAGTCAGCAACTTGATCCAGATACGCACACGTACCTCTTTCTTGACTATCCTGCTCATAAAGACTTCTTCGGGAACTTCAGCATCGACCGCCGTTTTACAGGTTGGAACGCCGGGTTGAATCTCTATGGGAGCATGTTGTCATTGGGCGGTGATTCCATGTCTGCCGATCTTTATATGCAGACTCAACCCAAACCGATAGGCAAGAGTCCGCTCAGGTATACTGTCTCAACCAAATTGGTCTACACTCAATCTACAGCAGTCCCCACTGATACTACCGTAACTCCCACGCCAATCATCGGCGCTCCACCAGCGCCTCCGGTTCCCGCCGTAACGAGTACCATGGGCGGTTTTCAGCCCAGTGTACAGACCAATCTGTATACATTACCCTATACTTTGACAAAGACGCTATCATTCTCTCCCTCTGTTGCCCTTGGATATTTGTGGGGCGGCGAGTTCGCCCCGACAGGCATGTCCACTCTGGGAACCGCCTCCTTTGACTGGAAGATATCGAAAGCCAGTGGAGTTTCATTTGGATATCGCTATGCGGAACGGGCCAGCATCTATACCGCGGCTTCGGTCGGAACGCAATCGGTCACAGCAAACTGGCACTACTTCAGTAATAAATGGCAAGCCTCTCTCTATGGCGTCAAGGGACTAGATTATTCCTCGATGAACTTGTTCGGGAATGTGAGCTATAAGATCGATCCCCTCTGGCGTATCGGTATGCGCGCCACGTTGAACGAGTATGGCCTACTCTCTTACAACGATGTTGAAGCGGAGATCGGCAGGATGATTAGTGGGAAAGAATTGATGTTCCTCTGGTCAAAATCTCAGCATCGGGTACTATTCCAATTCGGCGGCGGATCGTTCTAGTTGGCTTCCACATGCTGGACTAATTCCGTAGAAACATGATAAGATATAATCGAACGGATGTGCGATTATCTACGATTGGTGGATGAATGGGCGAGTTTCAGATTGTTTCCGAATATCAGCCTAAAGGAGATCAACCCAAGGCTATCAAGCAGTTGGCAGATGGCATAGATGCCGGTCAGCAATACCAAACCCTGCTGGGGGTTACCGGCTCCGGCAAAACGTTTACCATGGCTAATGTCATACAAACGGTTCGCAAGCCGACGCTGGTGATTGCTCATAACAAAACACTGGCCGCGCAGCTATGCGGCGAATTTCGCGATTTCTTCCCTCACAACGCGGTGGAATATTTTGTCAGTTACTACGACTACTATCAGCCTGAAGCCTATATTCCGCAAACCGACACCTACATAGAAAAAGACTCTTCCATCAATGACGAGATAGACAGACTGAGACATTCGGCAACTCAGGCCGTCCTGGATCGAAGAGACGTGATAATCGTCGCGAGCGTTTCATGCATCTATGGCTTGGGATCTCCGGCGGAATACAGTAAATCCGTAGTGAGATTGCGAGAGAACGAACAGAATGATCGGGAAGAAATTCTCCACAAACTAATCAGCATGCAGTTTACGCGCAACGACATGGCCCTGCAGCGAGGGACGTTTCGCGTAAAGGGTGATATTCTGGAGATTCAACCGTCGGACGAAGAGATCACCATCCGAACTGAATTCTTCGGCGATACTATTGACCGCATCACCATTCTTGACCCATTGACCGGCGAAGTCTTGAAGCATGAGAGCGAGGTTACTGTATATCCGGCCTCTCACTTCGTGACCTCGGCTGAGACCATGGAGCGGGCGCTCGTGGAAATCGATCAGGAATTGAATGACCGCCTGGATTATTTCCGACGGAATAACAAACTCCTGGAAGCCCAAAGAATTGAACAGAGAACCCGCTATGACATGGAAATGATGCGCGAGATAGGCTATTGCAGCGGCGTAGAGAACTATTCCCGCATTCTCGATGGCCGCGCTGCGGGAGAACCTCCATCGTGCCTGCTGGATTATTTCCCTGAGGATTACCTGATTGTAATCGATGAATCGCACCAGACTATCCCGCAACTGCGCGCAATGTATGCAGGAGACAGATCGCGAAAAGAAACACTGGTCGAGTTTGGTTTCCGCCTTCCTTCCGCCCTAGACAACAGGCCGCTCAGATTCCAGGAGTTCACGGAACGCATTAATCAGATAGTCTTTGTTTCCGCGACTCCCGGTCCGTATGAGTTAGCGAATAGCGCGCAGATAGTGGAGCAGATCATTCGACCGACGGGGCTGGTTGATCCGGAAGTCGAGATTCGACCTCCAAAGGGCCAGATTGACGATCTACTGAATGAGATCAAGATTCGCACGGCAAAGGGCGAGAGAGTGCTGGTCACGACCCTCACAAAGAAGATGGCCGAGGACTTGACTGAGTATCTGGTCGAATTGGGCATAAAGGTCGAGTACCTGCATTCCGGCGTTCATACGCTGGATAGAATGGAGATTATTCGTGATCTTCGGCTAGGCGTATGTGATGTGCTGGTCGGAATCAACCTTCTCAGGGAAGGGTTGGATTTGCCGGAGGTATCCCTAGTCGCGGTGCTCGATGCCGACAAAGAAGGATTTCTTAGGTCTGAAACATCGCTAATTCAGACTATTGGACGAGCGGCGCGGCATATCGAAGGTCGGGTCATTATGTACGCGGAAGACGTGACCGGCTCCATGCACAGAGCGATAAGCGAGACGAACCGCCGTCGCACGATGCAGCGAGAGTTTAACGAACAGCACGGGATCACGCCTGCCTCGATAGTGAAATCGGTGCGCGATGTTATGGAATCAAAGAGAGTGGCTGAGACGAAGGCTCGGTATAAAGTCCGAAGGGATGTCCCGGAGAATCTGCCTCTGGATCAACTCATGCTGCTCCTTGCCAATCTGGAACGAGACATGAAGCGCGCAGCCAAAGACCTGGACTTCGAGGAAGCGGCGAAACTCAGAGATGAGATATACAGGTTAAAGAAGCTTTTGCCTACG
>Ga0182027_10015514_pt1 | contig 10468 bp, 9 predicted proteins | sample 712E1DmetaG_FD_121300 | JGI IMG/M metagenome (GOLD analysis project Ga0182027, IMG submission 121300) | Permafrost microbial communities from Stordalen Mire, Sweden - 712E1D metaG (Illumina Assembly) | ecosystem: Environmental > Terrestrial > Soil > Wetlands > Permafrost | place: Sweden... | reverse complement strand
CATTGGATTGAGGCCAAAGGGTCTTATGCGCCGTGGCTGTTCCTAGCGTTGTTTATCGTGGCGTCGTTCCTGATGGTCTGGCGGCTGGAAGTTTTGAGCGCCAAGGGTTTTGAAGGCACGGTACTCGGCACACTGGTGATGCCGTATTGCACCGGCATGGGTAATCTCATCTTCGCCTTCATTCTCGGCAGCAACGGCGGCTCCGGCGCGGATGTGATGACCAACTCGCTCGTCAACAACATCACAAACATGACGCTCGTGCTCGGCTTGCCCGCCATTTTATGGGGCAGCCGGGTTCTGCCGACGCAAAAGAAAGAAAGCAAAGCGGGCGGCAAAACGCGCAAATTGAATCGCCTCTCGCTTTTGCTCACGCTCATGGCGGTTTTGTTTTTCACCGGCGCAGTCTGGGCGATGGGACGCAAGGGTGAACTGAATTTCAACGACGGTCTGGTTTTGGTGGGACTTTTTCTATTCTGGCAATGTTTTCACGTGTTCGACGTGCTCAAAAGCAACGTTCGCGAGGGCAAATCGCTTGGCTGGACGCTGCCGCTGGATCTGGCGCTGCTGGCTGTTTGCGCGTATGGTATTTATTTGAGCACCGGCTGGCTGGTGGCGTGGATTTCCAACATTCACACCGGCTTCGTCAGCGTGAAATATCTCGGCTGGTTGAGCGGCTGGCTGATGGTGCTGCCCAACGCGGTGCTTGCGTTTTACTACGGCTGGCGCAGGCAGTCTGAAGTCGTTTACACTTCGCAAGTCGGCGATGCACACGTGTCCATCCCGTTGTGCATCGGCATTTACGCGCTGTATCACACGATGGTCGTGCCGCCGTTTTTCCATATCGCAATGTTCATCCTTCTCGGCGCGACGCTGGTACACCTTTTCTTCGTCACTGTTTTCGGGCAATTGCCGCGTGTCATCGGCTGGGTGCTGGTTGCGGCCTACGGTGTATTTCTTTACAAGGGGTTGTTGGGTTGACCCTCAATAATCAGGGAAGTTTTGCGGAACTTCAGCGGCTTTGCGCCTTACGAAATCACCAGCGGGTGGGCACGAATCTTTTCAGCCAGTTCCGCGAACGGCACCTGTGCGCCCAGCCAGCGCGGATTTTTCGTGATGGAATCCATGGATTCGTGCGTGTTGTTGCAAATCAAATAAATCCCCTCGCTCAAAACCATGAATGCCTCGAATCCCGTACCGATGCCATGCCGCGTGAATTCAAAATCACCGACGTTGTAATTCGCATCGTATAGGCCTGCGCGCAATCCGCCGAGGTCGTTGGCAAAATTTTTCAGGAAATCGTCGTTGCGCGGGCCGATGTAGGATAGCACGCGCGCCTTGTTTTGCGCGAGCGAGACCACAGCCCATTCATCGAAAACGGTTTTGCCGTAGCGCGAGTTCATATGGCTTGCGCACGACTTGATGCAAGTTATGGCTTGTCCCAGCGTCATAAAGCAAATGGCTTGATGGCTGCCAGCAAAACAAGTTTGTCCGCGGGAAACAAGGTAAATTCCGATTTTTTCAATGCCGGACGCGACCAAAAGAAATTGCCTTTTGGAATTCGCGCAGTTTTACTTCGTTGCGGCGCATAATCATGCGGTCCAGCGAAAAAAACAGACGCAAATGCCGTTCAAGAAACAACAAGCAACCGACTCCGGCGCGAAAATAATCACGTGGGTTCACTGGATATTGACCCTTTCGCTCGCCGCCGCATTTGTGCTCGCGCTGGTGACGCTTTTCACACCGCTGAAACTTCCCGGCAAGCCCGGCTGGTTGGAAGCGCTGTTGCTATTGCTGGCGGCGGCCGGCACTGTCACCGCGCTTGCGCGACGATTGCCGCTGCAGAATGTTTTGCTGGCCACGTTCGTCATTGCCGTCATCGGCGGCGCGGCGCACACGCTCGGCGCGATTACCGGCATTCCATTTGGCCCGTTCACATTCAGCGCGGCAGCCGGGGAGGAACTTTTCAAAACGCTGCCGTGGAGCATCCCGCTGATTTGGGTTGCCGCCATTTTGAACTCGCGCGGCGTGGCGCGGTTGATTTTGCGTCCATGGCGGAAAATCAGCACCTATGGTTTCTGGCTCATGGGGTTGACGGCGGCGTTGACGGTGCTCTTTGACTTTGCGTTTGAACCGTTCGCTTCACGGGTGAAACATTACTGGCTGTGGACGCCGACGAAGTTTCCGGCGACGTGGCAAGGCGCGCCACCGTCAAATTTCACGGGCTGGCTGGTCGTGTCCTTGTTGATCGCGATATTTATCGCGCCTTCATTGATTAACAAACAGCCGGGTAAAAGAAATTCGCCAGATTTCCATCCGTTTGCCATCTGGCTCGGCGCAATTTTGTTTTTCGGAATTGTCTGTGCGCAGCATGGGCTTCTGTCCGCCGCGATGGTTGATGGGATTATAGCCGCCATTGTGACCGTGTTCGCCATTCGCGGCGGAACATGGTGATCGACGCAACGAGCCCTGTTTTCTCCCGTTACGGCGTGGCGTGTTTGATGATTTTCAAGCGTGCCACGCGCGGACCATCCGTCTCCTCCACCCGCAATTCGCACATGCCGACCATCAGGGTATCGCCGACCTTTGGAAAACCGCCGAGCTTTTGCGTCATCCAGCCACTGGCGGTCGCAACCGCTTCCTTGTGTTGTATCTCGCCGATGACTTTTTCCAACTCATGCAATGGCAGTGTGCCGGCAGCTTCCCAGACGTTTTCGCCGACACGTTCCAGTTTCAACTTTTCCTGATCGAATTCGTCCTGAATCTGGCCGACGAGTTCCTCCAGCACGTTTTCGAGTGTCACGATGCCGACTGTGCCGCCGTATTCATCCACAACGACGGCAAAATGCAATCTCCGTTCAAGGAACAACTGCAGCAATTTTTCGAGGCGCGCGGTTTCCGGCACGTAAATCAACGGACGAACGAGCGGCAGCAAATCCGCCGCCGTCCGCACTTTGTCGTCCCGCAAGGCGGGATAAAGGTCTTTGATGTGCAGGACGCCACGCGTCTTGTCCAAATTGCCGCCTTCGCAAAGCGGAAAGCGCGAGTAGCGTGTCTTCTCCGCAAGCGCGAGACATTCGGCAATTGTCGTGCCGGTGTTGAACGCGGTGATTTCATGGCGCGGCCGCATGACTTCGCGCGCGACGCGATGACGCAGTTCGAGCGCGTTCAAAACAATGTTGCGTCCGCCAGCCTCGCTTTGTGCTGACGCAAGAACGAGGCGCAATTCCTCTTCCGAATGTGCGCGGTCACTTGCCACGCCCAGATCAATGCCGATTTTTCGCAAAAGCCAGCCCGCCGAGATATTCAGCAACCGGTTGAACGGATAAAATGCGAGGTAAAACCATCGCAACGGGTGGGCCACCCAAAGCGCAATTGGCAGCGGTTGTTGGATTGTCATCCATTTGGGCGCGAGTTCGCCCGCTGTGATGTGCAGAAACGTCAGTGCACTGAAACCGATGGCGAAGGAAATGGAATGTTGCCACACTCCCGACTCCACGCCGAGCGAAACGAACAGCGGAGAAAGCAGTGTGGTGAACACCGGCTGGCCAATCCAGCCGAGGCCGAGGCTCGCCATCGTGATGCCGAGCTGCGTTGCGCTAAGATACGAATTGAGGTTGCGGACGATGTGCAGCGCCATTTTCGCCCGCCGCTGACCCTTGCCAACGAGCGCATCCAGTTGGGTTTCCCGGACGCGGATGAGGGCGAATTCCGCGGCGACAAAAAATCCGTTCATCAGCACAAGCGCGAACACCGCCAGAATTTTCAGCGCGATCAAAATGACGGCGTCCAGGTTCATAATTTCACCTCACCGAACATCACCTTCAAAATATCCTCAAGCGCCACCATGCCCGACTCGTGTCCGTCGCGCGCCAGCACAAAGGCCAGCCGCTCTCTGGTGCGCTGCATCCGCCGCAACGCGATTTCCAGCCGGGTGTCCTCTTCAATAAACAATGCCGGCGTCATATGCGCCGCGGCGGGTTTCTGCAAATCCAAATCTTCGCGGAACAGCAGCGGACCGAGCATGAGCAGTCCGGCAATGCGCCGGCATCCATCGCGTGTTTCCCAAACAGGCATGCGCGAAAACTTCCGCTCGCGCGCCAGTCTCAATGCTTCACCAATGGGTGTTCCCGTTTCGATCGCCACAGCCTGCACCAGCGGCGTGGTGATTTGCCGCACGGTGAAATTTTGCAAATCGAGCACACGGTTGATCATGACGCGTTCGTCGCTTGTAAGGGCTTGTTCGGATTCCTGCATGATCGCGCGCATTTCCTCCCGGTTGCAAAAAAGCCGGCCGGTGAATGCCCGTCCACCGGTCCAGTGCAGCACCATGACGGAGGTCCATTCGACCAATGAAACGAGTGGACGCAAGCCAAGATGCACGAGCCGGAACACACCGGCCACCGACAGGCAGAATTGATTTGGATGGGCGCGAAACACCATTTTCGGGAGCAGGTCGAACAGTGCGTAAAACAAAAAGACAATGACCGTGAAAATGGCGACAAACCAGACGCCCTGATCCGGCAGCCATTCGTAAAGCTTTGTCAAAATCCAGCCAAGAACGAGAAAATTGGCCAGCGTGTTGCCCACGAGAATTGTCCACATGAATCTCTCGGGATTTTCGAGAAATCCATGGAGTAATTTTGCCGAAGGCCGGCCCGCACGCGCCATTTGCCGTATGCGCAACCGGTTCAACGCAAACACCCCGGCCTCCATGCCTGACAGCAAAAACGACAGCACCAGACAAACCGCCAGCGCCACCCAGCTGATGATATTTGTTGCCATTATTTGATTTGTTCCACCAACAGTTCGCGCACACGACGCCCGTCGACGACCAGCGCGGTAAATTTCAAACCCCGGTACACTGCGGATTCGCCGGACGCCGGCACCACGCCAATCAGGTGCACAAGCAATCCGCCCATTGTTTCCACCTCGCCCACGCTGCCGAACGCGGGAAATTCGCGGCGGAAATCTTCCAGCCGCATCGTGCCATTGACTCGCCAGCAGGCCGGCGCAAGCTTTTCCATGACGAACCCCTCCGGCTGTTGTATGCCGAGCCGGATTTTGCCAACGAGCAGGCTGAGTATGTCCTCCATCGTCACCAAACCCGCCGTGCCGCCGAATTCATCAAGCACAATCGCCAGACCACGTTGCTGTTTTTGCAGGCTCTTGAACAGCTGCAACAAATTCATCGTCTCCGGCACGAACGACGGGAATTCAATTGCCTCGGCCAGATCAATTTTCGGATCAAGCAATAACACGCGTGTGTTCAAAATGCCAACGATGGTGTCCGGCGTTCCGTCATAAATTGGCAGACGGCGATGCCTGAATTTTTTCGCGGCGGCAATCATCTCTTCCACCGTTGCATCGTCAGAAATGCACGCCATGCCCGCGCGCGGGCGCATCACGTCGCGAACCGTGCGCCGATCGAGGCTGATGATTTGCAGGATGATTTCTTTTTCGGACCCGGCGAGTGTGCCCTGCTGATACGCCATTTCGAGCAACTCGTGATACTCGGCATCCGTCAACGCTCCGGCGCTTTGTGCCGAAACCGTTCGAAGCGAGGCCATTCTTAAAATGGCGGTGTCCAGCCATTGAGCAACGCGACGCAGCGGCGTGGTCAATTTTTCAAAAATCAACAATGCTCCCGCCACGCGCAACGCCCATCGTTCCGGCTGTCGCACCGCCATGGTTTTCGGAAAAACTTCGCAACCGATAAACACGAGCGCGAGCAGCGCGACCATCGTCAATGCGAGCGCCCAGTGCGCATCAAATGCCATCAGCAACGCGACGGCGAGCATCGCGGCGTTGGCGAACGTGGTGCCCAGCGCCAGCGTCGCCAGCAAATCCTGCGGGTGTTCGAGCAGTTCCGCGACGATTTTGCCCGTGCGCGGATGTCCTTCGGACAGTTGCCGCACCTGCCATTTGCTCATGGAAAACAACGCCGTTTCCGCCAGCGCAAAAAAGAAACTCGCGCCCGCGAAAACCAGAATCGCCACAATCGCCGTCTCCACACGCGCAGTGTGCCGGGAAAAACGCGCCGAATAAAGTTAAATGGGTGACACGGGTTCCACAGATTTTCACGGATTAAATCTGTGTTAATCCGTGTTTCAATTTTCCAAAACTGCCATCACCGCCGCGTAATTTGCCGTGTGGCTCAGGCTGACAAGCAGTCGTTTCGCATGGCGTGATTTGAATAATTTTTTCCCCTTGCCGTGCAACACCACGAACGGTTCACCCGATTTCTTGCGGCGTATTTCCATGTCGCGCCAGCCGAGCGCCGCGCCGATACCGGTGCCGAACGCCTTGGAAATCGCCTCCTTGGCCGCGAACCGCACGGCCAGGAACGGCGCGGAATTTTTGTGCGACAGGCAGTAAGCGATTTCGTCCGCGAGCAGGACGCGATTGAGAAAACGCTCGCCGAACCGCTCATGCGACGCCTTCACCCGCGCGACCTCAATGATGTCAATGCCAATGCCCAGAATCATTTTACTCGGGAAATGTTTTGTCTAACTGCGATAATTTTCCATCAAGCGCAACATTTCTTTGACGGCGGTTTCCAGACCAACCATCACGGCGCGGCTGATGATGCTGTGGCCGATGTTCAATTCCACCAGATGCGGCACGCAATGCAGCGCCGGCAGGTTCACGTAATCCAATCCGTGTCCGGCATTCACCTTCAAGCCGAGCGCGTGCGCCTGTTTCGCACCGGCAATCAGCCGCTGCAACTCCGGTAAATCGGTGGTGCGAGACTCCGTCGAGCCATGACTTTTTGAAAATTGATCTAGGCTCGAGAGACTCTCGCCCCACCTTTTTTGAAATTCCTCCGCAAACGCGCCGGTGTGCAATTCAATGAACTGGCTGCCAGTCCGCGCCGCCGATTCAATCTGCTTTTCATCCGGCGTAATAAACAAACTCACCTCAATGCCCGCGTCGTTCATTTTCTTGCGCGTGTCGGCAATGGCTTTTTCATTTGCCACCACGTCCAGTCCGCCTTCGGTGGTCACTTCCAGCCGGCGTTCCGGCACGATGCAAACGATGTCCGGCTTTAATTTCAGCGCGATGGCGATGATTTCCGGCACGATGGCCATTTCCAGATTCAGCCGCGTCTTGACGACCTTGCGCAATTCCCAAACGTCGCGGTCTTGAATGTGCCGACGGTCTTCGCGCAAATGCGCGGTGATGCCGTGCGCACCTGCGGCTTCGCAAATCCGCGTGGCCTCGACGGGATTAGGTTCACCAAAACCGCGTCCGCGATAACGCGCCTCGCGCAGCGTGGCGACGTGGTCAATGTTGACGCCGAGTTTGAGCATAAAATTTTATGGTCCAGCCGGATTCTTCGGACTTGGAGACAAATGAAGACCGTAACATGGAAAATTCGTCGCTTCGAGCCAATTTGCAAGCGCCACGAGCTCAAATGCCGTTAAACCGCCGGGTGCCTTGCGTTTGAACGTCCATTCATCCGGAGCGGTTTGAGTGATTTCGGTCACCGTGTTGCCAAGCGTCGGGCCAATGCGGTCAAGCCATTTGGCGGCGGCGGATTGTGCGCCGAGCTGGAAACGACCCGCGAGCGAAAGTGCCAGTTGACTCAAACCCCGGATTTCTTGCAGGCGTCCAGAAGTAATTTCCCAATGATAAAAAATCAGGTTGGTGCGGTCGAGTTGTGTGAGCAATTCCGGAGGAAACGGACTGGAGTTTGGTGAATTGGGAAAAAGTCCGGCCAGCAAAAAATCGCCCCCGGGTTCGCGCACAGGTTGAAGGACCGGCGCGATAAATGGAATGCCGCGCCAGGCGATCCTGTTGTCGTTCGTTGTCACCGTAAACGAAGGGAGAAAAGGATTTTGCAAATTCGTATGAGTGCCAATAGCCAGCTTTGCACCGACTTGTTGAATGGCGTTTGTCGCGTCTTCAACCGGCACGGCAACGAAGGTCTGAAACGGAATTTGCGCCAGCGCCCAAACAAAGGCCTGGTTCGGCAGCGGCTGAATTTCAAACGGCTGCGCCCAGCCCTGTTTTTCCAGCCACGGCATGAAACCGCGCGCGGCAGTGAAACTGACGAACGGCCCGTGAATGGTGTTCGTCGGCAACCGCCACGGTTTCAGCGACAACGCCAGCGGCTGCGAAAAAACACACCTTCCATCAAATCGCAGGTTGTTACTGCGGCCGATGACTTCAAATTGCGTCTCCGGAAAATTCGTTGCCACCGACAACGAAAACCCGCGCGCCAGCCGCGCCCATTTCACGTCCGCGCTCAACCAATAATCCTTTGCGATGGGCGCGGGACGCTTTTCCGCAAGCACACGCCGGACAAGTCCATCGTTTAATGGAAGTTCGTCCTGACCCCAGCCGAACACGACCCAATCACCGGCACGAACAAAACGAATCAAATTCGGTGGCAAGTGCTTTTTCAATTTCCAGCCGTCCCGGATTTTTTCCGTGGACAGCCCTGTCCACGATTCCAAAACGTTCGCCAGATTGGTTTGCCAAAGTCGGGCACGGTCGGAATTCAGGTGGATTACCAGCGCGAATTCCGGCGAACCGTTGGTCGCGTCGCGCACATCTAAAAACCATTCGGATTGCGGCAAATCGTCAAACAGCGGACGCAGTTGTTCCGCCTTGTCGGTCGCATGCGGCGGCATTCGATCAAGCAGCAACTTGAATGGCGCGTGCGCCAGTTTGTTCAATGTTTGCCCGCGGAGAACTTGCGCTTCCGGCGAGCGCCAAAGATTGGTGAACGCGGACGAATTCGTGTCGGCGGAAATTTGTTCGCCGCCGACAAAATGAACTTGCGCGATTAAATCTGACGACGGCGACGCGGCTTGGGCTGCTGCCGTCATGGTCAACGCCGCACAAAACGAAACGGCTAAAAAACTGTTCATCGAGGGGCTTTTCTGTGCCAAATGCACCGCCGCTTGGCAAATCCAATCACTTGGGGAGATGCGGCGCGCTCCGGCGCCTCAATAATTCTCATTGCTGCGTGGCAATGTATTCGGCTTTCATTCGTCGTGCTCAAACTCCGCCCGTTACTCAAATACTGGCTGCCGCCGTTGGCGTGGATAGCGGTGATTTTTTTAGCGTCGAGCGATACAAAATCCTTTGAACACTCCTTCCACATTCTTGCGCCACTGCTGCACTGGTTGTCTCCTCAAATTTCCGACGATACGATGCACCTCATCGTCTTCATCGCCCGAAAATGCGCACACTTGGTTGAATACGCCGTGCTCGCGCTGCTGCTCTGGCGCGCGCTGCGGAAACCAGCGAAAAATGACCCGCGTCCGTGGAATTGGCGTGAAGTCGAAGTTGTATTGCTTATGATTCTTCTTTACGCGGCAAGCGATGAAATCCACCAAATCTTCGTGCCCTCCCGTGCACCGCAAGTCCATGACGTGTTCATTGACACTGTCGGCGCTGCCGTAGCTTTGTTGGCGCTTTGGATCCTTGGCCACTGGCGAAAACGTTGGTGAGATTTGCCATGAAACGCCCGCTCGTTGCCGTCGTTTCGTTTTATGCAGCCGGATTGTTGCTTGCTCAATTTTTTCAGCCGCCACTCATTGCGCTTTTTGTCCTGTCACTCGGCCTGCTCGCAATAACACTGGCTTGGGGACAACTTCGCCCGTTTCTAATCTGGCCGTTGCTTGTGCTTGTCGGCTGGACAAATCTTGTCAGCCACACCGCCGTCCTTTCGCCAAACGACCTTCGCACCCTGCTCGGCAATGACGCCGCCATCGCAACCGTGCGCGGCAATCTGGTTGAGACACCTCACATTAAAATCATTGAGCGCGATGATCAACAAACCGGGCATGCACTCGCCCAGGTCCGGGTGACCGGGTTGCGGCGGGATGATAATTGGAAGCCAGCCAACGGCGAAATCATCGTCACCACGCCCGGTGCGCTTCCCGGTAATTTTTTCGCCGGACAGCCCGTGGAAATCAACGGCGTCATCGCGCGTCCGTCGCCACCGCTGGCTGAAGGACTTTTCGATTACCGCGATTATCTCCAGACGCGCGGGATTTTTTACGAACTCAAAACACATTCCACAAATGACTGGCAACTTTGCGCGCCAATCTTATTGAAACCACCTCTGACCGACCGTTTTTTGAATTGGTCGCAAAAAACACTTGCGCTCGGATTACCGGTCGAGGACGAACCGTTGCGTTTGCTTTGGGCGATGACGCTGGGCTGGCGCACCGCGTTCACCGGCGACATCAGCGAACCGTTCCTGCGCGCGGGCACGATGCACCTGTTCGCGATTGACGGCCTGCGCATCGCGTTGATTTCCGGGATGCTCGTCGCGTTGTTGCGCATGTTGCAAATCTCGCGCGCGTGGTGCGGCCTCATCGCAATCCCGCTCATCTGGTTTTACACCGCCGCGACCGGGTGGGAATCGTCGGCCATTCGCGCGTCGGTGATGATGACCATTGTCATCGGCGGCTGGGCGTTGAAACGGCCGGGCGATTTGATCAACTCACTT
>Ga0182027_10015511_pt1 | contig 10470 bp, 11 predicted proteins | sample 712E1DmetaG_FD_121300 | JGI IMG/M metagenome (GOLD analysis project Ga0182027, IMG submission 121300) | Permafrost microbial communities from Stordalen Mire, Sweden - 712E1D metaG (Illumina Assembly) | ecosystem: Environmental > Terrestrial > Soil > Wetlands > Permafrost | place: Sweden... | reverse complement strand
GGAGAGATTCCCTCGATAATGAAAGCAAGATTATTAGGAATGCTTCCGCAAAAAGATCAATTAAGCAAGTTGGGCCAATAGATCCAGAGGAATCACCTTTTGCTGATAGCGGTGATAAAGATAGGTATTTGCTTACATATGCCGATCTGATTACATTGCTTTTAGGTTTGTTTATTATATTATATGCTATTTCTAATATTGACAGTAATAAATATAAATCTGTTGTTGCGGCCTTTGATACTTATTTTGGTCGACAAGCTGTAATTCAAACTAAACCAGAGCAAAAATTTATTAATACAATAAAAGACAGATTAAGCGATGAATTGAATAAATTGATAGAACAGTATAACTATTCAAATTCAATTCAACTTGAAGAAAATGAAAAAGGAATTACAATTCATATTTTAGAAGATATATTATTTGGTCCGGGCAATGCTGATATCAATGAAGTCTCAATAATTGTGCTTAAAAGATTGGCAAAAGTAATTAAAGATTTTCCAAATGATATTCGTATTGAGGGGCATACTGATAATGTTCCAATCAGCACTCAAAAGTATCCATCTAATTGGCATTTATCAGTTGATCGTGCTCTAAATACTGCTTATTATCTTATTAAATATGAAGGAATTCCACCAGGAAAAGTCTCAATTGTAGGTTTTTCTGAATATCATCCCATTGCTTCGAATGAGTCACCTGCAACTAGAGCAAAAAATAGAAGAGTCGACATCGTAATATTAAAGTGAGTTAAATATGAAAATTACTACAAATCAATTTGGCGAAATTGAATTCACTGAGGATAAAGTGATTTCTTTTAATAATGGATTATTTGGTTTTGAATACTTAACTAAGTATCTTTTCGTTACTCCGAATGATCATATATTTTATTGGCTTAATTCTATCGATTATCCTGAAATTGCATTTCCTGTTTTTGGGATTAGGGTAATTGATGATAAATATCCTCAAGAAGAAGGCCATGAAGCATTTGGAATTGTAACATTAAACAATGATCCTCTTAAGATTACATTAAATTTGAAAGCGCCTGTATTTATCAATCAAAACGAAAAGTCAGGATTTCAAAAAATCATTGACACAGATAAATATCCAGTTCATTATAACTTATTTAGAGAATGAAGGGTCATATGTTAGTTCTAACGCGGAAATTAAATGAAGAAATAAAAATTGGTAAAGATATAGTGATTAAAGTTTTATCAATTTCTGAAAACCAAATTAAAATTGGAATTGACGCACCTATAAATATTCAGATTTACAGAAATGAACTTTACGAAAAAGTTAAAGAGGAAACGATTAAAGCATCTCACGCAAGTTCTTTGGAAAAAATCGACCTAAATAATTTAAAAATCCAAAAGGTAGATTAATTATGGAATTTGACAGCGAAAAAGTTAAAATTTTGGTAATTGATGATGCTGATATTATCAGAAATTCATTGAAAAAGTTTTTATCTGATTATGATCTTGAAGTTGTTACATGTAATGATGGTTTGGAAGGATTACAAAAAGCCCTAGAAATAAAACCCAAATTGATTTTTCTGGATTTGCTGATGCCGAATTTGGATGGGATAAGATTATTACGGGTCTTTAAAGTTATGGAGGAATTGAAGTACATTCCTGTAATTGTAATAAGCGGTCATACAGATAAGACAAATGTATTAGCTGCTATGGAAGCTGGTGCGGAAAGAATTGTTTCAAAACCTTTAACGAAAGAAGTTCTAGTTAGAAACATTAATGATGTTCTTGGTAGCAATTTTCTATCTAATACAAAAAAAATTCAACAACTCACTAATATAGAAAAAGACCAAATGAGTAAAGAATTACGAAAATATTTTGTCAACAGTTTGTCTCATAAAAGAGAAACATTAAAACAAGCTTTAGATAATAAGAATAAAGAATTACTTCAGCTTGTAGTGCATGAATTGAAGGGTTCGAGCGGAACAATAGGATTTAATAATATATCGGAAATATGTCGAGAAGTAGAAGATACATTGCATTCTCCTCAAAATACCTGGGAAGATATTCGTAAAAAATGCGAAGAATTATTTGCTTGTTTTAAAAATATTGAATTTTCGATTGTTAAATAGAGGGAAAAATGTTTGTCATTATTGGAATAATAGTTGTAATAGCATCAATCATATTAGGTTTTACCATTCCGGGAGGGAACCTTTTTCTATTAATTCAAGTAGCAGAATTTATTACCATTGGGGGTGCGGCTGTTGGCAGCTTATTGATAGCTTCTCCTTTATCGTTAATTAAAAAAATAATAAAATTTATCCCGCAAATTTTTAGACATGTTCAAAATTCAAAGGACGATTATTTACAAATGTTGAAATCATTCAGCGATTTATTTTTAATTGCTCAAAGAGAAGGATTACTTGCCATTGAAAAACATGTTGAGGCACCCGATAAGAGTGATATTTTATCTCGTAATAAAAAATTTATTGAAGATAAACTGATTAAAGAATTTTTTTGTGATACAATGAAAGTTATGCTTTCCGGTTCTGTTCCACCTCATGAATTAGAAGGTTTGATGGATGCTGAAATAGAAACATTTGAAAAAGAAAACCGCCCAGTATATGAAACAATAGGCAGAGTAGGAGATTCCCTTCCTGGATTGGGAATTGTTGCAGCAGTTCTTGGGATAATATTAACAATGGCTTCGATCAATGCTGGGGCAGAGGCTGTTGGGCATCATGTTGCAGCTGCTTTGGTCGGTACTTTTTTAGGTGTATTACTTGCCTATGGTTTTGTTAATCCGATTGCGGCAAATATAACTTTAATGGTAGAGGAAAGAACTCAAGAATTACAAATTATTAAAACATATATATTAGCTTATTCAAAGGGAAATCCCCCATTTGTTGCAGCAGAAATTGCTAGAAGGACTATTTTTTCTGATGTTAGACCTTCGTTTGAAGAGCTTGAATCTTCATTACGCGGCAGAAAGGAAAAATAAACAACGTGGAAAACAGCAATGAATCTGCCCCAATAATAAAAAAAATCAAAAAATCCCATACCGGTCATCATGGGGGAGCCTGGAAAGTTGCATACGCTGACTTTGTTACTGCTATGATGGCACTGTTTATTGTTCTTTGGATTTTGAGTCAAGATGAAAAGATTAAAGAGTCTGTTTCGTCATACTTTAAAGATCCGATTGGGTTTTCGAGTAAAAGCAAAATATTAATTGAAGGGAAAGCAAACCCATCTATTGATTTAAAATTACAAAATGAGATTCAGCAGAAGAATGAAGAAAAACTTGAGCTGGAAAAGATTGCTGAAAAAGTAGTACATGAAATTACAGCTGATACTGAATTAATGGGGCTTGCAGATCAAGTTAAAATTGAAATAACTAAGGAAGGTTTAAGAATAGAACTTACTGATTCAGCAAATGATATTTTTTTTGAAATTGGGACCTCTAACTTGAAAGGTAAAGCAATAAAACTTTTAGAAAAAATTGGCAAGGAAATAGGAAAATTACCTAATAAAATTATTGTTGAAGGGCATACTGATTCTCGTCAATTCAATAATATTGGAACTGGATTTACTAATTTTGAATTGAGTTCTGAGAGAGCTTTAGCAGCCAAAAGAGCTTTAGTTCGCGGTGGTCTTGAAGAAAAACATATAGATGAAATACACGGTTATGCCGATACAAGACTTAGAGATAAAAATAACCCTTTAAGTTTTGTAAATAGAAGAATTAGTATTACTGTTAAATATCATTCTCAAAATCAATGAAATTATTAAAAAAAATAGTGATAGTAGAAGATGATTTGTTTCTACAGGATTTTTATAAAATGTTTTTTAAGAAAATTGGAGGTGAAATTGTTATTCTTGAAAATGCAGACGAAATATTGCAAATTATCAATAGCGGAAATATTGATTTAATTATTATGGACATAAATTTGCGCAATACTTTTCTTCACACACAAAGAGTAGATGGTATAAAATTTTCGCGATACATAAAGGAGAAATTTCCACATCTTCATATTCCGATAATCTTAATTACTGCATATCCAATATCAAATTATGGGAATAATTTACTTGAAGAAAGTTTAGCTGACGATTATCTGGTTAAGCCTATTACAGATTATAATAAATTAGTTGATAAGATCAATAAATTGGTGTTATAAAAAATGAAAGACAAAGTATTAATAGTAGAAGACGAAAAAGACACTCGTTTTATTCTTGAAAAGCTTTTATCGCGAAATAATTATGATGTAGCAAGTGCTGTTAACGGAGAGGAAGCATTAGAAGTATTGAAAACCTTTTCTCCAAAAGTAATATTGGCCGATTGGACAATGCCAGTTCTAGATGGATTAGCACTTTGTAACATACTTAAAAGCGATGATAATTATAAGCTTATATATTTTATAATATTAACTGCCCGTTCTTCTTTAAAAGACAGGATAATGGGGCTGGATGTTGGTGCTGATGACTTTTTAGTAAAACCAGTTGAAAATCAGGAATTATTAGCACGTATCAGATCTGGAATAAGGATTTTTAATCTTCAATCTGAATTAAAAAATATTGAACATTCTAAAGCAGTTGTTGATTTAGCATGTACAATAGGCCATAAGATTAATAATCCTTTAAGTAGTTTGGTTTTATCATTAAAAAATTTGGAAAATGAATTAACAATTATAGATAAAACTAAGTTTTATGACGATTTTGCATCAGTTAACGAATCTATTGAAAGAATTAAAAAGTTCGTAAATGAACTAATTCATTTGCAAAACCCGGAAGTTGTTAATTATTTTAATGAAAATCGTATGATTAAAACGGATTGAGTTAAAGTATTTGCCTAATTCTTACGATAATAAATCGGAGGAGTAGGCATGTTAGAGAAAATTGAAAATATCGCCCAGGGTTCGGATTACCAGAAATCTTCCGGAACCGACAAAAAATTCGGAAATAAACGTTCTCTAAGTAATTCATATTCTTCAGTAAACGATTCAATTTCACTTTCACCTGCTATTTTATTCCTGTCAAGTATTAATTGGAAATTAAAATACCTTCATATTGAAAAAGATAAGTTGACTATCGTGTTCATCTTTGACAATTTTGAATTTTCAGCAATATTAACACTTAGCGAAATACCATCACTTGAAAAAATTGAATATACAGTTAAATATCCTGCAGATCACCAAACAAATGCAAATAACCTTACAATAAATTTATCATCTTATATTTTTCATAGCATTATTGACGGCAGTCCTATAAATCATCAACTATTAGATTTGACTAAGTTTTGTATTTCTGTTATGGAAGCTTATCGCTACAATTCAGGTCTATCAATAGATTCTATTCAAATTCAGGATATTTATGTCGGGCTTGAATATGAAATAAAATCAGAATTCGCTTATTTGAACAAATGCTTAATCAATTTCTTGGAAAAATATCTTTCTTTGAAAATTGCTCATGATAAAGATATAGAACAAACAAAATCCGGATTAAAACTAAAATATTTGCAGTTAAATAAAATGTGAACTATGTCTTATTCTAATAACTCAAAAGAAATCAGTATCGAAGGTGAAATTGATTTTCAAAATTATATAGAGCTTCCAAATAATAATCCCATGGTTATTGTTGGCACTGATTTCAAAATTGTTTATTGCAACGATTCATTTAAAAATAGTTTCGGAATTGATATTGGGAGTGATATATCCAAAATGAATTCGAATCCCGAATTTGTTTTTTTATTGAAAGGATTTAATGACAGTAGATATAAAAATATTGCATTGGACATAAATTTATGCTCTGATAATAACAATTCGGTTGTAAACTATTCTGTAAGTATTGAACGTGTTATTATAAGAAAAAGTCAATATTATGTTTTAACTATTGAATCACTTAAACAAAGAAAAAAATTAGAAGATAAAATAAATTCTCTTCATAATGCACTTGATCACGGCCATCTTCCAATAATAATACTTAGCTCAGACTTTAATATAACATATGCAACGAGTTCTTTTGAAGAAATACTGTCAAAAGAAATTGAAGGAATATATAACAAAAAACTTATTGATGTTCTAATAGAAATTCTCGAAGAAAATGAAATAAAAGAACTTCAGAAGGTTTTAATTGAATCAAGAAGCTGGAAAAAAGTAGTATCGATTAGCAAAAAAAGAACGTTGGATTTTTGGGAATTTGCGCTTAGTCCGGTGTTTACTGGAGAAAATCCACTGCCTAATTTTATTCTGGTTGCAAATAATCTCACAGAGCATTTAAATCAAACAAAAACCATCGAACGTTCAGAAAAGAAACAAAAACAAATATTAAATAATATTTCCGATTTGCTTTTAATTGTTGAACATTTTGGACTTTCAGCATTGTTTGAAAATGCAAATGATAATTTCTGTAAGATATTTAATCTAGATAAAGATAAAATATATTTACTTAAAATTGAAGATTTTATTCCAAGTGAATTGGTTGAAAAAATTTACAATTCTATACAACAATTATCCCATCAAAAACAATCTTATTATGAATTTTCTTATCAACACAAAGATAAAAGAGATTATTCCTGTAAGATAACTAGCATTTTGGAATCTGAAAAAAAATCGACATTCTTTATTATCACTATGAAAGATATTACAGATGAAATTCTATACAGAGAACAATTGAAAAAGGCATATCATAAAGAAATGCAGCTTAATAAAATGAAATCGGATTTTCTTGCTAATATGTCCCACGAAATTCGTACTCCTTTTAATGCCGTTGTAGGTTTTGCAGAAATTGTTGACGAAAGTCTGGCTTCCGGAGATATTGAAATGTTGCGCGATTTAATGGATTCTATGAAAGAAGTTCTCGGTCGTGCTTTAAATTTATTTACAAATATTGTTGAGGTATCTCATATTGAAGCAGGTGAAATAGAATTGGATAAAGTTGATTTAAATTGTAATCAAGTAATAAGAAATGTTTACCAGAAATTGATTGCCGAAACAGAAAGGAAAAAACTTGAATTTATAATTGATATCTCTGAAGAAGATTGCACAATTGAGATTGATTGGGTGAAATTGGAAAAAATTATCAGTTCTTTGGTTGATAATGCAATAAAATATACATCCAAAGGATATGTCTATTTGGGAACAAAGCATTTGGGCAATAAAGTCGAAATTATTATTTCTGATACTGGTGTAGGTATTGAACATAACCAGATAGAAAGATTACTTAAACCATTTACTCAGGAGATTGAAGGATATACGAGACCTTTTGAAGGTGCAGGACTTGGAATGACAATAGCCTACAAATTGACACTCCTAATGGGTGGAGAATTTCTAATAACAAGTCAAAAAAACAAGGGAACAAATATTACAATTTATTTCCCAGCCGGCAGAATGGGAAATATAATGGATAAATAAATGGCAGTTGTATTAGAAAAATATGGAACAACAGGCGTTAGCAATGAAATGTTACAAACAAAATTTCAACGCTTGGCTAAAGAACATTTTCAACTAGTAGTGAAAAATGATTATGATTATATCAATAGTATTAAAGAGAGTATTAGGTTCTTTGCTTTGGATCTTCCGACGGAAATAAAAGAAATATTTATACCTTTCTCCAATGCCCCGATATTTTGGATTTATGAATCTTCATTACTTAATCAAATAGAAGAATTTATGAAGTTCAATTTTGTAAAAGATTCATATGGTGAAATTCATAAATCGATAAAGGATAATTATTCAAAATGGGTTACAACAAAATTAAAAAGTGAAAAAGAATATTTTTCAACTATAACTGTAAATTTTATTGAACGTGATATAAATAAGCATAACTTTTTCAAAATGATTCTTAAAGCTATTATTCTTACGTATCAAAATTCCTTCTTTAATCCTGTTAAAGCTATAGAATTGTTTAATAATGCAATAGGATTGATTAATTCAGCAAGAATTAATGAAAATATAAAAAATGAACTTCTTTATATATGTCAGCTATATATCGGGTTCTTACATTTAAAAGAAAATGGGTACGAAAAGGCTAATCAATCCTTTAAGAATGCTTTGGAATTTAAAGCACATGGAAATACCGCCAGAATATATTGTGCTCTGACAGAATTGAAATTGGGCAGAGAAGATACTGTTACTTACTATTTGAAAGAAGTATTTAATTATGATATAAATAGACTAACACTTGCGATTAAAACTAACAATATGGGAATGTTTAGTTACTTTTTCCGAAACGCTTTTTTTTATAATATTTTCCAGGAAAAAGATTTCTATACTGCTTTTCCCGCTATAGAACAAATGCTTGAAGAATATAAAGCACACGATGAAGAATTAATGCGGAAAAGTAAATTAAAATTGGAATTATTAAAAACGAAGAAATTTGATGAGTATTACGACGAGGAAATAAGAAAATCACTGTCATTTATAGAGAAATTGATGCAAAATTATGCTGCATCTTTAAATACATTATTTTACTCAATTTATCCTGAAATTCAAAGAAAATTTGAAAATGTACTTGACAACATTAATCTAAAAATTCGTGAGAAGTATATCACTCAAGTAAAAGAAAAACTTGCAAGTTTCGAACCTGTTATTAAGGAAAATCAAAATGTTGAAAAACGTTTGACTGATGAAGTTGAAAAGTATAAAAATAAATCCAGAGATACGCTTGCCGAAAATATTCAGAGGACTAATGAAAGTTTTGATTCGGAAACCAGAGCGCTTGAAGAAAGGATAAATAATTTGTCAAATGAAGATAGATACAATCCTCGTTTGTCAATGTCGAACAACATGACCTATAATATTATAATTGCTTTTATTGTTTTTTTTATTGGCGGAGTTGCTGGTTATTCCAACAGAATGGTTTCTGATCTTTCAGAATTTAATTCCATATTTACTTATGTTTTAATCTCCGGATCAAAATGGGGTGCTATTAGCTTTTTACTTGGAGCGTTTATTTCTTCTATTATTTCTGGTATAATCGTTATGGAAAGGTATGATGTAAAACAAAAATTTCAAAGAAAAATAAACTATTTAAAATACGAGAGAGAGAAAGTCATTGTGGATCTTAAGGAAAGTACTGTACAAAAAGATAAAACAATGATCGATAATTACAATTCATCTATCCAGCATCACCGGAAAAGAGTTGACGAATTGAAAGTACAAAGGGATGAAGGAGAGAAAGAACTAATGAAGGAAGCTGAAGCACAAATTAAATCTCTTTCTGAAGAACTTATCAAATATCTGTCTGCAACATAAAAGTGGCTAATTATAGCCAAACCTACATAATCTCATCAGTTAATGTTGTACTAATGCTTTTAGCTCTTATGCAATAATTAATGTGTAATAATCTATAGCACGAGAACCTATTCATATTTCAATTAATCAGTTGAAAAGTGGTTTTATTTAGCCATTAGTGGCTTATTATTCATTTTAAGAGAATTATATATAAATTTCACAACTTTTAAAAGGGAATGATATTTGACCTAAACCATTGTACTAGTTAAAAACAATTTACAATTTAGTTGTAACTCGGTTCAGAATTGCTAAGAGTTAAATCATGTTAAAGAGACTAATATTTGAAAAAGAAGAAACTATTGAATCTAACAATTTGTCAAAAATGCATGCTTTAATGGAATTGTTACAAATCCATATCAAGCAACAAAACTTTTTCGATGCATATTTATTACTTCAGAAAATATTAAAGGAAAATTCATCAGATGAATTTGACTAAAGATTAAGAACTTACTCTATGAAAAAATTGCAATGAAAAAAAAGGAGATAAAATGGGACACGCAAAAAAGCACTGATAATCTACTTAAGGCAGAGAAACTGATAAAGGAAAATAATTTACAGTCAGCTAGAAAGTTGCTTTCTGAAACTCTTAATTTTGAACCCGAGCACATTGGTTCAATAAATAATCTTGCCGTTGTAAATATTATGGAAAATAATATCGACTATGCATATGACCTGCTTTGCACTATTCTAAGAATTGAACCTGCAAATGAAATTGCAATAAACAATCTAAAATATATCGGGGAAAACAAATTATTAACTACAGTTAAAGCGAAACAAAGAAGAAATATCAAGATCTGCGTTTTAGATGAACCGGAACGAACATTTGGTTTATTCGGATCTACATTTGATATTCTTGGAATAAAACCAATATACTTAAATTTAGAAGAACCGGAAAAAATTAAAGAGGTCAATCCTGATATTATTTTATTAAGTAGAGAATGGTCCTATTCATGGCGAATTGTAGTAGCGCATGCCATAAAAGCAAAAATTCCCGTTTTGTATGTAATGGATGGAATTATAGAATGGTCCTATATATGGAATAATCTTAGTTATGTCCGTCCTGAGGGCACAGTTCTTCAACCGTTAATCGCTGATCATATTAGTGTAATAGGTCAGCATCCGGCAAGAATTCTTTCCTCAATCGGATTAGCAGAAAAAATACATGTAATCGGGTTACCGCGCTTGGATAAATTAAACTCGGTAAGAAAAGTGGATCACTT
>Ga0182027_10015509_pt1 | contig 10470 bp, 4 predicted proteins | sample 712E1DmetaG_FD_121300 | JGI IMG/M metagenome (GOLD analysis project Ga0182027, IMG submission 121300) | Permafrost microbial communities from Stordalen Mire, Sweden - 712E1D metaG (Illumina Assembly) | ecosystem: Environmental > Terrestrial > Soil > Wetlands > Permafrost | place: Sweden... | reverse complement strand
GCGGGCAGGTCGCTCTGGTCGTGGAGCTGGCGTGCGTAAGCTACCCACTCGTCGATGAGGATCAGGCACGGCCCATATTCCTTCAACAGCTCCCGCAGCACATCGCCGGGGCTCGTCGCCTTCTCGTCATCTGCCTTGATGCGCGAAAATGCCTTCTTGCCGCCAAGCTGCCAGGCCAGTTCCCCCCACAGCGTCCGGACTACGGTGCCATCGGGCTTGGTCACTGGGTTGCCGGGCGAGATTTTGTTGCCCACGAGAACCACCCGTCGGGCGGTGGGTAGCGACTTGGCTTCGGCTTCGTGCATCACTGCGTCGATGCCCAGGAGTTGCGTGGGCGCGATGCCGGAGAACAAGTGGTACAGCGCCAACATCGAGTGCGTTTTGCCGCCGCCGAAATTCGTCTGGAGCTGCACTACCGGGTCGCCACCCTTGCCGGCGAGGCGTCGCACCGCCCCGACTAGCATCGACTTCAGACTTGCGGTCAGGTACGTTCGACGGAAGAATTCCGCGGGGTCCTTGTACTCGTCCGTCCCCTCGCCCAGATGGACCTGCCACAGGTCGGCAGCAAACTCGGCTTGCTGGTAACGACCGCTTGCCACGTCCTTGTGCGGCGTTACGACCTCGCGCCACGGCTTGAGGTTCCCGGTCGTCGCGCTCTCGATCGCCGTACTGGCGCTCTTGCGTTTCTCACCGCGCGCCTGCTCATCGAAGCGCAGGCGCAACAATTCCGTCTTCATCTTTTCAATCTCGTCCGATTGCGGCGCCGAAACTGCCGTAAGCAGACGGCCGGTCGAGTCCAGCACACGATAGGTGTCGTCACTGGAAAAGGTCTCCTGGTGCGCCCATTTATTGCGGTGATCACGCAGTTCGCTAACCAGGCTCCGCTCGGGATGCCCAAGCGTCACGCGGAAGACATCGTTCCATGCTTCCCACATGACCTTCAGCAGTACAGACACGTCCCATTCCGACATCGGTTTCTTGGCGTTCAGTCGGTCCTCGCCCATGAATCGACTCGCCTCCGATGCGGCCTTGTCTTTGTAGACGCTTGCGAGCTCGCGCTCGACGAAGGGACCGAGGCCCGCCTTCAGGGAATCCAGCGCCTTGCCGACACGCTCGTGGTTGGTGGTCGCCATAACCTATTCCTTTTCATCGCTGTCAAACATTTTGGTCTGCTCAGCACTCGCGGGTTTGCTGCCCTCGCGCGCCAAACGGGCTATTTCGGGCCAGCTCAGCACGAGGGCGTTGTAGCTGAGGGCTTCAGCCGGCCGCTTCTTGCGCTCGCACAGAGTGTAAAGGCGATAGCAAAGTTCGCGCGCGGTCTCCGCCTTGGTTCCGAGCCTGGCCGCGAGCGTGGCTGCCCCGTTTTCACCAGTAGCTTCGAGCACGCGGATCAGGTGGTGAACCATCTCCCACGCCGTCAGGCGTTCGTCTGTGGTCGGGTCCCAGTCGGCGGGGAACTCGCTCGGCTTCAAAAGCCGAACCTTGCCATGGCTCGATGCAAGGATGCCTGCTTCGACCATCCCAGCGACGCTGGTGTTTTTGGCCTTGGAGAGTGTCTCAGCAACCCCAAACTCCCCGGCTGCGAATCCGTACTGCTCGAACCACGCCAACGCCCAGCGGCTGTCAGCATCGAAATCGCCCTCCTGCTCGGCTAGCGCCTCGTCGAGGGTTTGGTTAATCAGGGCCAGTGCCTCGCGCACCGACAGGGGTCTGCCCTCGGCGTCGAGCACCTTTGCATAGCGGGTGTAGACGGCCATGCCGGGCCCGATCGCAGCCTGCGCGAGGTCAACAGGAGCAATATTGCCGCGCTGCAAATGGGCCAGCGCGATGGGAAGCTCAGACTTAAGGGCAGTGACGAACTCGCGGCGCGTCGCTGTGGGCGCATCGGGCGCGCGTGGGCGACAGACGAGGATAATGCTGGAGGCCAGGGCATTAGAATTCGTGCTGCGCATTCGATTGCTCAGCTCGGTCCGCATGGGCCACGTGCCGGTGGTGGCAAAGCCGGCGCGCACGACGGCGTCGAGAAATGTTTCCCAGCCGGTACTAGCCGTGCCCTCGCCGCCATCGCTCTCGGTCTGTTTGAAGGCGTAGTAGATGGTGACTGGGAAAGCAGGGTGCGCCTGCTCGGCAAGGCGATGCATCGCATGAGTCATACCATCCAGGAAAAAGGCTTCCGCGGCGGCCTTGTCGTCATGTCGATATGCGAATGCAACTAGTTCTTCTGCCTTCGGTACCGCCACCGTGCCGAAAATCCCAGGAAAAGTCGGCCTCAGTGAGCGGCGTAGCCAGACGTAGAAGTAATCCGAGAGATCGGCATACGGAATATTGTCGTAGTAAGGAGGGTCGGTGGATACTACCTTGTCCTTGGACCACTCCTGTCTGGTGGCATCCGCTTGGTCGGCAAGCCCGGGCTTGTCGCCCACGACGTTGATCCCTTTGGATGTGTAATCCAATGAATTCCAAAAGCTGCCTGACTGATCAGATAGTGGGTTCGCCTCAGCGAAATCCCATGACATTGGAAATGCCTGACGGCCAAACACGTGATTGAGTTTTGTCCCCCAAGTAGGGCCGCCTGTATCCCAGATGCAGAGCGTGCTCATACGATCTGCAAGACTACTCACAACGAAGCCAAGGTAGAGAGCCACTGCCTCAGAGTACGCCGTCGCACCATTGTCACCCGAGGCAAGACTGCCTTTGCCAATGTGACCTGAAAAATCGCCGCTCGTAATGTCACGCATTACGCGCTCACGTACTTCAAGCACTAGATCGGAGAACGTCGTTAGCGCTACCAACTGGCGATCCGTGAAGAGGTGTGAGAATAGGTCCATGCCGTACGGCTTCACTCCGAGGTACTGCGTGCTGCCAGAGATGGACACATCTGGCTTCCACTCAGGCTTTGCCTGGCGTGCAGCCATCTCCATCTCTTTGGTCGGCGAAAGATAGACGCGCCCGCGATCGCCCTCTGCCACCATCGCCATCAATCGAGCCCCCATTCGCCCCGCCTTCCCCTCCCCTTTGATGTAGTCGCCGGAGATCGGCGCTCCCGACATCAAGCAAACGAAGTTGGCGCGCGAGAGCTTAGTGCCGTTTTTTGCGGCCTCGGAGTCGTTCGGGGCACCCGACCGAACAACAAAGTGGTAGCTGTTGCCGTCCTTCACGGGCTCCACGTAGGCTTCGTTCCGCTTCATTCGTGACAACATGAAGGTTGAGGCGAGCGGTACATCAACGGTTGAGAAGGCCGGGTTCGGACTTTTCACGGTCCGAGCCCAGATCCAGGCAATCACGGGCAATTTCTTCCCAACGTACTGTTTCAGTTCCAGCCGTTGCCTCGCCATCTCGGCTGTGACGTCGACCTCGGGATAAAGGTGGCCAATGCGCTTGGTTGCCTCATTGCGCATCCATTGGCCGTAGTAGCGGACGTCCTCGGCCAAGCCCTGCGCGCCCTTCCATACGTTCATACCCGCTTCTTTGCGGGAAACGGGGTTTACCGGCGGTTTTCCCGCGAACTTAGGCGGGATCTCGATCATCGCCTTGTTAATCAGCACTGCCACCGGATTTAGGTCGCTGGCGTAGCTCTCAAGGCCAAGCCGTTGCGCTTCTAGCGGCAATGCCCCGCCGCCGGCGAAGGGGTCGTGGAAAGCGGGCAGCTTGTGTCGGTCGTACAGCTCCTTGGCCCGCGGATCGTCGGCGTTTTCTGCGCATGTGTACCGCCAGCTCTGCCAGATCTCGTCGCGCGCCTGCTGCAAAACCTTTTCGTTGGTCGTGTTCTCCCACAGCACGAGGTCTTCGATGATGCGGAACAGCCTTTGGCGCTCCTTCTCCTGCTTCTTCTCAGTCGGGAACAAATCCGGATGCGCCGATGGGTCGTCCACCATCTGCGAAAAGATCACGGCTCGCGCTGCCGCCAGTGGCCGTCGCGCCCACCAGAGATGCAGTGTGGACGGGTGCCCGTGGCGAATCGATTTCTCCCGCGCCGAGGCTTTGTTGATTGCTTCGAGCGGCAGAGCGACTTCGATAAGTTTCTTGCGCGCTTGGCTCATGTGAGAAACAGCCGTTTGAGCCAGGAAACCAACACATCAACCTGCGGAACGTCAGCATCAAGGTAGCGGGCAGTGATGGCCACGCCCAAAGGCTTGCCCGGCTCCTCCTGCCACGCCAGCCAGGTGTGAATCAGGGCCTTCGGTTCGGCCAGTTGGCTGAAACGCTTTTCGCCGACGGGAATGTTCGCCACACTTGTGTTGACGTGGTCGAACAGCCGTGAATCAGCTGGCACCAAGAAGCGAAGGAAGTCCTCCAGAATGCCCCGGGTCTGGTTGTCTGGCATAATCCAGATGCCGACGCGGGGTAGCAACACGCTTGCCGGGGGATCAATAATGGTACCACCCACCGTTGGGTGTTCTGGCACACCGGTGTATCCCACGCCGACGAGCCGGTCTCGCAGTGATTCCCAGCGGGCCGCCAAGTCGGTATCGGCATCTATGACCACGCCGACAATGTCTCCATCCTCACTTGCTTTGAGACGCACAGGAACACTTTCCAGCAAGTTAGTGACGCCACCGTGTGGCTTGACGTCATCCAGCTTGGGAATCCCGCGATTGCCACATATGTGTTTGAGGACGTGTTCGTCGTCCGGGCCTTCAACCAATAATATTTTCTTGGCAGCCATGTCAGCGCAGCTCAATGCGGTCGCGAGTCGCGACGGCAAGCTCGTCGTCAGCGAAGACGGTCGGGACGATGTCTTCGCCCTTGCGAGACAACCGCACCAACACACCTGCTTCAGGTGTCTCTGCCGCGACCTTTTGGAACGCTTCAACGGAGTCCCAACTATGGGACGTCGCGAAAACCTGAATTCCCAATTGCTGCGACAACTTGAACACCGCCCTCCAGGCATCCAATTGGACGCTGTGGTGGATCCCGTTCTCAAACTCGTCGATGAGTAGGAGTCCGTCCTTCGCATTCACTAGAGAAAGAATGATTCCAAACAAACGATTCAGCCCGTCCCCGAATGATCGCAATGGCACGGGGCGGGGCAGGATGCCTGAACGCACGATAGCAGTTCGGTGTTGTCGCGGGCCCTCGCCGCCAACCATTGAGACGGCGGAGATCTCAGGGTCAATGATCCGCAACGCATCGACCACATTTTTTTCGCGATCCGAGAGTGCGATCTTGTCCCACAAGGCACCAAGAGTGGCGGTGCGTTCCCCACCATAAGGGCTAACAAAGACGCATGGTAGAGAGGGTTCAGCTGCTACCTCGGATCTCATGGTGCGGTTCCGATATGCGAGGCGGCGGATGGACTCCAGCGGCAACACGCGTCGTGAATTGCCGCCCTCGATTACAAGGGCGGGAATGGTCTCGCCCTCGCCGAATAGTTCCTTTTGCTGTGGGATAAGCCGCCTCGTTCCGTCTTGATCGCGCTCCTCAGAAAACCACCCAACCTCCATGGTCAGCCGCATTGGGTGCGAGACACCATTCGCAGCAATAACTATGGGTTCAAGTTTAGCGGAGAATTGCGGAAAGCCGTTGAACAGGTTCGACAGTGAAAAAAGACCTTCCGCAGCCAGGGGCCGAGCCGTCTCGTCAGTATCTCCGGCGTCCTCCTCGCGAAACTGGAGAATGTCGTTGATGATGAATGGGGATGCGTCAGAGGCCAAGATACGAAGCGCCTCCAGCACCGAAGACTTGCCCGTGTTGTTGCGTCCTGTGATCAGATTTACCCGACCAAGGCCGTTAATCTCGAGTTTCCGGAGCGAACGGAATCGCTCGACGAACAGTGTGCCAATCGTCACGTTCATATACGGTCTCCTGTCGTTACAGTCTCTCCCATATCACAGGCGTATTCTCACGCAGAATCGAATGCGGGGGGGGCTCGCAATTGGACCGCGGCCACGTGGATCACCCCGACCGGCAGAACAACTTTGACGAACGTCCTTTTAGTAGTCATTCGGGATCCCTTTCGTCAGCTTCCAGATCCGCAGCCACCGTCGCGCCCGTGACGCGGCGGATCTCCTGCCACAGCCGCTCCTGCCTCAAGGTCAGGAATGCGTCGTAATCGTCGCACAGCAGCGGCGATTCCGCACCCGCAGGCAGGCCGTGCGAGGTGAGCATCGGCTCGAACGGGAAGCCAGGCGTGTCGCGGATCTCGGCGAGATAGTCGGACGGAGCGCGGTCGCTGATCATTTGATTGGTCGTGCGATCGATTAGCGTGCGGTTCAGCACGCAGTCTCGCAGCCGGGCCCGCTCGACACCTTGGCGCTCGAGGTAGGCGGCCGGAAAGACATGGTGATCGTCGATCCCCTCGTCCGCCATGAGCTTACCTGTGATCGGAGCTTGTGTATGGAAGTCGCGTGCGCCGCCGCCGAGTATCAGGCAAATCACGCCGCGGTAAATCGCACGTTGGCGAGGCGTCACGTCGCGCAGCGCCCGCGGGTCGAAACGAAATGATGCAACCGAATCCGGCAGGCTTCCGCCCGAAAGCCACGGAAGTATCTCTACGACGTCCTTTGCCGACTTGCTGTTCGGTGCGCCCTCGTATGCCTGGCCAAACACAGCACACCAAAACCAGCGTTTGAGCATCTCACGCTGCGCGCCGGCCTCAGCACTCTTGGGGCTGCCCGCCCGGGCCAGAATCGCAGCCAGTGGAGGCAGCATTGTTTGATAAGGCACCCACTTGGGTAGCATCACCTTGCAGTCGTCTCGCAGGATCTCGAGCCCGGTGGCCAACCCAAGGACGACCTTGTCCCACCAGTCGGAGATGTCGGACGCGGCCATATTTAGCACGTCGCTGCGCTTGCACGAAGGCGCCTTGCGACTCGCCAGCGAGATACCTTGCAGAACGTAGTAGGGGTCGACTTCGAAGTCCGCAATCACCGGATGTTCGACGAGCGCCTTTTCCCACAGCGCACGCAACTTGATGTTCTGCGGCCAAAAGCGCGCAGTCAGCAACTCGAACACGCTCAGCTTGACGCCAGTGCGGTTCAGGGTCTCGAAAATCGTACAGAGCGCGTCAGCCTCGGTCTGGTCCGACAGCGTCACCACGGGGAAGTGATAGTCGTCGATGACTTGGATCCACTTCTCCTCGATGCCCACGAGGGCGTCCTCCAGGGCGATGCGCTCTTTGTCCGCCAGCTGACGGGCAACCTTGCGGCCCCATTGGCCGAACCCTCCGGCGCCCGCTGTCAGCACAGAGAGCGGTAGCAGCAATTCTTTGGCTTGGACCGTGAAGTCTTCATGGGCCTTGACCCACTTGGTAGTGGCGCGCACGTGAAAAATCGCCTCCTCGAAATCCGCGCCATCGGTGAGCTTGCGAAGGTCGAGGAAATAGCGGTGCTCGCCGGCGCCGTAAAATGCCTGGTAGAGCGACGTCAGGCGCTGCTGGCCGTCGAGCACGAGAAACGTATGCTTGGCGCCGTCGAGCGGCGGCGCACCCTCGAACTCACGGACGGCGAACACCCGTTTAGCGTCGCGCACCCGCAGAATGCTCCCCGCCGGGTAATTGCTGGCAATCGAGACTATCAACTCCTGCGTTGCACCCGGTTCCCATACGAAGTCGCGTTGAAAGTCGGGGAGGACGGCAGTTCGGTTGTTGATCTCGGCCAGGAGCTCCTTTAGCGCGCGGGGGTTGGTGTCCTCGAACAGGTTCATAGGGGTTCTCCCGCACGAGCCAGGAGCTCGGCGAAGTCATAATTCACACTAGTCACGCCAAAGTCTGGCTCTCTCTTGAACGGCTGGCGTAGGTAGTGAGCCCGGTGGGTGTCATCGCCAGTGAACTCCACGATGGCCAGGATGAAGTCTTCAGGTTTGTTTAGCGAGTAGAGGATTTCGTTGCGGGTCACGGTGATTGTGGGCGCGCCTGCTACACGACCCTTCACTTCGATGAACCGCAGCTTGCCGGTGCCCGGAACGCTGCTCTCGATGTCGTAACCGAGCTTCTCGAGCTCGCGGTCGGTCGGCTCGAAGCCGAGGCCACGCTCGATCTCCATGACGATGGCGCGGGCACGGGCGGCGCTGGCCTGGGTGTCCACGGGCGAAGTCGCCATCGGGGCCGCGTGCCCACTCATGGCAGCCAAGAGGCCAGCTGGAATCACGAGCACGCCACCGAGCACCACGGGCGGCAGCGGTGAGATCTGCGCCTCGAGCTTCAGCTCCCCCAAACGCTTCTCCAAACGCCCCTGCAGATTGTCAGCGCGCTTGCGGGCCTCGCCCGAGTTGAGTTTGGCGTTGGGCTTGCCGGCCTGCTCATGCAGCTTGAGCTGCTCGGCCCGGTGGTCCCAATAGGTGATCTCCTTGGTGAGCCGGTCCTTCACCGCCGCCTCGGTCTTGGCGATGAGCTTGAGCCTGTCGTCCCGAATTTCCTTCAAGTGCTCCGGCACAACCTGCGCGACTGCGTAGCCTTGCGCCTTGCGTTCGAGCTCGCGGTCGATCCACGCGCACTCTGGCCGATCGAGGATTGCGCCTACCCCCGGCTCGTCCTTGGCCAATGGCCGGTAATCGAGATAGGGCGCGTAGTGAACGTGTCGAGTCGTGCCAGTAGCATCGAGCTCCACGTAGAGCATCCGTTTCGACACAACGCGGCGCTCGCCCGCGCGCGTGAGGCTCGCGTCCTGAATCGCGTGCTCGAGATAAAACAGCACGCGCGGCTGCACGCCGGGATCACGCTCGTCTACCAGGACGGCGCCGCGTTTGAGCAGGTCGCGGTGGCGTTCGAGCGTGAGGTCGATCACCGAGTCGAGCAGCGGGTGTCCGGGACAGACGAAGGCAGCCAGCGGCTGCCCCTGCGGCGCCACCAGGGATTTCTCGAAGGCGATGCGCTCGTAACGTGGGAGCACCGGCTCGCCGATGCCAATCAAACGATCACGATTGCGCACCGGCGCCGGGACGTGGGTAATCTCATACCTGCGCGGTTCGCGCTGCTTGGAAGACCCCCCCAGGCGCTGGAAGGCCTCGTGAAAAAATGACTCGATGTAATGAGGCTGAAGCCGGCGGGCCTCGGCCCGTTCCATGTCCTCCCGAATCCGTTGCACGCGGCTGGCGTCCATGGCGTCATGGGCAAGAGCGTGGTCTTCCAGCAGGTTCTGAAGCTGGGTGCGGTCGAGCGCGTGTTCCACCACCGTGGTGAGGCGGGCGCGCACCTCGGGCGTGTCACCGTACCGAATCGCTTCAATGAGCAGGTCCCGAAGCGATTTGCCTTCGAACTGGAGCTTGCCGAGTACGTCAAAAACCTGGCCGCCGAGCGCCGACCGCGCCTCCTCAAGCTTATCTAGCAGCTTGCGATAGACATCGCCCTCGCGGGTCTCGTCCGCCACAAGGTTCCACAGATAGCAGACTTCGGTCTGGCCGATGCGGTGGATGCGGCCGAAGCGTTGCTCCAGGCGGTTGGGGTTCCACGGCAGGTCGTAGTTCACCATCAGGTGAGCACGCTGCAAATTGATGCCCTCGCCAGCGGCGTCGGTGGCCAACAGCACCTGCACCTCGGGGTCGTGTTTGAAAGACTCCTGGGCCTTCATGCGCTCTTCGCGACCCATGCCTCCGTGGATCATGACAACCGCATCTTTGCGGCCGAGCAGCGTGGTAATGCGGTTCTCGAGATAATTCAGCGTGTCGCGGTGCTCGGTAAAAAGCACGAGCTTTTCGTGCGGTGACGGCTTCGGGCGCGGGATCTCACCGGCACCGTATGGGGTCTTTGGCTCGGCGACGCGGTCGGCCGTGCTGGCGCTGGTGAAGATCTCGCCGAGCAGGCTCGCCAGCTCACGCCACTTCGTGTCCGTGCCACTGCGGCAAACCGAAAGTGCGGAGGATTCTAGCTGCTTCAACGTGTCAATCTCGATCTTCAATTCAGCGATCGAGCGCGCAGCAGTGGCCTGATCGAGGATCTCCTCCTCGGCGGCCTCGACCTCGTTCTCGGGGGCGTCATCGAGATCGTTAATGTCGTCGGCGTCGAGCGTAGGGGCCGTCGCCGCTGGGATGGAAGCCACCTGACCCCCGCGGTGGAGCACCTCCAATTCGCGCAGCCGGCTTTCTAAACGCTCACGCCGGCGGCGTAATGACTGGTAGATGGCCTCGGGTGACGAGGCGAGACGGCGCTGCAGGATGGTAAGTGCAAAACCAACGGTGCCGGCGCGCTTGTCGTTTTCGAGGGCGTCGGCGCGGTTGAATTCCTCACGCACGTAGTCGGTGACGGCCTTGTAGAGCTGCGCCTCAGCTTCCGACAGTTTGTAGGGCACGGTGTAGGCAATGCGCTCGGGGAAAAGGGGTGTCCCATCGAATTTGAGCAGGCTCTCTTTCACCATCCGGCGCATCAGGTCGGACACGTCGGCTACGTGAACCCCGTCACGGAAACGGCCTTCGAAGCGATCACCATCGAGCAGCGCCATAAAGAGCTGGAAATCCTCCTCTTTGCCGTTGTGTGGCGTCGCCGTCATGAGAAGGAAGTGCCGCGTGAGACCCGAGAGGAGCTGTCCGAGTCGGTAG
>Ga0182027_10015508_pt1 | contig 10471 bp, 10 predicted proteins | sample 712E1DmetaG_FD_121300 | JGI IMG/M metagenome (GOLD analysis project Ga0182027, IMG submission 121300) | Permafrost microbial communities from Stordalen Mire, Sweden - 712E1D metaG (Illumina Assembly) | ecosystem: Environmental > Terrestrial > Soil > Wetlands > Permafrost | place: Sweden... | reverse complement strand
GTCGAGCGGCGCCAGCGCGCCCACCTCGACGCGCTTCTTGTTTTCCGTCACCAACTGGGTGGCCAGTTCGACTGCTTTCTCCTGCACTTTTACAAATTCGCGGTCGAAAATGAGATCGTAATATGCCTGTTCCACACTGGTGGCAGTGTTCATGATGGACTGTCTCAGGCCCAGCTCCGAATATTTGACCCGGTTCTTGGCGACGCGGATGTTCAAGCGCGTCTGGTCAATCCAGAAATTTTTCAGCAACGGCTGGGTCAGGCCGATGGACGCGGAACCGCGCGACTGATCGGTGGGAATCCCGCCCGTGCTGCCGTACGCTTCCGAAACGCTTCCCTGTAGATTGTAGGTCAGTCCTCCCCAGGGCAGCAGGCCGTTCACCACGGAGCTGTTAAAGCTGTTTGCGTCGGTTTTGCTTGCGGGCGTCGGGAGATGCGAGGTGGGATCGAGACCGCCACCCGAAAGACTGAAGTCGTGCTGGCCGCCGACGGAGAAAACCGGGTCGTAGCCCGCGTAAGCCCCCCGCAAGTTCAGCGCTGCTATCGGGGGATTGTAGCGCGCGATCTGCAAATCGAGGTTCTTCTGAAGCGCGTTTTGGATGCAGTCGTCCAGCGACACCGCTTTGGTCTGCGGCGCCTCGGCGGCCCTTGCCTCCTGGTGCCAGCTTTGGAGTTGGTCTGGGAAATTCATCGCATTGGTCTGGGGCGGCTCGGCGGCTCCCGCCGTCAGGCCGGCCAGCGTTAAACTCATTAAACCGACAATCCAATTCTGTTTCATGGTCCGTGAAGGTTGTGGCATTCGGCGGCGTTCGTCAATAAACGTCGCATGGACGCCCGTTGTTCATTTATGACACCCGGATGGGGGCCAAAGTTTCATGTGATCGGTTCGACCGACGCCGCGCGGCTCAACCGGTCCGCGATGGCGCGCCATTCGCCGGCTGCCGGCGGCGCTTCCACGACGATCAGTTTCGCGCCCGCCTCGTCGCAACGGTGCAACTCGGCGTAGAGCGCCCGCGCAAAGGCTTTCGCGTCGCGTGGAATCACCGAAACCCCGCCCCAGCCCTTCGCCGACAGAATGTGGCTGTGCGCGATGACGTGGCAATTTTCGATTTTCGATTTTCGATTTTCGATTTTCGATTTCAAATCGGCGGCGTCCCGCCAGCTCAAAACCAGCAGCTCCGCCTTGGGCGAGTAATGCTTACGCAGAAGTCCCGGGCTGCGCAACGGTCCGGCTTCGCCGGATTTGAAATTTGAAATTTGAAATTTGAAATTCCCCAGCGCAGCCGTCAGCGATTCTTCGTGAATCATTCCGGGCCGAAGCACGCGCGATGGCTCGTGCGTCAGGTCAAGAACGGTGGACTCGATCCCGATCCGCGACGGTCCGCCGTCCACGATGAGCCGGAGCCGGCCGCCCAAATCTTTGAGCACGTGCGCCGCCGTCGTGGGCGAAACGCGGTTCGCACGGTTTGCGCTCGGCGCCGCGAGCGGGAAACCACACTTGCGAATCACCGCCTGGATGAATGGATGACTGGGCCAGCGCACACCGACCGTAGGCCCGCCCGCAGTCACGACCTCCGGAATTTCTTTCGCGCGCGGCAGCACCAGCGTCAGCGGTCCGGGCCAGAACGCCCGGGCCAGCCGGCCCGCGACCGCCGGCCAGGCCGCCACGCAACGTTTGGCCATGGCCACGCTCGTGATGTGGACAATGATGGGATTGTGCGCCGGCCGGCCTTTGACCTCGTAAATCCGCGCGACGGCTTCGGCGTCGAGCGCGTTCGCTGCCAGGCCATAGACGGTCTCCGTCGGCAGAGCAACGACTTCACCGGCGCAGAGCAATTCTGTGGCGCGGAGGACGGCGGCTTTGAACAATGCCGGGGTGTCGGTCGCAACAATCTCGGCTTTCATCACTCGTAACGCAGCGCGTCAATCGGGTCGAGCCGCGAGGCTTTGCGCGCCGGATAGAAGCCGAAGAAAATTCCCACCGCCGCGCTGAAGAAAAAGGCGTACACGACCGACGTGGATGAGATCAACGTCGGCCAATTCATTTTATTGGCCAGCAGTTGTGAAATGCCGACGCCAAACCCAATGCCCACGACCCCGCCAATCACGCTCAACGTCACGGCTTCGGTTAAAAACTGTAGCAGAATGTCACCGCCACGCGCGCCGATGGCCATGCGGATGCCGATTTCGCGCGTCCGCTCGGTCACGCTGACGAGCATGATGTTCATGATGCCGATGCCGCCGACCAAGAGCGATACTCCGGCAATGGCGCCGAGCAGCAGGGTCATCGTCTTGGACTGCGCCGTGGCCATGTCGGCGATTTCCTGCTGGTTGCGCACGGTAAAATCATCGTCCTTCCCCGGGGTGATCCGGTGGTGCTGCCGAAGCAGTTGAATGATCTGGTCTTGCACCGGGTTGAGCAGCGCGGGGCTGGCCGCCTGGACGTTGATGGTACGCAGCATCGTGGCTTTTTGCACCCGTTTCATGGCACTCGTGTAGGGGATCACGATCAGGTCGTCCTGATCCTGGCCTTGCACCGAGAGTCCCTTGGGCTGGAGCATGCCAACCACAATGAAGGGAACGTTCCGGATGCGCACAACCTGGCCGAGCGGATCCTCCCCGGTGAAAAGCTGGTCGGCGATGGTTTTGCCGATGACCGCCACTTTGGTGGCGCTGCGCACGTCCTGTTCAGAAAACGACGTGCCCTCGACGATGGGCCATTGGCGAAGGTCGAAGTAATCTTGCGACTCGCCGAGGATTTGCGTGGACCAGTTCTGATCGCCGGCGGCGATCTGGGCCTGGCTGCGGACTTCCGGACTGATGACGGTGACCCCGGGAATTTCGCGCTGGATGGCCTCGGCATCGTCAATCGTCAGCGTGCCGGCGCCGCCCCAGCCCGAGCGAACGCCGCCGCGGGTAAAACTGCCCGAGAAGACCAGAATCACGTTTTGGCCCATGCCGGCAATCTGCGCCTCGATCTGCGCCTTGGCGCCGTTGCCGATGCCGACCATGGCGATGACGGCGCCCACGCCGATGATCATGCCCAGCATCGTGAGCAGCGTCCGCAGTTTATTCCGGCGCAACGCGCGCGCGGCGATCTTGATCGTGGCCCAAATTCGCGTCATACGGTTAATTGAACAGCTTGTTGCGCCTCACGCAAGCGGCGCAACTCGGTTTCCGCGTTCAGCCGGTCGCCCACCGCCACATCGCTCACGATTCGCCCGTCGCGCATGATGACGTTGCGTTTGGTGTACCGGGCGATGTCGAGTTCATGGGTGACCATGACGATGGTAATGCCCTGCTCATTGAGTTTTTGAAACACGCCCATGATTTCGATGCTCGTCTGGCTGTCGAGATTGCCGGTCGGCTCGTCCGCCAGCAGCAGGGCCGGCTGGTTCACCAGGGCGCGGGCGATGGCCACGCGCTGTTGCTGGCCGCCGGAGAGCTGGTTGGGATGGTGATCCGCGCGTTCCGCCAAGCCGACCAACTCCAGGGCACGCACGGCGCGCTCGCGCTGTTCGCGGCCGGGCAGGTGGCGATGCACGTAGAGCATGGGCAACTCGACGTTCTCCAGCGCCGACGTGCGCGAGAGCAGATTGAAACCCTGGAAAATAAACCCGATTTTTTGATTCCGGATATCGGCCAACCGGTCCCGATCAAGCTGCGAAATATCGGTGCCGTCGAGCAAGTAACGCCCGCGCGTCGAGCGATCCAGACAGCCGATGATGTTCATGAGCGTGGATTTTCCCGAACCGCTCGCACCCATGATGGCCACGAATTCGCCGGCCTTGATTTCCATGGAGACACCCCGGACGGCATGCACGTCCACTTCGCCGGTGTGATAGACCTTGTGGACGTCTTCCAGGGTAATGACCGCATTCATAATTGTGAATAAAAGCTGGCAGCCGGTTTGCAAAAGGCGCATGGACCGGGGCAAATTGCCGGTTCGATTATCTGCCGAAGCCGCCGCGGCCACCACCGCCACCGCCAAACGGATTGGCCGCCGGCGCGCTGGACCGTGAGCTTGAATCTCCGGTTGAAATCACACCAATGACGACCTGGCTTCCTTCGTCCAGCCCCTCGAGCACTTCGGTCGAAATGCCGTCGCTGATGCCGACCTTGATCTGGACCGGCTTGGGTTTATAGCTTGAGGGATCCGCCGGATCAGCCTTAGCTGGCAGCAGATAAACGGTGCGCGTAATCTGTCGTTCGGGCCGGGATCGGCCGCTACCGCCACCCGGACCATCGCCCCGGCCACCGCCACGACCGCCACCGCCGGGACCACCACGACCGCCCGCGCCGGCATTGGGTTGATCGCTTTGGGCCGGTGTTCGCGGGGCCGCGTTCGTATTGCCCTCGGTGGCGCTTTCCGGCGGACGGAAGCGCAAGGCGGCATTCGGAATTTTCAGGACATTGTCCCGCTGCGCAATGATGATGGAGACGTTCGCGGTCATGCTTGGCAGCAATTTCAGGTCGGAATTATTGACGCCAATGACGCAATCGTAGTTGATCACGTTTTGATTGGTGATTGCGCCGTAGCGGATTTGATTGACCTTGCCGCGGAAGGTGCGGTACGGATAAGCGTCCACGGTGAAATTCACATCCTGTGCCACGGACACGCCGCCGATATCGGCTTCCGAAACCAAGGCGTCAATTTGCATCTTGGCCAGATCGTTGGCGATGAGAAAAACCTGGGGCGTATTGAAGCTCGCGGCGACCGTCTGGCCCACATCGACATTACGGGAGATGACGACGCCATCCACCGGCGCGTAAATCGTGCAATAGGAAAGCTGCACCTGGGCGCTTTTCAAGTTGGCATCATCGCTTTGCACCTGGGCCTGAGCCTGCTGCAATTGGGCGATGGCGGTGTCATGGTCCGATGCCGAAATCAGGTTGTTGGTGAAGAGCGTATCGGCCCGGCGCGCCTGGACTTCGGCCAGAGCGCGGTTGGCTTTCGAGTTGGCCACTTGTGCTTCCGCCCGAAGCACGGTGAGCTGGTAGGTGGCAGGGTCAATTTCCGCGACGATCTGGTTGGACTTGACCACCGAATTGTAGTCCGCATACAGCGCCCGGACGATTCCGGAAATTTGACTGCCCACCTGGACGCTGAGCACCGGCCCCAACTGCCCGGTGGCGGTAACCACCTGCGTCAAATTGCTGCGGGTCACCTGCACGGTCTGATATTGCGGTGCGGCGGTGCTGTTGTTCCGGTAATACCAGTAGGCTCCACCGCCGCCGGCGCCCAGGAATATCAGAACCAAAATCCATTTTATCAACCTGCGAGAATTGCCGTTATTTGCCATAAATTCATCTCAATTACTGCCGTCGCCAAAGTGAGACGCCAGTCGAGGCGGTAAAGTTACCGAATTTCCAGCGGCTGTCCAGACGGCTGTTGATGTTGAACCAGGATTCAGAATTCTCCCGCGCAGTCACTTTCGGCTTTTGCTCCGCGCCCGGAATCCTAGAATGGCCCGGTGCTGGACAAATTCATCCGCCAACTGGCCGCCGCGCAGCCGCTCACGGACGAGCAAGTGCTTGAAGCCGTCGAGTTGCTCGTGGACGAAGCGGTGGCTGCCGCCACCAAGGCCGATTTTCTGAGCCAGCTTGCGCGCAAAGGAGAAACGATCGCGGAAATCGCCACGTTCGCCCGCGCCTTGCGCGCCAAATCCATCCAGCCGCCGCTCGACCCCGCCATCCGCGCCGGCGAAATCCTCGATGTCGTTGGCACCGGCGGCGACCGCTTGAGCACGTTCAACATCTCCACCGCGGCGGCGATTTTGTGCGCGGCGGCGGGCGTGCGGGTGGCCAAACACGGCAACCGCGCCAGCACCTCGCTGATCGGCAGCGCGGATGTGATGGAGGCGCTGGGACTCGCTTTTGACTTGGGGCCGGAGGAAGCTGCGCGTTCGCTGCGCGAGCATGGCTTCGCGTTTTTCTTTGCGCCCAAATACCATCCGGCGTTCCGGCACATCATTCCGGCGCGCAAACTCTGCGCCGCACGCGGCCAAAGCACGATCTTCAACTTCCTCGGCCCGTTGCTGAATCCGGCGCGGCCCACCGCGATGCTGGTCGGCGTGCCGCGCCCGGACCTGTGCGAACCGCTCGCGCGCGTCCTCCAATCCCTCGGCGTGCGCCGCGCCATGGTTGTCTGCGGGGCGGTGCCGGGCGAAGACGGAGCCGTTCGTTATCTCGACGAATTGTCGCCGCTGGGTCCGACAACGGTTGCCGAGTTTTATCAGGAACGCGCGCTGGCGTGTTCGACACTGTCGCCGGAACCGTTCCCACTGCAACCGGCCACGCTGGCCGATCTTCGCGGCGGGGGCCGCGAAATCAACGCCTCAATCATCCACCGCATTTTGGCCGGCGAAGACCGTGGTCCGAAGCGCGACGCCGTGCTGCTGAATGCCGGCGCGGCGTTGTTCGTCGCCGGTCGTGTGCGCTCCATCGCTGATGGCTGGGAGTTGGCTGTCGAAGTAATTGATAGCGGGCGCGCGCAAGCCAAACTGGCCGGGCTGTCGGCGCGCTGAAGGGTGGAGGTTGTTTCTGGGGAGTGCAGCCGGACACCGCCACCGTAGCGCCGATTTCCAAATCGGCTGTATCGCGGGTTTCCAAACCCGCAGATCGCCCGCATTTCAGCACCCGGCCGATTTGGAAGTCGGCGACACCGCAGGTTTGGAAACTTGCGCTACTTCCAAGTTTGGCGGAGGTATCCGATTGCGTCCGCCGCCGGCAACGGCAGTCTTGACTATCGGCGCCGAATCGTTCATGCAACGGGACAACAGAAAGGCCGCGCATGTATAAAATCATCGGCGCCGACGGCAAAGAATACGGACCCGTCTCCACGGAGCAGCTTCGACAATGGCTCGGCGAAGGCCGCGTCAGCTTCCAAACCAAAGTTCAAGCCGAAGGCAGTTCGAACTGGCAAACTATTGGCGTGCTGCCGGAATTCGCCGCCGAGCTTGCGGCAAACGCCGCGCCGCCGCCTTCTCTGGCACATGGCGCCATGCCGCCGAAGACGAGCGGGCTGGCCATCACGTCACTCATTCTGGGAATTCTCGGTTTGTTCAGTTGCGGCCTCACGGGGCTGGTTGGACTGGTGCTCGGCATTGTCGCGCTGGTCAAAATCAAGAATAGCCAGGGACGGTTGTCCGGCTCCGGGCTGGCGATTGCCGGCATTGTCGTGTCCGGGCTGTTCCTGCTGATGCTGCCGATTTTTGCCGCCATGCTGCTTCCGGCGCTGGCCAGTGCAAAAGAAAGGGCTCAATCCATAAATTGCGTGAACAACGTGAAACAGCTCGGTTTGGCGGCGATCATTTACGCCGATGACCACAACGACATGTTCCCGCCTGCCGCAAACTGGTGCGATGTGATCCAGACCAATATCGGGTCGAGCAAGGTTTTCCAATGTCCCAGCGGCGACCAAGGCAGGCGCTGCCATTATGCTTTCAATGCCAGGCTCGCGGGCCGGGAAACGAAAAAAATCACCAATCCGGCAACGACCGTGCTGTTTTTTGAAGCCGATGGGGGATGGAACTTGAGCGGCGACCGTGAGCTGATGCTCAAAGCTCCCCGTCACAGACACGTGTTTGTCGTTGGCTTCGTTGATGGTCACGTCGAGATGGTGTCTGAGTCGGGGCTCAACAATCTGCGCTGGGAGCCTTGACTGTTTGCGCCAAATCGTTCATGCAACGGGGCAACAGAAAGGCTGCGCATGTATAAAATCATCGGCGCCGACGGCAAAGAATACGGACCCATCTCCACGGAACAGCTACGGCAATGGCTCGGCGAAGGCCGGATCAACCGCCGGACGCAGGTCAAAACGGAGACTGCCACCGAATGGAAACCGCTCAATTCGCTGCCGGAGTTCGCCCCGAGCCTGATTGATGCGCCGCCGGTGATTCCCGCCCAAAGCGCCGGCGACACGCTCAACAAAATCATCCCTTACCGCAACGGCATGGCGCTGGCGGCTTATTACCTTGGCGTCTTCTCGCTCATTCCGTTCATTGGCATTTTTCTTGGCATCGCCGGCTTTGTCCTGGGCATCCTGGGCCTGAAAGCCGCGCGGGTGAACCCGGTCGTTGGGGGCAAGGTCCATGCGTGGATTGGAATTGTGGTGGGCGGATTGTTTGGTTTTGGCTGGTTGGCGCTCACCCTCTTCATGATCGTTGAGATCGCGAACAAGCGGTGAAACTTTTGGCGAACCCTCAGTGTTCTATCTGGGAGCGACTGACGTTCGGGCTGGATTTGTCTCTGGAAATGGCGGATGATCCGGCGAAGTCAACGGAAACGGGAAAAGCGCGTTATGTATAAAATTATCGGAGCGGACGGCAAAGAGTACGGCCCCATCAGCGTGGACCAGTTGCGCCAGTGGCTCAACGAAGGCCGCGTCAACGCACAATCCAAAGTCCTCGCCGAGGGCGCGACCGAGTGGAAAACCCTCGCGGATATTCCGGAATTGGTGGGGACCACGCCCGTCCCGCCACCATCCCCGCCGTCTTTCCATCCAGGCGCTGCGGCCGCCGGCACCCGTGAAGCGGCGTTGCAAGCAGTCAAAGGTCCCGCCATTGCGCTCATCGTTACGGCGGCTTTGGGGATCGCGTATTATGGTTTAAGTGGCGTGTTCACCCTGGTCGCTGGCGGCACGATGTTTCACCACGAACTGCCGCCAAATATTCCGCCTCAGATGCGGGCGTTCTTTGAAGGAATGCACGGTTCAATGGCCGGAGTAATCAACCTCTTCTTCGCAGCGTTGAATGCATTCGTGCTGTTGGGCGCGATAAAGCTGATGCGGCTACAGAGTTACGGCTTGGCGATGGCCGCCTGCATCGTAGCGATGCTGCCCTGCCAGTGCTGCTGTCTATTCGGGCTGCCCTTCGGCATCTGGGCGCTGGTCGTTTTGTCAAAGCCCGAGGTGAAGTCCGCGTTCCATTGACGCACAACATGAACGGCGTTGCGAACAGCGCGGGATTTGGCGGGGCGGATGTCCCGCCCAAACTGGCGGAGCGCCGTGACTGGCGTTCGCACCTATTTTCGCTGGGCGTTCTGGCAATGGCGGCGGCTTGTGCCGTGTTGTTTCTGTTTAATCCGAGCCATTACCGTTTTTACCCCGTCTGCCTCTTTCACCAGACCACCGGATTGCTTTGCCCCGGCTGCGGGTCGTTGCGGGCAATGCACCAGTTGTTGCACGGTCACCTGGGCGCAGCGTTACACTGCAACGCTTTGCTCGTCGCTTCCCTGCCCTTCGCCGCGTGGCTGACGATTCGATTTGCCGCCGGGAAAATGAAAGGTCAGCCCGCGGCCTTGATCGTTCCGCCGAATGGTTTCTGGTTGTTCCTCGCGGCCGCCGTCGCTTTTGGAGTTTTGCGCAACCTCCCGGCGTTTTCCTGGCTGGCGCCCTGAAGGCCGGGCAGGCACGTTTAACCAGCCGAAAATCCTATGTATAAAATCATCGGAGCCGATCAGAAAGAATACGGCCCGGTCAGCGCGGAGCAGTTGCGCCAGTGGATCAACGAGGGCCGTGTCAACGCGCAGACGAGAGTCCTCCCTGAAGGCACGACCGAATGGAAAACGCTCGCCGAATTGCCGGAGTTTGCCGAGGCCTGGATAATCCGACCGCCGGTGGCCGGTGCGGTTCCGGGATTTGAGGCTCACGCCGGTTTGCCGGCGGATCTTTTCGCGCGCGATTACGATCTCGACATCGGCGGCTGCATCGGCCGGGGGTGGGAATTGTTGAAAGACAATTTCGGTCTGCTGCTGTGCGGGACTCTGATTTATTTGGGGATCGAGTTGGGAATCGGAATGTTGGGCGCGATTCCTTTGATTGGCCCGCTGTTCTCTTTGGCGAACATCGTCGTGGTCGGCCCGCTTTTGGGCGGTCTTTACTACCTCAGCCTCCAGGCTATCCGCCGCCAGCCCGCTGGCGCGGGCGACGTTTTTACGGGATTTCGCACGGCCTTCCTCCAGCTATTTCTCGGCAAGCTGGTTCCCGCGCTGCTGGCGGGTCTTTGCTTGATTCCTGCGGCGATCGTTGCCGTCATCACAATTATACCCTCCATCCTGCATCATCAACCGCCGGGGCCTGGCAGCCTTCTGATCGTTATAGTGATCGCATTGGCCTGCATGATTCCCATGTTTTTTTTACAGGTTAACTGGATTTTTACACTGCCGCTGATTATTGACCGGAAGCTGAACTTTTGGGAAGCGATGCAGACGAGTTGGAAGATGGTGGGCAAGCATTGGTGGTATGTCTTCGGGTTGCTGCTGCTCGTGGGATTGCTCAATGTTGTCGGTGTTTTTCTTTGCTGCGTGGGTCTGCTGTTTACCAAGCCCATCGGCTTCGGCGCCTTGATGTACGCATATGAAATTATTTTCTCCGCGCGCGCCCCTGAAGCCGGCCAAGGCGCGTAATTGCGCCTTGATCAACCTGTTTGCCACGCCAGGACTCGGCTCGTTGATGGCTGGCCGGGTGATTG
>Ga0182027_10015506_pt1 | contig 10471 bp, 12 predicted proteins | sample 712E1DmetaG_FD_121300 | JGI IMG/M metagenome (GOLD analysis project Ga0182027, IMG submission 121300) | Permafrost microbial communities from Stordalen Mire, Sweden - 712E1D metaG (Illumina Assembly) | ecosystem: Environmental > Terrestrial > Soil > Wetlands > Permafrost | place: Sweden... | reverse complement strand
TTGGTAAATGAGCGGTGTACTTCTCGGCGCGTGACACTTCGCTTCCGAAATGTCGCGTTCTCGCGCGTCCTTGCCCATCGGGCGATGGCAGCTTCCGGCACGTTACCGAGCTTTCGTTCTAAGTCCGAGTCGCGCCAGAAGCCGTTGGGCTGAAAACCGCCATCTCACAACTCTTAACGCGCAGTTAACAGCCCACGAGCGATAATAGTGCCGAACCCACCTGCAGCAGGATCCTCGGAGCTTGTGTTCAGATGTTTCCCAGGCCCTTTGACGACGAGCAGCGATTAGATGCGCTGAATTCCTTCGCTGTCCTCGATACTCCGGCAGAGCCCGTCTTTGACCGAATAACGAGCCTGGTAAGTCGGATTTTCGGGGTGCCGATCGCGTTGATATCGCTCGTTGACCGCAACCGTCAATGGTTCAAGGCGTGCGTCGGACTGGATGTCCGTGAGACGTCGAGAGACTTGGCATTCTGTGCCCATGCGATTCTAAGCGACGCGGTGATGGTGGTTCCAGATGCACAAGCTGATCCTCGATTCAAAAACAGCCAGTTGGTCGTCGGGCCGCCGCATATCCGCTTTTATGCTGGAGCGCCACTTGTCACAACCGAGGGATTTCGGCTCGGCACGCTATGTGTGATCGATAGCCGGCCTCGCGCCATGCTGACGCTCGAAGAGCAGGCAACTCTTCGCGATCTCGCTGCAATGGTGGTCAACGAGTTCGAATCCCGTCGCATCCACCAGGACAGTAAGAGTAACGAGGCTGCAAATTGGCTGAAATTCGCGAAGGAATCGGCGGAGCGAGCCAACAGCGCTAAATCCGAATTTCTAGCAATGATCGGCCATGAACTGCGCACGCCGCTTAACGCCATCGTCGGTTTCAGTTCGATGCTTAGTCAAGAGATCTGCGGACCTCTGGGGCATCCGGACTATGTCGATTACGCCAAGTTGATCCAAGACAGTGGTGAACATCTTACGGGACTGATCAACACGATTCTGGATTTCGCCAAGGCCGAAAAAGGCGAAATCCTTATCGAGGAAACTACCGTTGATCTGGTCGACCTGACCGAGCATTGCTTGCGGCTCATGTCCGAAGCAATACACCGCGCCAATGTCGTCGTTGATTCTCCAGTGCTCACCGGATTCACAGAGATACGCGCCGACCGCAAACATGTCCTTCAGATGCTCCTCAATCTCTTGGGCAACGCCATCAAGTTTTCTCGGGTTGGCGGTCACATCACAATCAATGCGACGACCGACGCGAGCGGCGCAGTGCATCTCTCAGTGATCGATACAGGGATCGGCATCGCGCCGGAGGATATCGACCGCTTGCCGGTGGCATTCTGCCAAGTCGACGGTAGGCTGGCTCGGCAATATGAGGGGATCGGCCTTGGTGTCGCGATAACGCGACGATTCATCGAACTGCATGGCGGCACCTTATCGATCCAGAGTCAAGTCGGCGAGGGTACTTGCGTCACCCTACATTTTCCGGCCTATCGCTCGATCTCTGCAACAAAGGCTCAGTCCGTTGCCACATCGTAATCGTGGCCCGGGCGGCATTGCAAATCTCAGTTGGAATGCGCGATGGAGTATTGCCTAGCAAAAGCCATTGAGCCGTCCATACATGGCGCATCTTCGCCATAGGCCCAACGGGCGCTAACCGGCTGAGACCGGCCAGCCATTTTGCGATCAGCCCAACCATGCCGGACCGACGTGTCGGATATCCGTCCGGCTAAGACGCGCTGCAACCTACGCACACTTCCGCCATCTGGATGGTCCGTTTTGGGCCCTTCGTCTCACGGGTCGCCGTCAGATTCACTTCAAATAGATCCATCTCTAGGGAGATTTGGACCGCACAAAAGGCCAACTACATCACTTAGTGCGCAAGAGGCACGAAACGCTTCAATTTGCCTGCGGCCGTCCGTTCGAGATGTGCAACTTGCTCAACGGTGATTTCCGGCTCCTTGAGCCCGTAACTTTGAAGCGCCTCAAGCATCTTCGAGAATAGCCTCACAGAGTCAACGTCACCATGGCTGCGGTAGGCGAGGTGTGCGCCGTGAGGCGTCTGACGAAACTGGTACTCCAAAATGTGAGGCTGCTCTAAGACAGCGAGCTGCAAAGTGACTGGGTGCACAGTGATCGGGCCGTAATGAAACTTCTCGAAGTTCCGGCCGTGGACTTGGCGCACCTTTTGGAATGCGCAGCCACAAGGACACGGCCCGTCGGCCATTTCGAATACATCGTCGATATAGTACCGGATTAAAGGTTGCGCCTTGTTGTAGAGGTTGGTGAAGTAGATTCCAGTCGAACGCTGCCCAGCCGTGAGTGGTGTACCAGCGTTATCGACTGGTTCTATAATCACCTGGTCCTCACTCACATGGAAGCCGTCCCCACAGGGGCAGGGGAACGTCCCGCCACCCTCGCTCGTTCCCCAACAGGTCAAAATCTCTGTCGTCGGCCACGCCTCACGCGCCAACTGCCTACTGTCATCAGAGAAGTGCTCCCCACCACACACAAGTACCTGAGGGCTGATTTTTAATTCTTGAGCTTTGACGGCCGCCGCAAGCGCGGGTATCAAGCTTGGGTAACAAACTAGGAACTCCGGTTGGGCGGCATTTAGTCTTGGTATGAGGTCGCCAGCTGACCGCCAACCCGAGAACTTGACGATCGGATTCTTGGGGTCGGAGAATACCCGACCGACGACAAACGAGCCGTGGGCAGATACTTCCGCCCCTATCGCCGCGGTTCGAAGAAGCCGAGGCGCTACAGTCCCAGGCATTGGCAGTGACTCCACGTATGGACGTATTGACCGTGCCATCCCGGCCCAGTTAAGCGCGAGTCCCGCCCAATCGTATAGGAAGATGCCAGGCCGTCCTCCTGTGCCACCGGAAGCAAACAGAGCATGGTCGCCCCAGATGTAGAACTGGTCGGTCATGTTACGGAGCTTCTCTTCGGCTTCACGAAGTCTTGCCCCGGGAACCGTCACTATTTCGTCCCAATGCTCCATCAAATCATTCTTGGTCATTGGCGAAATGGCGGCGAGATCAGCGGTCGTCATCGTGGAAGGGTCGAGATCGGTCAGGCGCGCGCGATGCCAAGGCGAATGTGCCCTGGTATGGAGCAACAACTCCCGAAGTGCGTTTGTCTGGTATTCCTCGATTTGGGCGCGCGACCAAGAAAGGCGCCCAACTATTGCCGGCATCACACTACAGAAGTATGCAAAGTGTTCCGCTCTTTGCTGTTCAACTGTGCGCGCGGTACCAGTCATCTTTCTCTCCCATTTTGAAGTACCCCAAGCCGTTCTTCACATGCAGCGATGAGCGTTCCGAATTGTGTCCGCAACGCTGAACACCATTTCATCCAACACGTGCTCGACCCAACATTTCGTATGCTTCGGATTGTAGACGTTCGAGGCAACTGGCCACTGCGTTTCGAGTAGCAACTACGGCATCACTGTCGCTACCAGTCGCGCTTTGGCGGACGGTTTTGCTTGCTATGAACAGCCAGCTATCCGCCTTCAGCAGCGCGACGTATGCATTCAACAAGGCGTCCGTCCGGGGGCCGCATTTTACTGAACGATGCGCTCTCCGTGCTCGCTTTGCGGCGCGCGCTGTGTCCTTATTCTTTATCATTACCCGGCTCTGCTTCAGACGCCATTGCTGTTTAGCTGGTCCGCGATTCGTCACGTGCACACTTCTCCTGCTCAATGACATTCACTGCAAAGCTCAGCACATCAATATCCGCTTCAGTCACATCGTGGAGGCGCATTTGGAGATCGAGGTGTGCAATCCTCACCAGAGAGGCTGTAAAGGTGAGACCAAGTTCGTCGAGCTTCTGGATCTCATGAAGCAGGACCTGAGCACACTCCTCGATGCCATCACGGGGATGCGAGATCATTCTGTGCCTCTAGTTCTGGGCGGTTGACCGCTGTGGCCTGGACCCAATCCATTGCGGTAACGATGGTCGCGTATCGACTGACAATCGCGGCGACGGCGCTGTGGCTGTCGTCTGCGCTAAGACCGGGAAGCGGCCGTGTCGCAGATGCATCTCTTATCAAGCCGGCTTGATGTCCGTGACGCGCCGCATCGATAAGTGTGGCAAGGCATGCGCCTTCGCCCGAGAAACCTGCCATCACGAACACGCTGCCAGAGGCAGTCATTGCATCGGCGAATTCCCGGCTCGTGTAGCACGAAACGTCCGTGCGCTCGAACACCATATCGTTGCGTCGTGGCTCGAATCCTTCGATCCACAATGCTCTCGGTCGCCTTCGGATCTCTCTCCTCAGTTGGAGCGGAGTGAAGAAGGCCACCGGCCAACCCCGTGATCGGGCCTTCTCCAACAACAAGCCGCAGTTTCTGAGTACCGGCCCAATCTGTTTGGCGCCAAAGCCAGGCCTTTCCGCGATTTGATCGTTATGCAACTCAACGAACACAAGCGGCGGGACAAGCCGCCGCTTGTGATACGAATCGAACGAAACAACCAAGCTCACTAGCTTGTACCTCCCACTGAGGGACGCGAAACTGGGCGGCTCGCTGATCGTTCGAGGATGCCGGGCAAGTGCCAGCGGCCTTCCGGCCGGACCATCACATAAGGATCGACGCCTATCTTGATCGCATCCGGGTGCGGTTCGATGTCGAGAACAATCTCGACATAGTCGAAGTCCGAGAAAACAAACTCCTTGCCGCCGGGGAGAGGGACAAATCCGAAGCGGCTCCAGAAGTTCATCAGCCGGCGCTGCGAATGTCCGTAGAGGCGGCGATAGCCCTTGGCACGGCACATATCGATTGCGGCCCGCACCAGCTGGAATGAAAGCCTCGTGGTCCGGAACTCCTTACGAACGGCCAACCGCTCGATTTTGGCGAAATCCGCGAAATGGCGAATGCGGATGCAACCGCACGGTTCATCCCCGACGTAACCGATAAGGTGAATCGCAGTGAAGTCGTTGCCATCAAATTCTTCTTCGAATGGGCATTCCTGCTCACCAATATAGACAGCGCTGCGAATGCTCGCCACGCGAAGCCAGTCGTCAAAGCTTCGCGCGACTGTCACCGAAATCGTGCGCCGTTCTGCCCCGCTCCGATACGTGTCGTAGAGTGGCGCGTTGCTCGCCTTTGGCTTCGATCGTTCGTAGACGTAGAGATGAGGCGCGTCGATTCCATCAATGCGGACCCCAGGGTGAAATCCGAGCGTGTGAGCGAAGCGCAAGCCGTCACGCGTTGTCAGTTTCGTGAAAATTGGTGCATCCTCGTAGGGCGCAACCGAGACGGTCTGGAAATATAGGGCAATAGCTGGCGCAAGCGTTCCCGGAGCGTATGTCGCCCAGAGATAGATGCCAGCAGGACGTTCCCCGGGTTTGACGAGTAACGAAATGTCGGGGTTCGTCGGATCGAAGCTACGGTTTGCGAGGCCCTTAAGCCCTCGCTCGGATAGGAACAAGGATGCTATAAACCCTTCGGCTATTTGACTTGTCGATCCGTTCGTTGACTTGCGCGCAATCGCCCATACCGAATCCGGATTGTGCGCTGCCACGCGCCGAACGACGGATGTGGAAGCCAATCCACCGATACGTCGGTTTGCCACGGGAATCAGCCGGTCTATCGCATCGCCATCGGCATGATAAATCATGAGCTTTCGCGCCAAGCGGGCGGCATCCAACTGTTCAAACTGGTGACGGCTCTTTTGTGAGGGAACCGCCAACTTTGAATGGAGAACGAGCGGTAGAAAGTGCTCCGTCATTTCCTACACCCCTTTATTTTGGTGTAGTATTCTTTACCGAAAGGAGCGCTCTCCGTATGCCGACGATTCGCGAACGCGGTGTTCCCCTAGAGGATCACGCCCTACGGGCCCGGCCCAAAGGTTTCATCGATTGGGAGGGCGCGCATTTATTCCTCGAACTTGTTCGCCATGGGAGCTTTCGTGCGACGGCGGCTTACGTTGGACTCTCGTTCAATGCGGTCCGTAGGAGAATTGGAGCATTCGAACGTTCGCTTGGTGTTACTCTTGTGACACGCCATCAGGATGGCATTCGATTGACGCCTGAGGGAGGGACCATTCTTGCTGCCGTCCGTCAGATGGAAAATAGTGCATTTGCTCTCGTTCAGGCTCGTGACAGAACCAATCAGACGCTCACCGGCCAAGTCCGGCTAGGGGTGACTGAGGGGCTTGGAACATTCTGGCTGTCGCCTTACATCGTGGAATTCCAGCGTGCCAATCCAAAGCTGATGCTCGATATCATTTGCGCAATGCATTCGGCCGACGTGCTGCGTCTTGAGGCTGACATCTCCATCCAGCTGACGCGGCCAACTGCCAAAGAACTACTCGTTGTCAAGCTCGGCCGGATGCACATCGTTCCCTTCGCGGCACAATCCTACATTGATACTTACGGCGCGCCCAAGACCATTGCCGACCTGAGGAATCACCGCATTGTACTTCAAGCCGATGATCACCCCCAGGCGAAGCAGTTGTACGACCGCTGGTTTTCTGGCATCAGGCCCGAGAATCTGATCTCCTTGCGAACCAATGCCAGCAGTCAGAATTACTGGGCCATAATAAAGGGAGCTGGCATTGGCTGGTTGCCGACCTATGTCCACGCAATCGGGGCCCCGATCGTGCCGATTGATGTCGATGCGCACCGGCCCGTTGACATCTGGATGACCTACCACCCTGGTGCTGCACGGATCCCGCGCGTGCGAGGCCTTGCAAAATGGCTCATCACCGCCTTCTCCCCGAAAACGTTTCCTTGGTTTCGCGACGAATTCATTTCACCAACGGAACTTGCAAATCATTACAAGGGAAGAAGCCCTGATAATCCATTCATTGGTTTTGAAGGCGCAACCAGGACCGCCCGGCGAGAGGGATGAGCATGCGCAACACAAAGCGCGCGACTGTAGTGGATGCTCTCATCGCGGAGCGCGTTCGTTCGTACCGAAAACTTTCGGGCCTTTCGCAAATGCAAGTTGCCGAGAAACTTGGCGTGACGTTTCAACAGATCCAAAAATACGAGAAAGGTGCGAATCGGATTGGAGCCGGTCGCCTCTTCGAGCTCGCCGAACTGCTCAACGTACCCGTCCAAGAGCTTTACCCCGGATCCCGCGAAGACGCCCAAGCCGCCCAGACTCGTTCCGAAGATTTGAAGGAAATTGCGCAGTTTGCTGCGAGCGCCGAGGGGTGGCGACTATTCGACGCCTTCACCCATGTGAACGATCCAATCACGCGAAAAGCAATCATTGCATTGGTCCAGCGGATTGCAGGGGTGTGAATGGACGACACCGATATCTGGCACAAGGGCAACATACCGCTAGAGCAATTTGGAACGGAGGCTGCCGCGAGGGGAGTCCTAAGTAGGCCATGATGTCGGTTGTTCTGGAGCGAGTTGATCCTTCTTTCAGCCATGGTCGCGCTGCGCTTATCCGCCATCCCTCCCGCATTGCTGCCGGCATGGCCATCGACAAAAGCCAGCTTACCATCGCCACGACTCGCCTGGTGCGACGATCTCCTCCTTGTCGCCTCCAAGCCGTGTCTCATGTGTGAGGGCTTACCCTGCCATGCCCATCACATCACCTTCGCATAGCCCAGAGGCCTCTCCCTCAAAGTCAGTGATGAGTTCACCGTTCCGCTTTGTGCCGTCCATCACAATGCCCTCCATGCCGTTAGCGACGAGCGCGCCTTCTGGCGCCAGCACACCATCGATCCGTTGGTCGCGGCGCGGCAGCTGTGGCTTAAGACGCTGAGCAGTCAGAGCCGGGAGGAAAATCGAAGCTGAGAACAATGGCGCTATCTCTGTGGCACCTGACAAGATCGTCAAGCTGCGGGTGAAAGAGGTGCGCGAACGCGGCGTATGGGAGGCATGGCTTGAGTTTTTTTGGGGGATTGCGTTGCAAAGACCGCCGATCGGGCTTTCGAGATAGCGATACACATCGCAGATTTGTTCAGAGCGGATCGGGAACGCATCGGAACAACTGGAGACGATGCTGGCTCGATCCGTCGGGCGCACCAATCGCTGCAAGAGAACCCATGTCTGACCGCGCCGGCTGCGATTGAGCGGAGTGGCGCTGCCCCCGCGTCTGGATGGTTTGGCTGACTAGGGCGGCAAGAACGTTGAGACTGGAAGATTTGCGAAGGACGTTTTGTCCGCTGCGATTCGCGAAACAGCGTCGAACTGTGGCGATTTAGTTACGCCGCCTTGATTGCCGTGAAAATTTAGCCAGACCAGCCGCTTAGGCGCGCTTCGTGCGTTGCCGGCAGGCTGGCGACGCCGAAGACGGCTGCGCTTGTTTCAAAGACACTAAAAAAATGCTATAATCAACCAGAAGTTGGAGGAACGTCGGTTCACGCGGAATTTCATCCGACATGGGCGTTACGTCCAAGAAGTTTATTCAAAGTGGCGAATAGTACCCGCTTAGAAGGTGGGGGAACGATGCGCAATTTGACTCCGTTATTCGCGGCTATCGCTGTCGTCATAACTGTGGCGTTCGGCGGCTCTGCAATGGCCGATCCGCTCACCGCGGTGACCGTCTCCAACGTCAGCGTGAATTTTGCTCAGCAAGGCGAGGGGCTGACGATTCAAGACCCGAATAGCGACGCGATCTACTACGCGGGTGCCGTCGGGTTTTCGTTGAACGGCGGCCCGACGATGTACGTGTTTTGCGACGATCTCTACAATGTCATCTATATCGGCAGCACGGACAGTTATTTTGTGGCGGACGCGAATGACACCAACGCCTACCTTTCGCCGCTGCCTATCTCCACGATCCATGAAATTGCGGGCCTCACCTATCTGGGGACAACCGACGCCTATAACAACGCGTTGACCCCTGCGTCGGGAGCCGAGATCCAGCTGGCGATATGGGAACTCCAATACGGCAACATCACCGACACCGCGGATGCAGGCGTGCAGAGCGCGGTCAACGGCCTTATCGCAGGCGCCGCAACTGACTATAGCGCCATGCTCGGCGCCAATTTCACCTATGGCGAACTTGAATCGCCATGCTCCGCGGACCAAGCCGGCCGGATTACCTTTACGACGGCCTGCCAGACTCAGGGCCAGATATTTGTCGCCGACCCTGCGGTAAACAGCAACGGCGAGCTTCCTCCGACGTTCTTCAGCGTGCCGGAGCCAGGAACGCTTTTCCTCTTAGGTGCCGGCCTTGTCACATTTTGCGGGATGGGTCGCCGCAAGAGGAAGTCAGCCTAGGTAACTGCGTTCTCAACCACCAGGAGGACGGCGGCCGTTGCGCCGCCGTTTTCGTTTTTGGCTCCAGGTGATGGCCGAGCCGCCGCCTTTGCCTCGTACGCCGTCCTGGACGTCATTGAAGCAATCACCTACCTTCGCAAGAGTGCGAGTTTCTGTCTCGCACCTTCTTGCTGGGGCGTGAAGCGATGGACGGCGTCTATTACGGTCTTTCGATTGTCGCGGTCTTCATCGTGTTCGTCTGGTTCGTCCGCAACAGAGACGTTTCGGACGGCCAGCCGACACACGGCTTGCTGGCGATCAAGCAAACGGACGCTCAAACTCCGCAGAAGAAAGGCACCCGGAAGAAGTGGAGTCGCGGCGATCCCAATTGAATCAGACTTGGCTCTGGCTTCTTGCGCTTAGAGCCACGCCTCAGCGGCGCGTTTGACTCAGCGCCAGAACCGTCGGCGTTGCACTCTTGATCCCTACCTCTAAGCGCCGCACCCGGCCGAGAAACCTTCCCGAGCGGGCGTCGGTGGCGTAGGCGCGGTAGCCAAGCACAAGTGTGACTTGCAATTCGTGGTCCGTGCCGTCCGCCGCCGGGTCGGCGAGCAGCGCGAGAAGGCTCGTGGCGTGGTTGCGAAAGACATATTGCTTCACTCCGGGCGCCGGATCGCCCGATGGGGTCTCGATCGTAACCTCGGCCTTGAGTCCTTTCACCCTTGCAAGCCGCCTGAGCTCCGCCATGGCTCCCGCATCGTCCTGCGGCAGTTGAACCGCGAGCTCATTTCCCGATTGCAGAAGCCGTGCGAGCTGCGAATGAGGCAGGCGCCGGCCGTGGCCGTCGAACAATGCGGTGTCGCCGTCGGCGGCGAGCGCTCCGCCTGTCCTGACAAAACCGCGAATGGCGTCGGCCGCCTCGGTTGACAAGGCAAGCGCTTGAGGAAGCACCAGCATTCTGTAGCCGGCCTTGTTCAGAATGCCACGCACGATCTGTTCATCGCTGACAAAATGCGGCGCAAAGCCCAACTGCCACAGCCGCTCCAGCGTCCGGCGCCGCGCTGTGCGCTCCGCATTGTCCTCGTTCTCGGTTTCCGCAGCGCGCTGCACCCAGGCCGAGCCCATTGCGCGGTGGTCCAGCATCCATTGGATGCGGAAGCTTGCCGGGGAATAGAGCACCGCGATGGGGTCCCAGTGACGCCGGCTATCCGTCAACAAGGCGCCAAGGCCGCCTTTGATTTCATCGAAGAACGGGGCCGCCGCGCGTCCAAGGTTTCCGGGTGTTCCGTCGGGTTCGACG
>Ga0182027_10015505_pt1 | contig 10471 bp, 12 predicted proteins | sample 712E1DmetaG_FD_121300 | JGI IMG/M metagenome (GOLD analysis project Ga0182027, IMG submission 121300) | Permafrost microbial communities from Stordalen Mire, Sweden - 712E1D metaG (Illumina Assembly) | ecosystem: Environmental > Terrestrial > Soil > Wetlands > Permafrost | place: Sweden... | reverse complement strand
GGTGTGATTAAAAAGCGTTTTGACGGTATTATTTGGGGAGATGCCCTGCTGATTTTGAATTATGATAAGAACGGCATTGCCAATTATGTCGGCGGCAACTCCTTGATTGAAATGGCCATAGCCTACTATCTTAATAAGCCGATCTATCTCTATAATCCGGTTCCGGAAATTTCCTATAGGGAAGAAATTATCGGTATGTTTCCCATCATAATTAACGGCGAGCTGACAAAAATTTAATTTTAGTGCTCTATAAATTTTTTATACAGATTAATCGCCAAAAATAAACAAAATATTATTTTTTCAGCCGGAGGCTGATCCGCCTTTGGCGGAAATTTTCAACTATATTTATGTTAGACATCAAATACATCCGCGAACATCAGGAGGAAGTTAAGAAAAACTGCGAAAACCGGCTTTCTTCGGCTAACGTTGAAGAGGTTTTGAAACTTGATGAGGAACGCCGGAAATTAATAGGCGAAATTGATGCGTTACGCGGTGAACGAAACCAGGGCTCAAAAAGCAAGCCAACGCCGGAAGAAATAGAAAAAATGAAGCAAAAAGGCGCCAAAATAGGGGAGTTGGAAGCGGAATTAACAAGGGTTGAAGAAAAATATAACGAAGAGCTGTTTAAGGTTCCAAATTTAACTCATCCCGACGTAGTCGCCAGCAAAAACGAAGATGATAATCCCGTCTTGGAAACCTACAAAGAACCGACAAAATTTAATTTTGAACCAAAGGATCATGTTCAACTGGCTGAAGACTTGGATTTGATTGATTTTGATCGCGCCACCAAAGTAACTGGCGCCAAATTTTTTTACTTCAAGAACGAGTTGGCTTTGCTGGAATTAGCTTTAACCCAATACTGTTTGGAAATTCTTTATAAAAAAGGTTTTGTACCGATGATTACGCCGGATCTGGCCAAACAAAAAATTTTGAAAGCCATGGGATTTAATCCTCGCGGCGAATCGACCCAGGTTTATAATATTGAAAATTCCGACCTCTCGCTTATCGGTACGGCCGAAATAACAATGGGCGGTTATCATTCGGACGAGGTTTTGGATGAAACTGAATTACCCAAAAAATACGTGGCGGTTTCCCATTGTTTTCGCACTGAAGCCGGCAGCTATTCCAAATTCTCCAAGGGCATTTTTCGCGTCCATCAATTCACCAAAGTGGAAATGTTCCAATATGTGAAACCGGAAAATTCCGAAATAAATCACAAAGAACTTTTGGAAATAGAAAAAGAAATTTATAAAGGCTTGGATGTTCCTTTTCGCGTTGTTGATCATTGCACGGCCGATTTGGGCGCGCCATCAATCCGCACTTTCGACCTGGAAGCTTGGATGCCAGGCAAACCGAACAAAGACGGCAAAATGGGGGATTGGGCGGAAATAACTTCTACCTCCAACTGCACCGATTACCAGGCTCGCGCTTTGAATATTAAATACAAAAAAGCTGACGGCAGCAAAGAATTTGTTCATATGCTTAACGGCACCGCCTCTTCGACTAACCGACCGCTGATTGCTATTTTAGAAAATTATCAGCAAGCGGACGGCAGTATTAAAATTCCGGAAGTTCTGCAAAAATATCTGCCCGGCGGCCTTAAAATCATAAAAAGATAATTTCGCCTCCGATAGTTTTGAACTGCAAATATTATGCCAATGTTAGGCAATTATCCAGCTAAAAAAAATTCACAAATCGACTATCACGAAAAAAAGCTGGAGAATCCATTCTATAAAAGGCGCGAAAACATTGTTTCGTTTGCCGGCGTCAAAGGCAAACTGATTATCATCGGCTCCGCTTTAATTTTAATTTTCATTGTCTGGTTCATTTTCATCTCGCATTTCTGGGCGATCCAAAAAATTTCCGTTGCCGGCATCGATCAGACTTCCAATGATGAAATCAACGGCCTGCTGGCCGAGCAAATGCACTCTGGAGGCTTTATCATTTTTCCACAAAGCAATCTGCTTTTTTTTAATGCCAAAAAATTCCAAAATACTTTACAAGACAAGTATCATTTTCAAAATATCGCCATCAAAAAAAAATGGCCGGCCGGACTGGAAATCAATATAACCAACAAGCCGCTGATCTGTATCTGGGAAGAGGGTGGCGATTATTTTTATGCCGATACTGACGGCTATGCCGTGCAAAAGATCGACCCCCTAAGCATTAAGGATAAAAAATATCCGTTAATCGACAATGAATCGTCGTTAAAAATGTATAATACCCATATCACCGTTGACCTTAATTATATCGATTTTGCCGCAGCGCTATATCTTAAATTCTCACAGGCTATTCCGGATGTAATACCGGACCATTTCGTCGTTGACGACAGTGTTGATACGATAAAATTACTAACCACCAGCGGTCTTACTATAACTTTCAGCACCCGAGACGCTATTGATACGCAATTAAACAACTTAGCTATTTTAAAAAATCAAAAATTAAAAGATGATTTTGCTAAGCAAAAAATGATAAATTTGAGCTTTGGCGATAAAATATATTATCAATAAAATAATTCGCATGTGCCGCTAAATTCGTATGTGCCCCATTCGTAGTGGGGCTGCCGAAGGCAAAACATACATTTGTAGTGCGGCCGAGCGAAGCGAGAAACATAAAAATAATTCGCATGTGCCGCATTTGTAGTGCGGCCGAGCGAAGCGAGAAACATATGAGCAACGCATCAACAGAAAGCATTTTTAAATTCGTCTTCTTCCTGGCGGTAATAGTTTTCTTGGTCTTAATCATCGGTATCTTCTTATTGATCATCAAGTTCCTCTTAAACTTCTTCCCGGATATCAACATTCTGGGTGTTGTGATGACTAACTAGGCATCCAGGGCTAAAATTTAATCACAAAGATGACTTAAATTATGTAGAAACAACCCTGGCGCAACCCAGGCCATTTTAGAGCCAAATGCCTATTTTATATCTAATTTTAGCCTTTTTTAGTCTTTTTAACTCCACTATAACCAGTTCTTAACAAGCAAGGGGACAAAAAACATCAAGACATATTAAACTTAAAATTATGGGAAGGAAAGCCAATCTGAAAAATATAAAATAATGCCAAGGGTTTAAAAGAGTGTTTAAAAAGATATTCTTAAATAATTTTATCTACTTGAATTAAATAACAATGCGGATAAATACGTAAAGGCGCAAAATCACAAAAACCCACAAAACAAGCTTTTTCTAAACTCCCATACTTCGCTTAATCTACATTATGCGAAGTATCAAAGAATATAAAAAGGGACGGTGTTTTGTTTAAAACATCGTCCCCGCTCTTGGAAATCTGGTAGTTGAGAAAAACGCATTTAGTGTTTTCTCCTGATTGATTTATTCATCGGCTTTTGCTGTTGCCAAATTTTTTTCTTTGCTCCCCTTGTTGAATGTACGGAGCCATTAATTTCCGGTTTTCTGTCTTCCTCAAGAATGACCGGTTCGAGTTTGCTCGGCAGCAAAGACGGAACATTCGGATAAACATCGTTGCTTATCACAGTCAGCTGATCGTGGCCGTTTAACAACATGTCTAACATCCCAATAACGTCTAAAATAGACTTAAGGTCGCCTGGCGTGCCGACTATAAGGATTTTACAATCCTTTTTAACCGGTTTATCATCATCCCCTGTTTTTTGTTGCAAAGGAACCCCCTTGATTTGTTTACGGTTATATTACAAAAGCTATATTAGCATAATATTCATAAAATGTCAATAATTAGCCATAATCTACGTTTGGCAATACTTCGCATAATATAGTATACTAAAAACATAATACTTCGCTTAATATTAACATGGAAAATAAACCGGTTACAAAACATCTCACTGATTTCCTAGATTATTTGGAAATCGAGAAAGGCTTATCGGCCAAAACGCAGGAAAACTACACCAGGTTTCTGCAGAAATTTTTTAAATGGCTGGAAGCTAATAATTTGGGCGCACTATCCCCCGCCAAATTGACTGCTGACCACGTTTGGAAGTATCGGGTTTTTTTATCGCGCCACATTGATCCGCACAAAAAAACTGGACTAAAAAAATCCACGCAAAATTATTATTTAATTGCCTTGCGCAGCTTGTTGGAATTTTTTGTGGAAAAAAATATTGCTTCCTTGCCGCCGTCAAAAATTAAGCTAGCCAAAGATAAATCCGACCATCAAGTTAAATTTTTAAACTTGGGACAAATAGAAAAACTTTTAGAGGCTCCGGACACGACAACGGCCGGCGGCTTGCGCGACCGCGCTATTTTAGAATCATTCTTCTCCACCGGTTTGCGCATTTCCGAACTTTCCGGGCTCAACCGCGACCAATTAAGGATTAAAAAAGATACGCGCGAAATTGAAATCGCTGTCGTCGGCAAGGGCTCTAAAGTGCGCACGGTTTATTTTTCCGCCCGCTCGGTTGATGCCTTAAGAAACTATCTTGACAAGCGCACGGATATGGACGAAGCATTGTTTATAAATTATAAACCGGGTAAAAAATTAGATGACAAGCCGCGCCGCCTTTCCAACCGCGCCATTGAAGATATTGTCAAAAAATACGTGTTGATTGCCGGCCTGCCGGTGATGGCCACGCCGCACACGCTTCGCCATTCTTTCGCAACCGATTTACTATCGCACGGAGTGGATTTAAGATTAGTTCAAGAATTTTTAGGCCACCGCAACATCGCCACCACCCAGATTTATACGCACGTAACCAACAAACAATTACGCGATGTGCATCGCCAAATGCATGGCGGCAAAGATTTAAAAACATGAGAACATATTAGCATGAAAACATGATAAAATTTCAGTTGACGTATTTTTTTTTAGGTGTTAATCTTGAAGCAATCTTCGATCTTTCAAAATTAAAAAATACATAAAAAGGAGGTCTTTATGCGGGATCCTTTTGCGAAATTCGTCCATAAAAAAATTACCGGCGGCTCCGACATTTATGCCTCGCATTGGCCAAACTGGCCCAGTGAAAGAGTGGCGATCATCATCCACGCCGGCTCTCTGCAAGACCAAAAAGGGTTGGAAGGAACCGCCCATCTTTTGGAACACTTATTCCTTTATGGGGGAAAATGGGATATGGAAAGCGAGAATTATGATTTTTTCCAAAAAACCGGCGGCGATATCGATCTGGAAACCGGGGAGTTTAACACTGAATACATTTTTTGGGGGCCGGCCAAAGTTGGTTTTGTGGCTAAAGCCCTAGACCTGACCGGCAACCTTGTTTCTATTTTCCCCATTAACAAAGATATAATGGAAAAGGAAAGAGAAATAGTTCAGCGCGAATTCAAAAAAGATTATCCCCTCCAGTACGTTTACAACAACGATATCAGAGAAAATAAAACCATCTTTTCCCGCACGCCGTTAGAGCGCTGTATTCTGTCAATCCTGGGATCGCCGGAGACCATTGACGCAATCACGGTGGCCGATTTAACGAATTTTCATCGCCAATATTACCTGCCGGCCAATATTTCCATTGTTGCCGCGGGCGGCTTGCCGGTTGAAAAATTTTTTCAGTTGATTGCCAACAGCCCTTTTTCCGCGTCGGGCGGCCAACGGGTGAAATTGCTAGAACCCCTGGCTAAGCTGCCGCCTTTGTCGGAAAACCGCCTTGATTTCAGTCTGGGTGATTATGTAAAAAATTCCGCCGGCATAAATAACTCGCGCTTAAAAATCGCCGCCACCCTGCCGGGAACTATTTCCGAGCAAGCCATAATAGTCGGCCATCACGTGATAAACGCGGCTATTGATGATGAAATTTGCGACAAGCTTGCCTGGTCATATCATTTTAATTGGGTCTGGGATGAATATGAAAATTATCAAGCTCTCTACAAAATTATCATCGACTTTGATGATTTGCCGCCAGACAAACTACTGCAAACCGAACAAGCTATCGCCGATGTTATGGCCAAACTTTCCGAAGATGAATATTCTTTTAAAAAAATAAAGAATTATCTAGTCAATCGCTTAAAGATCTGGGATCATTCCGTGGAAAGTCTGGTGGGAGCGGCGCTGGAGCAGATAACCTCTCATCAGCGCTTGCCGACTTATGCCGAGCTGATAGCGGCCAGAGAGTCCGTCACCATGGACGATTTCCGGGAAATGCTAAGTCATCTGACGCCGGATCGGCTCTGGACATTGGCGCAAGAGCCATAAAAATTATTACGCGAAATTAAAAGGATGCGCCTTAAACGCATCCTTTATTTTTTATTCTTTGGGCTTGGGCGCCCTGATATTCAGGAAACGGCCCGAACCGTGTCTGACAAAAGCCTTGCCAAGTATGGCCAGCGAATAAGCCGCCCTTTCTTTAATTTTTTTCTGCAGCTCTCGGTCTTTTTTTGTGTCAAAATTTTTTGAACGGACTGATTTTTTATTACTCATATTCCCTCCTAGCGGTTAAAGAACATTTTATATAATTTTATTTATTGCGTTAAAAATCCGGCCGGGTCAACCGGAATTCCGTCTTGGCGGATCTCAAAATGAAGATGCGGGCCGGTGGTGAACGGGCCGGAACCGGCCGTGCCCGGCGTGCCGCCCGACAAACCAATTACTTCGCCCTGTGTCACATAATCATCGGCGTTCACAAAAATTTTGGAAACATGGCCATAAACAGTGGACAAACCGTTACCATGAATAATCATAATATAGGCATAGGCATTGCCGTTCATTGCCGCGTGCGCGACATAGCCGGAGTCAGCGGCCATAATCTCAGTCCCCTGCGCGGCGCGGATGTCCCAGCCCGGATGTTCAAATAAATAGCGAAAGGGATAATCCGGATCGTGAAAATAAGTCGTGATATAATTTTTCGGCACCGGCCAAATGAATCCATTCGGGTTAAGCTGCAACTTACTTTGCGATGATTGAGAAGCCAGCCTGGCGCGCAGTGATGATTCTAAATTCATAATCTGCGTGTTGGCCGCGTCTTGCTGTTCTTTTAGCTGTTCAACCAGTCCGGTATATTTTTGCTGCGAATTCTGCGTTTCCGCCAGCACGTCGGTCTTATCCTGCTTGTCGCTTTCCAAGGCTTGCATATTTTGCGCCAGTGATACGGCTAAAGCCTGCAGTTCGGTGGTTTTGCTTGCCAAGGTAGTCTTGGATTTTTCCAAATCCGCTTCGTCATTTTTCAACTGATTCAAACTGTCGTCCATTCCCTTATTGACGTCCTGCAAATTTTTTATCCGGTCAAGAAAATCCGCGAGTGAATTGTTGGTCAGCAAAACTTCCAAAGTGCTCACATCACTTTCTTTATATAATAATTTCAAAGTACTGCTGATATCGTTTTTTTCATTATCAACCGCTTCTGTTTTATTGCCGATATCCAAATTAATCTGCTTCATTTGCAAATTGGTTTGATCAATTTGATCTTGGGTGCTGTTGATATCCAACTGAGCCGCGGCAATGCGGTTGTCCAAAATCGCCATCTGCCCCTGTAGCGTGGCGGCTTGCGCTTGCGCTTGCGCAATATTGGCCGCGTATTGAGCTTTTTGAGTGGCAATGTTTTGCATCTGGCTTTGGCTGTCCTTGATCTGCTGGTTTAACTGCTGGATCTCGGACGCGGTCTGATCATCGGTCATGCTGTGCGCAAAAGACGAGGTCTTTAAACTAAGCGCCAGAACGCAAATTAACAATAAAAATATTCTAATTTTATAAATATTCATGGGCAAATATCAATTCTAATGCTAATTTCGCCGATTCGTCTGCCGCGCTACAAATGCGGCTCATGCGAATTAAATAATAATGAGTGATGCGAATTTACGAATATTCGTGCGATTAGCATTATCATTATTTATATATATTAATTATAGCATTAATTTTCAAAGCGTTCAATAATATGCCAAAACATAAATTTTATTAACAGTCAAATTCTCTTGACAACCCGCTCCCCTATTGTTATACTGTTTAACAGTAATGAATCGCAAGGCATGATTCATTTTATTTTTTATAAAATTAATTGCTACATGTTCTCATGTTCGCGTGCTCTCATGCTTTCATGCTCTCATGTTCTAATGATTAAATATGTCTCATAAGAAAGCAGCGGGCGTCACCAGATTAGGCCGCGATTCCGCATCTCAACGCCTAGGCGTTAAAAAAGGCGATGGCCAATTCGCCAAATCCGGAAATATATTAATCCGCCAGCGCGGCACGCAATATTACGCCGGCAAGAATGTTAAAATGGGCGTTGACCACACCTTATTCGCCATCGCCAACGGTTTGGTAAAATTTACCAACAAGACCATGAAAAAATTTGATAACCGTACGGCTAAGGTCAAGGTTGTCAATGTGATTCCGGTTCCGACCAAAGAAGCTAAACCCAAGAAAAAATAATATTTCTCAATATAAAAACAGTTCGGTTTGCGCCGGACTGTTTTTTTTAAAAAAAACCCGCCGGAATGACGGGTTGTAAAATTATTCTCTGCTCATCAAAACTGATAATCGCTGGAAACATATCCGCCGAATGGTCTGGCTCGTTTAGCCTGTTCCGCTTTATCAGCCGCGGCTTTGGCGGCCAGCTTGCGGGCAAGTTCCGGATCTTCCGGCGTGTATCCGGGAGATTCATTACGGCATTGATTGAGGGACTTGCTTTTCTCCGGATAAATCTTATCGGCACGCTCAACCTTTCCCGTTAGACCGTGAAGGTGATAAGTTTCAGTCCAGCCACAATACAGACAAGGTATGCTATCTGCCATAAATCCCCCTAATTTAATAGGTGTGCCTGATAACCCACTCGACAAGTCTTCCTTATGTTCCTAAGCAACAAGGTGTTTTCCCGACGTTCTTTCCGCAGCAATTTGTCAAAAGCCGCCCAACTCAAAGCGCTATGAGCCAAAGTCGGCGACCGCAGATATTTTTCCCAACTGCAAACTTTCAATCCCTTTAGGATGAATTCGCACAAGCTGGCATCATTATGAGGCTTATTCATCTTTTTCTCCCTTGGTTCAGAATGTACGTTATTTTTTAGTTACCTTGAAATCAAGAACCGATATCGACGTGATAACAATTCGTGCCGTCAGTCAAAATAACCGGTTTCATGTGCGGATTCGCATCGCAATAATCTTCATCCGCATTTTTAATCTCTTCTCCTGTCTCAGGATCCCTTTTTTCCCGCCAAAGTTTATGAGCGGTCGATTCTAAATAATCGTCGCAAGCATGCCCTAGACAGACGCGGACCGGATTGTTTAGGTCAACATTCCAGCAATTGGCATCATTAACGCACCCTTCGGTACCTTTCGGATCAATCCCTCCACTCATATTTACCTCCTGTGAATTTGAATGAACGTTATTTTTTAGTTAGCTTACTTCCTTTATTCTTTTGCGTCAAGCAAACTTTGATGAATTCAATAAACAACGGATGCGGCGATAACGGACGGGAAATATATTCTGGATGGAATTGGGTGCCGATAAAAAACGGATGATCGGCGATTTCCACTGCTTCAACAATCAATCCGTCCGGCGAAGTGCCGGCCACACGCAAACCGTTTTTTTCCATCTGTTCGCGATACTCATTATTATATTCATAGCGATGGCGATGGCGCTCGATGACGATATCATCTTTTTTCTTATCAACTTCATAAGCTTTGTATAAATGCGTGCCTGGTTTGATCTTACACGGCCAGCCGCCCAAACGGATCGTGCCGCCATATTGTTTTTTAGCAATCATCTCGGCTTGACCCGGCATAATGTGGATTACCGGATGCGTAGTTTTTGGATTGACTTCCGCCGAGTTGGCATCGGCAAAACCCAAGACATTGCGAGCGAATTCAATTACCGCCATCTGCATGCCATAACACAAACCGAAATATGGTTTTTTATTTTTTCGGCAATATTCAATCGTCGCGATTTTTCCTTCCGCGCCGCGGGAACCCCAGCCTTGCGGCACAATGATGCCGTCAAATTTTTTTAAAGCGGCCGTGCCATTTTTTTCCATCTCATCGGTATTGATCCAGGTTAATTTCGCCTTGCAATTGTTGGCGACTGCCGCATGCTTCAAAGCTTCAATCACGGAAATATAAGAATCGGCCAAGGTGAATTCGCCGGAAGCGAAATATTTTCCCACAATGCCAATCTCCACTTCCTTTTTGGCATTTTTTCTTTGGGCCACCATCGCCTCCCATAATTTCAAATCGTCTTTGCGCGGCTTTAAATTAAACTTAGTTAAAATGCGGTCGCCCAGATGGTCTTTTTCAAAGTTTATTGGCACGTCATAAATTGAATCAATATCCGGAGCTGAAATCACGTCTTCCGGCGCAATACCGCAATTTATGGCAATTTTAGCTCTTCTTGGCTCATCCACCGGCACTTCGGCGCGCGCCACGATGAAGTTTGGCTGGATGCCGGCGGCGTTGAGCGAGTGGATGGCATATTGCGTCGGCTTGGTTTTCATTTCGCCCAATTTTTTTGGAATCGGCAGATAAGAAACCATGACGAACAAAACGCTTTCCGGATTATAAAGTTTCATCATTCTGGCCGCTTCCAAAAATAATAAATTCTGATACTCG
>Ga0182027_10015504_pt1 | contig 10472 bp, 8 predicted proteins | sample 712E1DmetaG_FD_121300 | JGI IMG/M metagenome (GOLD analysis project Ga0182027, IMG submission 121300) | Permafrost microbial communities from Stordalen Mire, Sweden - 712E1D metaG (Illumina Assembly) | ecosystem: Environmental > Terrestrial > Soil > Wetlands > Permafrost | place: Sweden... | reverse complement strand
CTCTTGCCGCACGATGAACCTGTTACCAGAAGCAGGAGGAGGATCGCCAGCCCAGATTGGATTCTTTTCATGCTCCGAGCCTTTCTTCAGCGGTGTCGACCTTGATGGTGATCGTTGCTTCTGCCCGGAGCCACCGGGGCAGGACCGCGCGAGGGTGGCCCCATCGTGTGGCCGGGTGGCGTAGAAGCGGGACCGCGCATGGGAGGGACTGCGTGCTGCGGCGGCGCGCGGTTGAACATAGGCGCATTGACGGGTGCGTGGACCGGGGCATAGCGCGCCGGCGGTTCTCGGCGCCCATGTTCCCCAAAGCGGGGCGGCTCTCGCCAGCCTTCGTGTCGGCCATGGTCGTGATGGCGCCGCTCTTCGATGTACTCACGACGTTCGATAACCGCGGGCGGACCGCCGAGGTTGATGCCCACGCCGATTTGCACAGCCGGTGGTGGCGGCGGCGCCACGTAGATCGGCGCGGGCGGCCCGCCGACCAAGGCGTTCGCGCGCCAGCCCGGTCCGCCGATGGAGATTTCCGCGCGCACCATCGGTGGCGCGACTTGAACATCGACCATCGGGCGCGCATAGGGCATGGGCGCGTAGGCATCGTTGATCACCCCGTAGCGAGGCCGTTCGTCGTAGTAGGCGGGCGGAAAGTTGCCCACGTACCAATAGGCGCCGCCCGAAAGCTGGAACTGGGCCTGCGGCGGCGGCTGGTACCAATGGTAATGCGGACCCTTGATGTAGCAGTAAACGGGATGTCCCAGACGAACTTCGGCTTCGGCCACGGGATGGGCGCCATAGTACGAGTAGCGCGGGCCATCGTAGTCGAACGGGGCAGGGTCGCCCATGAAGTAGAACTGGCCGCCCGACTCGCGGTACATGCGCGGATCCTCGGGAGCGTAGTTGTGTACGTGCGGCACATCGATGTTGCAGAAGCCGCCGCCGAACTTATGCGGCACTGGGTGTTGCGACAGATACTCCACGGTCTTGGCCTGTGCGATGGTTACAAAGACAACCGATGCAATCAGCCCAGCCGCAAGCGCACAGAGTCTTCGCATGATGTCCTCCTGCCGACGAGAGAAGATGCCCGTTTCCATCGCACGCATGATACCCAAAGGACACCACTCGGCGCCACGACGGAAATTTGCTTGCGAAAATGGCAGCAGGCGGGATTTGCTACGGGGCCGCGAGCGGTTGCGGTGGCAAGCCGGCCTGGTGCTGGGGCTCGCCGTAGACAAGGGCTGAAGCGGCGCCGATGTCTGGGATGTCGATGGCGGCCATCGAGAGCGCCGGAATCACGAAGTTCGCTGGGGTCAGCTGTCCGTCGATATTGAAGGCAAGCGTGGCGGTAGCACTGTTCCAGTTCACGACTATGACTTGGGTCGCGGTGTCGGTCTGGTTGCGGCTGGCATAGGCGTGCACCCCGTCGGGCGTCGACGATACGGTCAGCAGGGTAGGCCCGAAGTGCGTTGCATACAGATCGAACGCAAAGTAGGCAGGTTGAGGCTGACCACCTGTGGTTGCGAAGAGCCCCAAGGTCCAGCCCTCGCGGGTGCTCCAGAAGATCGTGGCCCACAGGCCGTTCTGCATCCCGACGCCGAAGGTATCCGCGGCCCATAGGCCGGCGGGGACCGTGCCTGGAGACGCGGGCATGGTGCTTTTCTCCGGGGTGCCGTCCCAGGTGATGTTGGCTTCCGTAATGGCGAGTGGTTTGTCACCTACGCCGGCCAAAGCCATGATCGAACGCACGTGCGCGATCAGCCCGTTCAACTTGGTCGCATCGACCGCGGCGTTCGCGATGGTCGTCTGCGCGGGATCGATGGGGTAGCGGTGGATGGTCACGATGTCGAAGAGGGCGCCGCAGGTTTGCAGGATGGGGGTTAGCCAGTCGTTCGTCCCGGTCTGGTATTTCCACGAAAGCTCGGGACCAAGAATTTGGATGGTCGGATCGGCCGCCTTCATCTTCGCCACATAGGCCGTGGCCGAGGTGCAAAAGGCCGCGGGCGTGTACCCCACGATGCCTTTCGTGGTTCCAGTCGCGTCAGGGTAGATGTCGGGCTCGTTGCCGACAGAGAAGTACTTGATGCCGTAGCCTTTGGTGATGTTGGCGTAGGTCACTATGGCCGCTGCCGTGTCGGCGTTTGCCGGCGTGCCGGTGGGATCGGCGGCGAGCAAGGGCACTTGCAAGATGGGCTCGGCCGAAATGGCCCGGGCGTAGGCAATCGCAAGATCGATTTGCGTATTGTCAAACACGGCCGGCGTGTTGGCGTCGTTGTTGTAGCCACCGATGCGCATGACCACGGGGCCAAGCGCGAGCACCTGGGACTCTGTTCCCGCCACTGGATTGCCCCATGCCGGCACCCAGCTCCAGTAGCTCGTGCCGAAGCCGGACGTGGGCCGCGTCGTTGGCGTCGCAGCGGAGATCATGACGATTCCCGAAACGGGAAGGTTCGCGTCGGCAACAGGAACGCTTACGTCGGCGATGGGAACGCTCGTGTCCGCTGCCGCGCCCGCGTCGGTGCCGTTGGTGGCTGGCGCCGAAGCGCATCCCAGGATGCCCGTGGAAAAGCATAGCAACAGTGGAAGAGACCGGATCGAATGGAAGGACGATGACATGCGGTGAGTATCCTGTTTTTGGGGTGGCGTTGTTTTTCGCGTTTTGTGGGGAGGAGCCGACAATCTACCGATCGCGCTACCGATCGCGGCGCTGGCTGCGGGAGGGGAAGATGCTCGCAGCGCCGTCTGAGCTGTTTGGGCTCTAGCTAGACACTGCGGATAAGAAACATGGGAAAGCAGTACTCGGGAATCGCATGTCTCCTTGTTCTTGCCGCCTGCAGTAACAACGGTAATTCGAAGTCGTCCGGATCTCTAGACGCGGCGCCAATGCGCGAGGATGCGGCCGGTCTTGGTGCGGGCGGACAGCCAATCACCGGTGGCCGGCAAAGCACGGGCGGGCAGCCGGGCACGGGCGGACAACTGGGCACCGGCGGCCAACCGGGCACGGGCGGGCAGTTGGGCACGGGCGGGGCGGTGTTTTCTGGCGGGACAACGGCCGACAGCTCGGTGATTGTTGCCGGAGGCGCCTTGGCTAGCGGCGGGGCGGGAGGATCTTCCGTCGACGCCGCGTCTGGGGGATCTGGCACGGGAGGCAAGATCGGCAGCGGCGGAGCCGGCGGCATGGCGAGCGGCGGAACGATGGTTGCTACCGGCGGCGCGGCTGGCGCGACGAGCACCGTGGCCACCGGCGGGCAGACTCTTGTCGCGAGCGGCGGCGCAGTCGGTGGGGGCGGCGGCAGCGGGGGCGGCGGCAGCAAGACTGGCGGCGCGGGAAGTGGCGGCGTGATGGCCACGGGCGGGACGACCAGCGTGGCCAGCACCGGCGCCCCCGAGACCAAGCCCCTTGGCTACGGGCAGGCCACGACGGGCGGTGGTTCGGTGGCGGCCGTCGACGCTAGCTCCATGGCGGAGATCCAGGCAGCTATCGATGCCTACTCGGGCAGCGGAGGACTGACCATTCGTTACACCGGGAAATTCGATTTCTCGTCGATTTCCGACCCTTGCACGCAGTGGAATCTCCCGGCGCAGATCGTGGAGATCAAGAAGAAGAACGACATCACCCTCCTCGGCACCGACGGCTCCGCGGCCAACTTCGGCATCCACATCGCCTCGTCGTCGAGCAACATCATCGTTCGCAACATGACCTTTGGTCTGCTTCCAGGTGGCGACGCTGCCGACGCCATCAGCATCGAAGGCATGAGCGGAGGCGTGCCGAGCAACATCTGGATCGACCACAACGAACTCTTCAGCTCGATGGCGACCTGCGCTGGCGCCGGAGATTCCTCCTTCGACGGCCTTATCGATATCAAGAAGGGCGCCGACAACGTGACGGTTTCGTACAACTACCTGCACGATCACCACAAGGTGAGTCTCAACGGATTCAGCGACAGCGACACAGCGGTCCGCCACGTCACGTTCCACCACAACATCTTCGAGAATGTCGGCTCGAGGACGCCCTTGCAGCGGGGCGGCTATAGCCATCTGCTGAACAACTACTTCAGCAAGATCGACACCTCGGGCGTCAATGTCCGCATGAATGGCTATTCCTTGATCGAGGGCAACGACTTCGAGAACGTGGAGAATCCCGTCACCTCCCGCGACAGCTCGGCCATTGGCTACTGGGAGCTGCGCGGCAACAACATCACCGCCCCCGCCGATTTCACCAAGTTCGGCATCACCTGGGTTGCCAGTCCATCGACGCCCACCGTGGACGCAACCGCTTGGACCACGACCGCTGCCTACCCCGTTTCCCTTGGCTACACGTACACAGCGGATTCGGTCCAGTGCGTGAAGGACGGCCTGGCGAGCGTGGCCGGTGCGGGCAAGGGCCTGGCCACCTTGAAGTGCAAGTAGCCTCCGCGCCGGATACTATCCCTGGCGTGGCCGCCGACCTGACCATTCTCTTTCGCGATCCGCACGTGATTGCCGTGGACAAGCCAGCCGGGCTGGTCGTCCATCGCGGAGGCTGGGCACGTGAGCGCGACGTGGCTATGGTTCGTCTGCGCGATCAGATCGGCGCGCATGTTTTTCCCGTGCATCGCCTGGATCGGGCCACGAGCGGCGTGTTGCTGTTCGCCTTGTCCGCGGAAGTGGCTGCGCGCGTTTGCGAATCGTTCGCCGCGGGACTTACGGAGAAGACGTACCTGGCTCTCGTGCGCGGTGTGCCGCCCGAGGAGATCTTGGTGGATCACCCCTTGCCGCCAGGCGAGGACTCGCACGCCCCGCGGGTTTCCGCCCAAACGATGATCGTTCGCCGCGAGGTTTTCGGCCGCTACAGCCTGGTCGAGGCGCGCCCGTTGACAGGCCGTCTGCATCAGGTGCGGCGGCATCTCAAACACATTTCGTGTCCGCTCATCGGAGACGTCAACTACGGCAAGGGCGAACACAATCGCTTGTTTCGCGAACGCCATGGCCTGCACCGGCTGTTCTTGCACGCCACACGCTTGCGCTTGCCCCACCCGATTGAGGGCGGCTGGCTCGACATCGCCTCACCGCTGCCCGCGGAGCTGGCGGCCGTGCTGTGCACCCTGCGCGAGAGTCACTAGACTATTGTTTGGGGCTTCCCACTCATTTGACTCGCTGCTGTCAGGACGCCCGCAGAAGAGACCATCGTTCGCATCGACCACGCTAGCGCGTATGCGCCATTCCCATCCGCCGTGCGCAAAAAGCGGTACCATCGTCCTCGGTCATGAAAGAACGCGATCTCAACCGACGTATCGAGGCCTTCCTTAAGCTACCCAATGCACTGGCAGCCATTCTTGTGGCTAGCTTCGTAGGCCAGGCGTGCAGCAGCTCCGGCCTCAAGACCAACGCAGGTGGTCCCGGTGGCAACGTCGATTCCGGCGGAACCGTGGGTAGCGGAGGCACGATCGTTCCGGGGTTAGCCGTCTTTGCTGGGGTTCCATCTGGCATTGGAACCGCGGACGGCACGGGCGCCGCCGCCCGCTTCAACGAACCCGCTGGCGTGGCGGTGCACGGGGCGGGCAACATCTTCGTCGTAGACAATTGGAACCACACCATCCGGAAGATCACGCCTAGCGGCGTTGTGACCACGCTTGCCGGGACGGCAGGGTTGTCCGGAAGCGCGGACGGCACCGGGGCCGCCGCTCGCTTCTACAGGCCCGAAGGCGTGGCGGTGGACGGGGCGGGCAATGTCTTCGTCGCAGACAATTGGAACCACACCATCCGGAAGATCACGCCTAGCGGCGTTGTGACCACGCTTGCCGGGACGGCGAATATCTCCGGAAGCGCGGACGGAGGGGCCGCCGCCGCTCGCTTCTACTACCCCTCTGGCGTGGCAGTTGACGGGGCGGGCAACCTCTTCGTCGCAGACTCTGCCAACTTCACCATCCGGAAAATCACGCCTAACGGCGTGGTGACCACGCTTGCCGGGTCAGCAGGCCTTTTGGGAAGCGCGGACGGCACCGGGGCCGCCGCTCGCTTCGACTCCCCCTGTGGTCTGGCGGTGGACGGGGCAGGCAACGTCTTCGTCGCAGACAACTACACCATCCGGAAGATCACGCCTAGTGGCGTTGTGACCACGCTTGCCGGGTTAGCGGATTCGCAAGGAAGTGCGGACGGCACCGGGGCCGCCGCTCGCTTCAACGGTCCCTCTGGCGTGGCAGTTGACGGGGCGGGCAACCTCTTCGTCAGAGACAGCGACTACAACACGTACACGTACACCATCCGGAAGATCACGTATGCTGGCGTGGTGACCACGCTTGCCGGCACGGCGGGTATGTCTGGAAACGGCATCGCCGTGGACGGGGCGGGCAACCTCTTGGTCGCCGACCGTTTCAACAACACCATCCGGAAGATCACGCCTGCTGGCGTGGTGACCACGCTTGCCGGCATGGGGCGTTCGGCTGGAAGCGCTGACGGCACGGGGGCCGCCGCTCGCTTCAGCTACACGGACCCCGGGCTGTCGTCCTCCTTCGGGCCCACCGGCGTGGCGGTGGACGGGGCAGGCAGCGTCTTCGTCGCAGACACGGACAACGACACCATCCGGAAAATCACTCCTACTGGGGTGGTGACCACACTTGCCGGGACGGCAAGGTTGTACGGAAGCGCGGACGGCGCCGGGGCCGCCGCTAGTTTCGGGCGGCCCCAAGGCGTGGCGGTCGACGGGGTGGGCAACGTCTTCGTCGCAGACACGGACAACAACACCATCCGGAAGATCGAGCCTAGTGGTGTGGTGACCACGCTTGCTGGGCCCGGACCATTGTCGGGAGACGTAGGCGCGGACGGCACTGGGGCCGCCGCTCGCTTCGACCGGCCCTTTGGCGTGGCGGCGGACGAGACGGGCAACGTCTTCGTCGCCGACGGTAGCATCCGGAAGATCACCCTTGCTGGCGTGGTCACCACGCTTGCTGGGTCAGCTGAGTTGTTCGGAAGCGCGGACGGCACCGGGGCCGCCGCTCGCTTCTACTCCCCTTCTGGCGTAGCGGTGGATGGGGCGGGCAACGTCTTCGTCGCCGACACGGGCAACAACGCCATTCGGAAGATCACGCCTGCTGGCGTGGTGACCACGCTTGCCGGGTCAGCAGACGGCACAGGGGCCGCAGCCCTCTTCAACGGCCCCCAAGGCGTGGCGGTGGACGGGACGGGCAACGTCTTCGTCGCCGACACGGGCAACAACGCCATCCGGAAGATCTCGACCTCGGGTGTGGTGACCACCGTCGTGGGTGTTGCGGCGGCGGTGAGCGCGGGCAATTTCCCAGGCCCTCTTCCCGCCTCCATAGTTTCTCCGGTCGGCGTAGCAATCGATGCATCGACCGGCAAGCTCTACATTACCCTCCAAGATGCGGTCATGGTTGCGGTGCTCCCCAACTAGCTTGCCGATGTTTGCTGCCAGGCATGCACTCATGTGTGCTTTGCGCTTGCCCCACCCGATTGAGGGCGGCTGGCTCGACATCGCCTCGCCGCTGCCCGCGGATCTGGAAGACGTGTTGCGGGCCTTGCGCGAGGGGAAATAGCGTCTCGTTTGTGGCTTCCCACTCATTTGATTTGAAGGGTTAGGTCGACATGCATCTTTCTTCACGCTCGATGGCTTGCCTATTCACTGCTCTGGCGTTGATGGCCGCATGTGCCGCGACGCCGGCTCCCGAGCCCAAGCCCGTTCCCTCCGCGCCGCCGACTGGTTTCGTGCCGACCCTTGGCGCGCCGGTGAAGCCCAGTTCGGTGACCGCGACGGATGTGGTGTTCACCGTGCAGACCGATGCCGACCACGGTTTGTGGACGATTTCGCCGGAGATCTACGGTGTCAATGCACCCTCGCCAGGGGCCAGCCTGGACTCATCCATGCGCGCCGGGAACGTGCGCTTTGGCGGCAATCGCACGTCGGCCTACAACTGGGAAAACAACGCCTCGAACGCAGGCAACGACTACCACAACCAAAGCGATGGCTACCTGAGTTCGTCGAACACGCCGGGGACGCTGGCCAGCACCACGTTCAACCAAGCAAACTCCATGGGGGCGCAGACGAGCGCCGTGATCACCGTACCCATCGGTGACTACGTCGCCGCGGACAAGTTTCCCGGCGGCGACGTGGCGACGCCTCCTTCCGGCTTCGACGGCGGCAGCGCGGACGGCGGATACGACTACCTGAGTGCGCGCTTCAAGAAGAACGTGGCGGCTAAGGGCGCGCCGTTCTCCGACACGCCTGACACCGGCGACGACTCGGTGTACGAGGACGAAATGGTCGCCTGGGCGAAGGGCCACAACCAAGGCACGCCGGTGGCGTTCGCGCTCGACAATGAACCCGACCTTTGGAGCGAAACGCACCCGCGCATTCACCCCAACCCGACGACCTACGCCGAACTCGTCGAACGCACGACCAGGTTTTCCACCGCCATCAAGAATGTCTGGCCGGAAGCCCCCATCCTCGGCTTCGTGAGCTACGGATGGAACGGCTTCACGAAACTTCAGAACGCGCCAGACGCCGCAGGCAAAGGACAATTCTGGGACTACTTCCTGACCCAGATGAAGGCCGCCGGGGACGCCCAAGGCCGCAGGCTCGTCGACTACCTCGATCTCCACTGGTATCCGGAAGCCAAAGGGAACGGCTTTCGCATCGTCACGGCGCCGACGGCGCCCACCGCGGCGGCCGACATTGCAGCGTGGGAAGACGCCAGGGTGCAGGCACCACGCTCGTTGTGGGATTCTACGTATATTGAAACCAGCTGGATCACAGGAAGCTTGGGTGGCCCCATCGCACTCATTCCGCGCGTGATGGGCAAGATTCAGGCGGAGTATCCGGGCACGAAATTGTCCTTCACCGAATGGAACTATGGCGGCGGAGGCGACATCACCGGCGCTATTGCCACGGCAGATGTTCTTGGCATCTTCGGCCGCACCGGCGTGTCCTTGGCCAACATCTGGTGGGTGTCCGCGGCCGAACCGTTCACCGTGGCTGGTGTCAAGGCCTACCGCAATTTCGACGGCCAGGCGGGCGAGTTCGGTGACATCGGAATCGCCACCAGCAACAGCGACACGGTCAATACCTCCGTCTACGCCAGCCTCTTGTCGACCAACCCAGGCCACGTGGTCGTGGTGGCCATCAACAAGAAGAAGGACGCGGCGATCAACGCCGGCATCCAGCTCGCCCACCCGGCATCCTTCAGCAAGGCGAAGGTCTACGTGCTAAGCGGCACGTCGCCCTCGATCCAGCCCGCCCAAGATCTCAGCCGGACCGGCACCAATGCCTTCGTGTACGCGATGCCGCCCCGGTCGGTTTCCATCTTGGTCTTCGACGGCACGCTTGCGGCGACAAGTTGGACCCCCGGAACCAGTGCGATTCCGCCGGCCGGGGCGGGTACGGCAGTCACCGATGCATCGGTGATGGCGGATGCGCCGATCGCCTCGGACACCCGGATGGTCCCCGACACGCCAGCGCCGGTCGACGCCGGGCTTCCAGTCGACGACGCCTCGCTCATCGACATCGATCCCGCCAAGGTCGACGCGGACACCGCCGCCCTCGACGCGTCGGTCGTATTGCCGAATCCGCTCGATAGCGGGGGCGACCGCTAGATCACCGAGGCAATCTCAGTCAGTGTTGCCCTGTAGGAGCGCCATCGAGCGCTGCAACGGCTTGGTTAGCCACAGAGGCATGGACATAATATATGACTGGTCATATATTATGGTCATGAAGAAGCTAGCAGCCGCAAAGTTCAAGGAGCAGTGCCTTTCGATCCTCGATCATCTTGATCCGGATGGACTCGTGATCACGAAGCACGGCAAGCCTGTCGCGCGAATCCTCCCTGCCGAGCGAGCCTCGGCTGATCTTATCGGCGCTTTTCGCGGTCGCATCAGGGTGAAGGGTGACATCCAGTCTACCGGAGTCACCTGGGAAGCCCATGGTTAACGTCGACACGCACATCCTCGTCTTCGCCTTGATGGGCGAGGTAACCGACAGGGAGCGTCGAGTTCTGGCATCGAACATCTGGAGCGTGTCCGCGATTGTCCTTTGGGAACTCGCCAAGCTCGCGCAGCTTGGTCGGATCGATATCGACCTTGACGATGCAGAGCTCACAAGAACTCTTTCCAGCATTCGCGTCTGGCCAATCGACCTTGCCGTAAGCATTCAGTCGACCAGGCTTGATTTCAAAGGCGATCCTGCGGATGAACTGATTGCAGCGACCAGCATCGTCCACCAAATCCCACTTTTAACTCGGGACCGCCGGATCCGAGGTTCTCGTCTCGTCAAGTTCGCTTGAACCTACGTCTGTCAACGCTTTGCCGTTAGGCTGCGGGCGGGCTTCGCGCGCCTGGCTCCCTTGTGCTCACCCACACGCTTCAGCTCTTCACGAACAACCCGACGAACGACCGTTTCGATCTTCGCCGGTCCCTCGGTCGCAATCGTTCGCAGTGCCTCGTTGATCATGCTTTGGTAGTTGCCGCCACCCGCGGCATCTGCCTGACCCCGG
>Ga0182027_10015503_pt1 | contig 10472 bp, 9 predicted proteins | sample 712E1DmetaG_FD_121300 | JGI IMG/M metagenome (GOLD analysis project Ga0182027, IMG submission 121300) | Permafrost microbial communities from Stordalen Mire, Sweden - 712E1D metaG (Illumina Assembly) | ecosystem: Environmental > Terrestrial > Soil > Wetlands > Permafrost | place: Sweden... | reverse complement strand
TCCATTTCATTTCAAAAGGCATTGAATACACATGAAAATACTTGAGCTTGAAAACGATCCGCTGGCAAAACTGAGAAAGGTTGCCAAAGAACTGAACGTACCGAATTTCAACAAGTTAAAAAAAGAATCGCTCATCCTGCAAATCCGTCAGGCGGAGGCGCAAAAGGAAGGCATTGAACTACGCGGCGGAATCCTTGAGATCATGAGCGAAGGGATTGGCTTTTTGCGGGCGGCCAATTACCGGATTACCGACCAGGATGTGTACGTCTCGCAAGCCCAGCTTCGCCGCTATGATCTTCGTTCGGGGGATTTGGTAATTGGTCAGGTGCGCCCGCCGCGTGAATCAGAAAGACACTACGGATTACTCAAAGTCGAAACCGTCAATGGTATTGACCCGGAAGAGGCCCCACACAGACCGGTCTTCGAGAATCTCACCCCGATCTTTCCCGATAAGCGCTTCGACCTGGAAATTGATCATGATACCCTCGCCACCCGCCTTATCAACCTTGTCACTCCCATTGGCCGCGGCCAACGCGGGTTGATCGTTTCACCTCCGAAAGCGGGAAAAACCACCATCCTGAAACAAATCGCAAATTCCATTTCAACCAAATATCCCGATGTGCATCTGATGGTAGCGTTGATCGGCGAACGTCCGGAGGAAGTCACCGATATGGATCGTTCGGTGGATGCGGAAGTGGTTGCATCCACATTCGACGAGCCGGTCACCTCCCACGTGCGCACGGCGGAAATTGCCTTAGACCGAGCTAAGAGAATGGTGGAAATCGGGCGCCATGTGGTAATCTTAATGGACTCGATCACACGCCTGGCACGTGCATACAACCTTGTAGTGAATCCATCGGGGCGCACGCTTTCAGGCGGCATGGATCCCTCCGCGTTGTATCCGCCGAAACGATTCTTCGGTGCGGCACGCAACATCGAAGAAGGCGGTTCGTTGACCATCATTGCAACCTGCCTCGTGGAGACCGGTTCGCGTTTGGATGATGTGGTATACGAAGAATTTAAAGGTACCGGCAACATGGAATTAATTCTGACACGCAAACTACAGGAGCGCCGCATCTTCCCCTCTGTGGATATCGAGCGAAGTTCCACGCGCCGGGAAGAGTTACTACTCGGTCCCGATATCATGCAGCGTGTATGGTTGATGCGCCGTATGTACTCTCAAATGATCACCCCCCCGCCCGGCGGCGCCGGCATGGATCAAACGGTGGCGACGGAGGCGATCCTGCAACGTCTCGAACGCTCAAAAAACAACCAACAATTCCTCGAGACACTGACGGAAGAAATGTAAAAAATCGTAGTAACGACTTAAGTCGTTACTACGCAATTATCATAAAAAATGGAAAAGAAAAAATATTCCGGAAAATCCAGGGAATTTCTAAAAAATAACGGTTTCAACCTGATCTCATGGAGCGTGACCGTGCTCATCGTGGCCGCGCTGGCAGGATTTGGATTCTGGTGGAATCAGGTCGGTTCCGCCGCACCTACCCCTCCCGAGTTGACCCCTGCACCCAGCAACGCGGAACAGTCCCCACCGGCCTCCAACACCGCCACAAATAAAGTCCTTTCCAGTTTTACCATTGGACGTCAGCTCGAACTAAAAACAGATATTTCCCAGCAAACCAACGCCAGCATCACCCAATACCAGGTTGTGATGGGCGACTCGCTGTTTGCCATCGCCAAGCAATTCAACATCAAACCGGAAACGATTTTATACAGCAACAAAGACAGCCTTAACGATAATCCAGAAAACATCAAACCCGGAATGGCCCTGACCATTCCACCCGTGGATGGTTTGCTCTACACGTGGCAAAACGGCGACACACTCCAAAAAGTGGCCGGTGAATTCAAGGCCAAAGTGGACGACATACTGAACTGGCCCGGCAATAACCTTGATTTGACGGATCCGCAGATCAAGCCCGGCACCGAGGTCATGATCCCCGGCGGCCAGCGGCAACTGGTGGATTGGTCATCATTCATACCCACCATTTCACGCGGTTCTACGGGCGCCGGTACCGGGACATCCAATGTCGGCACCGCCAATTGCAGCGGAGGTCCGGTTGGTTCGGGTTTCCTCTGGCCGACACATGGCCCTCACACATTATCGGGAAACGATTATGGCCCCACCCACCTGGGAATCGATATCACTGCCGTGTATGTCCCCATTTACGCATCCGCCTCCGGTGTCGTTGTGCTGGCGGGCTGGAGCCAGTATGGCTACGGTAACGTGATCGAAATAGACCACGGCAACGGATACTCAACAGTCTATGCCCACTTGAGCCAACTCTTGGTGAAAGTATGCGACCCGGTCTATGGCGGCCAGCAAATCGCCGTATCCGGGAGCACCGGAAATTCCACCGGGCCACACCTGCACTTCGAGGTCCGCGAAGGAGGGGCAAACATAAACCCCTGGTCGGTGTTGGGACAGTAAGTGGAACCACAGGAACTTCAAGCCGCTCTTCGGGATCTCCCGTTGGGCGGCTTCCGTTTTTTTGAGAGTCTCGGCTCCACGAACGATGAGGCGCTGGCGTGGGCTTCGGAAGGTGCGAGCGATCTTTCCCTTGTACTTGCCGAAGAACAAACCAACGGACGCGGCCGACTGAGGCGGAAATGGTTCACGCCTGCGAAAACAGCCCTGGCCTTTAGCGTAATCCTGCGCCCGGCTGTCCATGAAATAAAGTATCCCGCGCACATCACGGGACTCGGTGCGCTGGCGTTGGTGGATGCAATCCAAAATCTTGGGTTGCACGCCCAGATCAAATGGCCCAACGATGTCTTGCTGAACAGAAAAAAGGTGGCGGGCATTTTGGTCGAATCCACCTGGATGGGAAATACTCCCGAAGCATTTATTTTAGGAATAGGCATCAATGTATTGATCCCCTCCGTGCCATCACAAGACCAGGTTCTATTTCCCGCCACGAGCATCGAAACAGAATCAAGTCAAGCTGTTGATCGGGTCAAAATCCTGCAGGATGTTTTTTCTTCACTGATCGCGTGGCGCTCAAAAATTGGATCTGCGGAATTCATCCAGGCCTGGAACGATGCGCTGGCATTCCGCGGGGAAAACATCCAGCTTCTAAGAGATAACGAAGCTCCGCTGAAAGGGGAATTGCTTGGCTTGGAAGCCGATGGAAGCCTGCGATTGAAGGCAAATAACAATTCCCTTACAGTACAGATAGGTGAGATTCATCTGCGGCCTGCTATGTGATAGAATCTGAGACAAGAGAGATGATGATGTTTGATAATCTTCGTGAACAGGCAAACTCAAGTCCACTTTATGAGAACGAGGCTCAATTTCAATCCGCAGAGGAGCCCGGTGCGGCCGCGCCTCGCACTTCAGACCGGTTACTGGGCATGACGCCAGCACAGCGATTTTTCGTTTCGTTGATGTTAATGATCATGGTTTGCCTGGTGGGAGCCATGTTCCTGTTGGTGACCGGAAAAATCGGACTGTTTTAGCAAAGTGTATAAGCACCCAATCGTTCGATATAGATGCCGCCCTGAGAAGGCGGCATTTTCTATAGATATTCAACTATTTTCAACGTTCAGCTCAAGGCCAGAGGGTATAATCAAATATCCTTTAGATCGGATCTTACGAAGATGAAGACACGCCTGCCAAAATTTCAAGATATAGTCCCAGTTTATGCCATAATCTCATTCATTATCTACGGATGGACTTTTGTTCTCTTCTTCTGGAAGGTTCCTTCCTGGCTGGACTTTCTGACTCCAGCAGAAATCTTTGGGGCCTTCTCCTATGGCGTTCTCACGAACCTTGTAGAGAGCATGATCGTCATTCTCTGCCTGCTTGTTCTGTGCGTGCTCCTGCCGCCACGCACCATGCGGGAAACCTTTGCGGCTTACGGGTCAGTTATCGCCATCATTGGTCTGGGTTCCGTCATGCTGTATCAATATCAATACCGGGCAGTCCGACTGGACTTCGCAAGCGGACTCAAACCCTGGGCTATTGCAACTGTTCTTGCAATTTTATTGTCTGTTTTTCTAACCGCCAGGATCAAGGTTCTAAAGTCCATCATTCTCAATATTTCCGACCGAATGGTCATATTCCTTTACATATTCATTCCGCTATCCATAATTTGCGTGCTGGATGTGGTTGTAAGGAACCTGGGTTGAGGTAAAAATGTCCCCTTCCATTAGCAGACGAGAACTCCTAAAGATGCTGGCCCTCCTTTCAGCAGGAGCAGCCACATCCTCATGGACAACGGCCCGATTTCTGCCCGCTTCGCTTACCGATTCCAATGGCAGACCCAATATCATCCTTATCGTGACAGATACCACTTCTGCAACGAACATGTCTTTATATGGGTATCCCCGCCATACCACGCCAATCCTGGAAAAACTTGCCGAACGGTCAACGGTCTTTCACTCCCATTATTCAGGAGGAAGCTTTACAACAGCCGGGACGGCCACCCTGCTGACAGGGATGTATCCATGGAGTCACCGGGCAATCAATCAAATGGGGCTGGTTGACCGTAAAATAATAGCCGAAAACATGTTCGATCTGATCGGCAATGGCTATTATCGTTTCGCCTTCACTCAAAACATGGCGGCAGATGTTCTCCTGGGGCAGTTCTACCGGGATATCGATCAACACCTCCCCACCACCTCTTTCAGCATGAGACCCGATCCATTAATGGGCAATAGATTCAATGACAGCGCAGTGGCGTTCAACACATACGATGACTTTTTGTTTGACATGAAAAACGATCCAGGAATCCCCGGCTCGCTCCTGCTTGGGCTGGCTTACAAAGCCTTCCATTTGAGGGAGGAAGAATCGTATCGCTACGGTTATTCAAATTATCCACTCGGACTGCCCATCCGGAAAGATGTCAGCATGGCCTTTCTGAACGAGACTGTTTACGATGGCCTAAAGTCCGAGGTCAGTGACTTATGGAAAAAACACTCGCCCTTTTTCGCTTATTTTCACCTGTGGTCACCGCATGAGCCTTATCACCCCAACAAGACCTTCATGAACCTTTTCAACAAGGATAACTATAAACCCATTGAAAAGCCAAATGCGCCGCTGGATCAGGGTATATCCGCTTCGGACCTCAACATTCAGCGTCTATACTATGACCGGTATATTGCCAACGTGGACCACGAGATCGGAACATTGTTGGATTTCATCGAGCAGGCAGGTTTATTCGAAAACAGCACCATTGTTTACACATCAGATCACGGGCAAATGCACGAGCGCGGAATATTCGGCCACGTTACACCATACTTATATGAACCGCTCGTTCACATTCCCCTCATGATTTCGGCCCCCGGACAAAATGTCCGCCGTGATATTTACACACCCACCAGCAGTATTGATGTTTTGCCCACCCTGGTTAGCCTGGCTGGCCGGCAAATGCCTGCCGGGGGCATCGGAAAAATACTGCCCGATCTCGGCGGCACGCAGGATACCGGACGGAGTATTTTCTCGGTTGAGGCAAAGACCAATTCCGCATTTGCGCCGCTTACCAAGACAACAATTGCGATGATCAAGGGCGATTATAAGTTAATCTATTATAAGGGCTATCTGGGATACGATGATGTTTTCGAACTCTATAACCTGAGTGAGGATATTGAAGAACTGCGAAATTTAGTCTCCAAGAATCCATCCAACCTGGCCAGCCTGAAGGAAGAACTATTGGAAAACCTGGCGCAGGCAAACCGCCCTTTCGAGAAAAAATAAGCCGGCTCAGTTCCTATATCAAATTCGGTTGTCCCTGTGCTGGCTCATCGTTTCCAGTGAGTTGTGCCCCGGCACGCTTCAAATCCTCCGAAGCAATGCGCGCCACGGAAGCAACGTAATCGCCTTCCTGCGGTTTGATCAGGTGAACGCCTTTGGTGGCACGCCCCGATTGTTTAACATCCTTGACCTTCAAACGCAGCACAACGCCGTTCGCGGTAATGATGGTCAATTCATCATCGCTCTGAACGACGCGCGCCGATGCAATTTTGCCGATTTCATCAAAGGCTTTTTGATCAACGGTGGCAATGCCATGCGTGGCGCGTCCCTTGGGCGCATAATTCTTCAACGATGTTTGCTTGCCAAAGCCGCCTTTGGTCACGATCAAGAGCGAACCATCCTTTTCCACCACATCCATACTGGTGACGGAGTCGCCTTCGGAAAGCCGAATGCCTTTCACACCGGCGGCTTGCCGCCCCATCGAGCGAATTTTCCCTTCGCTGAAACGCAGGGCCTGTCCTTGTTCGGTAACGAAGATCACCTCATCACTGCCGGAGGTCGGGCGCGCCCAGCCGAGGGTGTCTCCCTCTTCCAGGTTCATGGCGATCAAGCCCGAGGGACGGACAGCGCTGAATTCCTCCATATTGACGCGCTTGACTTTGCCGCGTGCCGTCGCGAGCACACAAAATCCATGTGCAGAAAAATCTGAAACCGCAATGGCGGCGGTGATATGCTCGTCGGTATCGAGACTTAACACATTAACCAGGGGAATCCCTTTTGCAGCACGATCGGCGTCCGGGATTTGATATACCTTTTCGCTGTAAACCTTGCCTTTATCAGAGAAGAACAGCATCGAATCAAGACTGCGGGCGGGGATGAGCATCACGACTTCATCCTCCTCCTTGGTCGTGTGACCCATCACACCGCGCCCGCCGCGTCCCTGCAAATGGAATACCGAGGCTGCCACGCGCTTTACATAGCCGCGTTCGGTGAGGCTGATCAATACGGCCTCATCCTGGACAAGGTCCTCTTCCGTGAGTTCTTCCTTTACATCCGATGCAATGCGCGTGCGGCGTTCATCGCCGTATTTCTCGGCAAGTTCCTTAAGGTCGGTTTGGATCAACGCAAGGATTTTCTTCGGATGAGCCAGCAAGTCTTCAAGATAAGCAATCTGCTCCGAAACCTGCTTATGTTCCTCCTCGATCTTCCAACGTTCGAGCGCGGCAAGGCGGCGCAACTGCATGTCAAGGATGGCCTGTGCCTGAAGGTCGCTCAATTTGAAACGCATCATCAAATTGGTCTTGGCAATATCCGCATCCTGCGATTCGCGGATGGTTTTGATGACCGCGTCAAGATTTGAAAGGGCGAGCAGATATCCATCGAGAATGTGCAAACGCGCCCTGGCTTTGGCAAGATCAAAATTGGAGCGACGGACGATCACAGTCTGGCGATGTTCGAGGAAAATCTGTAAGGCTCGCTTGAGCGGCAAAGTGCGCGGCTCGCCATCCACAAGCGCCAGCATCTGCACACCAAAAGTGGACTGTAACGCCGTGAACTTATAAAGCTGGTTGAGCACTTTCTTGGGCTGTGCGCTGCGTTTGAGTTCGATCACAATGCTCATGCCGCGCTGATCCGACTCATCGCGCAGGTCGGCGATCTGGTCAATCTTGTCTTCGCGCACCAGCTCGGCGATGCGCTCGATCAGCGAGGTCTTATTGACCTGGTAGGGGATCTCCGTGATGATGATCTCATGCTTGCCGCTCTTGCCCCCTTCTTCAATATGTGCCGCGCCGCGCACGACGATCCGGCCACGCCCCGTCGCATATGCCGATTCGATGCCCTCGCGACCGATGATAATACCACCGGTCGGAAAGTCAGGCCCCGGCACGAATTTCATCAATTCTTCGATGGAAATGTCATCCATCTCGTCATATCTTTCAATTAAGAAAATTAAGGCGTCCGTCAATTCGCGCAGATTGTGAGGCGGGATATTCGTCGCCATGCCCACCGCGATCCCGGACGCTCCATTCATCAATAAGTTGGGAAGGCGAGCCGGCAGAACCAGCGGCTCTTCGAGCGAGTCGTCAAAGTTCGGGCCAAAGTTAACCGTTTCCTTATCAATATCGGCCAGCAATTCCTCGGCTAATTTGTGGAGGCGCGCTTCCGTATAACGCATGGCGGCCGGTGCATCGCCGTCAATCGAACCGAAGTTACCCTGACCGTCCACCAGCAAATAACGCATGGAGAAATCCTGCGCCATGCGTGCCATGCTTTCATAAACCGCGGCATCCCCGTGTGGATGGTATTTTCCCAGCACTTCACCCACGATACGAGCCGATTTTTTGTACCCGGAATTGGAACGGATTCCCATGTCGTGCATGGCATACAGGATGCGGCGATGAACGGGTTTCAAGCCGTCACGCGCATCCGGCAAAGCACGCGCCACGATTACGCTCATGGCATAATCGAGGTAGGCCGAGCGCATCTGGGCGTCAATATCTACTTGCTGGATGTTTCCGATATCCATATGGATTCCTGGTCAATGGCATAAAAAGACACGAAGGCTGTTTTCCTGACTTCGTGTCTCCGATTATCTGATGAAGGGCACACTCCGAATATGCCAATTATACTCCAACATTAATGGATCATTTTTGTGAAATTGCCTGCATACCCGCCAAAATTGAGACCCTTTGCCCTCCATTTTGCACGCGGACGAACAAATTAACAATAAAACGGACACGCTATTTAGCGTGTCCATTTTGGTGCCGAAGGAGGGACTTGAACCCTCACGACCTTGCGGCCACTAAGCCCTGAACCTAGCGCGTCTGCCAGTTCCGCCACTTCGGCTTGCGGGGTGAATTCTATCCGAAAAGAGACTTTTGTCAACCTGAACGCTTCATAAATTAACCATCACCTGTTCAAAAGTTTTTCATCCAATTGCAATCTTGTAAGAATAAAATAAGGCAAGATATGGCCAGGAACACCAGCCTTCATCCCCATTCAAAACCGTATGGCAATTTAATTACAGTACTGTTGGGGCGTATCTTTTTTTATCGTGAAACGTTATATTAAACAAGAAAGGAGTTGCCTATGAACATAATTATAGGTTCCCTTTGTATCCTGCTCCTGCTTGCCCTGGCCGGTGCGAACCTCATTGTGGAAAATATCAGCCCGGACGAGTTGAGCAACATGGGTATCGAGAGGAAAGCCTGATGGAAGATACCCAATCGTCATAGCCCGACGCGAACCCAAATCGCGCCGGGCATTTTTATTTTCAGTTTTCCCTACCGAATGGTCGGTAGATTCCAAGAACTGGGATATAATCGAAAAATTCAATACCTTTAAGCATGGTAAATGCGGAGCGATCATGGATTTTTCCCTATCCCCAGAGCATGAAATGACACGCAGAACGGTGCGCGGCTTTGCCCAAAAGGAAGTCGCGCCTGTCATCAAGGATTTTGACCGGAAGCAGGAACCAATTCCGTGGCTTTTGAAGCGGATGGGCGAACTTGGCATTCTCGGCCTGCCCTTCCCCGTCCGCTATGGCGGGCAGGGCATGGATTATCTCTCTCTGGGTCTCGCCTGCGAAGAACTTGAAGCGGTGGATACCCACTTGCGCGTCATCATGTCGGTGCACGCCGGCTTGTGCGCAATGACCGTCTTCCAATGGGGAACCGAAGAACAAAAGCAGAGATTTCTCGTGCCGCTGGCTAAAGGCGAAAAGGTCGGATGCGGGGTCTTTACGGAACCCGGCATGGGATCCGACGTGGCCGCAATGAGAACCTCGGCAAAACGCGACGGCGATAATTACATTCTCAACGGCGAGAAGATGTGGATCTCGCTGGCATCCAAAGCGGACCTGGCACTGATTACCGTAAAAACCAAAGCCTCGTCATCCAAGCCTTCGGAGGGTCTCTCGTCCTTTATTGTTGATCTTTCATCCAAAGGCGTAACGCGCGGCAATATTCACGGCAAGCTTGGGGTACGCGCCGGTGTGACGGGCTGGATCAACTTTCAGGATGTGAAAGTCCCGGCGCTAAACCGCATCGGCGAAGAAGGCGAAGGCTTCAAGGTCACGATGTCCGCTTTCGATCATGGACGTTATACGGTGGCATCCGGCGCAACCGGGATCATCCGCGCCTGCCTGGAAGCCAGTGTAAAATATGCCCAAACGCGCACCACATTTGGCAAGCCTATTGCGGAATACCAACTCATCCAGGAAAAGATCGCCAGGATGTCGCAGGATTATGAGATCGCGCGGCTGCTTTACCTGCAAGCGGGATGGATGCAGAACATGGGCAAACGCAATACCTTGCAAACATCCTATGCAAAAAAGTTCGCCACGGAAGCATCGTTCAGCGCGGCAAATGAGGCGATCCAGATCCATGGCGCGTATGGGTTCTCGGACGAGTATGATGTGGAGCGCTACCTGCGCAATGCCAAAGGCGCCATGATCTACGAGGGCAGTTCCGAGATCCAAACGTTGATCCAGGCGGGCTACGCCCTGGGCGAACGAAGCGACAAGCCGCTGCGTTGCGAATTGCCCACGTATGATGAAAAGGAATGGCAAAGTTAAGTATCAGGTGTCACGTTCCATCTACGGCATTGACTCAAAGCGTACAGATTGTTATACTATTGGTATAAAGAAAGGTATAACAAATGGAGAACATAAAAACCGCAATTTCAATTGAAAAATCTCTCTTCACTCAGGCAAATGCCCTTGCTCGCAAAATGAAGGTTTCACGCAGCCGCCTGTTTG
>Ga0182027_10015502_pt1 | contig 10472 bp, 13 predicted proteins | sample 712E1DmetaG_FD_121300 | JGI IMG/M metagenome (GOLD analysis project Ga0182027, IMG submission 121300) | Permafrost microbial communities from Stordalen Mire, Sweden - 712E1D metaG (Illumina Assembly) | ecosystem: Environmental > Terrestrial > Soil > Wetlands > Permafrost | place: Sweden... | reverse complement strand
GCGGCAATCCGACGTGATGATCGTCGCCGGGACGGTCACTTACAAGATGGCGACGGCGGTCAAGCGCATTTACGACCAGATGGCCGAGCCGAAATGGGTCATCGCCATGGGCGCCTGCGCCTCGACCGGCGGCATGTACCGCAGCTATTCCGTGCTGCAAGGGGTGGACAACATCATCCCGGTGGACGTTTACGTGGCCGGCTGTCCGCCCCGGCCCGAAGCGTTGCTGGATGCGCTGATCAAACTGCAAAACCAAGTGCAACACGAGCCGCTGCTGGAAACGCTGAAAAAAGCCTGATTTTTACCACGGATGAACACGGATAAACACGGACGCGGAAATGGAGTGATGGAGTTTTGGGGTGATGGTTCTCCGGACCCCCAATACTCCAGCACTCCAGCACTCCAACACTCCATTCCCTGCCCGTGAGCGCGCTCGACCTCGCCAAACAACTCATAGCCAGATTCGGGGACGTGCTCTCCGAACCGGCGGAGTTTCGCGGCGAAATCACCCTCCAGCTCGCCGACGCGGAACGAATCGCGGAGGTCTGCGAATTCGCCAAAAAGGAATTGGGCTTCGATTATCTCGTGGACATCAGCAGCCTCGACAACTACGGCGAAGACCCGCGCTGGACGCTTGTTTATCATCTGCGCCGCCTCGCGGACAGCTGCGAATTGCGGCTGAAAACGGGCGTGAGCGAGGAAAAATCCGAGCTGCCGACCATCATCGGCGTGTGGCGTACGGCGAACTGGCACGAGCGCGAAATCTACGACATGATGGGAATCCGATTTCGTGGCCATCCCGATTTGCGCCGGATTTTGATGTGGGAAGGCTACCCATATTTTCCGCTGCGGAAGGATTTCCCACTCGCCGGCAAACCGACGGTCGTGCCGGAAGTTGCTTTCACCAAAACCGCACCGCTCGAAGGCGGGCCGTTCGTGACCACACCGGGCGGCAAGGACGCCGTTGAACGTGAACCGCGCGTGCGGACGCCGGAGAACTAAGAAATATGGGACTCCGCAAGAAAAAACCGAAATTGCAAGACGAAGCCATCTCAGAGTTAGCGCAAATGTTCATTGCTCTTCCCGATGACCCGACTCCCGGTTCAGAGTTGCTCGACGCGACCAAGCTGGATTTTAGCGTGAACAGCCTTAAGACCGTTGATCAGCATCTTGCGAAAATTCGCAAAAGGAAATTAGCAGGCAATAATTTGATTAAATTCGTCCTTCGCTGTGGGGCATACGTTGGTGAAGTCGTCCGCCGTCATGCGCAAGGCAAGACGTGGCATTGGCTGGATTACGAGGGCGCTTCGGAGTTGAGCGATGACATTGTGAATTTTGGGAAGTGTCTATCAACGGTAGCAGTTCTTTGGGACAGCAAAGATGGGTTCTGTTTTCCGCTTGGGAAAGTAATCAAGTATTTGGAAAACGGTTCAGAAGACAGTGTTAGAGCTTTTGCAACAGTGATGATTGATAAAACACTAGAAGGTTGTTAATGCCCGAAGTCCAAGCAACTGAAATTCGCGACCCCGCCGCACGCGCGAGCGAGGCGGTGGAGGAATTGCGCGACATGCAGGGCGAGAAGATGGTCCTGAACATGGGCCCGTCGCACCCCGCGACGCATGGCGTGCTTCGCATCGTGCTTGAACTCGACGGCGAGCTTATCACCAAGGCTGACCCGGACGTGGGTTATTTGCATCGCGGCGACGAAAAAATCGCCGAGAACATGACCTACACCCAGTTCATCCCTTACACGGACCGGCTGGATTATCTGGCGCCGCTGGCCAATAACGTCGCTTACGCGCTCGCGGTGGAAAAATTACTGGGCATCGAAAAGAATTTGCCGCCGCGCTGCCAGTACATCCGCGTGATGTGCTGCGAACTGGCGCGCATATCGTCGCACTTGCTGGGGTTGGGCGCATTTGGGCTGGATCTCGGCGCGATCACGGTTTTTCTGCTCACGTTTACCGAGCGCGAAAAAATTTATAATCTCTGCGAATCGCTCACCGGCGCGCGGTTCACGACCAGTTACACGCGCATTGGCGGCGTGTCGCGTGACCTCCCGCCCGGCTGGTGCGACGCCGTCCGCAAGTTCCTCAATGAAGTCGTCGTCAACATCGCGGAGATGGAGACGCTGCTCACGCGCAATCGCATCTGGGTGGACCGCACCCGCGACGTGGGCGTCATCTCGAAGGCGGACGCGATTGACTACGGCCTGAGCGGCCCGAATCTGCGCGGCAGCGGCGTGGATTACGATCTCCGCAAGGCGCAGCCGTATCTTTGCTATCCAGATTTCCAATTTGACGTGCCGCTGGGTTCGGTCGGCGACTGCTATGACCGTTACCTCGTGCGCATGGAGGAAATGCGCCAGAGCGTGCGCATTTTGCATCAGTGCCTGGACAAAATCCCCGGTGGCTTCGACAACCAGACCAAGGAGCCGGTCAATGTGGCCGATGGCAAAATCGTTTTGCCGGCGAAAGACAAAGTCATGTCGAGCATGGAGGAGTTGATTCACCAGTTCATGCTCGTGACCCAGGGCATGAACGTGCCGCCCGGTGAAATTTATTTCGGGCACGAGAATCCGAAGGGCGAACTTGGTTTTTACATCAACAGCCGCGGCGGCGGCACGCCGTACCGGATGAAGATTCGCTCGCCCTCGTTTGTGAACCTGAGCATTTTGTCCCGCCTGCTGCCGGGCCACATGATGAGCGACATAACCGCGATTCTTGGCTCGCTGGATTTTGTGATGGGGGAGTGTGACCGATGAAAAACTTTTTTTACCGCAGAGGCGCAGAGGCGCAGGGAAATCAAACAATGAAGACAAAATTAACAAAAGCTGTAGGTAGCACCCGCCTCCGGCGGGTTCAATTCGGCGTCCCGCCGAATTGCTGCCGCGAGCACACGATCGACATTGATCGAACGAACAGCGGCAAGCAGTGCTCGCAAAAGGTTTCGGGCGCGACGCCCGAAATAACCCGCGAGACGCGGGTGCTACCCCATATTTTTCCGCGCCTTTGCGTTAAAAATTGAAATGAGCTTCACCGTTCCAGCAAATTTAGAAGCCGGGATTGACGAACTGATTTCGCATTACCCCGTCAAGCGCGCGGCATCGCTCATGGTGCTGCACGCCATTCAGGAACATTTCGGCTGGATTTCGCAAGAAGCGGTCGAATGGACGGCGATGAAACTCGATTTGCAGCCCATCAACGTCTATGAGCTCGTGACATTTTATCCGATGCTCCGGCAGCAGCCGATGGGCAAATATCAAATCAAGATCTGCCGGACGTTGAGCTGCGCGTTGGGTGGGGCGTATGAACTGCACAAACATTTTTGCGAGAAGCTGGGCCTGGACGCGCATGCGCACGGCCCGCAAACGACGAAGGACGGAAAGTTCACGGTCGAATTCGTCGAATGCCTCGCCAGTTGCGGCACCGCGCCGGTGATGATGGTAAACGACGACTTCCACGAAGCCGTCAGCCACGCCAAAGCGGATGAGATTGTGGCGAAGTGCAAGTGACCCGAAACCAATGGAAATCGTAAATGGCTATTGGCTGCCCGACATGGATTTGAACCATGACAAACAGATCCAGAGTCTGCTGTGCTACCGTTACACCATCGGGCAAGCCGGAGCGTTGGACAGGCTAAAGGGTTTCCCCGCCCAGTCAAGCCGCCAACGTGGCACAGGCTTCCAGCCTGTGTATCAGTCAACAGTTCCATCACAGGCCAGAGGCCTGTGCCACATTTGATATGCCCTCGGAATACCGCCTCATCCTCCAATACGCCGATGAACCGGGCTATACGCCGGACATCGAATGCTATTTGCGTCATGGCGGCTACGATGTGCTGAAAAAGGCGCTCGCCCTCCAGCCGAAGGACTTGCCGGACGGTAAAAGACTTTCCGGCTCGGAGCAAATCCGTCAGGGGGTCATGGCCTCCGGCCTGCGTGGCCGCGGCGGCGCGGGTTTCTCGTGCGGATTGAAATGGAGTTTTGTTGATCGCAAGAGCGGCAAGCCGGTTTACCTGATTTGCAACGCCGACGAATCCGAGCCTGGCACCTTCAAGGACCGCCAGATCATCTACAAGGATCCGCACCAGCTCATCGAGGGCATGATCATCTCGTGCTTTGCGAACGACGTGCATCTGGCCTACATCTACATCCGTGGTGAAATGCCCGATGGCGCGAAACTTCTCAACAAATGCTTGAACGAAGCACGCGCAAAGAATTTTCTCGGGAAAAACATCCTCGGCACCGGCTACGACTTGGAAATTTACGTCCAGCGCGGCGCCGGTGCCTATATCTGCGGCGAGGAAACCGGCCTCATCGAATCGCTCGAAGGCAAACGACCGTATCCGCGCATCAAGCCACCGTATTTCCCGGCGGTGCTCGGCTTGTGGATGTGTCCGACCATCGTCAACAACGTCGAGACGCTCTGCAATGTGAAGCACATCGTTGCCATGGGCGGCACGGAATTCGCCAAACTCGGCACGCCCAATAACACCGGCACCCGCATCGTCAGCCTCAGCGGCCACGTGAAAAAGCCGGGTTATTATGAAATCGAAGTCGGCAAGGCAACCATCGGGCAATTGATTTTCGACGCGAATTTCGGCGGTGGCCTCCGGGACGGACGGAAATTGAAGGCAGTCATCCCCGGCGGGTCATCGGCCAAGGTTTTCAAGGCGGGCGAGAAATTCAAAATCAAGGACAAGGAAGTTGACCTGCTCGATTTGCCCTACGATTTTGATACGCTGATTCAGGCCGGCTCGATGAGCGGTTCGAGTGCCATCATCGTGATGGACGACTCAACGGACATCGTCGGGGCGCTGGCGAACATCGCCGAATTTTACGCTCATGAAAGCTGCGGCCAATGCACGCCCTGCCGTGAGGGTTCGCTCTGGATGAGCAAGGCATTGCACCGGCTCACGCACGGCGAAGGCCGCGCGCAGGATGCGGATTATCTGGTCAAAATTGCCGACAACATTCCCGGCGGCCGCACCATTTGCGCCTTCGGTGAGGCCTGCGCCTGGCCCGTCCAAAGTTTTGTGGCCAAGTTCAGGGACGAATTCGTGGCCAAAGGTGCCGCTGATGAAGAGCGCCGCGCGAAAGAACCAAAAGGCTTTGGGCCGGGTCAGGAAATGAAACTGACCGCCAGCCAGCAACACTGAGATGAGCGTATTAAGTTTTCAACGCAAAGACGCAAAGACGCCAAGTCGCAAAGAAAAATTTACTTTGCGTCTCTGCGCCTTTGCGCCTTTGCGTTAAATAAAATGTCAGCTGCAAAGACAACCGAAACGAAATCCGCCCCGCCCGCGATTGAAAAAATCAGGGTGAAGGTGGACGGGCGTGAAATCGAGGTCCCGCGCCTAATGGCCGATTGGTCGGGCAAGCTCGTGCCCACGACCATGATCCAGGCCTGCGAGTTGGCGAAGACGGTCGTGCCGCACTATTGTTATCATCCCAAGCTGCCCATTGCCGGCAATTGCCGCATGTGCCTCGTCGAATTCGGCACCCCCGCGCTTGGCCCGGACCGCAAACCAATTTTAAATCCCGACGGCACGCCGAAAATCGTCAAATCGCCGCGGCCGGCCATCGCCTGCGCCACACCGGTTTCGCCCGGTATGGAGATTTACACGAACACGCCCGGCGTGAAGCAAATGCGCAAAGGCGTGCTCGAATTCCTGCTCATCAACCATCCGCTCGACTGCCCGGTTTGCGACCAGGCCGGCGAATGCAAGCTGCAGGAATACTCGGTGGACTACGGCCAGTCGGCCAGCCGGTTCGTCGAACCGAAAGTCCACAAACCCAAGGCGGTTGACCTCGGCCCGCGCATCATGCTCGATGACGAGCGCTGCATCCTCTGCACGCGCTGCGTCCGGTTTACGAAGGACATCGTGGGCGACGACGCGCTCGGCATCGTCAATCGCGGCAGCTTTAACACGCTCACGGCGTATCCGGGCAAGGCATTCGACAACAATTACACGCTGAACACCGTGGACATTTGCCCGGTCGGCGCGCTCACGTCCAGGGATTTCCGGTTCCAGATGCGCGTCTGGTTCCTCAAGGAAACCAGGAGCGTCTGCACCAGTTGCGCCACCGGCTGCAACATCATCATCGGCTCGCGCGAGGAGAAAATTTATCGCTACACGCCGCGCGAAAACGACGCCGTCAACGGCCCGTGGATGTGCGACGCTGGCCGGTTGAATTACAAATGGATCGGTCGCGAAGACCGGCTGACGAAAGTCCAAAGTCCGAAGTCCAAAGCCCAGGGTCAACCCGTCTCCTGGTCGGTGGCGTTGACCGAAATTGCCTTCTTATTAAAGAAGGCTCCGGCAGGTTCGCTGGCTATCGTGGCTTCGGCGCGGCAGACGAATGAGGAACTTTGGCTGATTTCAAAACTGAAGGCAAAGCTCGGCGCCATCAGCGATTCGGTTTCCCGCATGGGCGAAGGCGACAAATTGCTTGTAAGCGCGGACAAAAATCCGAACACGAACGGGGCGCAATTGACCGGTATTGCCGCAAATCTGATGGGAGCAAACCTGCCGAAGATCGCCGATGGCATCCGCAACGGCAAAATCAAAACGCTCATCGTCTTCGGCGAAGACGTAACCAGGCACGGTATTGGCGCGGATTTGCTGGGCAAACTGGAGACGCTCATTGTGAGCGACATTTTGCCGAACGCGACAACGAAACTGGCGCATTATTTATTGCCTGGCTGCGCCCATGCCGAGAAGCGCGGCACGTTTACGAACACGAAAGGCCGCGTGCAGAAATTCATGAAAGCCGTCGAGCCGCCCGATGACGCGCGGCCGGAATGGGAATTTTTGCACGACTTGGTCTGCAACGTCACCGGCCAGGACGGTTTCCTGACCATCGAAGGTCTGTTCAACGAAATGGCGAAGGATGTGCCCGCGTTCAACGGTCTGACATGGGCGGAACTTGGCAATGCGGGCGTGACGGTGAAAATTTAATTTTTACGGTAGCAGCCGACGTGAGTCGGCTCTGATTTTGAGAATGAGCGGACTCACGTCCGCTGCTCCGAGAACGAAAATTTGAAATGACTGAATGGCTTGACAACCTGACTGACGTACAGCAATTCGCGCTCTTCACGGGCGTGAAGATCCTGGCCGCGTTTGCCATCCTGATGACGATGGTCGCCTATATCGTGCTGGTCGAGCGGCGCGTGTGCGCGTTCATGCAGGATCGCGTCGGGCCGAACCGCGTCGGGCCGTTTGGCCTGCTCCAGCCGGCGGCGGACGGCATCAAGGCCTTTCTCAAGGAAGAGTTCACGCCGGCGCATGTGCGTAAAATTTATTTCTTCCTGGCGCCGGGCATTGCCCTGATGCCGGCCATTCTCAACCTCGCCGTCATTCCGTTTGGCTCGCAGATTGGCCACCAGCCGATGGTGCTCGCCAATCTGAATGTCGGCATTCTTTACACGTTCGGCATGGTGTCGCTCGGCGTGTACAGCATTGTGCTGGCGGGTTATGCGGCGAACTCGAAATATCCATTCCTCGGCGGCATCCGCTCCAGCGCGCAGATGATTTCCTACGAAATCTCCATGGGCATGTCGGTCATCCCGGTCTTTCTGCTCGTCGGCAGTTTGAATCTCAGCGACGTGATCGGGTATCAAACGCACGGGCTTTTAAGCTGGTTGGTGTTCAAGCAACCGCTGGCGTTCGCGATTTTCCTCGGCGCGGCCTTTGCCGAAACCAACCGCACGCCGTTCGATTTGCCGGAAGCCGAGCAGGAACTGGCCGGCGGCTACAACATTGAATACAGTTCCATCAAATTTGCGCTGTTTTTCATGGGTGAATACGCGAACATGATTCTCGCGTCGGCGATGATGGTGACGTTGTTTTTCGGCGGCTGGACGCTGCCGTGGTTCGGCCTCGACCAGCCGGCGGCGACCTTGGCCGGCGGCATCGCGCACATAGTGATCTTCCTGGCAAAGGTGTTTCTGTTCCTGCTGGGGTTCATCTGGGTGCGCTGGATGTGGCCGCGCTTCCGGTATGACCAGTTGATGGATTTGGGGTGGCGCCGATTTTTGCCGCTGGCGCTGGCGAACATTGTGGTAACGGCGGTGTGGTTGTGGTGGAGGACGAAATGAAAGCAACAACGAACATGCGAACGAGCTCAGGAGCAGGCGAACAATCTTTGCTCATCTCATTAGCACCCGGCTTCAGCCGGGTGTTGGCGATGTGGAATTTATCGGAAACCGTTTCAACGGTTTTCCCCGCGTATTGTGGACGATTGACCAACAATGAGATCCTATGCCTCTTCACTCATACACGCGTTGCTGGTTGCACATCGTTTGGGCAACCATCGAGCGTCGTCCGCTGCTCGAGAAACCAGCGGCGGCAAAACTTTCGGCACATTTGCACGAATACGCCAATGAGAAAGGCATCTACATGAAGATCAATTTCGTGAATGCCGATCACACGCATGTACTGGTGGATTTGCCAGCAAGCATGGCAATCGAAGAAGTGGTTCAATTGCTGAAAGGCGGCTCGTCGCATTGGGTGAATGAGAGTAATCTTGTTCCCGGCCAGTTTGGCTGGCAGCGCGGTTATGGCGCCTTTTCAGTCTCACACTCGGCAGTGGATGAAGTTTGCGCTTACATCGCCAATCAGGAAGAACACCATCGGAAGAAGACTTTTGCGGAAGAACTGAAGCTGTTTGTCGAACGGTATGGATTGAAATGGCATGAGGAGGAAAACCGTTGAAACGGTTTTTTAATCGGCGTCATCGAGACACCCGGCTGAAGCCGGGTGCTAATGAGAATTGGAAATGATCGTCAAACGCAAACCATTGAATCTTTTGGAACGGCTTTATCTGCCGGCGATTGCCGGCGGGTTCAAAGTCACGCTTCGTCACTTCTTCAAAAAGAAGGTGACGATGCAGTATCCCGAGGAGAAATGGGCCGTGCCGCCGGGCTACCGCGGCGCGCCGTATCTCGTGCGCGACCAGGACGGCAACACCAAGTGCGTGAGCTGCCAGCTTTGCGAATTTGTCTGCCCGCCCAAGGCAATCAAGATCATTCCGCCCGGCCCGGCCGGCCCATTGGCCGACCGCCCGAACGCCGAGAAGATGCCGCTCGAATTCGAGATCAACATGCTCCGCTGCATTTTCTGCGGCTTTTGCCAGGAAGTCTGCCCGGAGGAGGCGATCTTCCTGCAAAAGGATTATTCGCTCACCGGCACGAGCCGCGACGAAATGATTTACAACAAGCAAAAGCTGCTCGAACTCGGCGGCACGCACGGTGGCATCCAGAAGTGGAAACACAAACTGGACGAAGCGAAAGAGCAGGAAAATTTTCCGGTGAAGGTTTAATCCAAAATAATGGGACTGACCGACATTTTGTTTTACGTGTTTGCGTTCCTGACGCTGCTGTGTGGCGTGCTGGTGGTCGCGAATCCGTTCAGCCGCAACCCGGTCACGAGCGCGATGTTTCTCGTATTGACCATCATTTCGATGGCCGGGCTGTTCGTGCTGCTGCACGCGTTCTTCCTCGCGGCGGTGCAAATCCTCGTCTATGCGGGCGCGGTCATGGTGCTGTTCCTCTTCGTAATCATGCTGCTCGATTTGAAGGAGGAGGAACGCCGCAAAATCAAAAAGTTCAGCCTGATCGGCGGACTGGTTTCCGTCGGCGCCATCGTGGCGATTTTTATGAAATCAATCCTGGCGGCGCAGCCGGGCGCAAATTTGTCCGCGCCCACGCTGGAAGGCGAAACGGCCGCGCTCGGCAAATTGTTGTTCACGCAATATCTGCTGCCGTTTGAAGTCGTCTCCGTGCTGCTGCTGGTGGCGATGATGGGCGTAATTTTGCTTAGTAAGAAAGATTTGAAATAAACGCAAAGGCGCAAAGACGCCAAGACGCAAAGAGAATGAAGATCGGATTTACAGAACTTGAGGTGGGCCGCGCGGCAGCGCGGTCCTACCAAACTTTGCGCCTTAGCATCTTTGCGTCTTTGCGTTAAAAAATATGAATGTTGGCTTGGAACATTATCTTGTCGTGAGCGCGTTATTGTTCGCGCTCGGCCTGCTCGGCGTCATCACGCGCCGCAACCTGCTGGTGATGTACATGTCGCTGGAGCTGATGCTCAACGCGGCGAACCTCGCGCTCGTCTCCTTTTCGCGGTTCAACAACAACCTCAACGGCCAGATTCTGGTCTTCTTCATCATCACCGTCGCGGCGGCGGAAGTGTCTGTGGGCCTGGCGCTCATCGTTGCGCTCTACCGCAAACGCCAGACCGCGCACGTTGAAGACCTGACAACAATGAAGCTTTGATTATGAAAGGCCAACAAGTTCAACGCAAAGACGCAAAGACGCAAAGACGCAAAGTTCTTTCTGCTCTGCGCCTTTGCAGTGCAATCCCGCAACTTCGTCACACTTTGCGAAGATTTTCCCGGAGCGCGGCTTGTCCCAAGCCGCAGCAGCATCGTTGGCGAATGGAGGTTGGGGTTATCGCACGGTCTT
>Ga0182027_10015501_pt1 | contig 10474 bp, 8 predicted proteins | sample 712E1DmetaG_FD_121300 | JGI IMG/M metagenome (GOLD analysis project Ga0182027, IMG submission 121300) | Permafrost microbial communities from Stordalen Mire, Sweden - 712E1D metaG (Illumina Assembly) | ecosystem: Environmental > Terrestrial > Soil > Wetlands > Permafrost | place: Sweden... | reverse complement strand
GTCGGTCATCTCCGGGTCGCGGGTTTCCGTGCCGGTGTAGATGCCGTCAAAAATTTTCGGTTCCTGGTCGAGGTCATAACCCAAACCTTGGAAATGTTCGTACCAGTTGGGGAATTTGATGACCATCTTGACCTTGGGATTGACTTCCTTGGCCGGCCCGACCACCAAATACCTCGAAGCGTCGCGCAACAGGTCCAGGCGGAACTGCGTCCAGGTCCGGTTTCCCTTGGCCTCGATGTCCGACGGATACTTGGTCGTGACAAAAAAGAAATCGTCCTGGATGACCTCATCGAAATGTTTGGCGGCCCGCTGGGCGGCGCTCTTGATGAAGTCGCGGTCAACGGGATCGGTGTAACAGAAGGAGCGGAACTGGCCGCCGGCGGTGCTGTCGGACAAGGCCATGCCGCCCGCGACCTTCACGCCCATGTCCAGATAGAACTTCTTGGCGCTCTCCAGGCTTTCTTCGCTGGTCACGCGGCGGTCGCGCTGGACTTCGATATAGACCTTGTCAATGGGCAACTGGTTGGTCATGGTGGTCCAACGGGCCGGGTCCGTCCCCGTGCCGATTCCATAGACGGAAACCTCGAAGTTGGTGTAATGGCCCGCCAGGCAGGAGGCGGCCGGGATGAGAAGCAGGCCGAGCAGGGAGCCGGCCAGCGAACGAACGATCTGGGGATGTTGTTTCATGGGATTATGTTGTTTGATTGATTAGCGGTCTGTGTAGGCGCGTATTTTCCAGGTTACCTTCCTGTCCCGATGGTTGCTGTGTTGGTGGTGGAGATTCCCGTGACGTTGGTTATTTTCCAGGTAACTTTTCCGGCGAGCGGGTCGCCAGCCAAGACAAAAGGCCCACGTTCTGTTAAACTGTTGAGGGTTACTTCGTGCAGGTTGTTGTCCGACGGCAAACAAACCAAGCCACGGGCGGAAAGCCCGTGGAATTGTGTGAAGGCGACCAATTCCAAGTTTGACCAATCCATCTGCATGGTGGACTGCGCGAGCTTGATGCGCGGAATCACGGTGCCTTCACGCACCAGCATGACAATTGGGACTTTGCCCGCCGCGATTTTCTGCCAGCCGCCGGTGTAGGATGTGCCGGTCTGGTAATCAATCCACGTTCCGGGCGGGAGATAGACATTGCGGTTAGTACTGCCCTCCTCAAACAGCGGGGCGACCAGAATGCTGGAGCCATAGAGGTATTCATCGTCCACCAGCCACGAGCCGGGGTCGTCGGGATACTCGACGAACAGGGCGCGCACCATCGGCAGCCCGCGTTGCGAACTGTCCTTCGCCTGGGCATAAACGTAAGGCATCAGTTGGTACTTCAATTCGTCCGTGCGGCGGAAATCATCCATGAAGTTGGTGCCATAGACCCACGGCTCCTTTTGGGCGGTGCCGTGGCAGCGGGTGTGGCTGGTGAGCATGCCAAACGCCAGCCAGCGGCTATAGAGATTGGTCGTGGCGGCTTCGACGAACCCGCCCACATCGTGGCTCCAGAAGGTGAATCCCGACAGCCCGAAGGACAAGCCGCCCCGCAATTCGGCCGTCATGCCGTCGTCTGTATTTTCCGCGTCGCCGCCCCAATGGATCGGGTAGCGCTGGCTTCCCGCCCAGGCGCTTCTGGCCCAAATGATGTTGTCCCCGGTGGTTTTCTTGGTGATTTCCGCCACCGCCTTGTTATAGCGCAACGGATAATAGTTGTGCTCGTAAAAACCAGTCCGGCCCGAGGCGAAAAGGCCGTTGTTGGGAGTCGCTTCGCCGAAGTCAACCTTGATGGCGCCGACACCCATCTTGAGAAGATTGGCCAGCTTGCCCTGATACCACTCGACGGTGGCGGGATTGGAGAAATCCAGGACGGCGTCTTCGTAGGTCAGGTTGCCTTTGGGGTCGCGCACGACCAGTCCTTTTTGCACCAGCTCGGGGAAGAGAATGTTCTTGGGCACAAAATAGGGAAGCTGCCAGAGCGAGATGTGGAAGCCGTCGCTCTTGAGGTCGTTGATCATCTTCTGCGGATCGGTGAAACGGGTGGTGGAAAACTGGTAGTCGCACCGCCAGTCGGTTTCAAACCAGCCGGTGTCCAGGTGGATCACGTCGCAGGGGACCTGGTTCTGGCGCAGTTTGGCCGCGACATCGCGGACCTGGACCTCGTTGGAATAGGTGCAGCGGCTCATCCAGAGGCCGAAAGACCAGAGCGGCGGCATGGGCGCCTTGCCCGTGACCGTGGTGTATTCATCGAGGATTTCCTTGGGCGAACCCAGAAAGACAAACAAATCCAGCTCGTCATCGCCAAGCATCATGGCATTGACGCCGCTGAAATAATTTCCGAAATCGCAGGTGATCGGCGCCGTGCTGTGCATGAACATGCCGTAGCCGCGACTGCTCATGAAGAACGGAATCGGCTTGTACATCCCCTGGTTCTGGATGCCGTTGGCGTCGTCCGTCCACAGCACCAGGCGCTGCCCCCGCTTGTCCAGGCTGGTGAACGATTCGCCGCAGCCAAAAATCTTCTCGCCGGGCGACAGGGTGAAGGCGGCGTTGACGCGGCGGGAATAATCCGACGCGAGGCGCACGAAGGAAAATGGCAGGATGGGGGTGAACGTGCTGGTGTTGTCCACCGTGTGGTCCGTTTTGGTCAGGAGCCGGCCCTGGGCGTCGCGAATTTCGATGTGGAAGGGATTCTCCAAAATGGTGACGGAGCCGAACTTGCTGGTGTAGCGATGGCCGCCGTCCACTTTGGCGTATTGCCAGGAGTTGTCCGTTGGGACCGGCCCGGCCAGCATGAGCGATTCGGCGGCGGGATGGGATTGCGGCCCGCTGGTGGCGCGAATGCGGAAGGTTTTCGGCGAAACAAACTCGATGGAGAATGGCAGGCTGGGGCTGGCCTCGTACTCCTTTTCGGGGAATTCGTTGGCGGCCACCGGCTTGAGCACCGCCAGCATGTTGTCGAAAGCCTGGCGCGTGAAGAACTGCGCCCGCTGGTAGGAGATCTTGCCGGAGTGCGTGGCCGGGTTGAACTCGGCGACATGGTCGGCCAGATAGTAGGTGTTGGCGAAATCCCGGAACTCCGGGCTGACATCCACCGGTTCATTGAGCAGCACGGGATTCGGCTCCCCCGCGAAGGATGAAAACGCCGGACCGAAATAAAACACCGCCGCCAGCCCGGCCAGCGCGGCCAGATTTTTTTGTCTCGTCATAAATGCCTCGTTTGTTGAATTGCGGGTATAATGTTGTAAAAAGTGGCCGGATCGCGAGGATCCTTTCCACATTCGTTTGGCAATTCTTCGCGCTAAATTGCACGCCGGGGGAAAGGATTGGCAAGGAAAAAATCCAGCACCTGGCCACGCGCCCGGCAGGGCGAGACTCGGGGCGTGACTTTTGCCAAAAAAATCGAGTTTCGGCTCGACAGAGTCTCGCCCTACCCTTTAAGACTGGCGCAACATGAGCGAAGAAAGACAACCATTCACAGACCTTGTGGCCAAGTCCAAGGGCGGCGCGGACACTTCCCGGCGGGGCTGGATTGCCACCGGCGTCACGGGCGCGCTGGCCGCCGGGCTGCTGGTGCTCTGGATCGGCAGCCAGCGCGGACTCCATTCGCTCCGCTCCGATCTGGCTGATGCCAAAGCCAGCCTCACGAACGGGCTGGCCGGACTCCAGAAATCCAAAGACCAGCTTGCGGCCTTGCAATCCAAGATCGCCGATTTGGAACAACAGAAGACGAAGGCCGAGCAAAAAGCCAAGGGGCTGGAAGATGAAATGCGCTCCGGCCTCGAATCCAAGGATGTCACCATCTCCAATCTGCAAGGCAAACTGACCGTCAACATCCTGGACCGCGTCCTGTTTGATTCCGGCGAGGCGGTCTTGCAACCGGACGGGGAAACGGTGATGCGCAAGATCGCGGCCTTTTTGGCGGGGCATCCCGAACTGAAGATTCAGGTCATTGGCCACACGGACAACGTGCCCATCCGCACCCGGTTTGCCAGCAATTGGGAACTGTCCGCCGCCCGCGCCCTGGCCGCCGTGCATTTTCTCACTGAAAAGGCCGGGGTGGATCCGCGCCGCGTCGGCGCCGCCGGCTATGGCGAGTATCGCCCCATCGCCGACAACGCGACCCCGGAGGGACGCGCCCGGAACCGCCGCATTGCCATCACCATTCTGCCCGATGAACTGGCGGGCGCCGACACCGCGCCGGCGGCCAGACCCAACGCCACGCCAGCGGTGAAACCCGATGCGACCGCGGATTCCCAGCCCAAGCCGGCGGCAGCGCCGGAGGCGGAGCCACCTGTCAAATAATTAGGAATGAATCACGCCGCGCCGAGCAGGGCTTGAACCTTGGGCATCCAGTCAAAGCCCAGCACGGAGGCGTTCCAGTCCAGCTTGCCGAATTTGCGAAATTGCATGGGAATCAACCGGTTTGAAACTGGGCCTGGGGAATTCATGGGCGGGCTTCGGCAGGCGGGCGGCCGCCGGCGTGCTGATGGATTGCCGCCCCCAACCAGGCGATGGTTTGCCCCAAATCCTCCATGTTGCGCGAAGCCTCGTCGTCCTTGGCCACATCCCCCTTGTCCAGGCCGAAACCGAGGTTCCAGTAAGTGGAACCCGGAACGATGACGCCGGACATGAGGAACATGTGGTTCATGGTGTCAAAGGCGTGCGTGCCGCCGCCGCGCCGGACGGCCACCACGGCGGCCCCGATTTTTCCGCGGAACAAACCGCCGTTGGCCCGCGCCACGAAGCCGGCGCGATCCATCAGCGCCTTCATTTCCGCGCTCACGTCGGTGAAGTAGGTGGGCGACCCCAGGAGGAGCGCGTCCGCCGCCGCCATTTTCTCGAAGCACGAGTCGAAGAACTCATCCTTCTGGCTGCACCGTCGGTTCTTCTTCTTGAGACACGTATAACAGGCCTGGCAACCGCGGATGGGCTGGCCGCCGATCTGGACAAACTCCGTTTCCCAGCCGGCGGCGGCGAGCGGCGCCAGCGCCTTTTTCAGAAGAATTTCCGTGTTCCCGCCCTTCCGCGGGCTTCCATTGATGGCAAGTGCTTTCATGGTTTTCATGTGCAATCACGCACGAGTTGGATTTTCCGCTGGAATCGGGCCGTGTCAATGACGAACCAGACACAAACGCAGTTTGGAAATGGCGCCTGGCTGCGGCGGGGCCATGAAGAGGACCAAAGAATTGGAGGTTTAATCCTTGAATTTTCTCCCCGCCCGCCGCTTATTGGCGCGAAGTTTTTTGCGAACGCATGAACCACGAACTGCTGGCCAAAGCCAAATCCCTCGGTTTCTCGGACCGCCAAATCGCCCATCTCACCGGGCGGACCGAGGACGCCGTGCGCGCCTTGCGCAAGGAACAGGGCCTGGCGCCCAGCTATCGTTTGGTGGACACCTGCGCGGCTGAGTTCGAGGCCTACACCCCTTATTATTATTCGACCTACGATTGCGGCGACGACGAGACCAGCCCCGGGGCCAAACGCAAAGTGATGATTTTGGGCGGCGGCCCCAACCGCATCGGCCAGGGCATCGAGTTTGATTACTGCTGCGTTCACGCCGCCTTCGCCTTGAAGGAGGACGGCTTTGAGACTTTGATGGTCAATTCCAACCCGGAAACCGTCTCCACGGATTACGACACCAGCGACAAACTTTATTTTGAACCGCTCACCCTGGAAGACGTGCTGCACATTTACGAGCGGGAAAAATGCTGGGGCGCCATCGCCCAGTTCGGCGGGCAGACCCCGTTGAATCTGGCGCTGGCCCTGCAAAAGAACGGCGTCAACATCATCGGCACCTCGCCGCAGGGCATCGAAATCGCCGAGGACCGCAAGCTGTTCTCCGCGATGCTGGACAAGCTGGGCATCCCGCAGCCGCCCAACGGCCTGGCCACCAACCAGGCCGAAGCCCTCCAGGCCGCCCACAAACTCGGCTACCCGGTGCTCGTCCGCCCCTCCTTTGTGCTGGGCGGACGCGCCATGCAGATCGTTTATTCGGACGCGGACCTGGAGCATTACATGCGGTTCGCCGTCGAAGCCTCCCCGGAACGGCCCGTCCTGGTGGACAAATTCCTGGAGGACGCCACCGAGGTGGACGTGGATTGCATCGCCGATGTGGGGCAGTCGGCCGATGGCCGGGGCGGCACGATTGTCATCGGCGGATTTCTGGAGCACATCGAATTCGCGGGCGTTCATTCCGGCGACGCGGCCATGGTTTTGCCGCCCCACACCCTTTCCAAAGAAGTCATCCAGACCATGCGCCAATACACCCACGCCATGGCCCGCGAACTGCGCGTCATCGGCCTGATGAACGCCCAATACGCCGTCAAAGGCGACACGGTCTATGTGCTGGAAGTCAACCCGCGCGCCTCGCGCACCATTCCTTTCGTGAGCAAAGCCATCGGCGTGCCGCTGGCCAAACTGGCCGCCCAGGTCATGGCCGGCAAAACCCTGGCCGGGCTGGGTTTCACCCGGGAAATCTGGCCCGATTATTGGGCGGTCAAGGAATCCGTTTTCCCCTTCAACCGCTTTCTCGGCCAGGACATTTTGCTCTCGCCGGAAATGCGGTCCACCGGCGAAGTCATGGGCCTGGACGCCGATCTGGGCATCGCTTACGCCAAGTCCCAGATGGCGGCCAACGCCCCGCTGCCGTTGAGCGGGCGCGTTTTCATCAGCGTCAACGACGCCGACAAGGCGCGCGTCGCCGCCGTGGCCCGGGAATTCGCGGACCTGGGATTTGAAATCGTCTGCACCTCCGGCACGGCGAAAGTGTTGGAAGACGCCGGGCTAAAAGTGGCGCGGGTTCACAAACTGGCGGAAGGCCGCCCCAACGCCCTGGACCTGCTGAAGAACCGCGAAATCCAGCTCGTCATCAACACCCCCAGCGGCCAGGCGCCGCGGGCCGACGAGGTGAAAATCCGCACGACCGCCGTCTATACCGGCACGAGCATCATGACCACGTTAAGCGGCGCGCGCGCCGCCGCCCTGGGCATCGCCGCCCTCAAGAAAAACGGTTACGGCGTCAAAACGGTGCAGGAGTATCATTGAAGCCGCCAGCGCCTCACGCGCCCCGGCGGGTCCGGCCTCACGGCTCGAACCGGACCGGGACCATAAGATCGAAACCGGCCTGCTGCAACTGGACGGCGCTCTGCAGCACCGCGCCGTTCATCTTGACATTCTTGAAGAGGATCGGGGCGACTTGCGTTCCCATGATCAGGCCGGGCTTGCCCGCCTTGTAGAAGGTGCAGTTCTCGAAGGCAAAGTTGGTCAGCGGCATGTTGCCGCCGTCGATATAGACCTGCCCGCCGTCACTCTCAAACGTGCAGTTGACAAATCGGAAATCGTCCATCGGGCTGAGGCTGGGCTTGGTGGGGTACCCCCGCCCGGTAAAATAGGCCGAAGTCAATTGAATCCAGATGGCGAACTTGTTGTGGTTGGCCACGAAGTTCACGTCCTCCAGCCGCAGGTGCTTGATGGCCGGGCAGACGCCGTAGCCGCAGGCCAGGGAGCAGGTGTAGCCGTAAACGACAAATCCTTTCACGACGAAATCCTCGACCTTCGAGCCGTAACAGGCCCAGGTGTCGTCCATGGTCATGGCGAACCCGTCCTGGATCAGGACGTGGCTGCTGTTCATGATGTCGTAGGCGTCGTCATGGTACTGCTGTTTGCGGTTGACGATCTTGATGTTGCGGGAGGTGAAATTCTCGGAGCCTTGCACGGTCGTCGTCCAATAGGCGGACCGGAGGAGCAGCAGGTCCTGGAAGGAAACGTCGCGGCTATTGTTGACTATGTAGCCCTTGATCCCGTTGCGGGGGTCCTTCACTTTTCCAAATGCGTCCCGGGCTGTGCCGTCCCCGGTATCGGGCGCGAAGTCGTGCCACAGCCGCGGATAGCCGTCCATGTCAATGGTGCCCCGCCCCGCCAGGCCCGCATTGGTGCAGGCGTCAAAGACAACCAGGGCGCGGCGCGGCGCGTAATTCGCCGCGTTGGTTGACCCGTGAATCACCGCGTCCGCGTCCACGTAGAGCTTGACGTTGCTCTTCATCAACACCGTGCCCGTCTGATAGACGCCCTTGGGAAAAAAGAGCGTGCCGCCGCCGGGCCGGGCTGAAACCTCGCTGATGGCCTGGTTGATTTTCGCCGTCTCCACCGTCTTCCCCGTGCTGTCAATCTTGTAGTCCATGATGTTGACCACGCCCGGATCGCCCGGCTTGACCGGGTTCTTCTCGGGCGGCTCGGCAAACAGGAGCAACCCGGTGTTGTTGAAGGCCGGCTCGTCGTTGAAGAAGAGGACCAGATAGCGCGGCTGGTCCAGGTCGAAACTGACCTTGTTGCCGTCAATCTTCGGCTGGATGCCGTAGGCCAGCGGCCGGATGTTGCAGGTCATCAACTTCCTCTCGCTCACCAGGCATGTGATTTCAACATGGACTTTCCCCGTCATGGAAAAGCTGGCGTAGTCCATCCAGTTGAACTGGTCGTAGGTGAGAAAATTATGCACAAACACCGGCTGGCCGTCCACCGTCACCTGGTAAGCCGTGCTGGGCAGGGCGTCCGGGTAGGGGGGATAGGGGGTGGCCGTGGCGAAGGCCGCCGCCGGCAGGAGCGTCAATAACAACGCGGTCAAACGGGCTGGGAATTTGGATTTCATAGTGTTGAAAATCGTGAACGGATGGCGGGAACGCCACTCACCGTCATTTGGCAATTCTTTGGCTTTAATTGCACGCCGGTCCGCAGCGCGGCGCCAAAGCGCCTTGCGGCGCGGGCCCTGATAGATAACAAATGACAAATTTTCAATTGCCAATTCTCGATTCTCCATGCAGTAGGCGCATCGTTACGTATCAATGCAACTGCCCGCGCAAATTGACAATTGGTCATTGAAAATTTGTCATTTGCAATTGTTTCCCGCAGTCTGCGTTGGACTGTGTGATCAATTCCCAATCCAGAAGTCCAAAATCTTAAGCCATCCCCTCGCCATCAGGACTCACCCAAAAATGTGAAATGCGCCACTCCCGCGCCCGGGGCGGTTTTGGCGCTTGCCGCGGGGGGCGGCGCGGGGTAAGGTGGGCGTTATGAAAAGGACTGTTGTTTTGTGGGCGTTTCTCTTTGGCTTTCTCGCGCTGGCCCGGGCTCAGGGCGTGGCCGTGTCGGCGCAATTGAGCCTGGAGCAGAATCAATTGCTGCCGGATGAAAGGATGCGCCTGACGCTGAGCATCCTCAACCGCTCCGGGGAGGTTCTCAAACTGGGCACGCAGGGCGATTGGCTCACATTCACCGTCCTGGGGGATAAGAACGCCCAGGCGCCGGAGGTGGGGACGGACCATGAGTATCTGGCAGGCGAAACCAACGTGCCGGCGGGCATGTCCGCCTCGCGGGAATTCAACCTGACTCCGCATTTCGACTTCCGCCAGCCGGGCCGCTATGTCGTCAAGGCGACGATCAAGATTCCCCAGTGGCAGCAGGAGATCGCGGTGCCGCCGGTGGCCTTTGACGTCGTCAAGGGCATCCGGCTGGAGAACCTGCCGGACATAGCCATGCCGGTGGGCGTTCCGTTGTTGACCAACCAGGACGGCCAGGCGCAGGTGATTCGAAGATACTTCCTGGAAAAATCCGATGCCACGGCGGGGAGCAAACTCTATGTCCGCTTGACCGACGCCACAGGCAGCCAGACGGCGCGGCTGGTTCCCATCGGCCCTTTCTTTTCCTACACCCAGCCGATTGTGAAGCTGGACCGGTACAACGATTTGCACGTCTTGCATCAGACCGGCGCCCGGGTGTCAACCTACTGCGTCATTGACACCCTGGGCCAGATCCTGTTACGGCAAACCTATCAATACACGGACACGCGGCCCCTCCTGCGCGAGGACGGCGATGGCGGGGTGGTTGTGACCGGGGGCGCGCGCGTCGTCCTGCCCAGCGATCTGCCGCCGGCGCAGGAACCGCCTCCCGCGCCGCGCGCCAACGCGGCTTCTTCCCTGCCGGCAAGCAGGAAATGAGCAGGGGCGGGCCGGCCCGCTTCGGGGCGGCGGCGGAGCGTCAGGCGGGCTTGGTGGCGTTGAGGCGCAGGCTGAGGCGGGATTTCTTGCGGTTGGCCATGGGGCGGTTGACCACGCCGGTTTTGGCGGCTTTATCAAAAGCGGAACTGAGCAGGCGCAAGGCGCCGGCGGCTTCCGCCTTTTTCCCGGCGCCGAGAAGCTCGGCAAAAGTCCTCTCCAGATTGTGCAAGCGGGTTTTGACGCTGCGGTTTTGCAGTTGCTTGCGCGCGCTGTTGCGCATGCGGCGTCCGGCTGATTTTGTATTCGGCATATTTATGAACTCGGTTTTCTCCTGAGAGCCAACCACGGTAGCGCAAGCGCCCGGTTTGTCAACGGCTGGATTTGGCGCTCAGTAATTTCGGAGGGTAGGTTGTTTTTTGGGGTTGAGTCGAACGGCGGCGAAAATTTCGCGGGCTTCCGGATGATTGATGACCGGCTCGTCTTTTCCGTCTCCGCTGGAG
>Ga0182027_10015496_pt1 | contig 10475 bp, 3 predicted proteins | sample 712E1DmetaG_FD_121300 | JGI IMG/M metagenome (GOLD analysis project Ga0182027, IMG submission 121300) | Permafrost microbial communities from Stordalen Mire, Sweden - 712E1D metaG (Illumina Assembly) | ecosystem: Environmental > Terrestrial > Soil > Wetlands > Permafrost | place: Sweden... | reverse complement strand
CAGGAAACAATTAATGAATTAAAAAGTCAGGATAACGGACTCACAACAGAAGAATCTGAAATAAGATTAGATGAATACGGTAAAAACGAATTAGCTCATACCAAAAAGATCGGTATAATTCAGGATATTTTTAATCGTTGCAAAAGTCCTTTGGTAATTCAACTTTTAGTAATAGCTATCGTCTCAGGTGTAATGGGAGATGTTAAATCCTCAATCGTTGTTGGATGTATGGTTCTATTAAGTGTAGGTTTATCATTTATTTTAGACCGACGTTCCACCAGCGCTGTTGAAGCCCTCGGTAAAAGAGTCCAATCTCATGCTGCCGTACTTCGCGATGGTAAAGAAATTGAAATTCAAATATCGGAAGTTGTTCCCGGAGATATTATTCTGCTGCGTGCCGGTTCAATTATTCCAGCGGATATTCGTCTGCTTTCAGTTAAAGATTTTTTTGTAAGTCAATCGGTATTAACCGGTGAATCTTTACCAATCGAGAAAAAATCCGAATCACAGGAATTAAAAAACGGACTTGTATTTGAACTATTAAACGCCTGTTTTCAGGGAAGTAATGTATTAAGCGGAACTGCGCGTGGAATTGTTGTTAACACAGGTATTCATACTTATTTTGGATCAATTTCCGAAAGGCTTGCTGAAAGCAGACCGAAAACAAGTTTTGATATTGGATTAAAATCCTTTACCTGGCTAATGATCCGTTTTATGGTAGTAATGGTCTTTGCGGTTTTTATGATAATCGGATTAACAAAGGGGAATTGGGTTGAAGCGTTATTGTTCGGACTTTCGATTGCAGTTGGATTAACACCTGAAATGTTACCGATGATTGTTACTGTAAACCTTGCTAAAGGTGCATTAACAATGTCTAAAAAGAAAGTAATTGTGAAACAGCTTACCTCAATTCAGAATTTCGGCGCAATAGATATACTTTGTACGGATAAAACAGGTACACTTACTCAAGACCATGTTGTTCTTGAAAAGCATGTTGATATTACAGGGAAAGAAAGTGAAGATATTCTTCTTTATGCCTACTTAAATAGTTTTTATCAAACCGGTTTGAAAAATCTTCTTGATCGTGCCGTGATTTCTTCTATCGATCTTAAAGTTGAAACCAAATGCCAGCTCGTTGATGAATTACCATTCGATTTTCAACGACGCAGAATGTCTGTTGCGGTTGAATATGAAGGAGATCATGTTTTAATCTGTAAAGGAGCAGTTGAAGAAATTTATTCAATCTGCAGCCACTATCAGATAGATGAGGAAGTATATCCTTTAATTCCTATGATTCATGATGATTTATATGAAGACGTTGAAGATCTCAATAATGAAGGCTACCGGGTTCTTGCAATCGCATATCGTGAATTCCCTAAAGAGAAAACTACATTTACTGTGGCAGATGAAAGCAGCATGATTCTGCTGGGATATATTGCGTTTTTTGATCCTCCAAAAGATTCGGCGGCACAGGCGATTGCAAGTCTGCAAAATGTCGGCGTAAAAGTAAAAATATTAACAGGAGATAATGCCCTTGTAACAAAAAAGGTTTGCAGCGATGTGGGACTTAAAATTGAAAGAATTGTAACCGGGAATGAACTTCTTAATTTATCAGATATTGAATTTGCAAAGATTGCTGAAGAAGCAAATGTTTTTGCTAAGCTATCCCCTACGCAAAAAGAAAAAGTAATTCATACTTTACGTCAGGCCGGCCATGTAGTCGGATATATGGGTGACGGGATAAATGATTCTCCTTCTCTGCGGGCAGCCGATGTTGGAATTTCAGTAGATACAGGCGCCGATGTAGCTAAAGAAGCTGCTGATATTGTTCTTCTTGAAAAAAGTTTACTGGTACTTGAAGATGGAATTAAAGAAGGTAGAAAAGTTTTCGCCAACATTGTAAAATATATTCGTATGGGCGCAAGTTCAAATTTCGGCAATATGTTCAGTGTTATAGGCGCGAGTTATCTTATTCCTTTCTTGCCGATGAAACCTATCCAGATTTTGGTAAATAATTTACTTTATGATTTTTCTCAAACAGGTATCCCTTCAGATAATGTTGACCCGGAACTTGTTGAAAAACCTTTAAAATGGAATATAGAAAATATCAAAAGATTTATGCTGTTTATCGGACCGATGAGTTCAATATTTGATTACGCGACATTCGGACTTATGTGGTTTGTCTTTAAATCCAATGCATTTCTTAATCCGTTAATAACAGAAGGCGATAAAGCTTATAAGGTAGACCTGTTTCAAACTGGCTGGTTTGTTGAATCGCTGTTAACTCAAACACTGATTGTACATATTATCAGAACACGTAAAATACCATTTTTCGGAAGTATGGCATCAGTACCAATGACGTTAACTACTGCCTTTATTATGTTTGTCGGCGCCTGGCTCCCATATTCTCCTTTGGCTTCGACATTCGGATTTGTTCCTCTTCCCCCGATTTATTGGTTGTGGCTGATTTGTTTTCTCATTTCTTACAGCATTTTAACCCATTTTGTTAAAACATGGTTTTTCAAAAAATATGGAGATAATTGATTATGGACAGCTTACTCGATGCTTTGCAGGAAGGTCGTTTAATTGAATTGCCTGATAATGATAAACAAGACTCGCTTCAATTATTATCTCATATTATAGAAGCAATTCCTTCGGTTCCAAACGGCACTGACGTTGCAGGATTAGTATTAAAACGAGAAGAAACTTATAATACCGCGCTAGGCAGAGGGTTTGCGGTTCCACACGCCAGAGCTTCATTTGACGGTGATCTTTATTGCGCAGTAGGATGGAGCCCTTTGGGTATTGCATACGGCGCAACAGATAATAATCTCGTCCATATAGTAATTATGTTCCTCGTTCCGGATAATCAAAGGAATTCTTATCTCAAAGAAGTATCTAATATTGCTAAGGTACTGAGCGATTTACATAATGAGATGACATTAAAAACTGCCGAAGATTTAAATACTGTAAGAAATTATCTTCTTGATCTGGTCATTTCGGCTAAAAGTATTGTCGGTCCTGAAGCGCGCGCGCGAATGATTAAACTCGAAACAAGAGAAAGTATTCCGCAGCATGATATACAGAACTTTACTAATATGATAATTGAACCGGTAATAATAATTACCGGAGCTAATTTAAAACATATTGTATTGGCACAAAACAAGGAATTAACCGAAGTATTGGATAATGTTAGTAACCTTCCGGAATTATTAAATAAAAACGAATATGTGGACAATTCCGGCTGGCGTATATTGAAAAGAAATTCATCTGTCTATCAAGCCGATAGAATTGCACATGACTGTCTTGCAGTAAAAATGAAATAACGGAAATACCTGTCTTGTCGGCAAGCAGGGCAGGCTTGAGTGCATCGGGCCTGAGGGGATTTTAAGTTCTACTCTAGTTTAATGTTACTAAAAACGGATTAAGATTAAAAGTAAGAGTAAGATTACGATTAAGATTAAGATTATGATTACGATTAAGATTAAGATTAAGAGTACAATTAGGATGCCTGCCCTGTCTGCGATAGGCAGGGCAGGTAAATAGTTTTCCTAGTTAAGAGAGACATTCTCCTGAAATTGAACTTCGGTCAATGCTTTATGAACAGAGGCTGCACATTTTCTACCTTCCGCGATTGCCCATACAACAAGAGATTGGCCTCTTCTCATATCACCGCAAGCAAATACTTTATTTAATGTCGTAGCATGCGCATTTTTCCCATCACCAAAAACTGCTTTAACATTTCCTCGGTTATCCAACTCTAAACCGAGTTTAATAAGCTCATCAATCAAACCGTTTTTTTCGGGGAATAAAAATCCCGCGGCGATTAGAACAAGATCTGCTTTAATTTCAAATTCTGTACCTGGAATATCTACAATCTTTCCATTTTCAAATTTTATTTGATTACATAAAAGGGAAGTTACTTCCCCTTCCTTATTACCTTTAAAGAGTTTTGTATTAATACTCCACATTCTATCAGCCCCTTCTTCATGACTTGATGAAGTACGGACAATTAAAGGCCAATACGGCCAGGGAGTACTTTCAGGTCTATCTTCCGATGGCTTTGGTAATAACTCAATCTGAGTTACCATTTTAGCGCCCTGCCGGTTTGAAGTTCCGACACAATCAGAACCGGTATCGCCCCCGCCGATTACTACAACATTTTTCCCTTTTGCGGTAATTTGATTTTCAATTATATCGCCCGCATCAACTTTATTCTGCTGTACTAAGAATTCCATAGCAAAATAAATTCCATTCAATTCCCTTCCTGGTATTGAAATATCCCGAGGACGTTCCGAACCGCCGGCAAGAACAACGGCATCATTTTTATCCAATAATTCTTTCACTGATAAATCTTTTCCAACATTTATACCGGTCTTAAATTTTACTCCCTCGGTAGACATCTGAAGCATTCTTCTATCAATAAATTTCTTTTCCATTTTGAAATCAGGAATACCATATCGAAGCAATCCGCCAATACGACTATTTTTTTCATACACCGTAACCGAATGACCTGCTCTGACTAGTTGCTGAGCCGCAGCTAAACCTGCCGGACCGGAACCAACCACCGCAACCGTTTTTCCTGAAAGAAGAAACGGCATTCTTGGCTTAACCCAATCTTCATCAAAACCTTTTTCAATAATTGTCCTTTCAATAGCTTTTATTGAGACCGGCTGTTCGTTGATGCCAAGAGTACAAGCCGATTCGCATGGCGCGGGACATAATCTTCCCGTGAATTCAGGAAAATTATTTGTTGTATGAAGGTTATCTAATGCGTCTTTCCAATGGTTATTATAAATAAGATCATTCCACTCGGGTATATAATTCTGAACCGGACAACCTGTTTCGCCGTGACAGAAAGGTATTCCACAGTCCATACATCGGGCGCCTTGAATTTTTGCTTCGTCTTTTGCGAAAGAATGCTCAAATTCCTTAAAAGTTTTTACTCTATCAGCCACAGAATCTTTTTTAAGAGTAGCTCTTTTATATTCCATAAATCCGGTTGGTTTACCCATGTAAAACTTCCTCCATTTCAACTTCTTTTCCGGCTGCTTTTACTGATTCTTCTTTGGCTATTTTTGCCAATGCCTTTTTATATTCACCGGAGATAATTTTCCAGAAATTATCTTTTTCCTTATCCCAGTTATTCAAAATAAATTCTGCTCTTTTAGATCCCGTATATTTGTAATGTTTGGATACCATATCAAATATTTCAGCCGCATCTTCATCAAATACAAGGTATTCAACATCAACTAATTCATGGTTTACATATTTGTTTATTTCTTTTGAAGGATCCCAGATATAAGCAATTCCACCCGACATTCCTGCGGCAAAGTTTCTGCCTGTTTTACCCAGAACAACGACTCTTCCGCCTGTCATATATTCGCAGCCGTGATCTCCAACTCCTTCAACTACAGCAAAAGCCCCTGAATTACGTACAGCGAATCTTTCACCAACAACACCATTGATATAAGCTTCACCGCTTGTAGCCCCGTAAAGACAAGTATTCCCTGCAATAATATTTTCAGCAGGATCAAATGTAACTTCCGGTGGTACTTTTACAATTAAACGCCCGCCCGAAAGACCTTTACCAGTATAATCATTTGATTCTCCGGTAAGATCTAATTCAATTCCTTTTGCAAGAAATGTCCCGAAACTTTGTCCCGCGGTTCCACGCAATTCTATTTTAATTGTTCCATCCGGCAATCCTTCATCGCCATATCGTTTTGCGACTTCACTTGAAAGCATCGTACCGACAGATCGGTTAATATTTCTAATTTTTGTTTTTATCTGTACCTTTGTTTTATTTTCCAATGCTGGCATTGATTGTTTTATTAATTCATGATCTATCTGCTTTTCCAGTTCATGAATCTGATCACGCGTTCTATATAAATTCGTGTCATAAAGAGATGTTGGTTTGAATAATGTTTTGCTCATATCAAGACCGCGGGCTTTCCAATGATCATGAGGACTGATAGAAATAATTTTATCAGTTTGTCCTATCATTTCAGTAAAAGTCCGGAATCCCATTGAAGCCATTAATTCTCTTACTTCTTCAGCAATATAGAACATGAAATTAATCAGATATTCAGGTTTACCGGAGAATTTTTTTCTTAATAAAGGATCCTGTGTTGCGACACCAACGGGACAAGTATTAAGATGACATTTACGCATCATAATACATCCTTGTGTAACGAGAGGCGCGGTTGAAAAACCAAATTCCTCCGCTCCTAATAAAGCAGCAATAACAACATCCCTGCCTGTTTTCATCTGACCATCTGTTGCAAGATAAACTCTGTCTCTTAATCCGTTAAGAACTAAAGTTTGATGAGCTTCACTTAATCCTAATTCCCAGGGAGATCCGGCATATTGAATTGATGAAATCGGACTTGCACCTGTTCCGCCATCATGACCGCTGATTAAAATATGGTCAGCATGAGCTTTAGCAACACCCGCGGCAATCGTTCCTACGCCGACTTCTGAAACCAGTTTAACACTAACCCTTGCTTTTGGATTGATATTCTTTAAGTCAAAAATCAATTGTTTCAAATCTTCAATTGAATAAATATCATGATGAGGAGGCGGACTGATTAAGGTTACTCCAGGTGTACTATTTCTTACTTTTCCAATAATTTTATCAACTTTGAATCCGGGTAATTGTCCCCCTTCACCGGGTTTTGCTCCCTGTGCCATTTTAATTTGCAAATCATCGGCATTAACAAGGTAATTTGCTGTTACTCCGAAACGGGCAGAAGCAACTTGTTTAATAGCAGATCTTAGACTATCTCCGTTGGGAAGAGGAATAAATCTTTCAGGTTCTTCCCCTCCTTCACCGGTATTTGATTTAGCCCCAATACGGTTCATTCCAATTGCTAAGGAAGTATGAACTTCTCTTGAAATAGAACCAAAACTCATTGCTCCTGTTGAAAATCTTTTTACAATTGAAGCTGCCGATTCAACTTCATCTATCGGGATTTTATTTCCTGAAGAATCCAATTCAAATAAACTCCGCAAAGTCACCCGTTTTTTATCCTGGTTATTGATCAATTCCGAATATTCTTTAAATGTCTTGTAATCTCCTCTTCTTGAACTAAGTTGAAGTTTGGAGATAGTTAAAGGATTCCACAAATGATGCTCCCCATTGCTCCGGTAACTATACAATCCCCCAACATCAAGTATACTTTGATCAACTTGCGGATCAAGAGCATACATATGTCTTTCAATTGATTCTTCCTCAAGCATTTCAAGACTTATACCTTCAACTTTTGTAGGTGTGCCGGAAAAATACTTTTCAACTATTTCACTATCCAATCCAACTGCTTCAAAAATTTGGGCGCCGCAATATGATTGTAAAGTGCTAATACCCATTTTACTAAAAATCTTATAAAGTCCTTTACTTACTGCCTTTACGAAATTCTTCTTAACAGTTGCAAAGTCCTTAATTTCCGGTAAAAATCCATTTTGAGCCAGGTACGCAAGTGTTTCATAAGCTAAATATGGATTTATAGCATTTGCTCCATAACCGCATAAAAGAGCGAAATGATGCACTTCTCTTGGTTCGCCGCTTTCAACAATTAATCCTGTTCTGGTTCTTAATCCGGCTCTCAACAAAGCATGATGTACACCTGCAGTAGCTATTAAACTTGGAATGGCAGCGTGCTCCCGGTCGGTGCCTTTATCCGATAAAATTATTAATGAAATCCCGGATTTAACGGCTTCAACTGCTGCGGTACATATTTGATCAAGACGTTCGCGCATATCATGCCTGATCAAAGGATTAAATAATAGTGGAATAGTTATTGACTTGAAGTGTCCTTTAGCAATATTCCTTATTTTTTCCATTTGAGAATTTGATAGTAATGGATGTTCCAATTCCATACGATGGGCATGTTGAGATGTTTCATCAAGTAAATTTTGTTCAGGACCTATATAAGTAGTCAATTCCATCACAAGTTCTTCTCGAATTGCATCAATTGGCGGATTTGTAACCTGAGCAAATAATTGTTTAAAATATCTGAATAAAAGCTGCGGCTTATCCGACAGGACTGCTAATGCCGCATCCGTTCCCATTGAACCTGTAGCTTCCATTCCGCTTAATGCCATCGGAAGCATTACTTTCATTAAATCTTCTTTTGTATAACCGAATATTCTCTGCCGTATTAAAAGAGTTTCAAAATCAACATCATAAATATATTCGGGAGTAGGGAGATGACTTAACTTAATCATATTTTCATTTACCCATCTTCTATAGGGCTGACGGGTAACAATATCTTTTTTTATTTCTTCATCTTCAATAATTCTACCCTGACTTAAATCAAGAATAAACATTCGTCCCGGTTGAAGCTTTCCTTTCACAACAACATTTTCGGCATCAACACTGAATGTTCCGGCTTCCGAAGAAAGAACAACAAGATCGTCTTTTGTAACAACATACCGTGATGGTCTTAAACCGTTTCTGTCTAATGTTGCCCCTATAATATTGCCGTCTGAAAATACTACCGCTGCCGGTCCATCCCATGGTTCCATCATTGTAGCATGATATTCATAAAAAGCTCTTCGGTCCGGATCCATTAAATCATTTTTTGACCATGCTTCAGGTATCATCATCATCATCGCATGAGGCAAACTTCTTCCGCTCATTACGAGTAATTCGAGCACTGAATCGAAAGTTGCAGAGTCGCTCTGCCCTTCCATAATAATCGGCAGCATCCTTCTTAAATCTTTACCAAAATAAGGAGACTCCATCACATGCTGACGTGCGGCCATCCAATTCCTGTTTCCGCGTAAAGTATTAATTTCACCATTATGAGCAATCATTCTAAAAGGATGAGCAAGATCCCATGTTGGAAATGTATTTGTTGAAAATCTCAAATGAATCATAGCCATTGCGGATTTCATATCAGGGTCACTCAGATCCTTATAATATTCAATAATCTGAGGAGCTAATAACATACCTTTATAAATCAAAACCTTACTTGAAAATGAAGGAACATAATATTTACTTCTATCAAGCTTTTTTTCATTTCGAATTCTTTGATCAATAATTCTTCTAATTAAATACAACTTTCTTTCAAATTCTTCCTGTGATTCAACTATCTTATTCGCGCCGACAAAGCATTGCCGTATAAATGGCTGAGTTGCTCTTGCACCTTTACCGGGCACGGATGGATCAACAGGTACATCACGCCATCCTAAAAATCTCTGGTCTTCATCAATGACGATCTTTTCGATAATATTTTCGACCGATTTTCTTTGTATAGGGTCCTGAGGTAAGAACATCATACCGACGCCATAACGTCCTTCTCTTGGAAGATCAATTTTATTTTCCGCGGCAACTTTTCTTAAAAATTCATCCGGCATTTGGATTAATATTCCTGAACCGTCACCGGTACAAGGATCCGCGCCAACAGCGCCTCGATGAGCAAGGTTTTGTAATATATCCAGCCCTTTATCAATAATTGCTCTTGATTTTCTGCCTTTAACATCAGCAACAAAACCCATCCCGCATGCATCATGTTCAAATAATGGATCGTACATACCGCTTTTTTCGGCTCTGCTCTTTATCCGGTTGATTTCCTCTCCGGTTTTTTCGTCACTAAGTTGAGACATAATACTTACACTCCTTTACGAAAGGTATTCGGAACTCTTTCACCAATGGGTAACTATTAGAATTTACTTTTATTGCAGTCGAAATATTCTAATGTTAAGGAATTTTGAATAATTTAATAAAATTTATAAGCCAATTTAAAATATTATCAGTAATTATCAAGTATGAGGTGAAAAAATACCTTATAAAATTCTTTTTACTGTTTTTTTCAACAAATTAATTAAATCAGCTTCTTAAATTTAATAATAAAATCAATCAGCAGAAATAGTAATTACTTTTTACATCTCGACCAGTTTCAGATTTCATTTGAGTTGATAGACAATACTTTATTTTAATTTGTTCACATTAATGTTTATAAGATTTTCCGAAAACCATTTCTTTTGTTTCGTAGGGAATGGTCTGTGACCATTCCGCCAATCTTTATTTTCTCAATAAACAAAATCAATACTCTCAATTTCCAATCAGAATTTATCTTTAATGAAATTAAAGCCAATGTAATTTATTTATTTTTACAAATTTATAAGTATTTGTCCCCATAATAGCTTTTACGGATGGGTCAGAGACCCATCCCTACGAAAAAAAATCAATCCTTAGCTAACTATTTCGTCTGCTTATGTTTCTGAGATTAATGTTAGTTCTCACGTTGGTTCCTAATCAGTACCGCCTTTGGCGGATTATTAATTCAAAATTATTAACTATTTTTACCTGATAAACTAACATTACTAAGGTTTATTTTGCGCCGGAATTTTCTTTATACTTTTATTTTACTTCTCTTTATTCCATACGTCAGCCTGTATTTTTTTAGATCAAACCTTGTTGAAACTTTTTCACTTTTATATATTCTTTCATCCTTGTTTTTCCTTTTCAT
>Ga0182027_10015495_pt1 | contig 10477 bp, 9 predicted proteins | sample 712E1DmetaG_FD_121300 | JGI IMG/M metagenome (GOLD analysis project Ga0182027, IMG submission 121300) | Permafrost microbial communities from Stordalen Mire, Sweden - 712E1D metaG (Illumina Assembly) | ecosystem: Environmental > Terrestrial > Soil > Wetlands > Permafrost | place: Sweden... | reverse complement strand
TTATCAACTTTTATAAAACCATCCAAGTCAACTTTTATCAGATTAGTCTTATACCCCTCCCCTTTCAAAGCTTCTATAGGATGCAATACCGCATGATGTTCTATTGAAGAAGTGATGATGTGCGGAGATCCGTGTTTATTCGTTTTAAAATTCGTGTTCATTCGTGCTGTACCAAAGATGGCAAGATTAACGCTCTCCGTCCCGCCGGCTGTAAAAATAATTTCCGATGGTTTGGCCCCAATAACATGGGCAATCTTTTTTCTGGCCCCGTCAACCGCCGCTTTGGCCTCCCTCCCCTGCCCGTACAAACTTGACGGATTACCAAAAGACTTGCTCCAAAAAGGAGCCATGGCTTTTAAAACCCGCGGGTCAACCGGCGTGGTCGCGGCGTAATCCAAATAAATAATATTTTTCACTTTCTTCATCAAAGGAAACATGGATGGATTATAGCAAAAATCGTCAAATAAAAAAACCGCGGCCGATGGTGTTCTATCGACGCGCGGTGACTAAAGGAATACTCTTGGCTCTTTTCGGGAAATTACCTATTGATAAATTCTATCATCTATCAATTAATTCCCTAAACTTGGAAGACCTCGGCTCTCCATTGCCGCGACCTGCGGTAAAGGACAAAAGCCCTCCGTGTATGGTCTTCGCCTTGTTCGGGCTTGGTCGCTGCGTGTCTTTCCGGTTAAAATCGTGGTCTCCACCACGACCCCAGCACGCGACCCCAAGTCAGAGCCTTTTCCTCCTTTATCACCGCCCTCCATAGCTAGCCGTAAGGATAAGCCCACACTTAAACGGCCGATTTATCTATGGGCCCCGCGCAACCCGGGGAACGGTCTTGCCCGCGACTTCTTTAGGCAGTTTTAAAAATCTTGGCTTAATCTCCCCTCCCCCAACATCAACTTTCGACTGGGGGCCTCTCCCTTACTGCCATCCTCTCCACAAGGAGAATAAACCTTAATCTTCAAAATCTGCCTTTGTCATCACGGACTAAAACAAGATTATTATTATATAACGGCATGGTTTTCATGTCAATTCGAACAGCTGGTTTTTTGGCCGGAACTGTGGTATAATTCGCCTGAGGTTTGCTAACATCTCTACGCTTCTCTCACATATAGCTTCCCGCGCCAAAACCGACAATAAACACCTAGAAGCTATCTTAAAAATCCTTCGGGCTGCAATTCCAGAATTTTGGCGTCTTGCCCCAAAAAATTTTTCCGCTTAGCTCCGGCTAAACGTCAAAATTTGTTTGGGTACAATCCGCTCAAAATTCTGTAATTTCGCCTACAAATTATTTTTAAGACAGCTCCTAAACAAAACTAAGCCCCAAGACGAGCTTATCTTTATTTTCTTTTTGTTTCAGCCAGTCTTTTGCTTTTTCGTAGATTGTCATCTTTATTATTATATTGTAGCATACCACCACCCGGCGTCATCCTGAGCCCGTCATCGGCAAAACATCGCGGGCGAAGGATCTTTCTATTCCCAGTCTGAGATTCTTCGGCCTTCATATGTCGCACCTTAGGTAGATCCGCCTCTGGCGGACATTCAGGCCTCAGAATGACGCCCGAGGACCGATTATTTTGTCAATTCCTTATATATGCGTTACGCATTTGTTTTAGGACGGGTTTATACATTATCAGTAGCCGAACTTTTGGCTGTTTTGGAAAAGACGGACGCCTCTTTGAATTTAACGGGCGAACCCGTTAAAATTTTAGAAGCTTCCGAAGAAGTTTTGATTGTGGAAACCGAAAAACCGCTTAATGCCGAACGCCTGCAAAAAAAGCTCGGCGGGGTTATTAAAATTTTGGAAGTTGTTGACATTATCCAAAAGCGGGAACAGGACTCCGTAAACTTTGCCCTAAAGCATTATTTTAAGCCCGGCATTTTAAAAAATAAATTTTTTAAGGATTACAAAGGCAAAGTACAATTTGGCTTAAGCGTTTATGTTTTGGATATGGATTTGCTCAAGAGGCCACAGCCAAATCCGCGCGACAGAAATCAGGGATCTTTTTCCGCCGAAGGCGGATTTGGCTTTGGGGGAAACTCCATCTTTAGCGAGCCAAAAAGAGTTGGCATGATGATAAAAAACGGCCTTACCGAAAGCGGTGCCAGCGTGCGGCTGGTTTTGCCCGAATACAATTCCCTATCGCTTGCCTCCGTGGTGGTAACCAAAAATCTGCTTTTACAAAAAGGCGCGGAAATTTGCATATTGGCCGCCAAAGACAACATTTTTACCGCCAAAACTTTAACCGTGCAGGATTTTGAAGACTACGGCCGGAGAGACTATCAGCGGCCGGCAAGGGACGAAAAACAGGGAATGATTCCGCCCAAAGTCGCGCAAATTATGCTAAATTTGGCTGGCGCCAAATTAGGAGGAACTATCCTTGACCCTTTTTGTGGAATAGGAACCATTATTCAGGAAGGTTTATTGTTGGGTTATCGAATGATTGGCAGTGATATTAATAAAATCGCAATAAAGGGTTCGGAACAAAATTTGGAATGGTTTAGGAATCGCTATAAAATCGCCCCGGGAAAATACGGAGTGGAAGTTTCCGACGCTGCCAAAGTTTCCGACCTTATAGAAAAATCCAAAAGCAAAATTGCCGCCATTGTTACCGAATGTACGCTGGGGCCAATGTACGGCCAATATCCAAAAGCCGATGAAGTTGCCAAAAATTTTAAAGACCTGGAAAAACTTTACAAAGCAAGCTTTAAAGAATTTGCCAAATTCCTTCCAAAACAAGCCAAAATTATTATGTGCCTGCCGGCTTACCGCAAAAACCGCGACCAGTACGAAATGTTCCCCTCTCTTGACTTCGCAAGCGCTTTAGGATATAATTTAGTGGATATTATTTCTCCCGCCGTCGCAAAAAAGCTTAAATTCCTTAAGCTCACGGCCAGAAATACGGCCATTTATGACCGAAAAGATCAGGTTGTGGCAAGAGAGATAGTAGTTTTTGAAAAAAATTAAAAGCGTTTAGCGGTTAGCAATTAGCGTTTAGGCTAAATGCTAATTGCTAAGTGCTAAATGCTAGGTAAACAATGGCTCATAAAAAAGCAGGTGGCAGTACAGCACTAGGCCGCGATTCAGTAAGCAAAAGATTAGGTGTTAAAATTTTCGGCAACCAAGCCGTCAAATGCGGCCAAATAATTGTCCGCCAAAAAGGCACCAAATATCATCAGGGTAAAAATGTCGGCATTGGCGGCGACTCTACTTTGTATTCACTCGCTGATGGATTGGTTCAATTTCAGCACAAGATGACTAAACGCTTTCACGGAAATCTGCGTAAAACAAAAATTGTAAACGTTGTGCCAAACGTTGTGCCGACTAAATAATCATCAGCAACTTTTAAACCCCGTCAAATTGGCGGGGTTTTTATTTAGACCTTACTTGGGCACCCTCAACCCCATCTTTGGTAAAGGGACGCTTAACATACCTTATGATTTCAGCAAGACGGGGAAGCTCCTGACCACTTATGTCTTTGAATTTTTTACGTCTAAACCTTTGTTTTGGCCCAGCCCTTCTACCTTTTAAAATACTCTTTGCTTCCCCAGCATTATTTTTGAGACCAAAAGCATGTTCTGGGTTAGGAGCTAAAGTTGTTGCTTTAGAAACTCCAGGAATGCTCAAAAGTTTTTCTGTCATACCACCAAAAGCAACATTTGCTTCGTCCTGGCTTTCATACAAGCCGACCCATTTTGGCAATCTAACACCGGCAACCTTAAAATCCACCAGCATTTTTCTAAACTCCTTGAAAAAGACATCATAAAAATACCTCTGGTTTTTTTCTGTATTGTAAGGCTCGTTAGACGGAAAACCAACTTCGCCTATTTCAAAATCAAGACCCATTCGGTCAAGCTCCAAAAAAATCTCTTTAAGAGCATCGAGTTGCTTGTAAACCTTTTTTGGGTTAAAACCCGGCCTGTGCCAAACTCCTGGATAATAATCCAACGACACAAGGTCAAAATTATCTTTTAGCAACTGCCCATGCTGGCCAAGTAGTTCTGAAGTCGTTGGCAGACTCTTGGCTTTAGCGACTAGATCATTTATATTACTGACTATCAGGCTCGTAGACAATTTAACGTCTGGCTGGGCTTTAGCCAGACCTTCGCGGACGATTCTTGTTATTTCGGGCAAGTCTTCAAGGTTTACAAACTTAAACAAAAAAACATGGTTAATTTCATTAAAAATCTGGGCCGAGTTAAAACTAAGGCCTGCCTGGCGCAAAGCGTCCCCAACCAAATTAATGTATTCGCTGTAAGCTTTAAAAAATTCGCCTTTATTTGTTTTATATAGTTGTGTAGCCCAATCAGGCGGATTAGAAAGAACAAGAACCGGGGGTTCCATTCCAACTTCTTTCATAATACCCATAGCCTTAATGTAACGGGTTATAACTTCCGGATTTTGCCCATTAACGCTTGGCATTATTTCTTTCCAGTCCCAATCAAACCGGATGGAATCCATGCCATGGCGCTTCATTTCAGTATACAAAGTGCGTTGTTGGTTTAAAGAATTATTTTCCGGATACCTTAAATTATGGTCAGTCACCACAAATTTTATGTCCGGTGATTGGCCTATAATTTCACGACTGGGGATAGTCTCCACTTGGTTACCAGGTTCTTCAAAGACTGGACTATCCGAGTACTGTCTTTCTTCAAAACCTCTCATAAACTATTTTTTTAATTTCACCACAGCCTTCATAAAACCTGCAAACAAAGGATGCGGGGAAAGGGGGCGGGATTGGAATTCGGGGTGGAATTGGGAGCCCACGAAGAACGGGTGGTTTTTAAGTTCTACAATTTCCACCAGCTTGCCGTCCGGAGTTGTTCCCGATATTACCAGGCCGGCCTTTTCCAATTGCTCGCGGTAAGCGTTGTTAAATTCATAACGGTGACGGTGGCGTTCGTTAATCTTCGCCTTGCCGGTTTTGCCGATAATTTTAGCATCCAAATAACACTTTTCCGTAAGCGTACCGCGCGTTATAACGCAATCCCAGCCTCCCAGGCGCATGCTTGCGCCGTATTCGCGGTTAAGCATTTTCTTTTCCTGATCCGGCATAATGTGGATAACCGGATGCGGAGTATCGTCGTCCACCTCGGTGGTATTGGCCATTTTAAGCCCTGCTACATGACGGGCAAACTCAATGGTTGCCATTTGCATTCCGTAGCACAATCCCAAATACGGAATGTTGTTTTCCCGCGCGTACTCAATAGTCTGTATCATCCCCTCCGTTCCTCTGGTGCCAAAGCCGCCCGGCACCACAATCCCGTCAAACTTTTCCAAAACTTTTTTAGCGCCCTGCTTTTCCACGTCTATGCTGGAAATCCAGTGCAAGTTGGCCTTAACATTATTGGCCCAAGAGCCATGCTTAATGGCTTCCACGACGGATATATATACATCGGCCAGTTTGTAAGCGCCGGTTTCGTAATATTTTCCCACTACCGCAATGTCAACCTGATTTTTAGCCAAATTTATCCTGTTAATCCTATCTATCAGCTTTTTCCACTCATTAAAATCGCTTTTGCGCGATTTTAAACCGAATTCTTCCAAAATTTTATCCGTCAAATGCTGTTGTTCAAAATTCATAGGCACTTTATAAATGCTGTCCACGTTCGGCGCCGCGATAATATGCTGAACCGGAACGCTGGTAACCCACGCTAAAGTTTCTTTGCGGCGGTCGTCAATCGGCTTTTCCGCGCGACAAATTAAGAAGTCCGGCTGAATGCCGCTGCCGTTTAAAATCCTAACCGATGTTTGCACGGGCTTGGACTTCATTTCTCCCACGCTCGGAGGCGTGGGCAAATAGCCGACGTGTACGTGGATTACATCCCGCCCGTCGCGATACTTCATAATCCGATTGGCTTCCATATACAAAACGTTCTGATACTCCCCCACCGTGCCGCCGATTTCCACAATCACAAAATCCGCGTGGCGCTCCTGCGCGGCTTTTTCAAACCTCGCGATAATCGCTTCCGGAACATGCGGCACAATTTCCACGTCTTCGCCGTCGTACTCAAAATTGCGCTCTTTTTGAATAATGCTCTGATATATTTGGCCGTTGGTTACGTAATTGGAAGACGATAAATCTGTATTAATAAACCGCTCGTAATTCCCCAAATCCTGATCTGTTTCCACGCCGTCTTTGGTGACAAACACCTCGCCGTGCTCCTGCGGACGGATTGTTCCGGCGTCCACATTTAAATACATATCGCACTTTACCGGCGCCACGGAATACCCGCGGCTTTCCAGCAACGCGGCAATAGAAGCCGTGGTAACTCCCTTGCCGACGGATGATATTACTCCGCCGGAAACAAAAATAAACTTTGTGTCTAACTTTTTTGCTTTTCTGGCCTTTATGTGATATGACATATATAGTGCTTGACAAATAAATATTAATAATTTATAATTTAAGTCTAAATGGCTTTATGCCCTCCCCCGCGCAAGCGGGGGTTAAAATTGGCAAACTTAAGGGATAAGTTCCTTAAGTTTTTTTGTTAGTTCTAAAAACTGGCTATTTGATAATGTTCCCATTTTATACTTCAAACGCTTGCAATCAATTAACCTTAATTGTGATAAAATTGCTGAATTTTTCCTTCCTAAATTAAACTCAATACTATGGTAATATGGGCCGTCTTTTATTTTAGACTATCTATTAATCTTTACCGTATTTAAAATATCCATGAAATCCTTAAGACATTGGTTTTGTCCGCCGGGATAATTTAAGTCAAAAATATAATCATCATTACCGTTCATGACCTGGGCATTTACTAAAGTGTCCGAGCCGGTCATAGCCCAAGTTTGAATGGTAGCTTTTAGCCCGTCAACTGTGGTAAATTCGATTTTTGGCGCAGGATAACCTTCCATCCCGTGACCTCCGGCTCCCGGAACAATTGTACACTTGCCATAAATAAGTGCCGGACCTCCCCTAGATTCCCCAAGCGACCACGTCTCGGGATACTGCAAAGAAAAAGTATATTGTTCCCCGTATGCCGTATGGCCATTAAAATTTTTCCACCCGGCTTTTACGGTTACAAAATTTGCAAATTTGATATTTACAACCTTCTGATAAACCAAACTTCCGTCCTTGGCTGAATAATCGTTAAATTCAATTCTGCCAGTGGGTGTGGTGGAAGTTGCCGATAAGGTAATTGCCGATGAAAACGGCGCGGGGTGGCCGTAGTTGTCGCCCGCAATGGCATTGCCCTGATACAACAACTGATTGTTATTGTCAAAAACCTTTATAACAATATTCCCTTCAAACCAGCCCTGCGCATAACCGGAAACGGTAAAGGTTTGGTCAACCGTGCCTCCCTCTTTGGGGCTGTCTACCTGCAATCGTCCGTCCGCCAAAACTATCGGAACTGACGATTTACTAATCGGCGCAACTACAGAGGCGGCCTCCAGATCTATTGCCGCTTTTTGCTGAAAATACGTGTCGTACTGCTTGTAAACCAAAAGGCCAGCGCCGCTGGCGAATAAAAATACTATCAAACAAAAAAAGGTGGACTGTTGACGATCGGTCATAATGTTATTTCTTACGCCTTGGCTCCTTGATGGGAATCTTCTTGGCCCCTTGAAGATTCCCATCAAGGAGTCTGTTCAACTTTAATTTTAACATTAGCGGTTATTCCGCCGGACAGCTTAACTTTTACCTGATGTTCGCCGAGTTGTTTAATTGCGGATGGGATTTCCACTTGATTTTTTTCTATCGCGCGACCAATTTTATCGGAAATTACCTTTGCAACATCTTTTTCATGTACCCCGCCAAAAACTTGCCCCTTGTCCCCTACTTTTACTTTAACCGTAAACGTCCTTTTTTCCAAATCCAGTTTTAACGTCCGTAATTTCTCTATTTCTTTCAATTTCTTAATTTCCCGTTCCTTGTTCTCCTTGGCAATTTTCTCCTGAATTTCCGCCGTAGCAACCCGCGCGAAACCCTTGGCAATTAAAAAATTCTGGGCGTAGCCGTCGGAAACGTCCTTTATTTCGCCTTTCTTGGCGCTACCAGGCAGATCTTTTATAAAAATGATTTTCATAAAAAGCGATACAAATATACGAATTGCACACTAATGACACTAATCCGCGATTCGTATCATTCGTATGGCATTCGTGGATTAGTATCGGTATTATAAATAAAAAAGCCCCGAACGCGAGAGTCGCTGTTTAAGGCTCTTTGTTAGTATATAAGATTTGACAAATTTGTCAAATCTTAAGGTATTTCCGAATAGCCATCATAGACGAAGTGACGGAAAGCAACAGCGCTAAAACAAACAGCATTAAAACCAAATAGCCAAAATGAGCCACCCCGCTTTGGTAAAGACTCACCTGCGGATTAACGTAAGTAATGACTTTGGGCAAAACTTTGTAATAAATCGGGACAAACAAAGCGCCGGTAATAATTGTAGAAAAAATACTGTATAAAACGCTTTCGGTTAAAAACGGCCCGCGGATATACCAGTTGGTCGCGCCCACCAGCCGCATAATTTCCACTTCTTCTCTGCGGTTAAAAATGGTCAGGGTTATTGTATTAAATATCACCAAAATGGCAATTAGCGCAAAAACCGCGACCAAGGCCAGACCGAACGTTACCACAAATTTTAAAATTTTATTTAAGCGGTCTATGACTACGCGGTTATCCTCAAAGTTCACCTTGTCTATAAAATTTTTATATTGATCGGATTCTAAATTCTGCGCGACCGCCGGATAGTCACCCAAGTTATATGTTTTTATGTGCAATGTGGCTGGTAAAGGATTTTGGGTAAGCTCGTTTAACGACTCGGTTATTAGCGGATCGTTTTGGTGCGCCGCTTTAAAATTGTCAAAGGCCTGGGAGGCGGAAACGTAATCAAGCTCTTTGATTCTGGGATCATGGGAAATTTGGTCTTTGATTTTTGCTATTTGGTCGTCGGCCAGGCCGATTTTAAAATACACGCTGACGTCTACGGTATTTTGGATGGTGTGAATGGAATAGTTGGTTAAAATAAACACCAAAAATAGGGTGGAAAAAATTACCAATGTAACGGTCATTACAATGGTAGCGGCCATGGACAGCCAAAAATTCCGCCAAAAATTGACAAAACCGATTTTGATGACGCGCAAGGATGAAATTGAGTCAAACATAAATAATTGACAAAATTTAAATAATTTAAATAATTGACAAAATTTACTGCAGTCTATTTTTGCTCATTTTTGTCAATTATGTCATTTTTGTTCATTACAACTTATATCTTCCCTTCTCCTGCTGAAGTGTAATCCTTCCCTCTTCAATGGTTACGACGCGCTTTTTAATTTTGTTGACGAGATCGGAAGCGTGGGTTGCTAAAATTACCGTGGTGCCGAGCTGGTTGATTTTAAGCAGCAAATCCAAAACTTCGGCGGCATTAACCTCGTCCAAATTCCCCGTGGGCTCATCCGCGAGCAATAAAACCGGGCGGTGGGCCAACGCGCGGGCAATGGCCACGCGCTGTTTTTCCCCGCCTGACATTTCCTCGGGGAAACTGTCTCTCTTATGCAAAAGCCCTACCAAATCCAAAATTTTTGGCACCTCGGACTGAATTTTTTCCAAATTATGCCCGCAAACTTCCATGGCAAAAGCTATATTTTCAAAAGCCGTGCGTTTAGACAAAAGCTTCATATCCTGGAAAACCATGCCGATTTTCCGCCTTAAGTAAGGCAAGTCGGATTTTTTTACTCTTGAAATGTCAACATCATCTATCAGAATTTTTCCGCCGTCAATTTGTTCTTCACCGATAATAAGCTTAAACAAGGTGGTTTTTCCGGCGCCCGAAAGCCCGACCAAAGAAATGAATTCCCCGTGATGAACCTGTAAATTCACCCCGTCCAAAGCCTTGTTGTTTTGGTATTGTTTTACTACGTTTTCGAATCGTATCATTTGCTTTTGTTTACCTTACCGCTGATAGGTCGCTGATTATTACGCTGATAAAACGCTGAACTGTAATTTACTATTTTATCGGCTACTTTGGCGTATTCATCTTTTATTATTATATCACAAAACAAACAAAATTAAAATTTTGGACCCCTAAATTTCCAATATTAAAGGGCTGGTTATCCAGCCCTTGAGCGTTGCAAACGCTCCAGCAACTCTTTCCGATAAGCAGCAGCCTTTGACAAGGCTACCGCGGCAGTGAAATCGTTTGGGTCGCTTCCGTGCTCCCCGAACACCATCATCTCTTGGCACAACATATCGATAAGGTGTTCGTTCGAAGCGGTAAAGGCAGGGTAGGCTTCCTGCCTGTTGATTTCGACGGCAACAAAAATACTCATCGGCCCCATAATAAGGCCTCTTTCCGTAAAGAAAGGATAAATTAACCCCTTATTTATGTCAAGTACTAGACTTGTCCAATACAAGATAATGCCGAAACCCAGCCCGTGCCTAACACAAGGTAATACCCAACAACGATTTGCTAGATTTTAAGGGGTTTAAAGGTCGCAACTCCTGCTATCATAGGTGTG